>Ga0209806_1000532_pt1 | contig 25888 bp, 21 predicted proteins | sample GraSoiAngelo_152_FD_186166 | JGI IMG/M metagenome (GOLD analysis project Ga0209806, IMG submission 186166) | Grasslands soil microbial communities from the Angelo Coastal Reserve, California, USA - 14_1009_12_30cm (SPAdes) (version 2) | ecosystem: Environmental > Terrestrial > Soil > Grasslands ... | reverse complement strand
CTTGCGCGGGTCCGGCTCTTGGGCCGACAGGACCGTATAGAGGAAGGCGGCGTCCCCTTCGTCCTGCCAGTGATGGAGCCAGAGATGCAGTGTGGGCCGGTCTACGCTCATGGCGCCTGAAGATAGACGCTGCTTGGGCAAGTTACTAGGCGCCAACTACTTAAAAGGCGTAGGGGAGGGGGGATGTGGGCGTGACGGTGCACTGGGGATCTGCGGTCGATACAGAACACCCCCGCCCCCGCTTCCCCCCGCATTTCGGATTCACCGCGACGCTTCCCCCACTACCCGCATCATAGTTTTCAGGAGATGACCATCTCGCTCACCGTCCCGGACGTCCTGGTCGCCCGCGCCAAGACCGGAGACCTCGAGGCGCTCGAAGCGCTGTACCGTGCGTTCGAGGCGCCCGTCTACAACCTCGCGCGGCGCATGCTCCGCAACGCCGAGGACGCCGAGGACGTGCTCCAGGAGACGTTCCTCGAGGTGGTGCGCAGCATCGGGCAGTACCGGGGCGAGGGCCATCTGTGGGGCTGGATCCGGCAGATCGCGGCGACCAAAGCGCTGATGCGGATCCGGCGCGAGCAGGTGCGGGAGGCGGAGGTGTTCGACGAGGCCACCATGGCGGGGCGCGCCGGGCACAACGTCGGCCAGGCGCTGGATCTCGAGCGCGCGATGCAGGAGCTCAGCGATACGGGGCGCGCGGTGGTGTGGCTGCACGACGTCGAAGGGTACACGCACGAGGAAATCGCCGAGATGATGGGCAAATCAGTGAGCTTTTCGAAGTCCCAGCTGGCGCGGGCGCACACGAAGCTGCGTCGCACGCTGGGGGCGGGGATGGAGGTCGGATGATGCACTGCACAATGGACGATCTGCTGGCGCTCCAGGCCGGCGAAGCGTCGGGGTGGGCGCGCAAGCACCTCGAGACGTGCGCGGTGTGCCGGGCGGAGCTGGACATCCTGTACCAGCGGGTGGCGCAGCTCAAGGCGCTCCCCGGGCTGCGCGCGCCGCGCGATCGCTGGCCGGCGGTGCGCGCCGTGGTGCTCGCGGGCCGCGACCGGCGCCGGCGCGTGTGGCGCGTAGGGACCCTCGCGGCCGCGGCGGCGCTGGCCGGCTTGCTGCTGTTGCGGCCCTGGGGGACGGATCTCGAAGCGCAGCTGGTACAGGCGCAGCAGCGCTCGGCGACGCTCGAATCGACCCTGCAGCAGGTCGGCGGCGACGGACGGGTGATGAGCGGGCGCGAGGCGGCGCTGGCATCAGCGCTCGAAGACCGCATCGCGGCCATCGACGGGCAGCTCGCCGAGCGTCAGGCGGAAGAGCAGGAGGCGTTGAATCTGTGGCGGCAGCGGGCGGACCTGATGCAGCAGCTGGTGCAGGTCCGGGTGACCCGCGCCAATTACGTGGGGCTGTGAGCTCTCTGGAGGAATCGCAATGAAGCGGACGTGGCTGGTCGCATTGGTCGCCGTCATGATCGGAACCCCGGCGCTGGTCGCCGCTCAGGAGACCCCGGCGCCGGCGCCGAGGGCGAGGACGCGCGTGCGGCCGCGCGGGTTCAGCTACAACTTCACGACCGAGAATCACGGCCGCATCGGCGTAGTCGTGAACATGGCGGCCAACGCCGACAGCGACAAAATCGGGGCCCGCATCGCGGCGGTGACCCCGGGCGGGCCGGCCGACAAGGCGGGGCTCAAGGCCGGCGACGTGATCACCAAGTTCAACGGGACCGCCCTGGGGAGCGCCCGGGCCGGGGACGAGGACGAATCGGGCCCTGGCATGAAGCTCGTGGAGCTGGCGCACGCGCTCGACCCGGGCGATACGGTGAAGGTCGACTACCGGCGCGGCAACGACGCGAAGCAGGCGACCCTCGTGGCCGAAGAAGTCGAGGGCGGCGGTCCGTTCGCGGTTACGATCCCGGAGTTCAATTTCCACGGGATGGAGATGCCGCCGGGGGCCCTGGCGTTGCCGCGGGGTGGGTCACTCATGGGTCCTGAGATGAGCTTCTGCTTTGGGGACGCGTGGTGCAGCCTGCAGCTCGTCAACCTCAACACCGACCTGGGCGAGTACTTCGGAACGAAGGAAGGGGTCCTCGTGATCCGGGCGCCGGGGGACTCGAGCCTGCCGCTCAAGGCGGGCGACGTGATCCTCGCGATCGGCGGCCGCAAGGCGACCACGCCGGAGCACGCGATGCGGATCCTGCACTCCTACGACGCGGGCGAGGCGGTCGCGATCGACGTGATGCGCCACCAGCGCAAGCTCACCCTGAACTGGACGGTCCCGAGCGAAGAGCACCACCTGATGCCGGGCCGGCGGCCGCGGGGCGCGCGCGGGGAGCCGAGCGTGTTCCGCTGGAAGACGACGCCCTCGCGCTGGAAGACGAGGCTGGCGCTGCGGTCCGTCTGACGCTGAATGAGCAATGCCTGAGGCCGGGAGCTCGCCACGTGGGCTTCCGGCCTTGTTTTCGCCCACTAACGGCTGGTCTAGTGCGCGCGCCGGGCGGCGGGCAGCACTTGATCGAAGGCCGGCAGCTCGAAGGGTTTGGCGATGAGGGGGCGGCCGCTCGATGCCAGAAAACCGCGCATTTGCTCGTTCATCACATCGCCGGTCGTAAAGATTACGCGGCTGGCGTGCTCGGGGTCGCGGGCCCGGAGCTCTTCGTAGAGCTGTTCGCCGGACAAGTCGGGCATCCGCATGTCCACGATGATCGCGTCGTAGGCGTTTTCCCCGAGCAGGCGCAGCGCGTCCCGGCCGCTGGCGGTGGTGTGCGTCTCGTGGCCGCGGCCGTCGAAGTAGCGTTGCAGCGCCACGCGCACCGACGTTTCATCGTCCACCACCAGGAGGCGGAGTCGCTGGCCGCCGCCGCCGGCGGCCGGCACGACCGGGAACTCGCCCGTGCGCCGTGGCCGAATGAGCGGCAGTACGATCACGAAGCGGGCGCCCCCGCCGGGTGCGTTCTCGGCCCAGATGCGCCCTTCGTGCTCGCGCACGATCCCCAACGAAATCGACAAGCCGAGGCCGGTGCCGCGCCCCGTGGGCTTGGTGGTGAAGAACGGATTGAAGATGCGCTCGAGCAGGTTCGCAGGGATCCCGGGTCCCGTATCCTCGATCTCGATGCGGATCGTGTCGCCCAGGCCGCGCGTGCGGACGGTGAGCAGGTGCGCCTCCTGCTTCACCTGTTCCATCGAGTGCTCGGCGTTGGTGATGATGTTGAGGAACACCTGCTGCAGCTGGTGCGCGTCGGCCATCGTGTCCCGGATCGCGTCGTCGTACTCGCGGCGCACCTCGATCCCGCGCACCCGCAGCTCGTACATCCGCAGCTCCAGCGTGTCGTCCATCACCTGGTGGATGCTCGTGGGCCCCTTCTCGACCTTGTGCTGCCGCGCGAAGGTGAGGAGGTTCTGGACGATGCGGGAGGCGCGGCGCGATTCCGCGTAAATCGTCTCGATCGACTGCCGCTGGTCCGCCGACGCGCGCTTCTCGGCCAGCAGCAGCTGCGCGAACGCGGCGATCCCGGCCAGCGGATTGTTCAGCTCGTGGGCCACCCCCGACACCAGCTGGCCGATCGCCGACATCTTCTCGGACTGGATGAGCTGCTCCTGGAGCAGCTTCTGGTCGGTGACGTCGCGGATCAGGCACAACACCTCTTCGTCCTTCTGGGGGCTCGAGTAGGTGACTTGGATGGTCCGCGGCTCGCCGTCTTTGCGGACAAACCGGGTCTCGAAGAGCCCCGTTTCGCCCGAGAGCGCCATCTGGAAATGCGCCAGTGTTTTCGGCAGGTCGTCGTCGGGAATCATCGGGGCGAACCACTGGCCGACGAGCTCGTCGCGACTGTAGCCCGAAATGTTCTCGGCCGCGTGGTTCACGGTCGTGAACCGGCCGTTGGCGTCCAGTGTCACGATGGCGTCGGAGGCGGACTCGAACAGGTTGCGGTAGCGGGACTCCGAGCGGGCGAGGGTCTCCTGTGCCCGCTTTTGATCGGTGATGTCCCGGACCGTGGCGACGGTGCCCACCAGCTCTCCCTCCACCGTGAATGGAGAGTTCGAGACGGCCACGTCGCGGAGCTCGCCGGCGCTCGTCACCACGGTCGTCTCGTAGCGCTGCGGCTCGCCTCCGAACGCCTGCTGCTCCCGGCTCGCCACATGTTGGCGCTCGGCCGGGGCGATGATCTCGTCCATGGTGAGATGGGGCAGCTCATCCAGCGCCCGCCCCAGCAATTCCGCCGCCGCGTGATTGGCGGTGAGGATGTGACGGTCCAGGCCGGTGACCACGACGGCGTCGGGAAGGTTGGCGACCAGCTCCGCGGCGACGCGGACCAGGTCGAGCGGCGGCGGCCCTCCCTCACCGCCCGCGGCGACGCCCGTGCCCCGCGAGGGCGACGCCCGCCGCTTGCTCACGGCCGGTAGGCCTCGAGCATCGCGTCGCGCATGAGGGTGAGGCTGTGGATCGCGGCGGCCGTCACCGCCTCCGGGTCCTCGCCGTGGGCCACGCGGGCCTTGATGATCTCGAGCGCGTGGACGGGATGCTCGTCGTCGTACTTGGCGTGCTCTTCCAGCCACCAGCGCCCCCGCGGGCCCAGCTTCTCGTTCTTGCCCAGGCCGCGCAACGCCTTTTCGGAGATGCGCTGCGCCACCCCTTCGACGGCGTAGTTCGTCGCCGCGACCCCCTCAGCGAACGACGCCACCTGGCATGAGGCGGAAAGGAAGTCGTGGAAGTCACGTACTGCCGCGAGCATTGGCAGCTGCCGCTGGAAGCGCCCCTTCGGCACTCCGAACGCGTCGCCCATGGCGCGCCACATGGCGTCGTGACGGCGCTCGACCCGGATGTTGTCGCGGAAAAAGACCGCGCTCTCCGGCGGGGAGCGGTCGAGCAACAGCTGCAGCCACTGCGGGAAATCGCGGATGATGGGATAGAACGCGAGCAGGAAATCTTGCATCCGCTGTTCGACGAGCGTGTTTTCCGCGGAGTGCTCGACGACCGGCGTGGTGAGCACGGCCAGCCGGTGCGGTTCGAGCGCGCGGTCCAGGTCCACGACCCACTCGGGGTGGGGGGTCACCTGCACGGACATAATCCCGAGTCCCTCATCAGGGCGCGGCGTTGGGTGACGGCCGGGGGGCGTACCGGGGAATGTATCGAGCCCGGCGGCCTGTGCCCCTGTCGGCTTGACACGATATATCGTCGCATAGTATCGTCCCGTTACATCTTCAGAAGGCAGGAACGGTATGCATCGCGGATGGAGAGGGTTCGGCTTCGGGTTCGGGCCGCGGGGATTCACCTGGGCCCGCGGGCCGCGCCGCCGCCAGTGGTTCGAGGCCGGGGACATGAAGTACGTGATCTTGAAGCTGCTCAAGGACAAGCCGCGCCACGGCTACGAAGTGATGAAAGAGCTCGAGGAGCGCATGCGCGGCTGTTACTCCCCCTCGCCGGGGACCGTGTACCCGACGCTGCAGTGGCTCGAGGACGAAGGGCTCGTGGTTGCCAAGGAGGTCGAGGGCAAAAAGGTCTACGAGATCACGGACCAGGGCCGGCAGTTTCTCGAGGAGCACAAGGACGTGGTGGAGGACATCTTCGACCGCGTGAAGGACGCCGTGGACCAGGCTCTCGGCGGCTCGATGTCCGAGCTGAACCAGGCCGTGGGGCGGCTGGTCAAGCAGGTGTATCGCACCGGCTGGAAGGCGCGTGACGACACCGTGCGGGTGAAGATCGTCGAGATCCTGAAGCGGGCGACCGAAGAGGTCGACGCCTTGGCGCACGAATAATCGGGCACCGGCGTCTATTCGCGACGCCGGCTCCGCAGCTCCTGCAGCGCGCGCGTCGCGTAGACGCGGGTCATCTGTTTCCGCCACGACAGCTCGAAATCCGTATTGTCGAGGGGTTTGGAGGGGCGGTACGCCGCCTCGGCCGCGGCGGCGATCGCCTCGTCCTCGAGCGCGGTGGCCTTGAGGGCCGCTCCTGCCTCGGGCACTTCCTGCGGCCAGCTGGCGACGCCCCCAAGCACGATCCTCGCGTCCACGATCGTTCCGCGTTCCCACCGCACCCACGCGGCCACGCCCAGCACCGGAAAATCGAAGGAGCCGCGCCGCCGCAGCTTGTGGTAGACCGCGTCCCAGCCGTCCGGCGCGGGCAGCCGCACCGCGGCGAGGATCTCGTCGGGTTGCTTGGTGAGGTAGTTGATCCCGTCGTTGTGATAGCAGCGGGCCGCCGGCACCAGGCGCTCGCCCTTGGGACCGACCAACTGGTACTCCGCGCCGATCGCCACCATCACCGGCGCCACGTCCGAGGAACTCACCGCCCAGCAGCGCGGCGAGGACGGCGCGACCCAACAGATCGCGCCGTCCTTCTTCATGCAGAAGTCGATCGCCTTCCGCCATTCGTACGACTGGTTGTAATAGTTGCAGCGCGTGTCGAGGCAGAGGTTGCCGCCCAGCGTCCCCATGTTGCGGAGCAAGGGTGTCGACACCAGCTCGGCGGCGGTCGCGACGGCCGGGTAACGCTCGCGCAACGTGTGCAGCTCGGTCAGCGTGATCGCCGCTCCCACGGCTGTTCCCCGTTCCGCGTTCCGCACTCCGCGCAGCTCTTCAATCCCCATCAGCGAAATGACGGTGGTCGGGGTCTGATGCCGCCGCTTCATGTTGGGATACAGGTCCGTCCCCCCCGCGACGTAGCTCCCGTCGGGGCCGGCGTCGGCCTTCATCCGCAGCGCCTCGGCGAGCGAAGCGGGCTGGAGGTAGGTGAACTGGGGGAGTCGCAGCATCAGTGCTGGCGCTCGGGCGCGGCCGCGACAACCGGCACCGCGCCCCCATCGCCCCCCTCCCACGGCGGTGGCACCCGGATCGGCTCCGGCCAGGGAATGTCGGGGAAGCGAGTGGGTCCGACCCGTCCCTCTTCCCCCTTTGCCTTCTTCTTCAGCGCCTTCAGCACCTTCTCTGGGGTGATCGGCACCTCGTCGACGCGGACGCCCACCGCGTCGTACACCGCGTTGGCGATCGCCGGCGGTACGGGGAGCAGCGGCCCCTGGCCGACCTCTTTGGCCCCGAACGGCCCGCTGGGGTCCGGATCCTCCACGAGGTAGGTGACGACGTCGCACATCTCCAGCGTCGTCGGGCTCTTGTACTCGAGCAGGCTGGGAATCTTGTGCACGACGTTGCGGTTGCCGCGGTACGCCATCTCCTCCATCAGCGCCTCGCCGAGCCCCATGTACACCGAGCCCTCGACCTGACCCATGACCGCGGCCGCGTTGATCGACTGGCCGATGTCGTGCGCGATCCAGATGCGCGGCACCGTCACGATGCCCGTGTCCGGGTCTACATCGACTTCGGCCACCGCGGCGCTGTAGGAGTAGGCGGGGGAGGGGCCGACGCCGCCGCCGCGATACTTCGCCGCGCTGCGCGGCGGCGTGTATGAGCCCACCGTACCGATTGTCCCTTGCGCCGCTTCGGCGACTTGGACCGCCTCGGCGAACGCCATCCCGTGTTTGGGGTCCTCGGCGTCGAATACCCGCCCGCCCGCGAAGACGACCCGCGTGGCGGGAATCTCGAGTTTGCGCCCCGCGTGCCCGGCGAGAATCTCCTTGGCCCGCTCGGCCGCCTGGATCGCCGCGTTGCCCGTCATCAGCGTCACCCGGCTCGAGTAGCTCCCGAGGTCGACGGGCGTCAGGTCCGTATCGGCCGTGACCACCGCGATCTCGAACGGATCGAGACCCAACACCTCCGCGACGATGTAGGCGAGGATCGAGTCCGAGCCCTGGCCGATTTCGGTCGAGCCGCAGAACACCGTCACGCCGCCGCCGCGGTCGCATTTCAGCTGCACGCCGGAGTGCGGCATGTTGTTCCAGTAGATCGGCAGCCCGGCGCCGCAGATATAGCTCGAGCAGGCGAGCCCCACGCCGTGCCCCTCGGGGAGCTTCCGGAATTTGCGTTTCCACTGCGAGCCGGCGACGACCTTCTCGATGCACGCACCCAGCCCCATCGAGCCGACCCGCAGGTAGTTGGCGGTCAGGGAGTTCGCGGGCACCAGGTGCTTGAGGCGCAGCTCGGCGGGGTCGGCGCCTAATTGCTCGGCGAGCTTGTCGAGGTGGACTTCGAGCGCGTAGCGGGGCTGCGGCGTGCCGTGGCCGCGCTTGGGGCCGCACGGGGGTTTGTTGGTGAACGCGCGCGCGCCCTGGAACTTGTAGCGCGCCACCGGATAGGTCACCGTCTGCAGCGCGCCCGTGTAGTAGGTGCTCGCCACGCCGTACGACCCGTAGCCGCCGCCGTCGAGCAGGCTCTTGAAGTGCATCGCGGTGATGGCGCCGTCCTTCGTCACCCCGGTCTTGATCCACATCAGCGTGGGGTGGCGGCCGCGGTGGCAGTAGAACACCTCCTCGCGGGTGAGCGTGATCTTCACGGGACGGCCCGTCACCATCGCGAGCTTCGCGACGACGATCTCGTGGCTGAAGGGATCGCTCTTGCCGCCGAAGCCGCCGCCGTTGGGGGTGGCGATGACGCGGATACGCGCCGGCGGGAGCTCCAGCACCTTGGCCAGGGCGCGGTGCACATAGTGCGGCGTCTGCGTGCTGCTCCACACGGTGAGCTTGCGGTCCGCGGACCACTGGGCCACCGCCGCGTGCTGCTCCATCGGCAGGTGGGTGTTGCCCTCGTAGAAGAACAGGTCCTCGCGCACCAGGTCGGCCACGGCGAAGCCCGCCTCCACGTCGCCGAACTCGAGGTGGATGAGCTTGTGGAGGTTGCCGCCATCGCCGTAGTCGTGGATGCGGGGCTCGGGGTGGGCGACCGCGTCCTCGGCGTCGGGGACGGGGCGCAACAGCTCGTACTCGACGGTGATGAGGTCCAGGGCCGCGGTCGCGGCGTCCTCGCTCGTCGCCGCCACGGCCGCCACCGGATCGCCGACGAATCGGACTTTGTCCGGCGCCAGCGCGTGCTCGTCCTGGCTCACGGGGAGGATGCCGAAGGGGATCGGGAGGTCCATGCCGGTGAGCACCGCCCTCACGCCGGCAAGCCGGGCCGCCTTGGCGGCGTCGATGCGCAGGATCTTCGCGTGCGGGTGCGGGCTGCGCAGCAGCTTGGCGTAGAGCATGCGGGGGAAGGACAGGTCGTCGGCGAAGATCGTGGCGCCGGTGACTTTCGCGGTGGCGTCGATCTTCCGGAGCGCCCGCCCCACCACTCGCAGCCCTGCCCGCTTACGAGTAGCCATACAGGGTTTCCGGCGCCGGTTTCGCGTCCTCGCCTCGCAGGCGCGCCGCGGCCAGCTCCACGGCCTCGTAGATCTTGAGGTAGCCGGTGCAGCGGCAGAGGTTGCCGGCGAGCGCCTGCTTGATCGCATCGCGCGAGGGGCGGGGCTCGACGGCGAGCAGTGCCTGGGCCGCGAGCAGGAACGCGGGGGTGCAGTAGCCGCATTGCGCCGCGCCCAGCTCGGCGAACGCGTCCTGGAGCGGGTGCAGCCGGCCGCCCGCCGCCATGCCTTCGACGGTCGTGACGCGATGTCCGGAACAGGCGAGACCGAGCAACAGGCAGGAGAGCACGGGCGTGCCGTCGAAGAGGACCGTGCAGGTCCCGCACTCGCCCAGCTCACACCCATGCTTGGTGCCCGTGAGCCCCGCGTCTTCCCGCAGCACCTCGAGCAGCGTCTTGTGGGGTGCGAAGGCGAGCGTGGCGGGCTCGCCGTTCAGCTCGAAACTGATCGTCGCTTTCGGATCGGGCATCGAACGAAACGTAATCTTGTGCTGGGGGTGGCGCGATGCCAGCTTTGGCGTCCCACGTTCAGGGTGAGCATGCGATGAGGTTGGTTACGCGGGTAGGCGGTTGGCCTGTGAGCGTCGCGCTGCTGGTTCTAGCCGGCTATCCGGCTGACCGCCTCGCATCCCAGGCAGCGAAGCCCGATTCGTTTCGCTTGAAAGCTCTCGCCATCTTGCGCACCGTCCCGCTCATCGACGGCCACAACGACATCCCCGATGCCATCCGCGAGCGCGGCGGCCTCGATGCGGTCGACTTCAGCGTGTCGCAGCCGAAGTTGATGACCGATCTGCCCAGGATCCGCGCCGGCGCGATGGGCGGCCAGTTCTGGGCCGCCTACGTGCCGGTGACGACGATGGACTCGGGGCCGCATCCGGCGGTGTACGCCCTCGAGCAGATCGATCTGGTCCACCGTCTCTGCGCTCGGCATGCGGGCAGCATGGCGATGGCCTACACGGCCGCCGACGTGCAGCGCAACTTCACCGCGGGCAGGTTCTCGTGCCTGATCGGGATCGAAGGCGGCCACGCGATCGAGAACTCGCTCGGCGCCCTGCGGATGTTCTACCGGCTCGGTGTGCGCTACCTGACGCTCACCCACTGGCGCAGCCTCGACTGGGCCGTGGCGTCGACCGATACCGCGCGCCGCGGGCTCTCGGCGTTCGGCAAGCAGGTCGTGCTCGAGATGAACCGGCTCGGCATGCTGGTCGACCTGTCGCATGTGAACGACGTGACCATGTCCGACGCGCTCCACACCTCGCGCGCGCCCATCATCTTCTCCCATTCGTCCGCGCGCGCTCTCACCGACCACGCGCGTGACGTCCCCGATTCGATCTTGAAGCTCGTACCGGCCAACGGGGGCATCGTGATGGTGAACTTCAACCCCGGTTTCGTCTCGGAAGCGGTCCGCGTCCACGGCGACAGCATGAATGCCTGGGCCCGGGCGTTGCGCGCCGCGGGCGCCGACTCCGCCACGCGCGCCGATTCGATGCGGGCGTGGGAGGCGCGGGCGCCGCACGCGATGCTGGGGCAGGTCGCCGACCACATCGAGCATATCCGGCAGGTGGCGGGGGTCGACCACGTCGGGATCGGCTCCGACTTCGACGGCATCACCGAAGTGCCGGACGGGCTGGAGGACGTCTCGAAGTTTCCCGACCTGATCGCGGAGTTGCTGCGGCGCGGCTGGACCGAGCTCGACGTCAAGAAAGTCGCGGGTCTGAATATCCTGCGGGTGATGCGCGCGGCGGAGCGCGTCGCCGCCGGGCTGCAGCGCACGGCGCGATAGCCTTTCCGGACCGGCGCGTACTCGCCATATTGCCCGCAGCCGCCTTCCAGCAGGAGGTGGAATCATGAGGCGACCCGTGCAGGCGGTGATCGTCCAGGGCGTGACGGGCGGGATCCTGGCAGGGGCGGTGGTGGCGCTCTGGTTCCTGGTGGCGGACGTGATCGCGGGCCAGCCGTTCCGGACTCCCGGGCTGCTCGCGGGCGCCTTGCTGCACAGCCAGTTCCCCCAACCCACCTTCCGCCTCGTCTCCGCGTACACGGTGCTCCACTTCGGCGTGTTCGCGGTGCTGGGCGTCATCATGGCCCGGGTGAGCGCTGCGTTCGCCGCCCCCAACCGGCTGCTGCTCGGCGTGGCATTCGGACTGGTGCTCCAGGAAATCGTCTTCTACGCGGGGCTCGTCCTGTCCGGTGTGCCGCTCCTCCGGCTGGTCCCCTGGCCGCACGTGTTCGGTGCCAACATCGCCTCGGGACTCGTCCTGATGAGCTACCTCCACTACGCGGAGCGGGACCCCCGGCCGTTCGGGACGGCGACGCTGCGGCAGCATCCGCTGCTGATGCGGGGGCTGGCGACGGGGCTCATCGGCGCGATCGCCGTCGCGGCGTGGTTCTTCGTTCTCGACCTCGCGGCGGGCGCTCCGCTGCGGACTCCGGCCGCACTGGGGTCCGCGCTGCTGCTTGGCGCCGCGGGGCTGGCCGCGGTCCCGGTCACCCTGGGGCTGGTCGCGACGTATACGGTGGTCCACGTCGCCGCGTTCGTCGTGGCCGGCGTGGTGCTGGTTGCGCTGGCCGAGCAGGTGGAGCGGGTACCGGCGATGGCGCTCCTGGTGGTGCTCACGTTCATCGTGCTCGAGGCGTTGGTCGTCGCTACGCTGGGGGTGGGAGCGGAATGGGTGCTGGGGACGTTGGGCTGGTGGTCGGTGGCGGTCGGGAATCTCGTGGCCGTGCTCTCGATGGGCTGGTACGTGTGGCGGACACATCCGGGGCTGCAGCGTCGGCTGTTCCACGACCCGGTGCATGCGCGAGTGTAGCGGGTCTGTTATAACCCCTGTCTCAACCTCAACCCCACCGTCCAGTACTTGAAGCCGGGGGCGGTGGCCGCTCCCGTTCGCGCGGCGGCGCTGTTCGTCACCGAGCCGACGAGCGCCAGCTCGCTGTTCGCGCCCCAGCCGCGCGTCACCGCGAACCCCGCGTGCCACTCGGTCTGGCCCGGCGCGCCACGCCCCACCTGCTGGCCGCCGACGCCGCCGTCGGCGCGGACCCCCCAGCGCCCCTGACGCCAGGTGTAGGCCGTCCGGGCTTCGAGCACGCTGAAGCGATCGGGGGCGAAGTAGCCTCGGCTCGGAACCGGTTGTTCGCGATACCCCATCATTCGGCCGAAAACGCCGGCTTCGAGGCCGGGCCGAAGCCCCACCATAACCGCGAGCACCCCTCCCAATCTCCGGTTTCCCTCGGACAGCCACGCTTCCCCGCCACCGCCGGAGATCGAGAGCCTCGCCCGCGGCGCCATATCGAAGCTCAGGTCGACGCCGTCCACTACGTAGCCGCTGTCGATCAGCAGCGCGGTCTCATCGAAGGGCCCCCGGCTGTAGGCGATGCCGACCGACGCGAAGCGCGCCGGGCGGACGCCGATACCCACTTGCGCCGTCAGCGGCGTGCGCGACATCCCGCTGTCCGGCTCCAGCCGCCGCACGCCGAGCCCGGCCCGGAGCACGGTGCCGTGGCCGAGCGGCGCGATCACGTATCCGCCCGCGCCGTAGCTCAATCCCGTCCGCGGGTGGGGGTCGGTGGCGCGGCGCCACCCCGCAGTCAACGTGCCACGCACGTCCGGGCCGATGGACGTGGTGTACGACGCATCGTGCGCGAGAAACGCGTTCTTGTCGGAGTCGTGCGCGTAGTTGGCGGCGCTGGCGAGCTCGGGTCGCAGGGCGGCCCGCAGCAGGCTCAGGAGGTCCGAGGCCGCGCGGTCTTCCGGGGCGAGCTGCCGCGCGCGGGTCACGTAGCTCGTGGCCAGCTCCGGCTGTCCCTTCCAGAACAAGGTTTGGGCGAGGCCCACCAGGATATCGGGGTCATCGGGGTGGGCCGCCAACGCGTCACGCCACAACCGCTCGGCGCGGTCGAGGTCCCCGGCCCAGGCGACCGCACGTGCCCGGCCGGCCAGCGCGTCGGCGCGCCCCGGCGCGCGCGCCAGCACTGAGTCGTACAGCAACTCCGACTCGCGATTCCTGCCTGCCCAGGCGAGCACGCGGGCGTGGGCGACCATGATATCCGCGTCAATCGGCTCGAGCCGCCGCAGTCGTACGAATCGCTCGAGGGAGCGCTGCAGCTTGCCGTCCCAGCTGTCGAGGATCGCCAGCCGGTAGAGGGCGCGCACGTTCGTGGAGTCCTGCCGCAGCACGGCTTCGTAGCCCGCCCGGGCGGCGCGATAGTCGCCGCGGCGGAACGCCTCTTCCGCCTGGGGAAGCTGGGCGGCGGCCGCGCGACCGATCAGGGCGGCTGTGAGCAGGGGCAACACGCGGCGCATCACCACGACCCCCAAAGTGCCTGCATGGCGAAGTATGCGGGCTTGAGCCGCTCGTGCCAAACGGGAGTCTCCCAGGTGGGCCAGATGAACGGCCGCCCGGGCACGAGGCGAGCCCGCTGGGTGCCTCCCGGCCCGACCGCCACCACGACGAACCGGAAGCCGTCCGTCACCACCGTGCGGAACGGGCCGGGGTCGCGGACGCGCGCCAGGACCGTGCGCGACGACGGGTCCGTGACGTTGAGCAGGCCCCACGGGAGCCGCACCTCCACCAGACCCGCTCCGCGATCGACGAACCAGTCGGCGAGCGAGACCTCTGCGGCCCGGCCGAACCGCAGGCGGCCGCGGTTCACCCCGTGGGCCGGGAAGATCCTGCCGGCGCGCGACACCCGCAGCCGGTTCGTCGTGACGAACAGCGAATCGAACACGCGGTCGTCACGGCGGCCGTCGACGCTCGCGCGCCGGTTGTAGAACGCGTCGAGGTCGGTGGGATGCATCCCCGGTCGCGGGCCGAGGTACGGGTTGTAGCCCGGCGTGACGAGCAGCTGCGCGTCGGCGGTGTCGTTGAGGACGAGCGCGAACTCGACTCCCGTGGGCGTGCTGTCCGGGAGGCCGGGGAGAGCGAACTGGCCACGGTCCGGCCGGTAGGTGTCGATGCCGACCGCCCAGCGGGTCGAATCGATCCCCAGCGCGCTCTCCAGCGCGAGATAGAGGAAGGCGGCGTCCGACCCCACGCGCAGCCGCACGCCGCCGCTCTCGGCGAGGGCGGGCAGGGCGCGCCACGACGCGGGATCGCCGCCGGGCTCGGGTCGCGTCGAGTCCCCGGCGTAGAGCCCGACGAGGCCGTAGTGCTGCTCCGGGTCCATCACGTTGTGCCAGATCCGGGTGCGCTCGCGGGGCATTTCCAGATCGATCGCCACCCAGCTGTGCTTGAACCACTCGTCGAGCCACGCGAACAGGATGCCTCCCGCGAGTCCCGCCTCCCGGATCTCTCGCGTCAGGCGCACGTCCTGCTGCGCCATCTCCCGCTCGTCGTGCCCGCCGTGGTGCAGCCCCTCGGGTTGCAGGTGCGCGAGGCCACGGGACGAGGGCACGCCGTACTCGGCGATGAGCAGCGCGCGACCCGCGTGGTGGCGCTTCAGGTCGAGCAGATACCCGTAGAAGTGCGAGGCGCCGGCGGAGGAACGCGCCGCCCCGTACGTCGAATCGAGCCCGATGAAGTCCGGGTAGTAGGGGTAGGCGTGATACGACGCGAAGTAGCCGGCGAGGTTCGCGGCGGTGGTACGGACGACCATGGCGTCGAGGGCCTCGCTGTCGTTGTCGTACTCCTTGAGCCGCACGTTCGGCGCGAGGCCCAAATGCTTCCGCAGCGCTTGCTCCTCGGCGGCAGTGGCCTCGGTGGGGTGGTGTAGAGGGTCGAGCGTCGGCCAGTTGGTGTAGGCGATCGGCCGCGCTGCGCGCCAGACCTCCCACTCGTACGCCAGCAGCCAGTCACACTGCTCGGCCATCCAGACGTCCGTGGGCGTCCCCCGGTCTACCGCGAGGAAGCGGCCCGCGTAGCCGGTGCGGCCGGGTCGCAGCCTGTTGTAGCCGCGGATGGAGTACGGCTCCCACTCGCGGCCGATGATGAACGCCAGGACGTGATCGGCGACGTCGGCGTCGTAGCGGCCCCACGCGTGCCCCGCCCGCGCAGCGATCGCCGCGTGCCCGTGTACGACCTCCACGACCCGGCGCATCTCCGAGCGGAACTGGGCTTTCCACTTGGGGTCGTCGTAATCGCTGTGCGGCGGCAGCTCCGCCCACACGCCGTGGACCAGCCACAGCGGCCGCTCCGGGTGAGCGTCGTTCCATGCCTTGAACGCGCGGTAGAACGCCGGCGGGAGGATGGTGTAGACGCGGACGACGTTGGCGTTCGCCTCGGCGATGAGTCGCAGCCAGCGCGCGTAGGTCGAGTCGTCCGGCGGGAAGTCGGAAGGAAACCGTCCCGGGAGCGCGACGCCGAGGTTCACGCCCTTCACGTAGAAGGGCTTCCAGTCGTCGCCGGCCCGCACTTCGAACCGCTCTCCCGTCACGCGGGCGGGGATCGCAGGGGCCGGGGGCCGCGCCCGGGGCGGCAGTGGCAATCCGCTGTCCACGCCGGCGGCGAGCAGGGCGTCGAGGGCGTCGCTGTACCCGGGCGCGATGGCGAGCGCCCGCCGCCAAGCCGGGATCGCATCGGCCCGGCGGCCGAGCCGGTTGCGGGCGAGGCCGAGGCCGAACCACGCGTCCGCCTCGCTCGAATCGCCGCGCAGCGCCGCGGTGAAGGATCGCTCGGCGCCCGCCGCGTCGCCTTGCCGCAGGCGCACGAACCCGAGGCCCGTCCGTGCGGCGGGGGAGCCCGGGCAGACGGAGTCGGCCGCGGCGAAGCGACCGGCGGCCTCCGCGATCGCCCCGCGCCGGTACGCTTGCCATCCCTGCTCGACCGCGACGGACGCGGCCGATCGGTCGCACGCGATGGAGGGGGGCTGCTGCAGCAGCAGGCTCGCGAGCAGCAGGGTCATCTGGGCGCGGCGAATCCTTTCCGCACCATCTCGCCCCACACCTGGCGGCGCCGCCACACCGTCCCGAAGGACTTGAGCCGCCACCACACCGTGCGCTGGCGGTAGCCGAACGTCTCCAGGGTCGCGTAGAGCAGCAGCAGCGACAGATCGCCGACGCGCCGGTAGCGGCGGAAGCTTGCTTCCTCGAGCCCGACCGCCCACAGCGACAGCAGCATCCCGTACCCCCACGCCACGAGGAGGAATAGCAGCGCGAACGACACGTTGATGATGCCGTAGGCGAGCCCGACGGTCGTCACGACGTAGCCCAACAGCTCCACGAGCGGGGCCAGCATCTCGCCGAGCGTGAAGAACGGGACGGCCAGGAGCCCGACCCGGCCGTAGCGCGGGTTGAACAGCATGGTCTTGTACTCCCACATCGCCGCGATGAGGCCGCGGTGCCAGCGCTCCCGTTGGCGGCCGAGGATCCGTCCCGATTCGGGGACTTCCGTCCAGGCGACGGGGTCGGGGATGAAGGAGATTTCGTAGGGGATCTTGCGTTGCCGCAGGTAGCGGTGCAGCCGGACGACGAGATCCATGTCTTCGACGATGCTCTCCAGGCGGTAGCCGCCGATCGCCAACAGGTATTCTTTGCGAAACAGGCCGAAGGCGCCGGAGATGACCAGACTCCCGCCGAGGCGGTTCCAGCCGAGACGTCCGAACAGGAACGCGCGCAGGTACTCGACCACCTGGATGCCAGGGAGAAAGCGGCGGGGGACGCGGGCGTCGGTCACGCGTCCGTCGCGGACGGTACAGCTGTTGGCGACGCGCACGGTCCCGCCGACGGCGGCGATGCGGCGGCCGAGCAGGAACGGGCGGGTGAGCCGGAGCAGCGCGTCGGGCTCGATGAGGGTGTCAGCGTCCACGGCGATGACGAGCGGGAAGCGGCTCGCGTTGATGGCGGCGTTGAGCGAGTCGGCCTTGCCGCGGTTCTCCTTGTCGATCACCGTCAGGCGGGTGCGGGTCCGCGACCGATACACGGCGCGCAGGGGCGCGCTGGGGATCGTCTCCGGATAGGTGCGCGGCACCTCGACGAGGTCGAACGCGTGCCGCAGGCGCTCCATGGTGTCGTCCTTGGAGCCGTCGTTCACCACGATTACCTCGAAGTTCCGATACTCCAGCGTGAGGATCGCCGTGACGCTGGCTTCGATCGTGGCACTCTCGTTGTACGCGGGGACGAGGATCGTGATCGGCGGCAGCGCATCACTCTGCATCAGCCGCTGGAAGTCCTCGTCCTCGGCCAGTCGGCTCTGTTCCCAGATCTCCGGGACCGAAAGGATGAGCAGCAGCGCGTAGAAGGAATTGAGCACCAGGAAGTAGGCGAGGATCGCGACGTCGGTTCCGCGCAGCACGTCGCTGAGCACACTCATGCCGCATACTCCGCGAGGGCCTGCTGGGAGAGTCCGAGAATCAGATGGGCCATGTCGCGGGCCTCCGTGTGCGCCCCGACCTCGGACTCGAGGAGGGCGTTGCGACCCGCCGGGCCGAAGCGGATGAGCGCGAGCCCGGCGCGCAGCCGCACCCACCACTCGGGATCGCGCAACGCGTCGCGCACGAGGGGGAGGGTGGCGGGGTCGGCGATCATGCCCAGGGAGCGCACGGCCTGGGCGCGCACGGTCCAGGTGTCGTCCTGGACGAGAACGCCGAGCGCGGCGGTCGACTCGCGATGGGGGTAGTGGCCGAGCGCCCGGGCGACCTGGGTCCGGACCTCGGGGTCGGGATGCGTGGTGTGCGTCGTGAATGGCTCGCGCAGCGCCGGGTCCTCGAGGCGCGCCGCGAACTCCATGATGCGGGGCAGCGTGGGGTCGTTCAGACGGCGCAACAGATGCAGGAGGTGCTGCACGACGGCCTTCCGCGATTTCTTCAGCATGCTGGCGTAATAGGCCTGCACCGTCGGTCCCAGATGGGGGAGCTGCTCGAGAGCGGACCGCACCAGAACCGCGCTCTCCACGCGCTCCAGGGTCGTGACGGCGGACAGCTGCACAGCGGGATGCCGGTCCCGCAGCAGCCGCAGCACCCGGCTGACGTCGCGCGGCGTCGCCGCGACGGACAGGAACCGCGCGCACTCCAGGCGCTTCCACCAGCGGATCGAGCGGTAGTTGGCCCGCACCACGCGCGCCCACCACTGCTGCTCCAGGGCGCGGGACAGCTCCTGCCACCCTTCGGTGGCGACGCGGGCGGACCAGGTGACCAGCGCCTCGATCGCGAGGGGCACCGGCAGCCGGCCCAGGCCCTCCAGCACCTCCGCGGGCCGGGCCTGACCCAGGGCCCAGCGCTGGAATACGGCGTCGACGAGCACGCGCTGCGGGTGGACCCTGATACGGCGCCGCTGCCGGATCCAGCGGTTCAGAATGATGAGGATGACGAGGGCGACGAGCAGCGCGGCTTGCACCGCCACCATGATGGTGAGGAACTGGCGGCTCGTCACCTCCCCACCCAGCGGCGGATCTTCTCGAGCGCCACGCGCAAACTGATGGGCTTCACCAGGTAGTCGAGTGCGCCCGCCTCCAGGCCGCGCAGCTGCTCCGCTTCCCCGCCATGCACCGTGGTGAAGACGACGCGGAACGCCCCGGGTCGGCCCCGCTCCAGCGCGTCGAGCACCGAGTACCCGTCGAGGCCGGGGAGATCCACGTCCAACAGGACGACCGGGCGAGTCCCCGCCACTTCGAGCGCGAGCAGCTCCCGGAGCGCGTCACTCCCGTTGCGATACGAAAGGAAGCGGTAGCCGCGGGCGCGCAGCCCGTACTCGAGCAGGTCCGCGAGCGCCGGATCGTCCTCGACGAGAATGATCTCCGGGACGGTCGGCGCCGCCTCCGGAACCGGCGGCGGGGCGGTGGGCGGTGATTCGACCACGGGCCGCTGCTCGACCACGGGCGGCGGCGACGGCTTGACCGTGGCGGGCGGTAGGGGCGGCGCGCGCGGGGGCGGCGGCTGCACCACCTGCGGCGGTGGCTTCGGCGGCGTTGCCGCCGGCGGACGTTTCGCGGGAGTTGATTCCTCTGGCGACACGAGCCAGGGGATGCTCTCGCCATCGGCGACTTGTGGCGGTGTTGGTGGCGGCTTCGGTTCCACCTTGGGTGGCGGTGTTGGCGCCGACTGCGGCGGGGGCTGCGGTGCCGCTTTCGGCCGCGGCGATGGCGCCGCCTTGGGAGGCGGGTTTGGTGCTGGTGGTGTGGGTGCGGGCGGAGTCGGGCGCGGGGCGCTCTGCGGCTGCGACGGACGGCGGGGGACGACGGGCGCGACCCGCGGCCTCGGCGGTGACGCATGCGGCGGCTCGGGGCGCGTGGCCGGCGCGAGCGGTTTGGACGGCGGCGCGGGTGAGGCCGCGGCCTTCTGGGCGGCACTGGGCCGACGGATGATGAGTCGAGGCGGGGGTGGCGGCGCCTCGGGCACCTCGAGCTTCAGCATTTCCGCGAGCCGCGTGACGAACCAGCCGGCGAGGCCGCCCCGGTCCATGTCCGTGTCTCCCGGTCGCGCGACCCAGTCCTTGGCGGTCACTTCCATCCCGGCGGCGAGGCGGGACGCTTCCATGAAGCCAAAGGAGCCGGCCGAGCCGTGGATCTTGTGGGCTTCCCGGCGCAGTGTCTCCAGCGCCTCGCGGTCGCTCCCCGCGGCGGCCAGACGCTTGGCGATGGCGGCGAGCATGCCCAACGTCGCGCGCATGCCGGCGAGATACTCCTCCCGTAGGCCGGGCGGAAGCTCGTCGGGGGCAGGGACTTGGGCCACGATGCCAAGATTGGAAAGGGCGCCGGAAAACGCCATAGCACGTGCCGGGGGCGGCGGCGATATTGCCCGCGTGACCGGTCCTGACGCCGTCGGCCTGTGCTTCACCTGCCGCTGGGCGCGGACGGCGACCAACCGCCGCGGCTCCGTCTTCTACCGGTGCGCGCGGGCGGAGACTGATCCCAGTTACGCGCGCTATCCGGCGCTTCCGATGCGCGCCTGTCCGGGCTACGAGGAGGCTAATCCGCCCGGAGATCCTCTGCACGAAGGTTCCGAACGTCAGGCGTAAAACACCAGCGCCGCCCACCGGGGGGAGGTTTCCGGCGCGCGGCGCGGCGTGCGACGACGGCGAGCGTTACTTCTTGAAGGCGCCGACGCCGTAGTAGCACGGGTCGGTCGAGCAGCTCGCCATCACTACTTTGATCGTGTACCGGCCGGCGCGAGCCGACGCGACCTTCACCACCGGCCAATCGTCGTCGCCGACGTCGGCGTCGATCTCGCCGCCGTCGGGGTCGTACAGCCGCAGGTCCATGTCGCGGCAGTCCTGGTCGCACACGCCGAGGAAGGAATAGGCGCGGCCGGCCTGGAGGTCGATCGTCAGCAGCTCGTACTCGTGATTGCCGAGACGGCCCTGGTACACTTCATTGATCATCTCGTACCCGCGATCGGTGAGGTACGAGCTGTGCTCGCGGACTTGGCTCCGGACGACGCGCTCCCACTGGTTCTGAGCGGCGAGCCCGGCTGGGGCGGCCAGCGCGGCGGCGAAAAGGACGGCAACGGCGACGCGGGACATGTGCTGCTCCTGTTGTGTGTCGGTGGTCACCTCGGCGGCCGCTGTTGTGCGGCAGCCGTCAGGGCCCCGGTGTGGCGAAACCCGTGCCGCCGGGACTCCAGCCGCTATCTCCCCATGCTTGAGACAGTTACGCCGTCCGTGGAAACTCCCTCCCGGCTCGGCAAAACTTGCAACTTGCCTCGATGTGCCCCACTTTGACGGCGCGCCGACCTACAACCCGCACCATTGAGGGACCGTGGGCCACCCCCGGACGCTGGAGCGCGCCAAGGCGTTCTTCTTCAGTCACTTCGAGCGCATCTTCGTGCTGCTGCTCGTGGCGTCCATGCTGGTCATTCACTACCTGGTGGACGAAAAGCTCGCCTTCCTCAGCTTCTATTATCTCCCGATCATCCTGGCCGGCTTCTACGGCGGCCGCCGTTTCGCGGTCATGGCCGGCGTGTTTGTGGTCTCCCTGGTGTTTTTCTTTCAGGGGATCGTCGGCCTGGAGCTGCTGCCCGGCTTCTACCTGGGCGCGCTGCTCACGCTCGTGCCATGGGCCGGGTTTCTGATCCTCACCGGGTACGTGGTGGGCGTGCTCGCCGAGGACCGCGCAGCGCGGCTGACCGACATCAAGAACGCGTATCTCGCGGTGCTCGAGCTGCTGACGTTCCACCTCGAGTCGACGGAGCGGCACCAGCAGGGGCACAGCCAGCGCGTTTCGGTGCTCGCTGGAGAGATCGCGAAGGAGATGAAACTCTCCGAAGGCGAGGTCGAGAACCTGCGGGTGGCGGCGCTGCTGCACGAGGTGGGCACCCGGGATCCGCGGCTTCTCAAGCTGCTGTCGCGTGCCGTCACCGACGAAGCCCTCCCCGTGGCGCGCGCGATGCGCGGCGCCGCGGAGATCATCGCCGAGTACGGTCACTACTACGAGATCGTGGGCGAAGACTGGGAGATCGACGCGCTGCCGATTCCGGTGACGGCGAAAATCCTGGCGGTGGCGGACGCGTTCGAGACGCTGCAGATGCCGACACCGGTGCGGCCGGCCTTTTCGAAGTGGAGCGCGCTGGAAGAGGTGGAGAAGGGGGCGGGGAAAACGTTTGCACGCGACGCGGTGAAGGCGCTGCGCAGCGTCGCGGCCCGGCCCGAGGCTGCGGGCGCCGGCGTGCTGAGGGTCGTCTAGGCGGCGGGGGGCGGCAGCTGCTTGTCGCGGCCGCTCGCGACGCCCGCGCCCACGCCCACGCCGAACGCCGCCGCGGTCCACACGGTGATGACGGGGAGGATCGCGACCGGCCACGCGATCGCCGCGGCGACGACCCCGGCGACGACCGGCGCCGCCGGATGCCGGATCGCATCCACGAAGCGCAGCCGCTCGCGCGTGAACTTCCGGGCTCCAAAGAAGCCACCGCCCAACGCGGCGGCGCCCACCAACAGAGCGAGGAGCATTGTCTCTCCTTGAGGACGTCCCGCCGTACGCAACTTGCGACGGTGCGGTTTCGGGCGCAAATCTCTACCACCGCACCGCCGCGCTCCCCCAGGTAAAGCCCGACCCGAACGCGGTCAGCACCAGGACGTCCCCGCGCTCGAGCCGGCCGGCGTCGAGCGCCTCGTCGAGGGCGATGGGAATCGATGCGGCGGTGGTGTTGCCGAACTTCTGGATGTTGACGAACACCTGCTCCTCGCGCAGACCTGTCGCCTCCCGCACCATCTCGATGATGCGCAGGTTCGCCTGGTGGGGCACGAGGAGCTTCACGTCGGCGAGCGTGAGACCGTTGGCCTTGAGGGCGAGCTGCACCGACTGCGGCATCAAGGTCGAGGCGAACTTGAACACCTCACGGCCTTCCATCACCGGCCGGTGCAGGTTCTGGTCCAGCATCTCATGGCTGACGAACGGGTCGTGCGCGAGGCCCGGCCCGTCCACCCACAGCTTCTCGGCGTGGCGGCCGTCGGAGAAGAGGTGCGTGGAGAGGACGCCGCGCCCGTCGTCGACGGTGGGCCCGAGGATCGCGACGCCGGCGCCGTCCCCGAACAGCACGGCGGTGTCGCGGCCACGGGTGGTCTTGTCGAGCCCCCGGGAATGCACCTCGGCGCCGACGAGGAGCACCGTCCGGTACTGCCCGGTGCGGATCCACGCGTCGGCGATCGACAACCCATAGAGGAACCCGCTGCACTGGTTGCGGACGTCCACGGCGGGGATGTCGCTCAAGCCGAGCTCGCGCTGCAGGAAGACGCCGTTGCCGGGTTCGAAGTGGTCGGGAGTGCAGGTGCAGTAGACGATGCAGTCGAGGTCGGCGGGCTGGAGGCGGGCCTTGGCGAGGGCTTTGAGGGTCGCGGCCTTCGCCAGCCCGACGCCGGTCTCGCCGGGACCGACCCAGTAGCGGGTCTTGATCCCCGACCGCTGCAGGATCCACTCGTTCGACGTCTCCATCATGCCGGCGAGGTCCTCGTTGGTGACGAGGCGCGAAGGCACGTGGAAGCCGGTCGCGAGGAATTCGGTGCGGGGCATCGGGTTGCGGCCGTTCGGGAAGGAGAGAAGATTTCGCCCACCCCCCGCGAAAGCAAGGGAGCCGATGGATCTCGCCGTGACCCGCGCCCAGTACGACGCCGTCCGCGCCGCGAAGCACCTGCCCGACGTGCTCAAACAGGCGCTCGCGAAGGCCGCGGCGAACGGCGACGGGTACACGCTGCACCTCACGTACGAAGAGGCCACGGCGCTGAACGAGCTGTGCTCCTGGAACGTCCACACCGACGCGCAGGGCGACGTCACGCCGAACACCAAGGTCTACGACGAGCTCGTGCGCGCCATCATGACTCATCCGGAGTTCTGATGAACCGACATCTCGCGCTGTTGGCGTGCCTGACCCTTCCCGCATCCCTCATCCCGCATCCCGGTCTTGCCCAGAAGCGTGCGATTACGTTCGAGGACTACATCGCTCTCAAGGCCGTGGGCGACCCGCAGCTCTCGCCGGACGGTCGCTGGGTGGCGTACGCGGTCGCCACGCCGTCGCTCGCGGACAACCGCAGCGTCTCCCGGATCTGGCTCGCCGAAGTCGCCACCGGCGCGAACCACCAGCTCACCCAGGGGCCGGGGTCGGATCGCAGCCCGCGCTGGTCGCCCGATGGGAAGACGCTGGCGTTCCTCTCGACGCGCCAGAACGGGCCGCAGGTGTGGGTGCTGGACCTCACGGGCGGCGAGGCGCGGCGCGTCAGCAACCTTTCCGAAGGAGCCGGCGAGTTGTATTGGCTGCCGGACGGGAAGGGCTTCCTCGTCGTCAGCGATGTGAAATGGCCGCCGCAGCAGGAAATCGACCGGCGCAACGGCGACTATCCCACCGACGCCCGTCTGTGGACGGAGCTGTTGTGGCGGCACTGGGACGAGTTCCGCGCGGGGCGCCGCCAGCACGTGTTCCGCGTGGATCTGGCGGGCGGCGAGCCCAAAGACCTGACGCCGGTGGACCACGACGTACCGGCGATCGCCACCGGCGGCGACGGCGACGTCGCCGTCTCGCCCGACGGCCGCGAGATCGCGGTCGCGATGCACGGCGATTCGGTGGTAGCCGACAACACGAACGTCGACGTGTACGTCATGGCGCCCGACGGCAGCGGGCTGCACGCGATCACCGCCGACAACAAGGGGGCGGACAACACCCCGCGCTACTCACCCGACGGCCAGTGGGTCTCGTGGCTCTCGATGGAGCGGGCGGGGTTCGAGGCGGATCGCCTGCGCCTGCTAATGAGACGCCGGCCGGCCGGACAGTCGGACGGTCGGACGGTTGAGGCAACCGCAGGCTGGACCCTCTCTGTCGGCTCGTATGCGTGGTGTCCGGATTCCAAGTGCATCTACGCGGTCGTGGAAGAACGGGGGCGGGACAATATCTATCGCATCGACGTGCCGACGTTTCGTCGCACCGTCGTGGTCTCCGGCAACGGCCTCAACACCAACGTGAGCGTGGCGGCGGACGGCAAGACCGTCGTCTACCTGCACCAGAGCGACACGCAGCCGCCGGAGGTCTGGGCCCTCGGCAAACCGCTCTCACACCAGAACGACGCGGCGCTCGCGGGGCTGGACCTGCCGCCGCTCGCCGAGTACGGGTTCGTGGGCGCCCTCGGCGACTCGGTGTTCGGGTGGCTGCAGAAGCCGCCGGGGTTCGACCCGGCGAAGAAGTATCCCGTCGTCTATCTCGTCCACGGCGGGCCGCAAGGCGCGTGGACCGATTACTGGGGGAGCCGCTGGAACTACCAGCTGTTCGCGTCGCGGGGCTACGTCGTCGCCGCGGTCAACTTTCACGGGTCCACCGGCTATGGGCAGAAGTTCACCGACGCGATCTCGCGCCACTGGGGCGACTACCCCTACGAGGACGTGATGAAGGGGCTCGACCAGGTGGCGCGGCTGCCGTACGTGGACTCGACGCGGATGGGCGCCGCGGGCGCCTCCTACGGCGGGTACATGATCTACTGGATCGCCGGCCACACCGACCGCTTCAAGACGCTGGTCGACCACGACGGCGTGTTCAACACCGTGAGCATGGCGGGGAGCACCGAGGAGCTGTGGTTCACCGATTGGGAATTCGGCGGCACGCCGTACCAGAACCGCCAGCTTTACGAGCAGTGGTCGCCGCTCAATTCCGTGAAGAATTGGAAGACCCCCATGCTCATTGTCCACTCGCAGCTGGACTACCGGGTGGACCTGTCGGAGGGGTATCAGGCGTTCACGGCGCTGCGGCGCATGGGCGTGCCCGCCAAGTTCCTGTACTTCCCCGACGAGGGACACTGGGTACTGCGGCCGCGCAACCGGCGCCTGTGGTGGGGCGTCGTCCTCGACTGGCTGGATCAGTACCTGAAACCGGCACGTCCGGTGGGAGCGCATCCATGAACCGCGAATCGTTCCTCACGACCCTGGGGCGCAACGCGCTGCTCGCGGCGCTCCTCGGGCTGGTGTTGTTCGCGGCACTGCCGCGCGGCGACGGTGTGCTGTGGGACTACTTCGACCTATTCACGCTGGCGTTCTGCTTCACGCTGGTCGGCCACTACATCGAGGTGCTGCTGCTGCGGCTGCCGGGGATCGATACCGGCGCGGGGAGACTCGTGCGGCTGGCCGGTTGGTTCGCGGGCGGGCTGTGGTGCTACGTGATCGGCCGCTGGCTGTGGATCCAGTATCGACGCGACCTCGCCGACCTGCCGGGGCTGCTGTGGGGCGGGGTGTTTCTGGTGGGCCTGGAGCTGGTGCTGCATTTCGGTTTGCGAATGACCGGGAAGCCCAACTTCTTCGGGTCGCCGGCTGCCGGTTCTCGGTTATCGGACT
>Ga0209806_1000529_pt1 | contig 25917 bp, 24 predicted proteins | sample GraSoiAngelo_152_FD_186166 | JGI IMG/M metagenome (GOLD analysis project Ga0209806, IMG submission 186166) | Grasslands soil microbial communities from the Angelo Coastal Reserve, California, USA - 14_1009_12_30cm (SPAdes) (version 2) | ecosystem: Environmental > Terrestrial > Soil > Grasslands ... | reverse complement strand
GGATAAGGGGTTCGTTGGCCACTGTAAAATCCTTGCCTGGCAATGGGCCAAGCTACCACGCTTCGGGCGTGAGGGGGCGGTTGAGGTTCGACCGTTCCCTGCCGAGAAGAGGCTACGTGTCTCTGAGGCGCAAGGCCTCTCAGGTGAAGCAGTGAATGGGAACCCGCCGACGACGGTAATCCCCGGAGTCGATGGGAGCAAGTCGAGTTTTCAAACAACCGAAGACTAGACGGAACCCAATAGAACTATAAACCGGAACAGCGCCGATCAGCCTGATCAAATATGCCTCGTGTTCCATGGGCACCGCTGAACGCGGGAATATTCCTCATAGTTTTCGGTACTATAATGCTCCTCTCTCTCGTGGGTGTTGGCAACCTTAACCCGTTCACTGGCATACCGCTAGTCTTCCTCGTATTCGGGATCTGGCTTATCATTGCAGCCCTTGTCTTGCCTGGTCCTGACGATCGATACGCTCCACCTAGATCAATGATCCTCGCCTGGGGCGGAATGGTCGCGTTCCTCGGAGCCGTATGGCTCGTCGGCACTATCGCTCTAACTCTCGTGCCGATCGTTCTCCTCGTCGTATTGGTGGTGGTCGGCATTGGCGCGGTCGGCTACGCTTTGACTCGAGCTGAGGCTAAGAAAGCGCACCCCGCAGTAGCATAGGCCGTGTACGATTCCAAAGCCCGCTACGTCCGCAGCCTCTTCTCCAAAGTCCCACTAGAATACGACCTGCTGCTTGGACTCCTCAGTTTCGGCCAAGACAGAAAATGGCGAGCCTTCGTGGTTGAACAAGCTGACCCTCTATCTGGCAGTACCGTGTTGGATGTTGCAACAGGCACAGGACTCCTCGCAGCGGAGCTTGCGAACGCGATTGCCAATCAGGGCTTAGTTGTCGGTGTCGACTTGACTCTCTCGATGCTTCAGACCGCAAAGGAGAGGCTGAGACAGAGAGGCCTGGCCGAAAGAACGGATTGGGTATTGGCCAGAGCCGAGAATTTGCCTTTCCGAGAAAACTGTTTTCGTTCTGCATCAATTAGCCTTGCGCTTCGAAACGTGTCAGATGCTCGTCTAACTTTCAGAGAGATGGCGAGGACGACTGCTCCAGGCGGTGTAGTGATCTCTCTTGACTTCGCCCGGCCGCCAAACAGGGTATTTCGACTATTCTACTACGACTATCTCCTCGGACTGTTTCCCATATTCGGGAGAATCGTGTCAAAAGCTTGGGGGAGAACCCTGTCATACTTGGGTCGTTCCATACTGAAGTCGCGAACTGGGACTCAGATTGCGACTCTGATGATCGAGGAAGGCGTTCCAGATACAAAGCCTGTGCCTCTAACACAAGGAATAGTTTACGCCGTCTATGGAAAGAAGCGGTAATAGGCAAGCGCCAACTTGAACAGGCTAATTGAACAGCAAAGAATCTGAGTAATGCTCCAGATTCTCCGTTGTGCCTGCCGTCTCAAAATTACAAAATCCGAGTTCATGCTCAAGCTCCGTCCTGCACTGCATTCACGTTGAACCTGAACTCTTGATTGAGAGTCCAGATCATTTATCGTGGTAGCGCGAAATGCGTGAGACATACTTAGTCCCGAGCGATCTCGGATTCTCCACTCAGTTTTGACGGCGATGATTCAGGTTTGGTCCGGAAGCTCAACCAGGCTAGGACTGCAAGCGCGATGAATGATGTCGAAGTTGTGTAGAACATGGTTGTGGGGTTCAGAGTGTAGAGAATACCCCCCAGATAGGATCCAGCTACGAATCCTAGGCTCTCCAGTGTCAGATAGAACCCGAATTGTCCGGCTCTCGACGCTCCCTTTCGAACGGTCGAGAGAATGGAGTAGCCAACGAGGCTGGGTGCCCTGGCACTTCCGATGAGGAAGACCATTGGAAAAGAGAGCAACGGATTTCTGGCCAGGAGTACCCCGATGAGGCCTGCTGAAGATAGCACGAGACCTAGAGCCATCGTCCCGCCCTTGCTCCGCGCATCTGCTCTTCTACCGAGGAAAATCGCGAAAACCCCCGCCCCCAGGGACTGCAGGGCACCGAGGAGTAGTATGATTGAGGGGCCTAGACTAAGGGCATCTTGAAAGTATAGAGGTATGAAAGGCGCAGCCACACTCCACGCAAGAGCTGCTCCAGTGAGATAGAGAAGAAGCGTCCCTTCTCGACGCGACTTAGGGAATTCCAGTCTGGGAGACTTGGCATCACTTTCCAGCGCGGGTTGCGGCCTGATGAAGAAGAGAACCATCGTGGAGATCGAGAAGAACACGAATGTGAGTATGAAGATGTCACGTACCGAGATCCAATTGAGTAGAGCACTTCCAACAATCGGCGAGAAAACTACTCCAAGTGGGGCTGATGCCCAGGTTATGCCGAAGTTTGACGCGGACTTGGTTCTTTCAGCGGCCCCTGCGATGTAAGCATTGAAGGCTGGAATATTAAACCCTGATACTTGGAGGAGGATTATCCCAGGAATTACATCGGTCCAGGTCTTCGCGAAATAGTACATGAGTGGAGGTGGGATGCTCATTGCCCAGCCTATGATCAAAAGCGCCTTCAACTCGTACTTGTTCGCGAGTATTCCTCCGGGAATCATGCTGAGGGCGAGGGCGAGGAATCCGATCGAGAATACGAGGCCCACATCGCTAGGTGAGGCTTGAAGGTCTCGGAGATACAGTGGCCAGATGTAGTTGTAGAGTCCTAGGCCGAAGGTCCAGAGGAACAGTGAGAGAAAGAGAAGCCGTAGGTCTCTAGGAAGAGATTGTACTGAGGCTAAGAGATTCAGCCGGCTGGTCGTGAGCAAGTCTCATTGGCCTTTCTTTCTCAGGGAATCGGTCAAGGGGTTTCAAGGATTCCCGTCAAGAGATGACCCCTGTTGCGATTAGTATCCCTGATATGAAAAAGTACGAGCCGAAGGAGAGAAGGACGATGCCCGCAATTAGGTCTAGAAGCCACCGCGGAAACCGCATTAGATACTGGTAGGAGAAAGCGCACACGATTATCAAGAGGAGAATACTCACTAACGCACCGACCAGCGTCCATTCTAGGTTGAAGGTTCCGGCTGCTGCGAGTACGAGGCTTGCTTCGAACCCTTCTGTCATTGTGATGCTGAAAACTGGTAGCGAGTTTCCTACCGAAAATGGTATCTGACCCCCTGATGTTCTTATGCCTCCGCTGTGCTTCCTGTCTTTCTCTACTACCTCCTCGCTCCATTTTTCCATTTTTGCCCTGAACGATTTGCCTTTGAAATAGTACTTTACGAACCCTCGGAGGAACCGGTAGGAAAAGTAGAGTATGACCCCCCCAGCTATCAGGTTGATGAGTGCGTCGGAGATGGTGGATAATAACCGAAAGGCTTGTTCGACCACGAGAAACGTGATGATCGATCCCAGGCCTCCCAAAACAACCCCGAGCATAACGTTTCTATTGCCGATTTGTTTTATTGTGGCCAGGGAGAGTATGGCGACCTCGCTCCCTTCTACCAGAACGGCTTTGAAGGCTAGGAGGAATGATGCGATGATTACAACGTCTATTCCAGCCAGTTGTTCTCCCGTCCGATTATTGTGAGCCTTTCTCTGGTTCTTCCGGACCTGTGCGCGTTCATATCTCTAACGGATAATTGCTTTGGGATTCATTCTATTGTCTCAAGCAGCTTTGTGCTAAGACGACTCATCGACTAGTCTTTGGATTCTGCAGATGCGCTCTTTTCGTCAGTTTTCTTGAAGTTTAGGGAGAGGGAGTTGACACAGTACCGAAGCCCGGTGGGTTGTGGGCCGTCCTCGAAAACGTGGCCGAGATGGCCACCGCACTGCTTGCACAGAATCTCAACCCTTTTCATGAAAAGGCTCCGGTCGGACTTTTCCTCGACATTCTCTTTTTCGGCTGGAGACCAGAAGCTGGGCCAACCGGTTCCAGAATCAAACTTCGCGTCAGATGAGAATAGTGGCGTTCCACATCCGGCGCAGACATAAATTCCCTTTGCCTCGTTATGGAGATACTTTCCCGTAAAGGGACGTTCGGTTGCCTTCTTTCTCAAAACCTGGTAAGTTTCTGTATCTAGCTCCTTTTTCCATTCTTCTTCGGATTTTCTCATACTGACTAGAGGGCTAGTGCGGTAAATATTCTAATCGCTCTTGGAAGCATCCGCGAACCGTCTAGAATTTGTCCAGACGACAAGTCTTCGTTAGTCTGCGGTTGATCTGAGGGAAATGGTGTGGGAGTTACGGGATGTGTTTGGAGAGTCGTCCGACAAACGGGTTCGTTAGTTTTTCATCGCCTATGGTTGTCTCTGGGCCGTGACCAGGGTAAACAATGGTATCGTCATCCAAACTGAACAAACGGTCGGTTATCGAATGGATCAGCGTGTCGAGGTCTCCACCTGGAAGGTCTGTTCGTCCAATGGACTGATTGAACAATGCATCTCCGGTGAGGACATAGCCTCGACCTGCTAGGCTAATGCTCCCGGGCGAGTGTCCGGGGGTGTGCAGGACCTTCATGGTGTCCTGTCCGATACTAATGGATTCTCCATCTGCGAGAAACCGATCCACTCCGGGCGGCGAAGGGACGCTCAATCCCATGAATTGACGGACACGACTCTGCATGGACTCGAGCATAGACAGGTCGTCACGGTGGATTAGAAACGGAATTTTGAGTGTTGTACGAATCTTATCCACGCCAAGTACATGATCGAAGTGGGTATGGGTTGCGATGATCTGGCGGGGCTTGACTTTGAGGTCGCTGAGGAAGCGGAGGATTCTCTCCGGTTCATCGCCGGGATCGATGACTGTCGCTGTCGAATCAGATTGCAGGATGTAGCAGTTGGTCTGTAAGCGCCCGACCACAAGCGTATGTATCTTGGCCATTTCGAGGTTCAGTTGTCATGTTCTCTGTGCAGAATATGAACTTGGAGCGACATAGTGTTAGAAGATTCGTCCTTCAAAAGATCCCTCAATTGACCGGAAATGTGCTTGCCTTCTAGCTTCGGGCGTCAGAACAGACTGGAGAGGGGTGCTTGTCGGATGCCGGAAGGAACATTTGTGAATAGCTTGGGCTGGGCATTTCATCTCATGGGTATCCGGGTCTATCTTCAAGAAGCCAAGAACTTAAATGGGTAGTAGGTTCTAGCCGCAACCATGAAGAAAATACTAACCATAACAGCTCTAGTTGTTACTACTCTAATGCTTTCGGCCCCCCTCGGAGTAGGGGCTGTTGTCAGCGATTTCTATTATCAACCAAGCCTGAGCTACACTCAGCTCGGGCCTCTAACTACACTTCCCCAAGGCCTTCCACTATGCAAAAGTACTAGCCTCGGCTCCATTGTCTGCTACACACCGAAATTCATCAAGAAGGCATACGAATTCCCGTCGACCGCCACACTTGACGGTACTGGCCAGACAATCGTGATCGTCGACGCTTTCGGAAGCCCCACGATTGCTAGCGACCTTGCATTGTTTGACTCAGCCTTCGGAATCTCAGCTCCGCCGAGTTTCACAATATTCTGCGGCAATTCTCCGACCCCGCTCGACCCCAGCACATGTCCAGTCGTTAACATAAACGTGAATCCGAAACATGGCGTATTCAGCTGGACTATTGAGACAAGCCTCGACGTTGAGTACGCACACGCCATGGCTCCAGGAGCCAATATTGTCCTTGACGTAGCGTCCACATCATCTGGGAACGCCATAAATGACGCTGAAGCCGCCGCTATCGCCGCCTACCCTGGTGCCATATTCTCGCAGAGCTTCGGCATCCCCGAGATCTTCCTTACCAAGAACACCGGAAACGGTGGTCAGGTGAGCCAAGCCCAGGCGAACTATGTGAACGGCATCGCCAACGGTGACACATTCTTCGCTTCAGCAGGGGATACTGGTGCAGACTTCGGATTCGGCGTTGCTATGAACAACTTCCCAGCTTCCGACCTGCACAATACAGGGGTAACTGGGACCCAGGGATTGCCTTACAATGCAACCGGAACCCTTCAGCCATGCCCCACTTCCACACCTTTCTCGTGCACCTCAGGACTATCTTCCTACCACGGTCCGTGTGTCCTAGGCCGGACAACCCCACCAAACTGTATACCTGACGGATATGGTGGCGAACAGGTCTGGAATGAGGCTAGCTTCGGCGCCGCGACCGGCGGGGCCCCAAGCTTGCTCTTCGGCGTTCCACCATACCAGGCCGGCCTTGGTCTATCAGCAAGAGGTCCAGACGTAGCCTACGACGCAGCCATCGACGGCGGAGTCTTGGTCGTGTACGGAGGCTTCGGATCCCCAGTTTTGTTCATCGTGGGAGGAACCAGCGCTGGTTCTCCACAATGGGCAGGGATTACTGCCCTAGCGAACCAGGCTCGTGCTATGGTGAGCAAGGGTCCGATAGGCGACTTGAACCCAACCCTCTACGCAATTTACCACAGCGCGCGCTACGCAACTGACTTCCACGACATCACAGTGGGCAACGACCAACTAGTCGGCTCGTCCGTTGGTTTCTCGGCAGGCGCAGGATACGACCTCGCATCAGGCATCGGCTCCCCCATCGTAGACCAACTGATCGTCGACATCGCAGCAGCATAAACTGGAACTGAAAAGTGGGAGGATTCTCCTCCCAACTCCCTTCTTTTTTCTTAATCTTTTCTCGAACATGTATTGCTAACGGTCATCGTAAAGCAAGACAGATGTTTGATCCCGACTTACTCGTTGAATATTTCTCTAGTCCTCGTCTCTGGTCAAATCTCACAGTAACAACACGCGACCCATACCGCCACCGGCCGAGGCCGAGGGTGGTCCAGTAGTGACGGGAGCAAATGTTTCAACCCGGTTGTTGGTGGTTCCTGAGGCATTTCCAGTATCGGCTACGTAGACGTTGCCTGAACCGTCCACGGCTACGCCGTGCGGATCGACGAGTTGTCCGTTTCCCGACCCCGTAGTACCAAAGGATGTGAGAAAAGAGCCGCTGCTGGCGAATTCTTGGACCCGGTTGTTGAAAGTATCAGCCACATACAGATCGCCTGCGGAATCCACGGCTAGATGCGCAGGGAAGTTGAACTGTCCGTTTCCCGAGCCCGAGATTCCCCATGCAGCTATGAACCCGCCGGAGCCCGTGCATTTTTCAATTCGGTCGTTGGATGAGTCGGCGACGTACACATTGCCCGAAGTGTCTACGGCAATTCCTGTTGGGCTGTTGAACTGGCAATAACCGGTCGCGGAGCTCCACTGCGTAAGGAAGTTTCCTGAACTGTCAAATTTTTGAACAGTACCGCCGGAATAATCAGTGACATAGATATTATTTGAACCGTCAACAGCGACACCGAAAGGATTGGTAAACTGTAGACTGCCACTTCCCAGGTCTCTGATGAAGGTGCCATCAGAAAGGAATTTTTCGACTCGGCTGTTGGAATAATCACTGACGTAAACGTTCCCGCTGTGGTCGACGATGACTCCAAGGGGGTCAAACGGGATACCTCCCGACTCAGTAGCTCCCCATGATGTCAGAAACGATCCGCTGAGAGAGAATTTTTGAACTCTATTGTTTCCTTCGTCGGCAACATAGACGTGGCCTGAACCGTCTAGCGCAGTATCATACGGGCTGGAGAGCAATCCAGGTCTTGGATAAGTGAGACTTGAGAGGTAATTTCCTGAGCTGGCTGAGAACTTTTGAACCCTATAGTTGCTGTAGTCTCCAATGTACACATTCAGCTGGAGGTCAAGGGCTACGCCAACCGGCCCGTTGAACTGTCCAGGAGATGCACCAGTGGAACCCCAAGACAAAATTAGGTTGCCGCTTGTCGTGCCGAACTTTTCAACATGATTGAAGGAGTTGTCGCTGACATAGATGTTGCCCGCGTTGTCAACCGCCATCATTGCAGGTCCCGCCAAACTCCCTGTACCCGAATTCAAACCACCCCAGGCAAAAACGAGACCGCCTGTCTTCGTGAATTTCGTAATGTTACCCGAACTGCGGGCGTTGTCACTCACATAGACGAACCCTGATGAGTCCACCACCACCCCGTACGGGCTAATGAATTTGCCAGGGATGGTACCTAGACCACCGAATGAACCTACGTAGGTTCCATCATTCCTGAAGATCTCAACACGCTGGTTTCCCTGATCTACTGCGTACACGAACCCACTCGCATTGACGCTGAGCCCGAGAGGCGTCTTGAATTGGCCATTCCCAGATCCAGTCGACCCCCAGGAAGTGATGAAGCCTCCGGCAGGACTAAACTTCTGAATGTTGTTATTCACAGAATCAGAAACGTACACGTTTCCTTGGGGATCTAGGGCGATTCCTTCAGGGTTATTGAAGTGACTGGGCCCACTCCCCTGGGACCCCCAAGTGGCAGAGAACGATCCATCGTTTGCCAGTTTGTATACAGCGTAGTTCTTGGCATCGGCAATGAACACGTTGCCTGATGAGTCCACTGCGACTCCATTGGGGGTTATGGGCCCGCCGTACGAGGCCCATTGCCCTGAGTATGCAAAGGAGTTGGCTCCAGGAACGGCAACTAGGCTGTCGCTTCTTGCCACGGGGACTGGGCTCGTGGCACTCTGAATGATTGTCGTCGTGATTAGGAAAATAGACAAGGTGAGAAGAATGGTCGCCCAGACGTATTTCGGTCTGTTTCTTGCAACAATTACTCGAGATGGAGCCCAATGATTCTCTCGCTTTCGGGGAGAGTGTCTTAGGGACGAGTAGTAACGGGGTGGACGCCGAGCTCGGTCAACTGACGCTTCTCTCTGAGCAAAGGCTATCGGAGGAAGCAACATCGCTCTTTCCAGTTCAAGCGCCCTATTTAGAAAACACTTGCTAGTATTGCGCCCTTAAACAATACGGAAATATCCAGAGGCAGCCCAGACCGGCTCAATGTTTCTGTGGGCGACGTTACCCCTGAGCAATTCAAGGAAGCATAATTAAATGGCTTCGAAAAGTTTGCTAATTATTCCAGTAAGGCCTTGTTGCGATAAACTGGAGCTTGGCGTCGAGAAGGTCCTCGTAGAATTCTTCATCTTTGTCGTGCATCGTTGCAAGTACTCTGCTTGCCGTTTGCGGCCCGATGCCATAGACCGATTGGGCAACTACCGCTCGTCTTCCATACGAGATTACTAAGTCAGCTGACCTTCTGGCTCTCGCAAGCACCTTCTGCTCGTTTTCGTCAAGATTCTCCTTGTTCCGTTTCTTCTTGAGGACGCCTGTCGCGTAATTGCTGGACCAGAAGAGCGGGGCGAGAAGTCTTGACCCGCATGTGGCGCATTGAGGGTGTTCCGGGAGATCGGCGATCATGATTTCGGAGTTTAGGACTCCGCAGTCGAAGCATAGCATGTCTATGACACGCCCTTCTATGGAGATGCGGAGCCTCGCGAGATTGTCAGCGGCAACGTTCTCAGGGGCTATGAGTTCCGGGATGTCAACGTGTCGGTAGAGAATATGGTAGGCTAGCGGTGTAGGCTTGTCCTTTGAGCGGAAAAATTGAACTTCCATGGATCCGTTTTTGACTTGTCGGAATATTTCTTTGACGGCGTCGAAGTCGGAGTGCTCCGTCAGTGCCTCCCTGATTGTCTCGTCGTATATCGGGGTAAGTCGGAATCTCAGCATCAATTCCTTCATTGCATCTCCGTACATTAGTCGTCCGCGGTTTAGTGCTCCGAACCTTTCTGCGATATGTTTCATGTGCAGCTGCCATGGAAAGTGGCGGTGAAGTACGCCATGGCATGCGCCGCCCAGCACTGGTTCCTCGATCCCGAAGATCTGTTTTCTGAAGAGGTTTTCCATGTCGAGGTCGGAAGTGTCCGCGGTCATCTCGAAGAGAATCCGGTATGCGTCGGACCACCACATTCGGACAAGGCCTTCGCGGCGGAATAGTTCTTCGATTACTTCGCCAAGTGTGAAGTTGACGATGTCTCCGAGGTGTGCGTGGAGGATGATGTATCGGTCGAAGCCTTCGATCAGGACACGTTGGTCGGTCGGGACCGGCGCACCGGTGGCCCTGTGGGCTTCGATCTCTTCAACTACCCGTTTCAACCCGTAGGAGTCGGCTGGCCACAGCTGCGACAATCTCTCAACCGAGATCGACTTTGGAGCATGTTGGGCAATGTTTCGTTCAACAATGGCCCTGTAGGCGCCGACCTTGGTTGCAAGCGCCCGGGGCACTGGTAGTATTTGCCCGTCCCACCCCGGGATCGCAGCCGTCGGGTCGTTGATGGGAAGAACGTAGACCTTTCCGTCATCTGTTATCTGTTTGATCTGCCAGACTCGACCTTTGACGATGAAGTTGAGTCCGACGCGGGCTTTCGTTATCATGAATTCTTCGCCGAGGATGCCAACGTTTTGCTGGCTCGTGAGGTCTACAACCAAGTATCGGCGTTCGTCCGGGATCATGCTCAGGTTTTCGAAATAGTAGAGCCTGGTCCTTGAGGTGCGGTAGAGCGTGTCGTTCTCTCTCTTGAGGTAACCCATCTTGCGCATGAACTCGATGACCTTGCCAAGCGGGTCATCCTCCAGGTCTCGGTACGGGTAGGCTCGCGTGATGATGCTCTTGGCTTGTGAGAGTTCCAGGCTTCCTTCCGAGTCCATTAGCACTCCTGCGATCTGATGGGCGAGCACGTCCAATGCTCCAACGTGGATATTGGTATGCTCTAGCCGTCCCTGCGTCGCCAGCTCGATAACTCCAACAGATTCCAAGAGATCTTCGGTCGAAACGGAAACGAGGACCCCTTGTGAGGTTCTTGTGAGGGTGTGACCGGATCGTCCGACTCTTTGCACTAGACTGCTTGCTTGTCTTGGGGACATGTATTGGATGACAAGGTCGACGGATCCAATGTCTATTCCCAGCTCAAGGGTGGATGTACAGACGAGTCCTTTGATCTCTCTAGCCTTGAACGCTTCTTCGGCTCTAACTCTTTCTTCTTTTGGGAGTGAGCCATGATGAACCATTATTTTTCGGTCCATCATGTTGAATTTCGACCCGAGCAGCTCGGCGTTGACGCGGCTGTTGACGAAGATGAGAGTCGAGTCGTGAGCTTCCACCAAATCATCGACAAGTGTAAGTCGTGCCGCGGCTTCAGGCGTAGTGTAGAGCCGCTGAGCTAGCTCGCGATCTTCTTCTCCGGGCAGCGGGTATTCTACTTTGTACCTGGTCGACTTGTTGAGCGGAATCTGTACTATCTTGACAGGCTGGTTGCCTCCGAGGAACAGTGCTATCTCTTCGGGGTTACCTACTGTGGCTGAAAGTCCTACTCTCTGGTAGCCGTTGACGCAGATTTCTCTGAGGCGTTCGAGGCCGACGGTCATTTGGACTCCTCGACGGTCACCTGCCAGCTCGTGAATCTCATCAACTATGACGGACCGGACGTGACGAAGATGTTCCCTCATACGTCTGCCCGGCAATACTGCTTGGAGGGTTTCGGGGGTTGTGATGAGAAAATCGGGAGGCTTGACCGCCATCCGTCTCCTATCTTTGGCAGGGGTGTCTCCGTGCCGGACCTCGACCGAGAAGCCAAGCTTGTTGGACCATAGTTGGAGTCGTTTGAGGAGGTCTCGGTTTAGCGCTCTGAGCGGTGTGATGTAGACAAGTGAGATGCCTTGTCTGTCGTTATTCCTGATCATTCTATCGATTAACGGAAGTAGCGCGGCTTCGGTCTTGCCAGAACCGGTGGGGGCGATGATGAGGACGTTGTCGCCTTGGGCGATGAGGGGGATGGCCTCGACCTGAGGAGGCGTAGGCGTCGAGATTCCGGTCTCTTGGAGCAGTCCCTTCAGTGGAGGAGAAAGGAGGGCGAAGGCTTCCGGAGCCATAGATGCCATTGAGCAGTTAATAGAATTGGGCAGCTCGAAGATAAACTTCCTAGGCGACCAAAAGGATCGTTCGAACCCCTATTTCTTCTCGGTTATTTTCTTCAAAAAGTCCTTGTAGCTAGGGGCTTTCATGAGGCTGGGAAGTTCCTTCTTCAAATCTTCTGGCCTGATCATCGTGATCCATCCTTCACCGTAGGGGCTCTTGTTGACCAGCTCCGGAGCGTCTGAGAGAGTGTTGTTTACCTCAAGCACTACGCCTGAGATTGGGGAGTAGACGTCGGCAACGGCCTTGACCGATTCGACTGTACCGAGGCTCTGCATCTGGGCCACCTTCACGCCTACTTTCGGGAGGTCCACATAGACGACTTCGTGCAGCGAGTTCTGGGCATAGTCGGTGACTCCTATTCTGCACTTGTCTCCTTCAAGCCGGACCCATTCGTGCTCTTTCGTGTAGTAGACATCTTCTGGAACGTTGTACTCGCCTTTCACTGTTGGATCTTTCCCAGAAGCCTAGGCGAGGGTATGATTCGGTATAAAGATTCCAAAGGAGGACCATTCCCGGATGCATATCGCGTACATTTCTTCTCGGAGAGTCCATGGGCAGTTCAAGGTCTGAGGCTTGTGGTTTAATCCGATAATGGGCGAATTCGAGTCCGAAACGTCGATCTCTCTCAGCACTCATGCGCAGCAGGACTCGGTCGCTAAGACCCCCTATTTCTAGAACACTCGCGGTCTGGCATGGATAATGGGTGAATCCGGCGATTCAGGGCTCAGTCACTGCTTGGGCGGGTAGCCGTAACTAGGGGGTACCGTGTGAGAGTATCGAGCGTTTCTCGGGAGTCGTTCGGGGGAAGTACCCCGGATCGCCGAACAGGGTTCATTTTGGGTCTAGAAGAGCGAGGACGGTTTGATTGGACATCTACCAGCGGTTGTTGTGGACGAAGTTCTCCACGGGTTTCCTTCTTGGAAGGCCGAGTCTAATTGCTGGATGCCCGAGATAGATGAGACAGGTAATTTTAACGTGCTCGGGAATCCCGAGTATCTTCTTGACCTCAGGTTCTCCACGTGTCAAGGTAGATCCGTGAACGGTCAAGCACGTAGCGAGACCTATTGCATGGGCCGCCAGCATAAGGTTCTGGACAGCCGGATAGATACTCGCATACCTGACCTCCTCACTCTTACCAACACGGTTGAGATCAACACAGCAATAGATTATGACTGGCACTTTCTCGGTGTTCCGAAGCATCTCAGTAGCCTCATCATACACGTCTGTCATCCGAGGAGACATTCCCGTGCTACCGGCGAGCCTGGCAAGCCAGGTCCGCAGCATTGGTTCCTTGAGACGGGCCTTGACCCTTGCGTCACGAACTACGACAAATTCCCATGGCTGAGTATTGCTTCCAGAGGCAGCCTTAGACGCACACTCAAGAATGATCCTAATCTGATCCTCAGGGATCGGGTCAGGCTTGAATTTCCTGACCGATCTAAGCGAGTTGATCCCGTCCAGTAGAGACATTTCACTCAGCATGACGACGCGGACTCCACTCAAGGTTAAAGACTCTCGCGCCCTCTAACTTGACATCGTCAATTGTCAGGGTCTCAACATGAGCGACTGAAAATCGCTGTAGACCTCGACGGGGTCCTAGCTGAGACAATGGAAGCATGGTGCAAACGCGCCAATGAGTTCCTAGGCACAAGCTTCAAGCTTGCCGATCTAGATACTTGGGCGTCCTGGCGAAAACTGGGAATCAGCAGGGAACAGTTTTTCCAGTTCCTAGACGAGGCATGGGACGACTGGGAAAACATCCCGCCCACAGAACCAAGATTGGCGGAAAAAGTCCGAAAAATAGCCCGCTCAGGACAAATCGACGTCGTGACAGGACGAAGCAAAGATAGCGTTAGCGCAGCCAAGAGCTGGCTCGCCGAGCACAAGATACCATACCAGCGATTCGTGCGCGTCCCTGGATGGAAAGACAAGATCTTCCTAAACTACGACGTCTACATCGATGACGCTCCAGAACTGATGCCCTTGATCTCGCGCAACCCGAAAATGTGGGGAATACTCTACAGTCGGCCATGGAACAGAACAGTCCCCGAACTACGCCAAATCTTCAGAGTCGAAAGCTGGACAGAAATCTCAAAACTGTTCGAACAAATACGGCGGTGAGAATTACCCTGTCAGGGAAGTGGGTATCAGGTGTTTCGTGTGGGAGTGGTCCTCGGGGAACGCATGAGGTCTCAGTTTACCCCGAGAACGAGACTTCTATTGTTCGCTGCCCGTCGAAGTCTCTCTGTCCTTGCTGTCCTCGCCTAAAATGGAACTAGTATCCGAGAAGATCGAACCTGTTTCCGTTGATGACGACCCGAACAAGGAACTGTCGGAAGGCACCTGCCAAGACGGTAGTGTTGTGTCTGGAGTCGGTGCGGTATTCATAGAATCTGTTTTCGTTGCGGACTTCGGCTTCTTTCCTTCCTTGATGTAAACGACTACGATCTTGTATGATTCGTGGCAGCTCTTGCATCGTCCAGCTTGGACAACTCTCTTGAGCTTGAGAGTGCGAGTCTTGCAGTTGGGACAGTCGATGAAACGGTTGCGTGCAACTGGTTCTTCCTGGTTGACGGTCTTCATCTGCGTAACCCGTCAACTCGATAATCTCGACATAGCCATTCTGTAACCATTGCCGTAGACGAGTCGTCACCCATTCCATCCGCAGTCTCTTGGGATGCTTCCGTGGAATTGGTCTAGCGCAGCATGCTTCAAGATCTGAAAAAACAGATAGTCCCCTATTTCAGACCCGTTGGTTTTGACACCCTTAAAAGTAACTTAGCGCAAGAAAACGGATTATCAAGGAAAGGTCGAAGTTGAGCCAGCCGAGGAGTGGTGCTTTTTACGATAGGGCGAAGTCTCAGACTAATCTGCAAGAGAAAATCATGCTCCTTATTCCAGGATTTCACGGATACAAAGAGAAAGAGATCCGCCGCGAGTCAGACAAGCTTCTCAGAAACCAGATCTATCAGAAACTGTCCAGCGCAGAATCACAAGCTAAGGACACCTATAGGTCCCTCGTCAACCAGGGAATCAATGACACGTGGGACGATACTGATCATCTGATGGCTCGGCTCGACCGCGTAGTCGAACGGATCAATCATTCAGAGTACGGATACGCTGGCTTCTTTGACGTAACGAAGGTCAAGGAGCCTGACTTGGATCGAATGATGGACTATGATTATCAGCTCCTGCAGATGACCGACACCGTGACCACTGCTATTCAGGGGCTCAAGGATACAGTGGATAATGGACATGTTCAGGACGCGAGGGGGAAGATCTCCGACGCGATGAAGGCAGTGGACGCGCTTGAAACTGCGTATAACGGACGCAAAGACGTGATCCTGGGAGTCCAGCAGTAATGCCACAAGTCATAGAATGGCGAGGCGCGGGCCCCGACGATATCGTCTGGCGCTACCCAGTGGAGGAAATAACAAACGCCGCCCAACTGGTAGTTCACGAGTACGAGACAGCAGTCTTCTTGAGAGATGGCAAGGCCTACGATGTCTTTCCGCCAGGAAGGCACACTCTTACAACACTCAACCTACCTCTCATAACCTCAGCGTATCGAATATTTTTCGGTGGCAAGAGTCCATTCACCGCTACGGTGATCTACGTCTCCACGAAACAGTTCGCTGGCAAATGGGGCGCGAAGGCCCAGACTACAGAGTTGGCTCCGCTGATGGTTCACGGGACAGCCTGGCTAAGGATAACCGACTCGAACCTGTTCGTTAACGAGGTCGTTGGAGGTCAGGGTGCCTTTAGCACTCCGCAAGTGGACGATTTCATCCGAGGATTCATCAACGAACGAGTCATCGATGAAATGTCCAAGTATGATCTTCAAACAGCATTCACCCAGCTTGACAAGGCATCAGTCACTGTGAAGGTCAACATCAACGATGCTCTGAAAAGAATCGGGACCGACCTTGTCGATTTCAAGTTCGAAGGAATCGACACCTCTGATCAGTTCCGAGACAGACTGTTCTGGATCAAACAGAAAGCGGCCACCTCAGACGTACTTAGGATGGAGACCGCTAAGGACATCGGTTCAAGCCTCGGCTCTTCCTCAGGCGCGGGATTCGGATCCGGAATGGTGCTAATTCCCCAAGTAATGAACGCGCAGATGCAACCCGCGCCGCAACCTCAAGCCGCGCTCGTCGCATGTCCCAAATGTGGAAACGGCGTCCAACAGGGCGCGAGGTTCTGCCCCAACTGTGGAGCAACAATGTTCGTAGCGCCACCCCCGGCCCAAGCCATGACCCCTTGTCCCAACTGCGGAAAACCGGTCGCCGCTGGAACCAAGTTCTGCCCTGAATGCGGGCAAAAGATGAAATAGCCTATCCATTTCCGAGACCTCCAGTCCGTCACTTTTTGCCCGGTTCAACGCAAGCAATTGTCGAATCAGTCCCCTACCCGGTGTCAGAGCTAGACGATTGTACCTAGTCATTTTCTCCTTCTTGTCTGCCCAAAATATTCGAAGAGGCCAGAGAAGGCCCAAACAAGACGGCACCGCCCCAAAATGTCCCCAGCAATCAATGTATGCTATTGTCCTCCCAACCGTTATGGACGAGGTGAGAATTCTCCGCGATGCAGAACAGAACCCTGGTTATCGTTCCAGGTGAAACCGGATACATCTGTTCATCCAATCTCCCTCAATGAGAATTCATCTTTAATAACGGCAGTTTTGGTCCCGCCTCGTGATCAACTTGTCCCAGACGATTCTCAACGATGACTCACTAACGTTTGCGGAGAAGATTATCAGCGTCAAAGCTGATGGAGGCGGGAAGGTCCATCATGCGGGGGAGATTGCTGTTCTGCCTGCTGACATGGCCATGGCCCAGGACAGCACGGGACCCTTGGCTATCAAGGTCTTTCGCGAGATGGGTGTTCAGAAAGTCTGGGATCCGAAAAAAATCCATTTGGTCATAGACCATAGTTTTCCCGCGCCTGACGAGAAGATTGCTAATCTCCATATTCTGATCCGAGAGTTTGTCAAGCAGCAAGGCGTCCGGCTCGTCGAGGGAAGCATATCCCACCAGCACCTCCTCGAAAACCACGTCGTGCCAGGCATGGTTCTATTTGGCGCAGACTCTCACACATGCCAGGCCGGGGCGATAGGCGCTTTTGCCACGGGTATTGGTAGTTCTGAGATGGCTGCTCTCTGGGCGAGCGGCAAGCTCTGGGTCCGGGTCCCAGAATCCCTCAAGATCAACCTCATTGGCCAATTCAAGAAGGGCGTCTACGCCCGGGACGTCATAACCCACTTCATCGGGATGGTAGGAGAGGATGGCGGGAACTACAAGTCGCTAGAATGGAAGGGTCCAGCAGCCAAGAACCTCTCCATCGCGTCACGTGCTTGCATAAGCAACAACTCCATGGAATGCGGCTGCAAACTCTCCATCTTCGAAGTCGACCCTGCAACCCAGGACTATTTCAAAACAGCAAACCGGAAAGCGATGCTCGAGATACACGCAGGACCGAAGGCCAAGTACAAGGACGAATACGACATTGACCTAGGAACACTCGAGCCCGAAGTCTGGGGTCCGGGAAACGAGAGCAAAGTTCGCAGTGCAGGCGAATTCGGGGACACGCACTTGGACGAGGTCTTCATTGGCTCCTCCACCAACGGACGATACGAAGACTTGATGGTTGCCAGCAAGATTCTCAAGGGTCACAAAGTGAAGCCTGGGACGCGTTGCATAGTCACCCCCGCTTCCAGGAATGTGTTCGAGCGAGCGATCAAAGAAGGTCTGGCCGAAACGTTTCTTGAATCTGGAGCAGTTTTCACCAATGCTACCTGCGGTGCCTGTGTAGGGACCCACTTAGGCGTGCTCGGCGAAAATGAAGTCTGCCTATCCACCTCGCCACGAAACTATGTGGGACGAATGGGCGCGTCAACTGCCAAGATCTATCTCGCTTCTCCAGCTACAGCTGCAGCATCGGCGATAGAAGGAAAGATTGCCTCTCCGGGGAGATACCTATGAGCCTCCCAGCACCGTCCTCGGTGATCCGAGGCAGAACCTGGGTCTGGCCCGACGATGTGAACACGGACATCATCATACCGTTCCGTTTCAAAGCCCGCACCAACGACCCTGTCGAGATGGCCAAATACGCCATGTACGGGTTCGACCCAGAATTCTACAAGAAAGTCAAGCCAGGGGACCTCTTTGTTGCAGGAAGAAACTTCGGAGGGGGATCAAGCCGCGAACAAGCACCAGTCGCCATCAAATACTCAGGAGTAGCCGCAGTAGTCGCGGAGAGCTTCGCAAGAATATTCTACCGAAACAGCTTCGCGATCGGACTACCGGCCCTAGAAGTTCCCGGAATAACCAAACAAGTCAAGCTGTTCGACGAGATATCGGTCAGCCTACAAGACTGGACAGTCACTACCAAAGATGGAAAGGTGTATCATGCGCTGAAAGTTCCAGATTTCCTCCGAGGACTCATGCGTGAAGGTGGGTTGGTCGAATACTACAAGAAACACAAATCCTTCCCATGGGAACGACTGGAAGCAACGGCAAGCACGACCTGAGCCTGAAGCCCCTGGTTCGAAGTCAGCCGCTTGGTTGAATTCCTTTCAGTTCTCTTGCTAGCTGGCGGACTGTTGTGATGCGTGCGAAGCGGCGTCGTAAGGCGTATTCTGTGCGTTCGCGTATCGCGTCGACTCCAAGTTCTTCGCCTGGTTTGTCCCAGTTTGGGATTGGAAAAGTCATTGTCGCTTCGGTGACAAAGTCCACTGCGTAACCTAGGTCTGCTGCTATTCTCGCGGTCGTCTCACAGCACTGCTCCATCTGGATACCAGTGATGCCGACCCGTCTCACACCTTTCTCTATCAAGTACGGTTGCAAAGTCGTGCTGGTGAAGCAGTTGCGCGTGCTCTTGACCATTACAGGCTCATCCGTCCGAGGCTTGAGAAAGCCCATGAGCTTGAACGAGGGGCTGTCTCTGGCGAACGCCTCGTCGCTGTCAGTATGTAAGAAGAAAACCACTGGCAGATGGGCAGCACGATAGGCTTCGACCAGAGCGCTAACATTCTCTTCAAACGCTGGGTTGTTACGCCTTGCCCATCGCGGGCCGACTTTGAACGACTCCTGTGCATCGATCACTAGCAAAGCCGATTGTGCAATAGGAACTTGGGTGGGGTCGAGCATGGTTCTCTATCGCGTGAGTCATCGTATATACTCACTGCCTCGGAGTCACGCGCTAGGTCGGAATAGGGTCGCTATGTCATGAGACGGGAGAGCGAGAGTTCCAAAGATCCTCCTAGCGTTCGGGTATTCTTCGGCGATCTCGAAAAGATGACTTCAAAGGACGTTGCTGACGGCGAGGTCTCTCTAATCGTTACCTCTCCACCTTACTTCAATGCCCCGTTCGATTATCCGGATCTTTTCCCGAGCTACGAAGATTATCTGGATTTGATCAGGTCTTTCGCATCTCAAAGCAAGAGAGTGTTAGGAAAGGGCCGAATCTGTGCGATAGTCACCGATGACATGCTGGTGAAAGAAGGAAGCAGCAGTCGTGGACGGAAATACGCCCTTGTCGCGGACACGACCAGAATCTTCCTGGACGCGGGTCTTCTCTATCGAGACAAGATAACCTGGGTTAAGCCTGCAGGTTACACGAGAATCAGCAGACGGAGCGGCGTCGTCCTCCAGCACCCATTCCCGATGTACTTCTACCCGGATAACATCCAGGAATCAATTCTTCTGTTCCAGAATGGCGAGTTCGACTACAGCCAATTGAAGGACGCGCCAAGGAATGTTCTAGAATCCTCCAAGATAGACACGGTCCAACTCAACAAAGAGCGATGGAACCTGACCGTGTGGAACATTACCAATGTCCTCCCAATGCCTGGCCGTGTCGAGGAAGGAATCGCGGCTTTCCCCGAAGAGATTCCGAGGCGGCTGATCAAGCTCTTTACGATGGTTGGAGAGACCGTGTTCGACCCATTTGCGGGCTCAGGAACAACGTTGAAGGTCGCTCGGGAATTGGGAAGGCGAGGAATTGGTTACGAAATTGACCTCGAACTTAGGCGAGTGATAAGGAAAAAACTCGGAACCCAAGAGTTCATTGTCGAGGAAAGGGAGGGAGCAAGGAGGCTTCGAAAATTTCTCCAGACCAAGATTCATCAGAACAGAAGTGTTGCTAGATAATCAGCTCATTTTCGCGGAAGGAAAGCCCCAATAGCGCAGACATGATACAAGATGTACAGACAGGCTGAGCGCACAAGATTGGTTCTTCGCGAATGTCCTTTTTGTCACAGGCCCTTCGAAGCCGAGTTGCTCTCAAAAGAACCGGTTGACTCGAGCGAGGTCGCAAAGGTTGGTGATTTTCCACTGCAGGCGAGTATGTTACGCGGGCAGGTGAGGCAAGAAGGGGGATTCACGATGAGTCGTGGCTCGCTAACCGGATTGTCAGAAGATGAAAGGAGAGCGGTTGCCATGCGCCCAGAGGCTTTCATAACTTACAAACTCAGCTACAAGTGCAAGCATTGCCGAAAAGAGTGGACCAAGCTCTCGGTTGAAGAGAAACCCCTTCCCCGAGCATATGTTGAAGCCGAGCAGGAAAGGACGGACTACGACGCTCACATTGAAGAGGAGGAGGCAAGGGAGGAAGAATATGCGAGAAAGTAATAATGGCGGCCCCATCGTAGTCATATTGAAAATCGATGGACCTTCGTAGTCCCTCTCATCGCGTCGACCTCGGGTAGGTTCGTTCTTGTTTCAAAGGCTAGGATCGATGTTCGATGAGTACAAGGGCATACCCCGTGAAGCAAATTTTCTGATCTATTCCAGTTTCTTCACATGGGCCGCCGCGGGCCTACTGTTCATCTCTCTCCAGGTTTTCCTCGTATTGGAAGGAATCTCCTTCGCCACGAGCAGCCTCATACTCGGAACTTTCGGAATCGTAAGCGCTGCCTCGACCCTTCTATTCGGTGGCCTCGCCGACCGTTACGGCAAGAAGAAATTCGTTCTAATGGGGGGAATACTTGGGAGCCTTTCACTAGCCATCTTCGCTATGGACTCAAACATACCCCACTTGTTTGGCGCCGCGGTTCTAGCCGGGCTCTCCGAAGCAATGTATGCATCCTCTTGGAGCGCCATGCTAGCCGACAAAGCGGGAAATCTGAAACGGACTAGTGCCTTCGGTCTCTCATTCTTTGTAGCAACGATCGCCTCGGCTCTAGGAGGCTTCAGCACCAGCCTACTTGGCCTGATGAAATCGCTCTACCAAATCGATCTCGTCACCGGCAACCGATACTTGTTTGTCAGCGTCGCCGCCATCAGCCTCATCGGCCCTATGATCGTCTACCTTAGAGTCTCCGAGTCCCGGCTAGAAATGAGCGAACAATCTGGATTCCACATTCTTCCGAGGAAAGGTCGTGGTATAGTCTTTCGATACGCGGCCTACGGGATCGTAATTGCTCTCGGCGCCGGCATGGTGATCCCTCTCGTCCCAGGATGGGCCTTTCTAAAATACGGCCTCGCAAATGATGTCACGGGGCCCATATTCGGCGGGATCAACAGTCTTGTAATGGGATTCGCCAACCTTGCAACTCCATGGCTTGCCCGGAGGTTCGGAACCGTTCGGACAATTGTGCTGACTCAGGGCTCGTCTACGCTGTTTCTTTTCTCGATTCCGTTCTCGCCCAACTTTGCCACTGCCTCCTCGATCTACATCATTAGAAGCATGCTGATGATGATGTCCAACCCGGCGCAGAACTCTCTCCTGATGGGCTTGGTCCCGGCTGAGGAACGATCAGTCGCCTCCGCAATCGTAGCCTCGCTCTGGAGATTGCCCAACTCATTCAGCACTGGCATTGGAGGCTACATAATGGGCCTGGCAACAAGCCCGAACAGCATTTACTTGGCCCTACCATTCCTAATCTGCACTGCACTCTATCTAACCGCGATCACCTACTTCTGGCGGTCTTTCAAAGACGTGAAGCTACCAGAGGAGCAGGTTCTTGAGCCTCTAGCAGAAGTCGTATCCGCCACCACGTAGAGCCAATACTAAGGATCACGCAGAAACGGGCCCTCACCATAGTTCTGGGGCAATATCGGATACTTCGTCCCACAGCCAGAAGTTACGACCCACTTTAGTCGCTGGCGGAACCATCCTCGTACATAATCCACGCTTACGGAAGGGGCCCGCACGAGATTTTCCAAGATCACCTGTTCTATGCTCCTACTTGCCCTCGTAGTTTTCATCCCGCTACTATCGATGAACCCGTTTCCGAGAGTGCGCGCCGACCAGCCGTTTACTCTGAACGCGGTTCCGGCCGCGGCACAAGAAGGAAACACTGTCAGCCTTGTTCTATCTGCGATAGGAGCCGTTTCTAACATCCAATACAGGTTCAGGTTTTCGGTAACCGATCCCGCAGGCACGACTGTCCAATCCTTGATGGAGAACTATACGACTGCACAAGGACAGGACACGTTTACCCTGATAGTTATCTACCCGAGCCCTTCACTCCCGGGAGTGAACACGTTAGTGGGCCAATACAACGCCAAGGTCGATGAACTATGGCCCACGGCAGCGCCAGGTGTGGCTGGGACCTCGTTCTTCCTCAGCATAACTGACAGTTCCTCGTATCAGAGAACTCAAACTGTGAATGTGCAGGCAAGCGGCTACAAGGTTTCAGAAAGCGTGACTGTAACTATCAGGACGCAGACTACTTCGACCCTCGTCTTCTCCCAAACTGTACAAGCGAGTGGTGCGGGGGTCGTAGCTACAAGTTGGAAGATTCCAGTAAACGCCACGATAGACACTTACATTGTGACTTTGACCGGGACCAGTACTGTCAAGAACCCAGTCGATTCCGACCGGGTCTCCGTGGGACGGGCGATCATGATCGTCAGCTCGATCACATCCGTCAAATCAGTTTACCAAAGGACTGAGACGATGAGTTTCTCCTTCCAGCCCACTTATCCAGACGGGTCCATTCCTTCAACGGGAGTCGCTCTTCTAACCCTGGCAAGGCCTGGAGGTGGAAGCGTCACTCTGACAGCAACGTACGATAGTACGTCTCAGACTTTCCAGGCGTCTTACCAAACCTCGTTGGATAATCAGACCGGGACGTGGACGGCAAGCTTGGGAGGACATGCCTACAGCGATGCCTTTGGGAACAACGGTCCGGGAACAATAGTCACCAATAACTCGCAACTGACAACCATTCCTCTAACTGTCACTGTTACTACAAATTCGACTATCGTTGTGGGTCAACAGCTCAGGTTCAGCGCTAACATCACGTATCCTGATGGAACAGTCTTCCAGCCGGGCACAGTGAAAGCCTACCTACTCTACAGCGGAACACCTACGGTCAACGATACTGTACCTGTCGTTTTCGACACATCCCTGCAATTATGGCTCGGCACATACACGATTAGACCCTCGGACACTGGGGGACTATGGTCCTTGGTCGTTAAGGCATCAGATTCTCCGACCCCTCCCAACACCGGTTCTGCTACGAGAGCTATCACCGTTCAGAATACGACCGGCGGGAATGCTTCCTTCCCACTTTACTACTTCGGGATAATCGCAACCCTAGTAGGATTACTTCTGGTTGTCTTCTTCCTCGCATTCCGAAGACGCAAAGTAACACACGCTAGGTTGAAGATTGACTTGGACGCTGTGCGGTCTGAGGCTGGGCGAATAGAGAGTACGGATTTCTTCAAGTCAGTAAAGGATCAGGTGAAGAAGGAAAAGGACGAAAAATGAAACGAGCTTCTCTTGTCTAGGGCAGTATTCCGCCGATCTTCGCCAATGTCACCAGTCCAGGTTTCTTCTCAAAGATCCCGGCGGTTATTTCGAGTGCCTTCTTCTGGAGTTTCTTGTTTTTGTTGAGTTTGTGAAGAGCTCTCTTGTTCAGCCGTTTTATCAACCAGTTATCGCTCAGCGCGTAGGTCACGGTATAGTTCGCGTGTTTCCCTATCACGTCCGCGCGCATCTTTCGTTCTTTCTGGTATTCCAGCAAGGAAGTCTGTGAAAAGTCTCCAGCAACCTTACACTTGTCAATCACCTCAGCTAACGCCACGGCATCTTCCAGCGCGAGGTTCACTCCCTGTCCCGCGTGCGGATGGAAACTATGCGCCGCATCCCCTAGCAGCGCTATCCCATTTCCCACCCACCTGTTCACCTGTATGTACGAGGGCGTGAAGTACGCCATCTTCGTCCAGGCTTCCACACCCGTAAAGGCGTCCGCCATCTCCGGGGCAGCCTGAACAACCTCCGCTCTGAATGAGGCCAAACCCTCCTTCTTCACGCTGTCAAAACTACGCGGACCAACGCAATGGAAGAGATAGGTCGCTTCAGGGCCCGAAGGCATTATTCCCAGCATCTTCCCCGGGCTCTGATACTGGCGGGCTCTGCCTTCTAAGCCAGGAACGGGACCGACTAGTCCGACGAGAAACGAGTCGGGATATTTTTTGGTCTTCACCTGCGAGCCGAGACTAGTGCGTAACCGTGATTGGGGACCATCAGCGCCCACAACGACCGAAGCCTCAATCTGATCGGTGACGCCATCTGCTTCATAGACGACTCCATTAGCCCTGCCCTCGGTCATTGTTAGTTCTTGGAAGGATGTTCCCCAGAGCACCCTCGCCCCTGCTTTCTCTGCTAGATAGACAAGCAAGCGCTCTATCTCGGTCGCGTTGGCTGTCAAAAGATAATTCTGAGGATGGTCCAACAAGCCATAGTCTGCTTCAAGCAGAACTTCTCCCTCCCAGCTCTTAACTTCCAGAATCTGGGAAGCAGAGCCTATCTCCTTGGCCCGGCCCAGTGCCTCAAGTTTTTCCAGAACTGCGAGTCCGTTAGGTTGGAATGTCAGCCCACGCGGAATACCTTCCGGGCTTTTCTGCCGTTCGAGAAGGATTGTCGAGATTCCCTTTTTCTGGAGTTCTATTGCTAGAGCGAGAGCGGCGATTCCAGCTCCCACAACTACGACATCGGCCTTCCCGGGCAATGCTTTCCCTCCTGCGTCTCGAACTGTCTCTAGGTGATTATTAGCCTCTAGGGAAGCTCCGAGATGTTAACGGCTTGGTCGGAAGAGTTCGTTAGCGATCCATAATTAGATATCAACAGCAGAGTACCTTCGCTTGGGAGTCTAATCATATTGGAACTAATCCTGAGAAAGTAATCTGTCAAGTGATTGACTCCCACAAGTAGCGAAAGGGGTCCGAATCCCGGAGGGGGTTCCGAAACCGGCCGACGGTTCTAGATATCTTACAACTAGCAACTCTGTTAGCTTATCGTCGGATGCCTCTCTGACTTATGATTAGGGTTGTGGCTCTTGTTGTTTATGGAAGAGCTGAGACAAAAGTTTCCGCCTCCAAGAAGAGTGTTCTCAGATGGCATTCCAACAATCGTCAAGGACAGATACGTTGACTGGGGCTTCGATGTGTATTACACGAAACCGACAGAGCAGCAGAGACTGAGAAAAAAGTACGGTCTTCGCAAGTCCGACTTTGTTGATGCCAAAATCTTACGCGACTTCTCAACGGAGGTCGTATGGCACAGGCATAGAAGAACGGAGCCTGAGATAGTTCGCCTAATTGAGTTGTTGAACTACCGCGAATATGTTCAGAAGAAGATCAGGTTGTCAGAGCAATACTTGGCTTCACCTATGTACAAAGACACGCGCATAGAACGAGACAGTGCTTCCTCAAAGCAACAGGTTAGTGCTTTGGACAAAGAGCTTCAATTGGTGTAAGGCATTGAGCTTTCACAAGATGCATAAGAGGATTTTCGGAGCTGGCTGCATAACTTCGCTAACAGCACTTGCGAAACGTCCATGGGTCTACAAACAGTGGCCCGGGGGCTGGCTACGTTCTATGGGATTGACAGCACGCCCAGACTATCCTACGAGGCACTCTATTGGAAGCAACTCAACCCTCAAGAAAACAATTTTCGGTGCCAAACTGACACTAATATCGAAACGGTCTCCTTGGAGGTCTTTCTATTTGAAAGAGAAGGAGCGGTTACCGATGAAGGTCTTAGTTGGCAAAGCTGGGCGAGGTTCATTGAGGATAACTTCAGATGAAAGGGCGTTCAACAGGGTGACGACGAGAATCGTTCTGGAA
>Ga0209806_1000528_pt1 | contig 25920 bp, 23 predicted proteins | sample GraSoiAngelo_152_FD_186166 | JGI IMG/M metagenome (GOLD analysis project Ga0209806, IMG submission 186166) | Grasslands soil microbial communities from the Angelo Coastal Reserve, California, USA - 14_1009_12_30cm (SPAdes) (version 2) | ecosystem: Environmental > Terrestrial > Soil > Grasslands ... | reverse complement strand
ACGAATCGCGCAGGATACGTCGCGGCACCGCCGGCGCGCGAGATCGTGATCGAGTGCTCCTCGAGTGGCTCGCGAAGCGTATCGAGGACGCTTCGCGAGAACTCGGCGACCTCGTCCAGGAAGAGCGCGCCGCAGTGCGCGAGGCTCACCTCGCCTGGTCGTGGCGGCGACCCGCCGCCGACGAGCGAGAGGTGCGACGCGGTGTGGTGAGGGGCGCGGAACGGACGCGCGGTGAGGACGGGATGGCGCGGGTCCGTGAGACCGGCCACGCTGTGGACCGCGCTCGCCGCGAGGGCCTCGGCATCGTCGAGCGGCGGAAGTATCGACTCGAGAGCGCGCGCGAGCATCGTCTTGCCAGTACCGGGCGGGCCGACGAAGAGAAGGTTGTGACCGCCCGCCGCGGCGATCTCGAGCGCGCGCTTGGGAGTTTCCTGCCCCGCGATGTGCGCAAGGTCGACCGGGTGGCGCGGCGCGGCGGCGCGGGGAGGCACGGCTGTCGGCGCGACGCGCGCCCGGCCCTCGAGGTGATCCACGACGCCACGAAGCGATCCGAAGCCGAAGGACTCGACGCCGCACGCCGCGGCCTCGCCCGCGTTGGCTTCGGCCACCAACACCTCACGAACGCCGCGCATTGCCGCATGGCGAACCCGTGGCATCGTGCCTCGAACCGGCCGCAGGGCGCCGTCGAGCGCGAGCTCGCCGAGACAGAGCGCGGTGACGTCTACCTGCAGCTGCCCGCTCGCGCGGAGGATCCCAAGGGCGATCGCGAGCTCGAACCCGGTTCCTTCCTTGCGGCGCTCGGCAGGCGCGAGATTCACCGTGACCCGGCGGAGCGGGAACTCGAAGCCGGAGTTCCGGACGGCCGCACGTACGCGCTCCCGCGCTTCCTGCACCGCGGCGTCGGGAAGACCGACGACGACCAGGGCCGGCAGACCGTTCGCGACGTCGACCTCGACGGTCACGAGAGCCGTCTCGAGACCCCAGAGCGCGCACGCGGTCACACGCGCGACTGAGCGCGGAGTCGGGGGCCGTTCCGGGGCCGTGATCGCGATGGCGCCAGAGACTCCGCGAACACGGGCTGCGCTCGGATAGCACTGCCGACCGGTACCGGAGTCCTATCCGGCAAACTAGGTTGTCTTGAGCTGGCGCATAGCCTTCGCGCTCTTTGGGCTCGCGCTCCTCACCCGCCTTCCGTTCGCGACGACCAACTTCTACGCACCCGACTCCGTCCTCTACGCGCGCGCCATGGAGGCATTCGACCCCTTCGATCAGCGGCCGCAGCCGCCTGGCTACCTCTGGTACGTCCTCATGTTGCGGGCGATCGATCTGGTGGCACACGACCCGAATCGGGCGATGACGGTCGTGAGCGCGGTCGCGGGCGCCGCGACGGTCGCGCTCGTCTACCTCCTGGCGGCACGCCTGTACGACGAACGCACCGCGCGGGTTTCGTCGCTCTTCGTCCTCACCGCCGTCACCTTCTGGGCGTACGGCGGCGTCGCGTACCCGTACACGCTCCTCGCCGCGCTCACCACGCTCTGCGCGCTGCTGTTCTGGCGCTCGCTCGATCCAGGTCTTGCCCGCGCGCGCCGCGGGGTGCGGCTTCTGGTCGCATCGGTCGCGTGGGGCCTCGCGGTCGGATTCCGAGCCGATCTCGCGATCTTCCTGGCACCGCTCTGGCTTCTTGCCGCGACGCGCGCGACGATCGCGACGGCCGGGCTGTCCGCGGCGGTCGTCGCGGCGCTGGTCGGTATCTGGGTCGACGCCAGCGGGCTCGCCGACGGCGGCCTCGCCCGCTTCGTCGAGGCCGTCAGCATCCAAAGCAAATTCGTCGACGACCGCTACAGCGTGTTCGGGAACGGGCCGATCGCGATCTACCGAAACGCGTACGAGCTCGCGCGCTTCCTCGGGCGCGGTCTCTACTTCCTAGTACCCCTCGCCACGATGACGCTCATGTCCGCCGAAGCGCGTCGCGTCGAGCTACGCGATCACTGGCGCGCTGCGCTCGTGATCCTGTGGTCGTTCGCGCCGCTTCCCTTCTACCTCTTCGTCCATGTTGGCGAGTACGGCTACATCTTCAGCATGCTCCCCGGACTCGCGATCCTGTCGGCACGCGGCGCGATCGCACTCGCGAAGGGACTGCGGATGCCGCGCACGTTCAAGTGGATCGTCGCCGCGGTCGTTCTCGCCAACGCGGCGATCTTCCTGCTGAGCGATACCCCGATCTCGGCGCGCGATATCGCGCGGCAGGACCGCGGGATCGACGAGAAGCTCGCCTACCTCGCGACATTCAGTCCACAGACCACACAGATCGTGAGTGCGTACGACGCCGTGCTTGTGGGGTACTACCTCGAGCGGCTCCCCCACGGCCTCCCGCCGCTGCTCGGTTACGACCCGGCGAACCCTGGGTTCACGCTGCCGCTCTCCTGCGCCAACGCGCCGCCCCACATGCCCTGCGCGGATCCGGACGTCGACGTCGTCCTCTGGGACGACCTCCTTCGGGCGGAAGGACCGGGCTGGCAGGAGGTGCGCATGCCGCACGGCGGACGACTGCGTATCGCGCGGGCCCCACGGTCGGCGGCGTTACGAGTGAGCGACGGCCTCGGAGTGGAGATCGTCCGCTAGCACTCGCGCGACCCTACAACCAGCGAGCCAGCTCGCGGCGGCGAGCGGCGCGCTGAGGATTGCGGCGGCCACGGGCCACAGCGAGAGCCACGGCCGCGCCACCGCCTGCCCGTAGTACTGGTAGTAGAGCGCGGTGCCTCGCGGGTCGACACCGCTTCCGGTGCCGCTCGGAGGCGTGGCCGGGAAAAGCGCCATCCGTACGAACTCGGCGATGACGAAGGCGACCATGAACGCCGCGCCGAGCACGAGAGGATGGGCGAGGCGCCCGCCGCGCGAGCGAAGCAGGTCGATCGCGACCGCTCCCACGACGAAGAGCGGCGGGAACGCGGGCGCGAGCCATCCTCCACCCGCAAGGATCGCGTAGGTGACGAACGCCGCGCCGGTATACGTGACCGCGGTCACCGTGGCGCCGAAGCGGCCGCCGAGCAGCGCGGCGCCGAATGCGAGTGCGGCGGGGATCGTGATAGCGACCGCGAGAGGGTAGAAGAAACCTTCGCGTGTGACCGACATGATGTAGTAGAAGTTCATCCCGAAGACGAGCACCGCGCAGATGTTCGCGAGCATCAGGGCGCGCCCCAAACGCCGCAGTCCTTCCGGGATGGCGAACACACCCGGAGCGAAGGCGACGGACCAGCCCACGAACGCCAGTGCCGAGCCGGCGACGCCGGCGAGATGCGGCGGGCTCCAGATGTCGATGTCGCGTCCGAACGCGCGGTGCCAGCCGTCGTCGAACGGTGCGGAGGCGATCACGATCGCCGAGGCGATGCCCACCAGGGCCAGGCCGAGCTCAGCCCGAAGTGGGCCGACTCGAAGCTCGCGACCCCGCACCGGGCGCCCACGCATCGCCGTGATCGTGGCGACGAGCGCCGCGAGGCCCCAGAGCGAAATGCCCCCGTACAGGAAGAGATGCGGCGCGCTCCAGAAGGTGTCGCGTCCGACGAGCCGATGCCACGACACATCCCACGCCGCGCCGAACCACGTCAGCGCGACGCCGAGAAGACCGAGTGCGAGTGGGATCGTCGTCCCCGAGATCGCGACCTGCCTCGCGCGGAGCGGAAGTGCGATCGTCGCCATCGCCCCTGATTCTATGAAGCCTCGATCAGCTCCACGCGGGTCCCGTCGGTCCCGACCGTCAGCGCGGCGACGACCACGCGCCAGCGGGCATCACGCTCGCCGCGCATGGCGAGCCAGCCGGCACCGAGACGGGCGAGCCGGCCCAGCTTGCGGCGGTCCACGGCCTCGGCCGCCGCCACGAACGACCCGGCTCTCCTCGTCTTCACCTCGACGAACACGTAGCCGTCTCGATCGCGACAGACGAGGTCGATCTCACCAAACCTGGTGCGCTGATTCCGGGCTACGACGCGAAGCCCGGCGCGAGCGAGCTCCGTCTCAGCGGCACGCTCGCCCGCGAGACCCAGGGCACGCCGATCCACGAGCTGAAGATCGGCGGGTCATTGCGTCGGGGTGATGCGGATGACCTGGTCGTTCGAGCCGTTGCTTGTCGTGAGGTACAGCGACCCGTCCGGACCCTGCCGGGCGGTGCGGATGCGCCCGTAGGTTCCGTTGAAGAAGATGTCGCGCTGCGTCGCGACCGCGCCGGCGAACGTGAAACGGCGAAGGTCGGACTCCTTGAGCTGGGCCACGAAGAGCGATCCGTCGTACGCGCCCCACTGGACGCCCCGAGCGAAATCGGCGCCGCTCGTCGCAAGCGTCACGTTGCCCGACGACCACGCCGGGTCGACGAATCGCGGATCGCCGCACGGGCCGCGGCACACCGGGTACCCGTAGTTCGCGCCCGCCCGAAGGATGTTGATCTCGTCGTGTGTGTCGTCACCGTGCTCGACCTCGATGACGCGGCCGGTGCCCGGTTCGAAGGTGAGACCCTGCGGGTTACGGTTTCCCATCGTGTAGATGGCGGTGCGGGCGGTCGCGCCCGGCATGATGGGATTGTCGGCGGGGATCGTGCCGTCGCTGTTCACGCGCATGACCTTCCCATTCAACACGTTCGGGTTCTGGGCGTTTGCGGTGTTGCCGGCGTCGCCCATCGTCACCCAGAGCTTGCCGTCGGGGCCGAAGCGGATGCGGCACCCATCGTGGTTGCTGTTCGCGCGCATGCCCGAGCGGATGACGTAGCCGTCAAACATCGGGGTATTGCCGCTCATTCGATAGCGCAGCACCTGGTTGAGCCACTGCCCGCCGTCGCTCATCGACGCGCACACGTAGAGGAGCCCGTTGCTCGCGAAGCTCGGATCGAGATCGATGCTCATGAGGCCGGCCTCACCCGAGGCGTTGATGTTCGCGACCGGGTAATTCACGAGCTGCGCCGCGCCGGGCGCGGCGCTCGCGTAGATGAGGATGTTCCCGACCCGCTCGGTCACGAACATTCGACCGTCTGGCGCGAACGCCAGGTCCCATGGGATCGAGAGGCCAGACCGCACGGTCGTGGCGATGAGCCGCGGGGCGCTACCGGCCGGGAGCGGGACCGTGATCGTGAGGAAGACGCCCTGATCCTCCATCCACGCGGTGGCGTCGATCACCGGCCGGAGATGGAGCGAGTAGATGCCGGACGTCTGTGGCGCTCGAACCTGGAACGTGAACGTGCCGTTCGCACCTGGGGGCACGCTCGCTTCTGCCTGCGCCGCGACGCGGTTCGCCGACATCCAGTTCACGCCGAGCGCCGCCCACTGCGCATCGTCCTGGTTGATCCCGAGCCTCGCCTCCTGTCCGAGCACGCCTTTCGTCCATGTCTGCATGCCGGTGTTGCGGAACACGATCGTGAGGGGAGAGCTCACCTGACCCGGCTGCAGCGTCGGGTACGGCGACTGGCTCAGCCACGCGCTGTGGAAACCGGACTCGCTCACCACGAGCACGAACACACCTTCGTCCTCGAGGTGCTGCACACCTTCGAGCACCGGGTGTAGGGCCAATCGGTAGGTGCCCGGCGTTGCTGGCGCGCGGAGGGTGAACGTGAACGTCGCGATGGCATTCGGAGGCACGGTCGTTTCACTGGTCGTCGCGACGCGGTTCGCGCTGAGCCAACCCATGGCCATGCCCGCGTCGGCCGCCGCGGTTGAGTCGCCGCTCACACCAAGGTTCACCTGGCGCCCGGCCACTCCCCGCTGCCAGGTCTCGGTGCCGGTGTTTCGGAAGTGAATCATGTACGCGACCGCCGCGCCTGGACGCAGGACCGGCCAGGGCGATTGATCGACCCACGCCGCGTGGAAGCCGGGCGCGGCGAGAGCCGGCTGCGCCAGCAGCGAGACCAGAACGAGCGGGGCGAGAAGCGCCGCCCGGAGGGTTCGCCTCATCGGTGGCTTAACGCGCTAGAGGTCTTTCTCGTACGAAATCCAGGCCGGCAGCCTGGCGAACCCCATCGCCTCGTTGATCGACAGCATCGGCTTGTTGTGGATGTCGTTCCACGTCTTGATGTGCTCCACGCCGCGGTCGATCGCGTAACGGACCGTCCGGAGCTTGAGGGCCATGGCTATGCCCTTGCCGCGCGCCTCGCGGCGAACGCCGGTAAGCCCCTGCCAGAGGAACAGCGGATCGTCGAGAGAGCGGAACATGTTCGAGACACCGAGGTACCGACCGTCCGTATCGATCGCGATGAAGAACGCGTCGAGAAGAGCGTTCGGCGCGTCGATGTCGTCGCGACGGAACTCGTCGAACGTGTGACGGGTCGGCGGATCGACGCTGGGGACATCCATGCGGCAATCCTCATTCAGGTCGAAGGCCTTCTGCAGTGCTCCGGGGTCGCGACCCATCGCGTCCGCGAGCGTGGTGATGCGGATACCCTGCTTGGCCACGCGGTCGTCGGCCGTACCGAAGCGCTCGAAGTCGAACCCTTTCACGAAGAGCCGGGACTCCCAGTCGCGCTTGACCTCCCGGTAGCCGCGCTTTGTCAGGAAGCTGACGCCCTCGGTCATCGACTCCCTCGCGGCCGACGCGAGCGCTCGGGCGCCGCGTGCGGTGGCCGCCGCCGCGAGGTCGTCGTACAGGGCCGTGCCGTGCCCTCGACGGCGGTCTTCGGGCAGCACGACGATATCGAGGCGGTACTTCGTCGGCACGAACGCCCAGCGCATGTGATTGACCTGGCCATATCCGACGACGCGTCCCGCATCCTCGGCGACAAGACGCAGCTTGAAGTACTTGCTGTGGTCCCAGGTCTTGTCCCAGTGACGCAGCTCTTCGACGGTCTCCGCGTAATCCGGATACGACGCCTTTCCCACCGCGACGAGCGCTGGATAGTCCGCGGGCGTGGCGGTACGAACCCTTGTCCTCGGGAACGTCTTCATGGATCGCGAAATCTAGCCCAGCCCAGCCGCGCCGCGAACGTCAACTCGGTGACACTCCGGCTGTCTCGAGCTCGAGCGGGATCTGCTGCTCGGCCGACAACATCATCCGAACCGTGCCGAAGTCCTGACGGTGAAAAGGCGTTACGCCGAGCTCGCGCAGGGCTTTGCGGTGATCGATCGTCGGGTAGCCGCAGTTGTGCTCCCAGCCGTAGCCCGGGTACTTCACGGCGAGCTTGGCCATGAGGCGGTCGCGCGTTACCTTCGCGATGATCGACGCGGCTGCGATCGAAAACGACTTCGCGTCGCCCTTCACGATCTCGGTGTGACGGCCGGGCGCGAACGCGGGATCGAGGATGCGGCGCCCGTCGACGAGGACCCAGTCGTACTCGCCGATTTGCCGCAACGCTCGCAGCATCGCGACGTGACTCGCGTGGTAGATGTTCAGTCGATGGATCTCCGCGAGCGACGCGGCCCCGATGCCGATCTTCACCACGCGGCCGCGGATCGAATCGAGGAGTCCCTCGCGTTGCAGGCGGGTGAGGACCTTTGAATCGTTCACCTTGCGAATGAGCCTCGTGTCGGGCGTCACCAGGCATGCCGCCGCGACGACCGGGCCCGCCAGAGCAGCCATACCGACCTCATCGACGCCGACCACCCGGAGTAGGCCTCGCGCCCACAGGCGCTTTTCGTTGTTCAGGGATGGCATCGGCCTCTAGTTTGAGCGACGAGCGGTTTATCCGCGAGGAGCGAATCCGTCAGCTTGAGCGTGTCTCTGCCGCAGGCAGAGATTGATCGAGGGTCTAGGGTCGATTACCGGCTATGCGCCGGTCAAGTCATCGGCGCTTTTCGCGCAGGGTGGCGGCTTTGCCCACTCGCTCGCGGAGGAAGTAGAGAGCCGCACGGCGGGCGTGTCCGTGGCGCACGAGCTCGATTTTCTCGACGCGCGGCGAGTGGACCATGAAGGTGCGCTCCACTCCGACACCGCTCGCGATCCGACGCACCGTGATCTGCTTGTCGACGCCGCCGTTACGCACGCGGAGCACGGTCCCCTCGAAGTTCTGAAGGCGCTCGCGGTTCCCTTCGACGACCCGCACGCTAACGCGCACGGTGTCTCCGGGCCGGATCTCGGGCAGATCGGCCTTCAGCTGCTCTCGGGCAAGCGTGTTCAAGAGGTCGTTCATAGGAATGGTTAGGGCACTCACGAAGTAAAGGGATTCTAGCAGCACCTAGCGCTTCGCCTTCTTCAGACGATCCAGGATCGTCACGTGTGACACGCCGAAATGCCGCGCGAGCTCCCGAATCGTGAGTCCCGCGCCGCGCATCTTCGAGACCTCCGCCACGGTCGGGCCGCGCTGTCCGCTCCGCGGAGGCCGAAGCCGCACGCCAGCCGCGCGGAGGCGGGCGCGCACCGTCGCCGGAGAGATGCCGAATCGCGCCGCGATCCGGTACGACCCGACGCCCGACCCGTACGCCGCTTTGAGGTCCGTGTCGGAGACACGGTCACGGACCGGCCGTCGCGGCAGACGCGCTCGCTCCGCCGGCGTGAGGCCCGCGCGCTCGATGAGATCAGGACGCCTCTCGGCCGTCCGACGGACTGACTCCGCGCGACGCCACCGCGCGATCGCAGCGTGATCCCCCGAGAGCAGCACAGCCGGCACGCGACGGCCTTCGTGCTCCGGCGGTCGGGTGTAATGAGGGCCTTCGAGAAGACCTTCGGTATGCGACTCGTGCGCCAGCGACAGCGGCTCGATCACGCCCGGGACGAGGCGGGCGACAGCGTCGATCACGACCATCGCGGCGAGCTCGCCCCCGGTCAGCACGAAGTCGCCGATCGAGAGCTCCTCGTCGACGTCACCTTCGATGACGCGCTCGTCGACGCCCTCGTAGTGCCCGCACACGATCACCAGATGCGGGAGCTGCGCGAGCCGCCGCGCCGCCGCCTGGTCGAAGAGGGCGCCCTGCGCGCTCATGAGAACGACGCGACCGCGCTCGCCTTTTGTCGCGCGTATAGCGCGGGTGAGGGGTTCGGGTTTGAGGACCATCCCGGCACCGCCACCGTACGGCGCGTCATCCACGACGTGATGACGATCAGTCGCCCATTGCCGGATGTCATGGACCGCCAGCTCGATCTGGCCGGCGACGCGCGCACGCGCGACGATGCTTTCGGCGAACGGGCTCTCGAACATCTTCGGAAAGAGCGTGAGGACGTCGATGCGCGAGGTCATTCGAGGACCTCCTGCGGCATGACGACGATCCGGCCACCGGCGATATCGACCTCGCGAATCACCGACGCGATCGCCGGAAACAGCAGCTCCTCGCGCGATCCCTCCGCGCGCACCACAAGCACGTCCGTCTCACCAGCACGAAGCACTTCGCTCACGATCCCGAGCGATTGTCCCGTGCTCGTCTCGGCGCGCAGACCGAGAAGATCGGCCCAGAGGTAGGCGTCCTTTGCGGCCCGCCGCGCCTCGGCGCGCGGCACACGCAACGCGCGGCCGCGAATGCGCTCCGCATCGGTCCGCGTGCTGTGGCCTTCGAAGCGAACGATCGGAACATCGGCCGCGCCGCGGACCGAAGCCACGACGAGCTCGCCGAGCCCGTCGCACAGCAGGCGCGAGCCCTTGCGGAAGCGGCCGGCGATGTCGGTGCGCGGCTGCACCTTCACCTCGCCACGCACCCCGTGCGGCGCGCCCACCACCCCGACGATGGGGTCGTCGGTGCTAATCGATCTCGAGGTTGACCTTGGTCCCATCGCGCGTCGCCATCACTTTGAGGAGCGCGCGGATGGCCTTCGCGATGCGCCCCCCGCGGCCGATCACCTTCCCGACATCGGGTTCGGCGACCTGGAGGTGGAGCTTGGTGAAGTCTCCGTCGAGCTCCTCCGTGACCACGACAGCGGCGGGATCGTCGACGAGCGCCCGTGCGACATGCTCCAGAAGCACGCGCATCCGTCCGGGTTGCGCCTCACTCGTCATCGAACGGAGGCCGGAACCTCTCCCTCGGGGATACCGCTCCGGATGAGCAGCGAGCGCGTGGTCGAGGTCGGCCGCGCACCGTTCTTGAACCAGTGACGGGCGCGCTCCGCGTCGACGACGAGCCGGGCGGGCTCGGCGAGCGGGTCGTAGTGACCGATCGTTTCGATGAACTTGCCGTTTCGGGGCGCGCGCGAGTCCGCGATGACAACGCGGTACGTCGGCGCTTTTGTCTTACCTACACGGCGCAGGCGGATGTGAACTGCCAACTCGGTCGGGATCCTCCTCGCGAATGTGCCGTCCTTGGGGCCCTACCCCATCAGGGGCCCCTGCCCCTGGGCGCGACACATCGATGATATGGCATCACATACCCGGGAGTCCGGGCATTCCGGGGAGACGCGGCAACCGACCACTCTTGGCCATCGAGCCCATCTGCTTCATGAGTTTGCGCATCTCGGCGAACTGCTTCACGAGCTGGTTCACATCCGAGACCGTCGTACCGGAGCCGGCGGCGATCCGGCGCCGCCGAGCGCCGTTGATGAGCGTCGGGTCGGCGCGTTCGGCTTTGGTCATCGACGAGATGATCGCCTCGATCTTGCGCATCTCGCGCTCGGCCTCGGGTCCTTCCGGGAGCTGCTTCGCGATACCGCCCAGGCCGGGGATCATCTTCAAGAGATCTCCGAGCGGGCCCATCTTTTTGACCTGTTGAAGCTGTCCGTAGAAATCGTCGAACGTGAACTGTGCGTCGAGGAACTTCTTCGCCTGCGCCTCGGCGGTCTTCTGATCCACGTGCTCCTGCGCGCGCTCGACGAGTGTCAGGATGTCCCCCATCCCGAGGATGCGCTGCGCGAGACGGTCGGGGTGGAAGACCTCGATCGCGTCGAGCTTCTCACCGGTGCCGATGAGCTTCACCGGAACACCGGTCACCGCGCGCACGGAGAGCGACGCTCCGCCGCGAGCGTCGCCGTCCGCCTTCGCGAGCACGAGCCCCGTGAGAGGGAGCCGCGAGTGGAACACCGTCGCGCTCTCGACCGCGTCCTGTCCGGCCATGGCGTCGACGACCAGGAGCGTTTCGTGCGGCTTCACCGCGGCGACGACCTCGGAGATCTCAGTCATCATCGGCTCGTCGATGTGAAGACGACCGGCCGTGTCGACGATCACGGTGTCGCGTCCTTCCGCGGAGGCGCCGGCGGCGAGCGCGGCGACATCGGCCGCGACACGCTTCGCATCGACCGCGCGGACCGGGATCCCGAGCTGCTTGCCGAGGGCGACAAGCTGGTCGATCGCGGCCGGGCGGTGCACGTCCGCCGCGACCAGGAGCGGGTGCCGACCCTGCTTGCGCAGGAGGTTCGCGAGCTTGGCCGCGGTCGTGGTTTTACCGGATCCCTGAAGACCCGCGAGCACGATCACCGTCGGCGGTCGATCCGCCCGCACGAGGGGACTCGCCGCGCCACCGAGCATCTCGACGATCGCGTCGTGAACGATCTTCACGACCTGCTGCGCACCGGTGATCGACTCGAGGACCCGCTCGCCGATGGCGCGCTCGCGAACTGTGGCGATGAGCTGGCGGACCACCTTGAGGTTCACATCGGCTTCGAGAAGCGCGACGCGGACGTCACGCAGAGCCTCGTCGAGATCCGCCTCGCTGACGCGGGGACGGCCGCGAAGCCGCTCGAACGTGTTGGTCAGACGGTCAGAGAGCTGCTCGAACACCCGACCACGACTCTAGAACGTCGCGGGCGCCTAGTTCATGCTCAGGCGGACGGCCTCCACGGCGCGATCGCGGACGTGCGCGTGCTCGACCCCGTCGTGCTCGTGCGCGGCGCCGGACGCGCCGGTCTCGATCTGGCGGATGAACGCCTCGACCACGATCGGATTGAGCTGCGTCCCCGCTACCCGCCGGAGCTCGGCGACGGCCTCCTCGTGACCGAGGGCCGACCGGTACGGTCGCGTCGACGTCATCGCTTCGTACGTATCGGCGACCGAGATGATCTGCGCGGCAAGCGGGATCTCGTCGGCCTTGAGTCCGTTCGGGTAACCGGACCCGTCGAAGTGTTCGTGATGCGCGAGCACGATCGGCCGGATCCGTTCGAGGTTCGGGACCTCGCCGATGAGGTTCGCGCCGATGACCGGGTGCGTCTTCATCTCCGCCCATTCCTCAGCGGTGAGCGCCGAGGGCTTTCGCAGGATGTGCTCGGGGATGCCGATCTTTCCGATGTCGTGGAACAGCGCGCCGAGGTTCACCGCGGCGACCTCGTCGGGCCCGAGCCCAAGCGACTTCGCGACGGCAAGCGCGTGCTCCATCGTGGCGGCAGAGTGGCCCTGCGTGGTGCGATCCTTCGCCGCGAGAGACCCGAGCAGCGCGGCGATGACAGATACGTGCGAAGCCTCGAGCCGGTCAGATGTCCGCTGAAGGTTCTCGTTCATCGACACGAGCTCGCGGTTGCGTTCGCGAAGCTGAGTCGACTTCATCGTGTAGAGCTTGAACGAGTACCACGCGATCCCGAGCGGCAGGACGAAGACGATCACTCCGATGACGCCGAGGGACTGGTACGCGAGCGCCAGTGCCGCGCCGTTCACGGCCGTCGCCAGGTAGTTCACCGGCATCCACGCGAAGTTCTGTAGCCAGACGTCGACGAAGCGCGCGGCCGACGTGAGTGCGATGACGGCGGCAGTCAGCACGCTGCTTACCGCGAAATACACCGCGGCCGAGACCGCCACGGCGAGCATGGTCGGCACGAACGCGCCCGGTGGGACCATCCCGCCGACCAGCTGGTACGTGCTCGACGCGAGGTACGTCGAGAGCATGAACTGGCCGAAGTTGAAGAGGATCTTCCGTGCCGGCTTGGGCTTCGGGGTGTAGGCGTTCACCACGACAACCACGACCGTGGCCCAGAGAGCCACTGCCGTTCCGAACAGGACGTAGGCCGCGATTTTCACGGCGAAGGCGACGGAGATCGAGCTCGACCGGAAGAGCACGACCGGATTGCGCTGCGCGACTCCGACGAGCACGAGAATGAAGACGAACATCACCGGGTCGATGGCGCTGGTGCGAACGTTGATCGAGCTCGCGACGAGGACGACGAGGCCAAGCGCCGCAACGAGCGCGATGTATGCCTTCGCGGCTTGCTGCTTCATCAGTCGAGCGCCTCCCATCCCCGTCGCACCTTGACTCCCTTGCTCTTGGCTTTGAGGTTGAGTGCCTCCCAGGTAATGCCCTCCCAGGCGATGTCTTCCCACGCGATGTCCTGCCAGCTGACGGTGGACCAGTTGAACGACTCCCACTTAAGGTTTGCCCACGTGGTGGCGTCCCACGCGACGTTGGACCAGGTGACCGCGGACCACAGCACGCCGTTCGAGTCGACGCCCCCGTTGAATGCGAGGTCGCGCCACACGAGCGGCTGCCCGTACAGGAACTTGTACATCAGACTTGCGAATCCGGCCGACACCGGATCGGCGGCGGCACCCGCGGTCTTGCCGGCCGCCGCGACCGCGGCCGCTGCGCTCACGAGCCCGCTCCCGGTGGTGTAGGTAGAGCCGTACGCGAGCGGGGTCGCCGTGCTCTTGAGGCGATCCTTCACCTGCCCCGGTGTGAGCGCTGCGTTCCGCTCGAGCATCAGCGCGACGACACCGGTCACGGCCGGCGCCGCCATCGACGTCCCAGAGAGGCGGAAGTACGCGGGCGCGAGGAGATCCAGGCCGGCGACGACGCGATCGGGCAGCCCGATGTCGAGCGTGCTGCCGGGCGAGCGAAGGCTCACGATCTTCCGGCCGGGGGCGACGAGGTCCGGCTTGGCGAGCCCGTCGATCGGGGTCGGGCCACGCGAGGACCACGCGGCGAGGGCATCGTCTGCCGTTGTGGCTGTGCCGTTGTCGTCGATGCCGCCCACGGTGATCACGTACGGGTCGGTGCCCGGTGTGGTGATGGTCGACGGGCTCGGACCGTCGTTGCCCGCCGAGACGACGACCGCGATCCCAGCGAAGACGAGGACCTCGACCGCGGTCGCAAGGGGATCGTCGACGTAGCCCGTGGTCGCCCGCGCGCCCAAAGAGAGGTTGACGACGCGGATGTTGTACTGGGACCGATGCGCGAGGACCCACTGCATCCCCGCGATCAGCGTCGAGACCGTCGTCGAGCCGCTGGCAGTGATCACGCGCACATCGACGACGTTCGCTCCTGGTGCGACGCCGGTATACGCCCCGCCGGAGGCCGTGCCGTCGCCTGCGACGATGCCAGCGACGTGGGTGCCGTGCCCGCCCGGATCGGCGGGCGCGACCAGGGTCCCGCTGGTGCCGCCGGCCGTGAAGTCGACCGACGCCACGATCCGACCTGCGAGGTCCGGGTGCGGCGCGATGCCGCTGTCGAGAATCGCGACACCGACCCCCTTTCCGGTCACGCCCAGCTGCCGCCAGACATCGGGTGCTCCAACCGCGAGGACCCCGGGACTCGACGCGAGCGCGGCTGCCCCCGCAGGGTCGAACGTCGCCATCACGAGGTCGTCGGAGGCGATGTACGAGACGTCCGAATCCTTGGCGAGAGCCAGGATCTCGGCGCCCGTGAGGGTTGCCGACGCCCCGCCAACGATGGAGAGCGCGCGGCCGGTCTTACCTTCAGCGCGGGTGACCGCCGCGGCGGCGCGCTCGGCGTCGTGACCGTTGTTCTGGTGCTTGTTGTTGTTCTGCTTGGAGCTGGCCCGGACGATCACGGGCAGGTTGTCTTTCAGGTGAGATTGCGCGAGGGCGAGCAGCGCCGGGCTGATTCTGGCCATGTCATGGGTCTTCGCTCCCGCCGGGAACGCCTGCGTTGCCGTCACGATGACGGCCGCCAGACAGATCCCCGCCCACCGCGCGCCCACCCATCCCCGTCTGCTCACGCGACTCCCCCGACGCGGCTTCCCTGCCGCGTCCTCACCCCGTTGGGTGATAGCAAGCGCGTTTGCGCGCGCGACTTCAAGAGATGGGAGGCTTACTGAATCCCGTCATACACACGATTGGTACATCGCGTGTCTCGATCTCACGCGCATGCTCCTGCAGATGACGCTTCAAAGTTTTGTGGCGAGTGCGGACCTCGCGATCGCGATCTCCATCGCGGCGCTGAGTGTCTCGGCTCTTCGAAGCGGACGTCGACCGCATCGCATGCGGTCGTGGCTCTTCTTCGCGCTGGGATCGATGACGCTCGTCGTGCACAGCGCGTTCGGCACGCTCGGCGCGGGACAAGCCGAGACCGCGGACCTGTTCGAGCTCCTCACCCTCGCGCTGTTCGCGACGGGATTCGTGCTCCTCTATGGTGCGGACCGCGAACAGTTGCGAAGCATCGAGACACGGGCCGAGCTCGATGCAACAACAGGATTACTGAACCGACAGGCCTTCCGCGACCTCGTCGGCGCGCACCTGCGGCGTCCGCGGGGCGGACCCTCGGCCGTCGCGGTGGTGGACCTCGACGGATTCAAGGCGGTAAACGACTCGCGGGGCCACCCTGCGGGCGACGAGGTTCTCGGCCTCGTAGCGACAGCGATCCGGGCCAACCTGCGGGCCCAGGACCTGGCGTCGCGCTACGGCGGCGATGAGTTCGTCGTTTTCCTGGCGGACTGCCCGGTCGAGGGCGCGCTTCGCATCATGGAACGGATTCGCACGGTGGTGGCCAGCGTTACGGCGGCGTCGGGCTCGACCGTGACGGCATCGGTCGGTCTCGCGCTCTCAGCGAGCGGCGACGAGCTCGACGATCTGATCCGAAGCGCCGACCGCGCGCTCCTCTTCGCAAAGCGGTCCGGCAAGGACCAGCTTCTCGTGGCGGAGCGCGTCTAAGGAGTCGCGCTCCCTGGCCTGGTGATCAGCGTCCGGAGCTCGCCCGGCGTTACCTCGGGACCGTACAGATAGCCCTGCACGATCTCCACCCCGAGCGACGCGAGTGCCTGCTCTTGTTCGACCGTTTCGACGGAATCCGCGACGACGCGCGCGCCGGTCTTCTCCGCCTCGTCGACGACGGCGACGATCGCCTTCGCGTTCGCGACGTGGTCGCGTGATATCGGGTACGGGATCTTGAGCGTGTCGAACCTGAGCTTTCCGTTCGCGTGCCCGACGGCCGCGTATTCCTCCGACGCGAGCCGCACGCCGAGCGAATGAATCTTGGTGAGTGCCTTGGTCAGGTCTGGATCGACGGTCGATCCGCGCGGGCATTCGAGCTCGATGGTCCTGGGGTCCACACCGGTTTCGGCGAGCGCGTCGATGAGCCGCAACGCGTCGGGTCGCCTGAGCGTCTCGGTCCACACGTTCGCCGCGACGATCGGCACCGGGACCCGGTCGGTGCGCCACTGCTTCGCTTGACGGCAGATCGCCCCTATTACCCAGCGATCGAACGCGACGTGAAGGCTGGCCTGCTCCACCAGCGGGATGATGTCGCTCGGCCCGATCATCCCGTGGACCGCGTGCGGCCAGCGAACGAACGCCTCGACGCCGGCGAGCTTGCCGGTCTTGATCTCCACCTGCGGCTGGTAATGAAGCGAGAGCGCACCCGCCTCGAGCGCGTGCTTCAGATCGGTGGCCCTTAGACGAACGATTGCCAAGTCGCGCCGAAGTATGACCTTAGGACGGGGGAAGGAGTGCGTTTACGAACGCGGCGGGGTCCATAGGCACCAAATCGTCGGGTTTCTCCCCCACGCCGAGGAGCTTGACCGGAAGCTTCAGCTCCTGCGCGATCGCGAAGACGGCGCCGCCTTTCGCCGTGCCGTCGAGCTTCGTCACGACCAGGCCGGTCACCGCGGCGGTCGAGGTGAACTGGCGCGCCTGCTGGATCGCGTTCTGGCCCGCGGTGCCATCAAGCACGAGGAGCACCTCGTCGGGTGCGCCCGCGCGCGCGCGGCCGGTCACGCGAACGATCTTTTGGAGCTCCTCCATGAGGTGACCCTTCGTGTGCAGCCGGCCTGCGGTGTCGGCGATGACGGTCGTGTTGCCACGCGCCCCCGCGGCGCTGACCGCGTCGAAGACCACCGCCGCCGGGTCGCCGTCCGGTTTGCCGGAGACGATCGGCACACCGACGCGCTCGGCCCAGCGCTCCAGCTGTTCGATGGCCGCGGCGCGGAACGTGTCCGCTGCAGCGAGGAGCGGCCGTTCCCCGGAATCCTTGAGCCGCTTGGCGAGCTTCGCCGCGGTCGTGGTCTTTCCGCTGCCGTTGACGCCGACGACGAGGATGACGCGCGGCTTCTGACCATCGCCACGGAGCCGGACGTCGCCGGCGAGTGCCGCCACCAGCGTTTCGCGGACCGCAGCAAGCACCTTTGGGATCGTCTTCAGCTCTCCGGTCGTGAAGAGATCGCGCAGCTGCGCCATGAGTGGATCGACGAGCGAGACCGATAGGTCGGACCGAAGGAGCGCCTCCTCGAGCGAGTCGAGCCACTCCGCGGTGATCGGCTGCTCGCCGCGGCCGAAAAGGCGCGCGAAGAATCCGCCCCGGGTCTTCGCCAGACCTTGCTCGATGCTCACGCCGATGGGTACTCTTCGCCCGTGCCAGCCGCGCCGCTCGAGCTCATAGGGGTTCTCATGATCGTCGCCGTCTGGTTCGTGGTGGGACTCCTCTTTCTGATGGTCGCCGCGCGGATCGTGACTCGCGTCGTCCTCGACGAGATCGCGAAGGACCGACGCCGGGGCCGTTAGCCCGCCTGCTGCCGCTCCGCATCGAGGTCCGCAAGGCGTAGCGAGATCACCTTCGACACACCGCCGTCGTCCATAGAGACGCCGTACAGCATGTCCGCGGCCTCGATCGTCGCACGGTTGTGGGTGATCACGACGAATTGCGTGCGGTCGGTGAGCTCACGCAGTGCCTGTGTGAAGCGGCCGACGTTGCGCTCGTCGAGCGCGGCATCGACCTCGTCGAGCACGCAGAAGGGCGCCGGCCGCACCCGCAGGATCGCCAGCAGTAACGCGGTCGCGGTGAGTGCGCGCTCGCCGCCGGAGAGCTGCGCCAGGCTGCCGATGCGCTTGCCTGGCGGGCGCGCGTAGATGTCGATCCCGGGCTCATCAGGATCGTCGCTCGTGCGAAGCGATGCCTGACCGCCGTTGAACAGGCGCTGGAAGAAGACGCCGAACTCGCGATCGACCGCCTGAAGCGTCGCACTGAACTGCTCAGCGATCGTCCTCGCGAGGTCGTCGGCGAGCGTGCGCAGGTCGGTCATCGCGCGCTCGAGGTCGGCCCTCTGGGTGGACAGGAACTCGTGACGCTGGCCGATCTCGGCGAGCTCCGTCGCCGCGAGCGGGTTCACCGGCTCGAGGGCGATGAGCCGGCGCCGAAGCCGTTGCAGAGCGGCGACCGTGCTCGTCCTCTCCTTTTCATCCGGCTCCTCGTCGAGCGCGATGCTCGCCGGGTCGGGAAGCGGCTCACCTTCGGGCAGACCGAGTTCGGCGCGCACCTGCTCCTCGAGCAGACGCAACGCGCCTGACGCGCGCTCTTCCTCGACGGCGAGCTTCCCGCGCTCCCCGCGCAGCTCCGCGAGCCGTTCGCGCGCTTTGGCCAGTCTTTGCTCGGACTCGCGGCGCGACCCCTCCGCTGCAAGCGCACGCTCGCGGGCCAGCTCCGCCGAGCGCGCGGCCTCCTTCGCGTCCGCGGTGGCTCGTCCGAGATCTTGCTGCGCCGCCTCGAGGCGCCCGCGAGAGTCGCGCTCCTGCGCGAGGAGCGCGCGCAGGCGCTCCTCTTCATCGGCGATGCGACGTTCGGTGGCGCTGACCTGCTCGCTCAGCGCGTCACGTACACGGACCGACGCGCTGCGACGCTCCTCCATGGTGGCCGCCTGAAGGCGGGCTTCCTCGGCGCGCTTGGAGGCCGCGTTGTGCGCATCGACCGCGACCTGTTCCCCGCGTTCGGACACCGCGAAGACTTCGGCGGCCGTGCTCCGCGCCGCGGCGGCGATCTCGCTGTCGCGCGCCAGCTTTTCGCGACGCGTGAGAAGCTCGGCACGCTCTCGTTCGATCGCGGCCGCGCTCGCCTCGTGCGCGCGCACCAGATCACGGACGTCCGCTTCGCTGCTCGCTAGACGATCCGCCGCGATCTCCGCGTCCCCGCGCGCGGTCTGTCCGGCATCCAGCCGCTGGTCGGCCCCCTCACGACGGCGCTCGGCGTCCGCGCGCTGCGCCAGAACGTCCCGTTGCGCGCGCTCGGCGGTGATGAGCTCCTCATGCAGCCGCGCGGCCATCGCCGCAAGCTGCGTAGTGGCGTCCCGTTCGGCTCGTTGCCGCGGGTCGACGATGCGGGCGAGACCGGGCAGGACGAGGAGACCACTTGGCGCGATCACCGCACCGGCACGCAGCGTCGTCGCCGCGGCGAGCGCCGTGACGTCGTCCGGCGCGACGAAGATCGCGACTCCCTCCGCAATCCGCCGGCAACCCTTCGGCGCGGGCCCATCCTCCGAGGCACGGCTGGCCGCGACCGCGACCGCACGACCAAGAGCCGCGTGGACCGCGTCCGGTGCGGCGATGCGTTCGTGGAGCCACGCGAATCCCTTTGGGAGCGGCGGAAGGTCGTGGGCGTCCTCGCGTGCGGCGAGCTCGGCGTCCGCGCGCTCGACCGCCTCGCGCAAGGCTGCGGTCTGTCCTCGCACGAGTGCGAGATCGCCGTCGATCCGCTGAACCTCGTTGCGCGCGGCGCCGGCACGCTCGGCAGCACTCTCGGCGGCCCGCGCGGCTTCTCCCACCTTTTCGCGTGCCCGCGCGAGATCGGCGGAGATCCGGGTTCGCTCCCGTTCTCGCGCGCTGCGTTCTTTTGCGAGGCTCGCGGCGGTCGCCGAGAGCTCCTCATCCCGCGCGAGGAGCGACCGTTCCTCGTCGGCCAAACGCATCTCGTCGGTCTCGCGAACGAGATGCGCACGTTCGGTCTCGACGCGAGCGGCGCGTGCCTCGCCCAAAGCGACGCGCGTGCGCGAGGCGTCCTCTTCCGCGGTGCGCGCACTGTCAGCGGACTCGCGCGCGCTGCGCGCCGCGGCGGTGGCCTCTTCATCGACCCGCGTGCGACGCTCCCGGAGGCTCGCGAGCTCTCCCGGAAGTGCGGCGAGGGCCGCGCCGGTGCGCTCGCGCTCCGCGCCGATTGCCGCGAGGCTCGCCTCGAGCCCGGCGACGCGCTCGCGGGCCGATGCTTCCGCCGACGCCGCATCGGCCGAGCCAATCCGACGAAGTTCCTCCTCCTGCCGTGCGGCGCGCAGATCCTCGTCGGTGCCCGCCGTCGTCGACTCACCCTCGGCGACGTAGTCGGTGAGGCGGTCGATCTCCTTGTCAACGCCGCCGATCTGCGAGGCGAGGTCGGCGCGCTGATCGGCCGTTGTCCCGAACGACGCCTTGTACCAGCGGAGAGCGCGGCGACGGAGCTCGTTGCGGATCGTCTCGTACTCGTTCCACTTGGAGGCCTGATCGCGGAGCGCTTCGACGCGCGGACCGATCTCGCGAAGGATGTCGTTGACGCGGATGAGTTCGACTTCTGCCGACTTGAGGCGATGCAAGGCTTCCTCGCGGCGCAGCTGAAGGCGGCGCGTGCCGGCGGCTTCCTCGATGACGGTGCGCCGATCCGCCGGACGGAGCGCGAGTATTTGATCGACGAGGCCCTGACCGATGACGACGAAGGGGTTATCGGCGAGGTTCGCGCCCGCGAGCAGGTCCTGTAGGTCGCGCAGGCGAACGCGCGATCGGTTCACGAGGTACTCGGCCTCGCCGTTTCGGAAGAGACGCCGGCCGACTTCGATCTCGGTGAAGTCGATGGGCAGTCGTCGCGACGAGTTGTCGAGCTGCAGCAACGCCTCGGCGTGACTCAGGGCCTTGCGGGTTTCGCTGCCGCCGAAGATGAGCTCTTCATTCCGCTTCGCGCGCAGGACCCGCGCGTTGTTCTCGCCGAGTGCCCAGCGCACCGCATCGGCCACGTTCGAGTTGTGGACGATCACGTTGTCCGCGACAAAGTTGTGGGTCTCGTCAACCGAGAGGTCGTATACCCATCGGTCCTCAGGTTGGAATTCCTCCACCGCGACGACCTCGTCCCAATAGACATCCGACTTCGCAAGTTTTCGGATCTGATCGAGAAGCGGCTTCGCCGCTGCGGGCGACGATCCAAGCTGATCGACGTAATCGGCGACCTCGAGCAGGCCGCGGCGGCTCGCGTGGCACCGTCGTTCGGTGTAAGCCGCGAGCTTGGATCGCCCCTTGCGGTGCTTCTTAACGTTGACCGCGCCCACGCGAGCGGCCTGGTACACAAGCTCTGTTGCGGTCGGGACGACATCCCAATTCGGATTCCCCCCCACTGGAAGGTCGGCGATTCGGTCAAGAGCTCTTGTCTTGTCGCCAGCGAAACGCAGATGTGCGCTCAACACTCGCAGTTGCTCATTGCCGTAGACGAAGACGCTGAAGTAGGGGCGGCGGATCTTCGCGGCGGTATTTGTGGCGTACTTCTCTTTCCGACGGATCGTCGCGAACACACCCAGCCTCAACAGAAGTGAGACAACACCGCGAGCAAGGTTCTCACTCGCCGACGCGTATTCGACATATGCCTGGGCGCGGCCGCCATATCGCTTTACACACACGTATGAGTCGCCCTCGAAGAGGCCCGAAAGGAATGCCCACTGAATGTGTTCGGGAGCCGCGAAAAGAAGCTCGGGGACGATCTTGTCGGCAGACCCGGAATCCATCCTCAAGTCGAAAAGTCGCTCGAGCAGTACCGCCAGCGCCCGCGACGAGTGAACGAGGATCTTGGCATCGGGATTCCCCGGTTGCTCGTAACGGCCGGTCCGCAAACCAAAGATCTCTTCGCCCAGTCGCGCGTAGTCATCGTTGACTCTTGGATCGCTGTTCGTGAAGCGAGCGGTGCCGGCAATGTTTTCGCCTTCGGCGATCAGCAGGCCCAAATAGCGCGCGACGTCCGGAGTCAGGGCCTGTGGCACACGAACGGAAACGCCGTACTTTGCCCGAATTAGGGGCGCCAGCGCTGGGGACTCGCCCGACGCGGTCGAGAGCGCAGCTAGCGTCGCCGTGCCTAGACCGCTTGCGCTTCCGGGGTGCTCACCCCGGGACCGTTCCATGTGCGCTGCCTCGGCCCAGGCTCGGTAGCTCCCGAACCACTCGATGCCGCTTGAAGCCCACTTCGCTAGTTCCGGACTCGGCGGGATGCGGATTCGGTCGTCCACATTAAAGAGGTCGAGTGTGCGAAGGAATGGAAGGGATGCACGTTCGGCGCTGAAGGGCAACTCACGCGGAAGAGCGATCTGCACGCCTCTGCGAACTTCGTCCGCGCGGAGGCTTCGTATGTATCCCGCATCAAGGGCGAAAAGAGGGTGATATGGGGTAAGTTCAATGACCCTTCCCGACCGCGTGTGGACACGAAGCATTTTCGAGGGGGCCGTTCGTTTGACGAACGCCACGACAGGTCGAGGCTCAAGCTTCAACGAGTCCAGGTCGAGGGACACTACTTCGGCCGGCGCACTGGGTCGCGCCACGAATCCATCTTCGATGATCTCGACGGGACCGGTTGCCAGGGCGTCCTCGACCATGTCTCCGATTAGACGTTCAGAACCATCGGCTAACGTGACCCTCGAAAAATACCGGAGACACTTCCCGCTTCCGTTCGGTCCGATGATGGCCGTGATCCCAGGAGCGAATTCAAGATGGGTGCGATGCACAAAGCTCTTGAATCCAGTAAGCGTCAGCGTCTTGAGGACCGCGTTCGGAGCCGATGTGCCGCCCTCGATTACCTTCAGTTCATCGCTCACTGCGTCACCAACTCCATGAGCTTCGCGGCGGCGGCCTCTTCCGCGGCACGCTTCGACGCCCCAGTGCCCTGCGCGACGTTGCCGGCGACCTCGACCTCGACAACGAACCCGCGCCGGTGCTCGGGCCCGCTCACATCCAGCGTGCGATAGAGCGGCAGCGGGTGATGCGCGGCCTGCGCCCACTCCTGCAGCAAGGTCTTCGGGGACTTGCGCGGGGCGGCGACCGTTGCGGCGATGAGGTCGCCCATCGTTCGCTCCACCAGCGCGGCAGCCGCTTCGAGGCCGCCTTCGATGTAGCACGCACCAATGACCGATTCGTACAGGCTCGCCGACAGCCCGGCGCGCGACCGGCCGCCGGTCTCTTCCTCGCCGCGGCCGAGACGCGCGCGCTCCGGCAGGCCCAGCTCTCGACCGACCTCCGCGAGCGCTGCGGATGAGACGAGCGCGGCGCGAAGCGCGGTGAGCTCCCCTTCGGTCGCGTCGGGAAAGCGCCGGTAGAGCTCTTCGCCGACGACAAGATCGACGACCGCATCCCCGAGGAACTCGAGCCGCTCGAAATCGTGCGCGTTCTCTTCGGGATGCTCGTGGAGATACGAGCTGTGCGTCAGCGCGTTCTCGAGCAACGCGAGATCCCTGAAGCGATATCCCCCGATCTCGATCTCGGTCACATCCTCCATAAGCGCAGAAAAGGCAGGGGCTCCGACGCCCCTGCCTCCCCTACGCGCTGCGTTCGACGTAATTGTGCGCGCTAAGCGACGTGCTCCTCGATGTACTCCTGCGCGTCGCCGACCGTCTTGATCTTCTCGGCCTCTTCGTCCGAGATCTCCATTCCGAACTCTTCCTCAAGACTCATGATGAGCTCGACCAGGTCCAGCGAGTCAGCGTTGAGATCGTCCACGAACGAGGCCTCAGGCTTTACGTCAACCTCGTCGACGCCGAGTTGCTCGACGATGATCTTCTTGAGGCGGTCGTAGGTGTTTCCCTGCGCCAACAAATTCCTCCTCCGGGTCGAGTGCGACCCCTGCCCCGCCCGCCCGCGGCGGCAGGTCCGCGCAAGTGTCACGGCGACCTATCTGACCTGTCAATCGGGTAACGCTAAAGAAAGTGGGCTCGGCAGGCCTCTTTATGGTGAAAGCCGATGACCGACCGCTGGCGTGAGGTCTATGAGCGTGAGTACCCGCGCCTGGTGCGGGCGCTGCTCGCCATCGGGCGCGACCCGGCGGCGGCGGAGGATGCGGCGCAGGAGGCCTTTGTGAAGGCGCATCGGAAGGGGCTCGAGAACATCGAAAAGCTGCCCGGCTGGCTCCTGGTCGTTGGCACGCGCGAGGTGTTCCGCAAGGCCAAGCGGGCTCGCCGCGAGGACGAACTGTGGGCTTCGTTACCGCCTCGTGACGATGGTTTCGACACGACGGCCGACCGCGTGGACCTTCTTGCCGCCCTCGGCGAGCTACCGGAGCGGCAGCGGGCGATCGTCGTGGCTCGCTACTACTACGGCCTCTCCTACGACGAGATCGCCGATCACTTCGACATCAAGAGCGGGACCGTCGGCGCGACGCTGCATCAGGCGATCGAGCGACTTCGCCAGATCCAGCTCGCGGGGCGCCTCGCGCGAGGAGCGATGCGATGACTGACGAGCGACGAGATGACGAGATCATCGGACGCGCGCTGTCGCGGGCGATCGAAACGATCGACGTGAACCAGACTCCGTTTGAGCGCTCGCGGATAGCGACCGCGCCGGGCCGCCGATCGATCTTCGGCTGGTCGCAGCTCGGCTTCGTCGCGGTCGGGGTACTTCTCGCGGTCGCGATCGGTTCGTGGCTTGCACGGCCGACGGAAAGCCAGCCCGACGTCGCGGCGTCGCCAACCGTCCGAGCCTCGCCTGTCCCAAGCGTCGCGCCGACAGCGAGCGCCGTCGTCGCGACAAGCGTGCCGACCTGGGTCTATTTCCCGCGCGACGGTCTGCCTCCGATTGGGGCTTTTGTTCCTGGCTACCCGCCCAACTCTTCGTCACGCGAGATCGCGATCGATACGCGGATCGGCGCGCTACGTCGCGCCGGCCCGGGCGAGATCCCGACTGGGGCAACAAACCCGCTCACTTCGGTAGCGCCTCCGCAGAGCGGGACCGCCCGGTTCGGCCTCAGCGTTCGGATCCAGGGCGATCTCGCGACTGTCGAGTTCGACCTCTCTAGCGGTTGGGGTGTCCACGGTAGCGCTCAGTCGCTTGCCCTTCTCCAGCAACTCGTGTACACGATCACGGACGAGCCGGGCATCGATCGGGCGCTCATCACCGAGAACGGCAAGCCAAACGCCGTCATCGATCAGCTCGTGGTCGACAAGCCGCTGTCGCGCGAGGATGTCTCCGGCTACGGCCGGGTGAATCCTCAGTTCATAAGCGAGGGATGGCCGCTCGCATGCACGATCCCGTGTCCCAGCCCCTCGACCGCGAAGCTCAGCAGTTCGTTCTCGGTCGATACCTTCGCGCCCGGAGTGTTGCGATTCGTGATCCAGGTCGACTCCGGCCAACCCTCCGATCTCAGCATCGCGCCCATCAAAGTCGATGAGCTGAAGTCGCCTCGATCGGGGAAGTACGCGCTCCAGGTCGATATCGCTGGAACTGATCCGAAGGTGGGTACCGAGTACATCGATCGATCACCACTCCGGACGATCAGCACCTCGGTGCGCAATGCGCGCACGACCTACCTCCTTGGCCTCGACGACCTGCGGCCCTGGCGAGTGCTCATGCTCAAGGACCCCCAGCGGATCGTCATCGACCTCGGCGGCTCTCCGAGCTCGATCAGCGACACGGTCGCCGTGTACCTTCCCGGCCCTGGATATCCGCCTGCGCGGCGATTCAGTGTCAGCGGCCTGGCCCGGACGTTTGAAGCAGGGATCCTCTGGCGCGTTCGAGACGGACAGGATCGGGTCGTCGCGAACGGATCCGCCACCGCGACTCTTGGGACGAGCCAGCAATGGGGAACCTTCCAGTTCGACGTCCAGATCCCGCCGTCACCTCCTGGGACGGGCGACCTATTCCTCGAGGTGTACTGGGCGAGCCCGAAAGACGGAAGCGATCAAGGCCTCGTGCGCGTCCACCTGAAGGTGGGCTAAGCGGACGGCCGCTCCCGGCCACCAGCAGCGGTGGCCAGCACGCCGTTGACGAATTTCGGCGAGGCCTCCGAGCCGAACATCTTCGCGAGCTCCACAGCCTCGTCGATGACCACCCCGGCGGGCGCGTCCCCAGAGACTCGCAACTCGTAGAGAGCGATCCGGAGCACGTTCCGATCGATCCGCGCCATCTGATCG
>Ga0209806_1000527_pt1 | contig 25945 bp, 20 predicted proteins | sample GraSoiAngelo_152_FD_186166 | JGI IMG/M metagenome (GOLD analysis project Ga0209806, IMG submission 186166) | Grasslands soil microbial communities from the Angelo Coastal Reserve, California, USA - 14_1009_12_30cm (SPAdes) (version 2) | ecosystem: Environmental > Terrestrial > Soil > Grasslands ... | reverse complement strand
GGGGGAAGAGCGCACCAACGTTGGGCTGTATCTGCCGCCCACGGCAGTCGAGGCGCGCCAGGTGCAGGGGGGCCGCATCATCGCCACCGGGCCCGGGACACCCATGACCGAGCCGGCGAGCATGGACGACGAGCCCTGGAAGATTCACGGACCCGACGTGAAATACCTGCCGATGCAGGCCGGCGTGGGCGACTATGCGCTGTTCTTCCGGAAGGCGGCGGTGGAGATCACGTTCGAGGGATCCAAGTATCTGGTCGTCCCGCAGGCGGCAATCCTCGTGCTGGTGCGGGACCGCACGACCGAGGAACCGGAGTGACGCGCATGGGCGACATGGGGTGGGCTCGCAGCCGAGGGGATCGTGCCGAAAAGGAAGGCTTGCGGCGAGGGGCGTGGTACCGGGTGGTGGAAGAGCCCGGCAAGCCCTGGGTGGTGCTCGACGTCAACCGCGTCGAGGTCCGCGTGCCCAAGGATACGCTCGACATCCGCGACGACCGGCCCAAGGCGTGGAGCGTGGTGCATGAGCCGCACCTCGTATGCCCGGGGTGCCACAAGCGCCAGCACGTGACGGGGCGTCCCGGGGAAGTGACGTGCCAGGAGTGCGGCAGGAGCTACGACGTGGATTGGAGCGACAAGGCCTGAACGCCGCATAGCTTGCCGCGGTCGAAGCCGAGGGTATCTTCCCGCACTTCATCCTTTCACAAGGAAGCGTGCATGGTCCGTCAACTTTGCTACTCCTTCACCGCCCTGGTGGGGCTCGTCACGGCTCCCGCCGCACAACAGTCCCCCGGACCGGCGGGCACGTGGAATGGGAGGTCCACCATCGGCCCGAAGGACAGCGTCGTGGTGGCGTACGTGCTGACGATCGCGGCCGATGGTAAGAGCGCGACCATGAAGTTCCCCGGTCGCGATGCGATCGCGACGCGCGTCCTCGCCATGGGAGGGGACAGCATCGTGACCGAGGCCGGCCCCTATCCGAGCATCTTGCGGGCGGGGCAGACCGTGAAATCGCTGCGCACCGTCGCGCATTACACGGGCAACTCCATGACGGGAACGTTCGAAGCGCGATACTCGAACGGCGACGTGGTGAAGGGTACGACAAAGGCAAGGCGGGTGAAGTAGTGGCCGCGTAGTTTCGCCACCGCTCGCACGCTTCGGGCCCCGCACACCGCGCGGGGCCCGCTTTACTTGGTGGCCCATGTCACCGGCGTCGTCTCCGTTTTGCGGCGGGCTGGCCACGGCCCGTCTGCTCTTGCATGAGCGGTTCGGCCATCCGGCGTTCCGGGTCCACCAGCTGAAAGTGCTCGGCCCGCTGCTCGCGGGCCGGAGTGTCCTGGCCGTGCTCCCCACCGGGGCGGGGAAGTCGCTCTGCTTCCAGCTCCCCGCGCTGATGGCGCCTGGATTGACGCTCGTCGTGTCGCCGCTCATCTCGTTGATGCAGGACCAGGTCGGGGCGCTGCGGCGCCGCGGCGTCGCCGCGGCCTACCTGAACAGCCTGCTCACGGCCGACCAGCGGCGCCTGATCCTGGACCGGGCCGTGAGCGGCCAGCTTCGCATCCTGTATTGTGCACCCGAGCGCCTCGCGGCTCTGGTGCGACCCCTGTCGCGGGCCGGCCGCGCGGTGTCGCTCCTCGCCGTCGATGAGGCCCACTGCATCGTCGAGTGGGGCAATGAGTTCAGGCCGGTGTACCGTCGCCTCGATCGCTTCCGCTATCTGCTCGGCGACCCCGTGACCATCGCGCTCACCGGCAGCGCGACGCCGGGCACGCGCGCCGAGATCCTCCAGGTGCTGCGGATCCCGCACGCGGAGACCGTGGTCACGTCGTTCGACCGGGCCAATCTCGTGTTTCGCGTCGAGCGTGTGCGAGACGATCGCGAGCGGTTCGCCCGGTTGCATGCGCTGGTGCGCGTCCCCGAGGGGTCGAGCATCGTGTACACCCCGACGCGCCGGCTCGCCGAGCTGGTGACGCGGGCGCTGTTGCGCATGGGCGTGCGCGCGGCCCCCTATCACGCCGGGCTCACCGCGGACATGCGCCGCCGCGTGCTGCGCGCCTTCCTGAGCGGTCACGCGCCAATTGTGGTCGCGACGAGCGCGTTCGGGATGGGGATCGACAAGGCGGACGTGCGGCGCGTGATTCATTGGGGGCCGCCTCGCGCGCTGGAGGGCTACTACCAGGAAGCGGGTCGCGCGGGACGGGACGGGCGCCGCTCCGAGTGCGTGCTGGTGTGGCATCCGTCCGACTGCGCGTGGACCGATGCCGCAGCGGAGGTGCGACGCTACGGGGAGGCGCCACGGTGTCGCCGCCGCACGCTACTCGCCTATTTCGGAGAGCGCGTGGTGGCCTGCTCCGGGTGCGACGTCTGCGGCGTAGGAAGTTACCGCCCCTCACCTTAGGGGGTCCGCCCCTACCCATCCGTGTGGTTGCGGTGCAGGGGTCGCCGCGTAGTTTAGCAGGATACGTGAAGCGAGAGCCGCCGGTTCTCGCTTTGTTTTTCCCCTCTCGTCGAGGACGATTTCATGCCCGGCCGTAACTTCCTGTTCGTCCCAGGGCCGACCAATGTTCCCGAGCGGATCCTGCGCGCGATGAACCGCGCGATGGAGGATCACCGCTCGTCCGCGTTCCCCGACCTGGCGACCGGCCTGTTCCGCGACCTGACGCACGTGTTCAAGACGACCGCCGGCCAGCCGTTCCTTTTTCCCGCGACCGGCACCGGCGGCTGGGAAGCGGCCCTCGTCAACACGCTGTCGCCCGGGGACCGTCTGCTCGCGCCCCGCTACGGACAGTTCAGCCACCTGTGGATCGACCTGGCGCAGCGGCATGGGATGCGGGTGGACATCATCGACGTGGACTGGGGCGAGGGCGCGCCGGTCGACCGCATCGAAGCGATCCTGTCGCAGGACCGCCAGCACGAGATCAAAGGCGTGTTGATCGTCCACAACGAAACGGCGACCGGCGTGACGAGCGACCTCGGTGCGGTGCGTCGCGCCATCGACGCCGCCCAGCACCCGGCGCTGCTCTACGTCGACGGTGTCAGCTCGATCGCGTCGATCGATTTCCGGATGGACGAGTGGCAGGTGGACCTCGCCGTCACCGGCTCGCAGAAAGGCCTCATGCTGCCCGCTGGTCTGGGAATCGTGTGCGCCAGCCGCAAGGCGCTCGCCGCGCGCGAGCAGGCCAAGTGCCCGCGCGTATTCTTCGACTTCGGCGACATGATCAGGGCGAACGCGACGGGATACTTCCCGTACACGCCCTCCATTCCGATGCTGTACGGCCTGCGGGAATCGCTCGCCATCATCATGGAAGAGGGACTCGAGGCGATCTTCGCGCGCCATGCCCGTCTGGCGGAGGGCGTGCGCGCCGCAGTGCGCGCCTGGGGGCTGAAGCTCTGTGCGAAGGCGCCCCAGTGGTACTCGAACACGGTGAGCGCCATCATGGTGCCCGAAGGCAAGAATGCCGCGGAGGTGATCGACGTGGCGTTCCGGCGCTACAACCTGGCCCTGGGTGCGGGGCTCGCTCGCCTGGCGGGGAAGCTGTTCCGCATCGGCCACATGGGCGACCTGAACGAGCTGATGCTCTTGGGAGCGATCGCCGGCGCCGAGATGGCCATGCGCGACGTCGGGATCCAGGTCACGCCGGGGGCGGGCGTCGCGGCGGCGGCCGAGCACTACCGCAGCACGGCCGCTCCATTGCCGGAGCGCCCCGGCGCCCCGCAGGCAGCCGATGCCGTCCAGGCGCCCCCAGGGAGGTCATCGCCCCGGACCGCCGTCCGGGCATGAGTCTCACCCGGCACGAGCCGGCCAATCCGCGGCTGCAGCGGAGCGAGCTCGCCGTCCCCGGCTCGCAGCCCGCGCTGTTCCAGAAGGCGCTCGAGGGCGAGGCGGACGGCGTGTTTCTCGACCTCGAGGATGCCGTCGCCCCGGCCGACAAGGAGCAGGCCCGCAGGCATGTGGTCGCGGGCTTGCTCGAGCACGATTGGAAGCGACGCGGAAAAACCGTATCCGTGCGTGTCAACGGCATCGACACGCACTACATGTATCGCGACGTGGTGGACGTGGTGGAGCAGGCGGGGCACCGGCTCGACGTGCTGCTCGTCCCCAAAGTCGGCGTCCCCGCCGACGTGTACCTGGTGGACGCGCTGCTCACGCAGATCGAGGCCGCCCGCGGAATCCCGCACCGCATCGGGATCGAGGTCCTGATCGAGACGGCGCTGGGTCTCGCGAACGTGGAAGCGATCGCGCAAGCCAGCCGCCGCCTCGAGGCGATGCACTTCGGCGTCGCGGATTTGGCCGCGAGCCTGCGGGCCCGCACCGTGAGCATCGGAGGTCTGAACCCCGACTACCCGGGCGATCAGTGGCACGCGGCGCTGGCGCGCATCGTCACGGCGTGTCGCGCCTACGGACTGCGCGCGATCGACGGACCGTATGGCGACTTCAAGGACCCCGAGGGATATCTCGCGGCGGCGCGACGTGCGGCGGCGCTGGGCTACGAGGGGAAGTGGGCGATTCATCCGTCGCAAATCGCGCTCGCGAACGACGTGTTCACGCCGCCGCCCGCCGAGGTCGAGCGCGCGCGCCGGATCTTGAGCGCCCTCGACGACTCGGCGCGGGCGGGCCGCGGGGCCGCCCAGCTCGACGGCCGCATGATCGACGCCGCATCCGCCCGCATGGCACGCAACATCGTCGACATCGCGGCCGCCATCGCGGCCCGCAAGACGACCGCTCCCTCCCTTGCCCCCACGCGAGCCTGACCGTGGACATCCACGAGTATCAGGCGAAGGAGCTGCTCTCGGGCTTCGGCGTGCCGGTCCCCAAGGGCGGCGTCGCGTACAGCGCGGAGCAGGCGGTGTACCGGACGACCGAAATCGGCGGCAGCCGCTGGGTCGTGAAGGCCCAGATCCACTCGGGCGCTCGCGGCAAGGCGGGGGGCGTGCGGCTGTGCGCCACCGACGCCGACGTGCGGCAGGCCACCAAGGACCTGCTCGGCACAGTCCTGGTGACCACGCAGACCGGCCCCGAGGGACTGCCGGTGCATCGCGTGCTCGTGGAGCAGGCGCTCCCGATCGACCGCGAGCTGTACGTCGGCCTGGTGCTGGACCGCAAGCACGAGCGGATCGTGGTGGTGGCCCACCCGCACGGGGGCATGGAGATCGAGGAGATCGCGCAGCGGGAGCCCGCCGCGATCCTGCGCGAGGTCATCGAGCCGGCGGTCGGGATGCGCTCGTTCCAGGCGCGTGAGCTCGCCTTCGGCCTCGGTCTCGGCGCCCAGCAGGTCAACGAGGCGATGGCGGCCGTGCTGGGCGCGTATCGCGCGTTCCGTGACCTCGACGCCACGATGGTGGAGTTCAATCCGCTCGTCGTCACCACGGACGGCCATGTCCTCGTCCTCGACGTGAAGATGAGCTTCGACGACAACGCGATGTTCCGGCGGCCCAACGTGGCCGAGCTGCGCGACTACGCCCAGGAGGACCCGCGGGAGGCCCAGGCGGCGGAGCACGGGCTGAACTACGTCGCCCTGGGCGGCGACATCGGGTGCATCATCAACGGCGCGGGCCTCGCCATGGCGACCATGGATATGATCCAGCACGCCGGGGGCGAGCCGGCCAATTTTCTGGACATCGGCGGCGGCGCAAGTCCCGATCGGGTGGCGGCGGCATTCCGGCTGGTGCTGTCGGACCGCAACGTGAAGGCGATCCTCGTGAACGTGTTCGCGGGCATCAACCGCTGCGACTGGGTAGCCGAGGGCGTCGTCCAGGCCATCCATGAGGTGCGCGTGCCGGTGCCGCTCGTGGTCCGTCTCGCGGGCACCAACGTGGACGAGGGCCGCCGCATTCTGCAGGAAAGTGGCCTGCCCATTCTCACCGCCGCCACGCTCGCCGAGGCGGCGGAGCGCGTGGTGGCGGCGCGCGACGCCGGAGCGGCGGCATGAGCATCCTGCTCGACGAAGCGACGCGCGTCATCGTGCAGGGTTTCACAGGTGACAAGGGAACGTTCCACGCGAACGAGATGATCGCCTACGGCACCAACGTCGTGGGCGGCGTCACGCCGGGCAAGGGCGGCGCCACGCACCTCGAGCGGCCCGTATTCAACACGGTGAAGGAGGCCGTGGCCCACACCGGAGCGACCGCGAGCCTCATCCTCGTGCCCGCACCGTTCTGCGCCGACGCGATCATGGAAGCGGCCGACGCGAGTATCCGGCTCGTCGTCACCATCACCGACGGCGTGCCCGCTCAGGACATGATGACGGTCAAGCGCTATCTGTGGCGCTATGCGAAGGAACGACGCACGCGCTTGATCGGGCCGAACTGCGCCGGGCTGATCAGCGCCGGCAAGGCGATGATGGGAATCATGCCCGGCCACATCTACGCCCGCGGCGCGGTGGGCGTCGTGACCCGGTCCGGAACCCTCGGCTACGAGGCAGCCTCCCAGATGAAGGCGCTGGGCGTAGGCGTGACGACGAGCGTCGGTATCGGCGGCGACCCGATCAACGGCAGCTCCTTCGTGGACATGCTGGCGCTGTTCGAAGCCGACCCCGAGACCGAGGCGGTGATGATGATCGGCGAGATCGGCGGCCCGCAGGAAGCGGACGCCGCCCTGTTCGTGAAGGAGCACATGACGAAGCCGGTGATCGGCTACGTCGCCGGTCTCACCGCGCCCAAAGGCCGCCGTATGGGCCACGCCGGGGCGATCATCTCGGCGTTCGGCGACACCGCCGCCGAGAAGGCGGAGATCATGCGCTCGGCGGGGCTCATCGTGGCGCCAAGCCCCGCGGAACTCGGCGCGGCCGCCGCGCAGGCGTTGGCGCGCCACGCGCCACGGCACGTCATGGTCCAGCAGTGATCACGCCCCGCGCGGGCCGGCCGAGCCTGGTCGTGACCCGGCGGCTCCCGGCAGCGGTCGAGCAGCAGCTCGCACGGGAATTCGACGCCCGCTTGAATCCCGACGATCATGTGCTCAGCGCGGCCGAGCTGCAAGCCGCGCTCACGAGCGCCGACGCCCTGCTGCCGACCGTGACCGACCGACTCACCGCCCAGGTGCTGCAGGTGGAGCCGCTGCGGACGAGGATCCTGGCCAACTTCGGCGTGGGGTTCAATCACATCGACGTCGCCGCCGCCAACGCGCGCGGCCTGGTCGTCACCAACACGCCCGACGTCCTCACCGACGACACCGCCGACGACGCGGTCATGCTGATGCTGATGGTCGCCCGGCGCGCCGGGGAGGGGGAACGGCACGTGCGCGCCGGCGCCTGGACCGGGTGGCGCCCGACCCACCTGCTCGGGACCAAAGTCACCGGCAAGACGCTCGGCCTCATCGGGCTCGGACGGATCGGACGGGCGGTGGCGCACCGGGCGCACCACGGATTCGGCATGCGCGTGATCTTTCACGATCCCTACCCCCCGCCCGCCGAGGTCGTCGCCGAGCTCGGCGCCGAGGCGAAACGCACCGTCGACGAGGTGCTGCGCGACGCGGATTTCGTGTCGCTCCACTCCCCGGCGACACCCGAGACGCACCACCTGATCGACGCGGCGCGGCTCGCGCTCATGAAACCATCCGCGTTCCTGATCAACACGGCGCGGGGCGACATCATCGACGAGGCGGCGCTCGTCGCCGCGCTCAAGGCCGGGCGGATCGCCGGTGCCGCGCTCGACGTGTTCGAGCGCGAGCCCCAGGTGTCGTCCGAGCTGCTGACCATGGAAAACGTCGTGCTGTTGCCGCACCTGGGCAGCGCCACGCAAGAGACCCGCGTCGCGATGGGCCTGCGCGCGCTCGAGAACCTCAAGGCGTTCTTCGCCGGCACGGCGCCGCGCGACCGGGTGGTGTGAGCCAGGCGGTCTCGGCGCCGATCGACGCGCCTGACTACCTACAGCGGACGGCGGGCCTGCTGTACGACTGCCTCCTCGACGTGATCCGGGCACATGAGCCCGACATCGAGCGCGTGCTCCGGGGTGAGCAGCTCCCGGCCGGGGCGCCCGCGGAGCTCGTCGGCCGAGCGATCCAGGCGCAGGGCACCTGGTTCCAGCTCCTCTCCATCGCCGAGCAGAACGCCGCCATGCGCCAGCGACGGCAAGCCGAAGTGGAGCGCGGCCCGGAGCAGGTGCGTGGTACGTTCGCCCAGGTGGTCGCCGCGGCCGCCGCGGCCGGCGTGCCGGCCGAAGAGGTCCGCGCCCTGGTGGCCGGACTGCGCGTCCGACCGGTCATCACGGCGCACCCCACCGAAGCCAAGCGCGTGACCGTGCTGGAAAAGCACCGCCGCATCTACCGGCGCCTGGTGGACCTGGAAGCCCCGCGCTGGACGCCCCGGGAGCGCAGCGCGCTGATCGACAACGTCCGGGCCGAGATCGAGCTGTTGTGGCTCTCCGGCGAGCTGCGCCTCGAGAAGCCGACGGTCGAGCAGGAGCTCGCCTGGGGCTTGTACTTCGTCCACGAGAACCTGTTCGGCATCGTCCCCGAGCTGGCGGACAAGCTCGAGCAGGCGCTCGGTCGTGCCTACCCCGACGCATCGTTCGACGTGCCGCCGTTTTTCCAGGTCGGCTGCTGGATCGGCGGGGACCGGGACGGCAATCCGTTCGTCACGAACGACGCGACGCGCCGCACCCTGTGTGAAACCCGAGTCGCCAGCCTGCGCCGCTACCGCCTGCGGCTCGCCGAGCTGCTGCGCGCGCTGAGCATCACCGACCGGACGGCGGTGATCTCCCCGGCGTTCCGCACGGCGCTCGCGCGTCAGCTCGAGCGCTGCGGCCAGGGCGACGCCGTCGCGCGCCGCAACCCGGGCGAGGTGTTCCGGCAGTTCCTCACCTGCGTGCTGCGCCGTCTCGACGCCACGCTCGTCTCCGCCGAGCAGGGACAGACGGCCCCCGAGGCCGAGGGCTACGCGACCGCGGACGACCTCATCGTCGACCTGCGCACCCTGGAAGCGGGTCTCACCGAGGCGCAGTGCGCCACGGCGGCCGGGCTGTTCGTGCGGCCGGTGCGCCGCGAGGTGGAAGCCTTCCGGTTCAGCACGTTCCGATTGGACATCCGCGAGAACTCCTCGCGCCTGAACGAGGCACTGCGCGCGCTGTGGCGCGCCCGCCGCCCCGCCGAGCCGCCCGCGTCCGAGTCCCCCGAGTGGCGCGCCTGGCTGCAAGCGGAGCTGGTGCGGCCGCTCGGCGCCGACCACGCGCCGCCCGACCTGCCGGCGGAGGGAGGGGCGGCCGAAACGGCGGGCATGTTCCGCCTGATCCGCGAGACGCGCGATCGCCTCGATCGCGAGGCCATCGGCAGCTTCGTGCTGAGCATGACGCACAGCGTCTCCGACGTGCTCGGCGCCTACGTATTCGCGAAGCAGGCCGGGCTCTTCGCCGACGCCGCCGGCACCGAGAGCTGTACGCTCCCCATCGTCCCGCTGTTCGAGTCCATCGACGACCTGCGGCGCGCCCCCGACATGGTGCGGGAGCTGCTCCAGATCCCGCTGGTGCGCCGCAGCGTGCGGGAACAAGGGGGGGTGTTCGAGGTGATGATCGGCTACTCCGACTCCAACAAGGACGGCGGGTTTCTGTCGTCCAACTGGGAGCTCGCCAAGGCTCAGCTCAGGCTCACCCGGCTGGGGCGCGAGTGCGGCATTCCCATCGCCTTCTTCCACGGCCGCGGGGGCTCGGTGAGCCGGGGCGGGGCCCCGACCGGGCGGGCGATCGCGGCACAGCCCGCGGGCTCGATTCGGGGCCGCCTCCGCATCACTGAGCAAGGAGAGGTCGTGTCGTTCAAGTACGCGAACCGCGGCACGGCGGCGTATCAGACCGAGCTGCTCGCGGCGAGCGTGCTCGAGCACTCCCTCAAGTCGGAGCGCGAGCAGGCCCTCGTGCCCTCCACCGAGTTCGACGAAGTGATGGAGGCGCTTTCGGGCGCCGCGCACGCCGCCTATCGTCGCCTTGTGGACCGTCCCGGTCTCGTAGCGTACTTCCAGGCCGCCAGTCCACTCGAAGAGATCGCCCTCCTGAACATCGGGTCGCGGCCGGCCCGGCGCGGCGGCGCTCGAACGCTCGCCGACCTCCGGGCCATCCCGTGGGTGTTCGCCTGGACCCAGAACCGCCACTTCATCCCGGGCTGGTACGGCGTGGGCACCGGGCTCGCGACCTTCCTCGAGGTGCGCGGGAGCCGGGGCGAGGCGCTGCTCCAGCGGATGTTCCACGACTCGCGGTTGTTCCGACTGATCGTGGACGAAGTGGAGAAGACCCTCGCGTACGTCGACTTGGGACTAGCGCGCGAATACGCCGCATTGCTCCCGGACGACTGGGTACGTGCCGAGATCTTCTCCCTCGTGGCGGACGAGTATCACCGCACCACGGATGTGATCCGGCGTCTCGTGGGATCCGGCGACCTCGCCCGACGGTTCCCACAATTCCACCGGCGCCTCGAGAGCCGCCTGCCCATGCTCAATCAGGTAAGCCGGCAGCAGGTCGAGCTGCTGCGGTGCCATCGCGCCGGGCAGGAGGAAGCCCGGCCGGCGCTGCTCTTGTCGATCAACTGCATCGCGGCGGGGTTCGGGACCACGGGGTAAAGCGTTACACGTTCCACGTTCCACGTTCCACGTCGCCCGGTCCGGGCCCTCGTGCAACGTGCAACGTCCAACGTGTAACTATATTTTCCAGCATGCACGACTCCCTCTACTTCACCGACCACCATCTCCAGGTCCGCGACATGGTGCGCGACTTCGCGCAGCAGGTCGTGCGGCCCAGCGCGCGCCAGCATGACCGCGACAGCGCCTTCCCGTGGGACAACGTCCGCCGCATGGCCGACCTGGGATTGTTCGGTATTCCCTGGCCGGAGGAGCTGGGCGGCTCCGGTATGGACTATCTCTCCTACATCATCGTCATCCACGAGCTCGCCAAGGTCGACGCCAGTCACGCCATCACCGTCAGCGCCCATACGACGCTCGGCACATCGCCGATCGTCGACTTCGGGTCGGACGAACAGAAGAAGACGTTCGTGCCGCTGCTCGCGACAGGAAAGGTGTTGGCCGGCTTCGGACTGACCGAGCCCGGGGCGGGTTCGGATGCCGGCGGGACCCAGACGGTCGCGGCGGACAAGGGCGACCACTTCGTGTTGAACGGCTCCAAGATCTTCATCACGCACGCCGGCGTGGGCGAGATTTTCGTCGTTACGGCGCGTACCGATCCGGGCGCCAAGAAGACCCACGGCATCAGCGCCTTCATCGTCACCAAAGACACGACCGACCTGGAGCAGGCGAAACGGGTCGGCGTGGGCCACGACGCCTCGCTCCCCAAGTGCCCCGGCGTCCTGGCGGCGAAGAAGGAGGACAAGCTCGGCTGGCGCGCCTCCGATACGCGCGAGCTCGTGTTCCAGGACGCGATCGTTCCGAAGGAAAACCTGCTCGGCCCGCTGAACAACGGCTTCCGCCAGTTTCTGCACACGTTGGACGGGGGTCGCGTCGGCCTGGGCGCGCTGTCGCTCGGGATCGCCGAGGGAGCGCTCGAGGAGTGTCTCCGCTACACCGGGACCCGCAAGCAGTTCGGCCGGCCGATCGCGAGCTTCCAGGGCGTGCATTTCGCGCTCGCCGACATGGCCACCGAGATCGAGGCCGCGAAGCACCTGGTATACCACGCCGCCTGGCTCAAGCAGCAGGGCCAGCCGTTCAAGCGCCAGGCGGCGATGGCGAAGCTGTACGCGTCCGAGCTCGCGATGCGCGCCACGACCAAGGCCGTCCAGCTGCACGGCGGCTACGGCTACACCACCGACTATCCGGTGGAGCGGATGATGCGGGACGCGAAGATCTGCGAGATCGGCGAGGGGACGAGCGAGATCCAGCGGATCGTGATCGCGCGGGGGCTACTGGGAGACCTGATAGACTGACAACCTCCTCAACCTTTCATCACTGCATCCCCAGATTTTTCACGAGGAACGCAAACCGGTCCGCCTGCTCCTCGATCACCTTGCTGGTCGGCTTGCCGGCCCCGTGCCCGGCCTTCGTCTCGATCTCGATCAGGACCGGCTGCGGTCCCGCCTGCGCGGCCTGGAGCGCCGCGGTGAACTTGAACGAGTGCCCCGGCACCACGCGGTCGTCGTGGTCCGCCGTGGTGACGAGCGTCGCCGGGTAGCGCGTCCCCGCCCGAATGTTGTGGAGCGGTGAGTACTTGTAGAGATAGGGGAACTGCGTCGCGCTGTCCGCGGAGCCGTAGTCGGTCACCCAGGCCCAGCCGATCGTGAACTTGTGGAAGCGGAGCATGTCCATCACGCCCACCGCGGGCAGGGCGGCGCCGAACAGCTCCGGCCGCTGCGTGATCGCCGCCCCCACCAGCAGCCCGCCGTTCGAGCCGCCGGCAATGGCCAGCTTGGGCGACGAGGTGTAGCCCTGGGCGATCAAGTACTCCGCCGCCGCGACGAAGTCGTCGAACACGTTCTGCTTCCTGCCGAGCATCCCCGCTTGGTGCCACTGCTCGCCGTACTCGCCGCCGCCCCGCAGGTTCGGCACGGCGTACACGCCGCCCAGCTCGAGCCACACGAGCATGGCGACCGAGAAGCTCGGCGTGAGGCTGATGTTGAACCCGCCGTAGCCGGACAGGTACGTCGGGTTCGCCCCGTCGAGCGTCAGTCCCTTCCGATGCGTGATGAACATCGGCACGCGGGTGCCGTCCTTGCTCGTGTAGAATACCTGCTTCGTTTCGTAGCCCGACGGATCGAAGTCGATCTTCGGAGCCTTGAAGACGTCGGTCGCCCCGCTCTTGAAGGCGTAGCGGAAGATGGTGGTGGGATACAGGAACGAGGTGAAGGCGTAGAACATCTCGGCGTCGCGCCGCTCGCCCGTGATCGAGCCCACGGTGCCGAGCGTGGGCAGCGCGAGATCCGAGAGGGGCCGGCCGTCGAGCGCGTACAGGCGCAGTCGAGACGACGCGTCGTGCATGGCGCTCGTCACGAACACGTCGTGGATGATGTGCACCTCCTCCAAGACGTCCGCGCCCTGAGGAATGACCTCGCGCCAGCGAGCCCGCTCGGGATGCCGCGTGTCGATCGCGATGACCCGTTTGCGGGGCGCGTCCAGGTCCGTGAGGAAGTAGAACACCGGGCCGTCATTGCCCACGAATGCGTAGCTCGCGTCGAAGTCGTCGAGCAGCCGCACCACGTCGCCCGTGACCCGCGGGTGCCTCGGATCTTGTAGATCGAAATAGTAGATCCGGTTCCGCCGGTCGGTGCCGAGCCATATGTGCAGGACGGCGTAACGACCGTCGTCAGTCACTTCCGCGTTCATGCCCCAGTCGGGCTGGTCGGGCCGCTCGTAGACGAGCACGTCCTGTGGCTGATCCGTTCCGAGCCGGTGATAGTAGACCTTCTGGAATCGGTTGACGTCGCTGAGCGCCTTGTCGCCGGGCTCGGGGTAGCGGCTGTAGAAAAAGCCGGCGCCGTCCTTGGTCCAGGACGCCCCCGAAAACTTGATCCAGCGAAGCTGATCCGGCAGGTCGCGCCCGGTGGCCACGTCGCGCACCCGGAACTCCTCCCAGTCGGAGCCGCTGGCGGACGTCCCATACGCGACCAAGCGGCCGTCTTCGGACACCGCCAGCGTCGAGAGCGCCACCGTCCCGTCGGCGGACAGGAGGTTCGGGTCCAACAGCACCGTCGGGTCGGCCGTCAGCGCCGGCTGCGTGTAGAGCACCGACTGGTTCTGCAAGCCGTCGTTCTTGAAAAAGAAATACCGGCCGGCCTTGTGAAAGGGCGCGCCGTACTTGGGATAGTCCCACAGCCGGCGCAACCGCTCCCGGATCCGCTCGCGCGCGGGGATCGCGGCCAGATACGTCTCCGTCAGGCGGTTCTGCGCCTCGATCCAGGCGCGCGTCGCCGGCGCGTCGGGGTCCTCGAGCCAGCGATAGGGATCGGCGACCTTGGTCCCGTGATAGTCGTCCACGACGTCGCCTGGCGGGGCGGGCGGATACTGCAGGGTTTGGGCGGCCGCGGGCGTGAGCGCGGCGCCGGTGGTAAGGACGGTCAGGAGCACCCCCCGGAAAGGACCGACGCGTGGCGTCATGGCCCGGTAATCTCGCCCCAGTTGACGTAAGTTGCAAGGCCGCTTAGATTTACACTATGTACTGGACTCGAGGGTGGCTGGCGCTCCCTGGCGCCATCGCAGCGTCGCCCGGGCGACTCTCGTCCAATCGGTTCGACTCATCCGAGGCTGATCTCACCGGCATGAGTTTCTGCTGGAACAATCGCGGGATCCCGACCGGCTGTTGGCCGACCGGGGTCGAGGGCACTTGCTTTGAAACGGGAAATTCTCATCAGCGGGACCGCGCGCGAGACTCGCGTGGCGATCCTGGAGGACGATCGCCTTGTTGAGCTCCTGGTCGATCGTCCCGACGCCCGCCGCATGGTGGGCGATATCTACCTGGGCACGGTCGAGGCCGTGCTTCCGGGAATCCAGGCCGCGTTCGTCAACATCGGGGCCGAAAAGAGCGCGTTTCTCCACGCCTCCGACCTGATCGAGGCGGAGGAGGACGACGAGCCCTCCGATCATGACGACGACGACAACGGCAACGGCGAAGGGGGCGGGACCGGCAGCGGGGGCGGCCGCTCCTCCCGGCGCCGCCTTCCCAACGTCAGCGACGAGCTGAAGCGCGGCGAAGCCAAGCTCGTCCAGGTCATCAAGGAGCCGATCGGGACCAAGGGACCGCGCGTCACCGCGCAGGTCTCGCTGGCCGGCCGGTTTCTCGTTTACATGCCGTTCGCCTCCAAGGTCGGCGTCTCCCGCAAGATCGAGAACCGTGAGCAGCGTGCCAAGCTGCGCGAGCTCGTCTCGAAGCTCGTCCCGAAGGATTCGGGCGGCTGGATCATCCGCACCGTCGCCGAGGACCTGACCGAGCAGAGCTGCAAGCGCGAGATCGATCACCTGTACGGCCTGTGGAAGAAAATCAAGCGCAAGTCGGGCTCCGTCCGGGCGCCGGCGCTGCTGCAGCGCGAGACGTCGCTCACCCGCGGCATCATCCGCGACCTGTTCTCGGACAAGGTCGACTCGCTACTGGTCGATTCCAAGATGCTGCACAACGAGGTCGTGCAGTATCTCAAGCAGATCGACCCCGACTTGATCGAGCGGGTGAAACTGTACGAAGCCGAAACGCCGCTGTTCGACGAATACGACGTCGAGGCCGAGATCCGCGCACTCTTCAAGGCGCGCGTCGAGCTCCCCACCGGCGGGTACCTGATCATTCAGCCGACCGAAGCGCTCACGTCGATCGACGTGAACACGGGCCGCTATACGGGCAAGAAAGACCCTGAGAGCACCATCGTGAAGACCAACCTCGAAGCGGCCCGGGAGGTGGCGCGCCAGCTGCGGCTGCGCGACATCGGCGGCATCATCGTGGTCGACTTCATCGACATGGAGTCGCGGGGGAATCGCGACAAGGTGCTACAGGAGCTGCGGGCCCATCTGGGTCGCGACCGCGCCCGCACCAAAGCGTTCGCCGTCTCCGAGCTGGGGTTGATCGAGATGACCCGCCAGCGGGTGCGTCCCTCGCTGTGGCAGTCCATGACGGCGGAGTGCCCGACCTGCAACGGCACCGGACGCGTGTTCCGGCCCGAAGTCGTGGTGCGCCGCATGGAGCGCTCGCTCAAGCGCGCCGGGGCGGAGCACAAAGAGCGCCAGCTCGCCGTGCGACTGCATCCCGATGTGGCACTGTACTTGGTCGAGCAGGAGCCCAACTTCCTGCGCCAGCTCGAGAAGCAGACCGGATTGGAGCTCGAAGTGCGCGACGACCCGATGATGCGGCTCGACGAGTTCCGGATGATGGCGAAGCCCGCCGGGCGGGACGTGACGGAGCAGTACGCGGTCGCGTGAACCTTGACTATCTCTAAGCCTCCCTTTAGCTTCCGCGCCCTATGACGTACGCCATTTTCGCCACCGGGGGCGCCCAATTCCGCGCCGAGCCCGGCGTCACCATCAAGGTCCCGCTGCTCGCGGCCGAGCCCGGGACCAAGGTGACGTTCGACCAGGTCCTGCTCGCCAGCGACGGCAAGCAGGTGCAGGCAGGAAAGCCGGTGGTGAAGGGGGCGAAGGTGACCGCCGAGATCGTGCGGCACGGCAAAGCCAAGAAGATCAAGATCTACCGCTTCGCCCGGCGCACCGGCTACCGCCGCCACGGCGGGCATCGGCAGCAGTTCACGGAGATCAAGATCGCCGACGTCAAGCTCAAGGGCGACTGAGGGCGCACAATGGCACACAAGAAGGGTGTCGGGTCCTCCCGCAACGGCCGCGACTCCGGGCCGAAGTACCTCGGCGTGAAACGCTTCGCCGGGGAGCATGTCACGGCGGGCACCATCCTCGTGAAGCAGCGGGGCACCAAGTTCCATCCCGGTCTGAACGTGCGGCGCGGCTCCGACGACACGCTCTTCACGGTCGTCGACGGCCAGGTGCGCTTCGAGCACAAGAACAAGAAGCGGTACCAAGTGAGCGTATATCCGAAAACCTAGACGGGTAGACGGGTAGACGGCGAGCGGTGACTAGGAAACGCAAGTGGCCAGGAAGAGCTGTTCCTGGCCACTTTCACTAGTCACCACTACCCGTCTACCCGTCTACCCGTCTACCCGTCTAGTAGTTGGGTGGCAGTTTCCGATACCGCTCCAGCAGCTCCGTCTGCCGGCTCTTCAGGGGAATCTCCTTCCCACGGATCAACACGTGCTCCACCCCGGTCGTGAACTCGAACGGATCGCCCGACCACACCACGACGTTGGCGACCTTGCCGGCCTCGAGCGAGCCGTAGCGATCGGCCACGCCGAAAATCTCGGCCGGGGACAGCGTGACCGCGCGCAGCGCCTGCTCCCAGCTCATGCCGTAGGCCACCGCGTTGCCGGCTTCCTGGCGCAGATTGCGGGAGTTGTGCGTGTCGGTCTCCATCAGGGCGACTTTCACGCCGGCCTTGGCGAGCAGAGCGGCATTCTCGTACCGCACGCCGAGCGCGTCGTACGACGGGATGTTGTCGAGCGGCTCGACCAAGGCGGGCACGCTCGCCCCGGCGATCTCGCCGGCGATCTGCCACGCCTCCTGCGCGCCCGCGAGCACCAGCTTCAGCTTGAACTCCCGCGCCAGTCGCAACGCCGTCGCGATGTCGCTGCGCCGGTTGGCGTACGCGATCAGGGGCTCCTGGCCGTGCAGCACCGGCAGCAGGGCTTCGAGATCCGCCGCGGAGGCCGACAGGGGTCGCAGCTGCGCGCGCCCGAACTCGGCGCGGCGGCGCTCGTACTCCAGTGCGTCGCGGAACACCCGCCGCACGCGCTCCACCAGCGCCGCGCGCGAGCCCCCCGCGAAATCCTTCCCCGTCTCAGAGTCGTTCAGGACGACGCCGACCGGCGACTTGACGAGCATCTCCTCGATCGTGTTGCCGGCGAGATCGATGAGCACCGCCTGGCCGCTCACGAGGTTCCCCGCCGGCACGGCGAGCACGGTCGTGACGCCCTCGATTCGGGTCACGGAGATGACGACGGACGCAGGATTGATCCCTTCCGCCACGTTGAAGGAAGCGGCGATGGTGTCGCCCTTGAGCAGGGCCTCGCGCGTCCCCGCCACGGCGCCGATTTCGACCAGGCCCATCTGTCCGGCGCCGTCGATGAGGCCCGGCGTCACCCACTTTCCAGTCGCGTCGATGCGGGCGGCATCGGGCGGCACGGCCACGCCCGTGCCGACCGCCGCGATCTTGCCGTCGCGGATCAGGACCGTCGCGTTGGCGACCTTGGGCCCGGAGACCGGATACACGGTGCCCCCGGTGATCGCGATCGTCTGGGCGAGCAGGAACGCGATCATCGGTCGTTCCTCCCCCCGGCGGCCGGCGTCTGGCCGAGCTGGAAGTCGGTGCGGGGCTGGTGAGCGGGGTCGTTCCGGTCGTACACAAGCCAGCCGTCGTTGTAGACCTGGATCGCCCGTGAGTAGACGGAGAAGGGGTCGCCCGACCAGACGACCACGTCGGCGATCTTGCCCGGCTCGAGCGTCCCGATGAGCGAATCGAGGCCCAGCGCCCAGGCGGGGTTCGCTGTGACCCAGCGAATCGCCTGGTCGCGCGTGACCGGGATGCCGGCGCGCACGCCGGCGTACATCGCCTTCGCCGCTTCCTGATTGAGGCGCTGAATCCCGCTCGGATCGTCCGAGTGAATGTTGACGCGCACGCCGGCCTGCTGGAGTAACGCGGCGTTCTCCTTGATCCCGTCCATCGCCTCTTCCTTGAACCCCCACCAGTCCGCCCACACCGCCGCCCCTGTGCCCGCCGCCGCCAGCAGGTCGCGGATCTTGTACGCCTCCACGGCGTGATGGAACGAGCGGATGCGGAATCCGAACTCGCGGCCGAGGTCGAGCATGTTGGCCATTTCATCGGCGCGGTAGCAGTGATTCTGGACGTAGATGTCTCCGCGCAGCACCTCGGCCAGCGATTCGAGCCTCAAGTTGCGATCGGGGGCATCGCCCTGGTGATCCTTGTTCCACTTGTCCCACTTGCGGCGATAGGCCTCGGCCTGGATGTACGCGCCGCGGTACCCAGCCATGTTGCCCATGCGCGTGGACGGCCCGCCCTTCTGCCCGTACACGCGTTTGGGATTCTCTCCGCAGGCCATCTTCAACCCGTAACGCGCCCCGGGAAACTTCATCTCCTGGACGGTGCGAGCAGGGATGAGCTTCAGGATCGCGCTCCGGCCGCCGATCAGATTGGCCGAGCCAGGGAGCGCCTGAATGGTCGTGATGCCCCCCGCGATCGCCAGGGGGATTTGCGGGTCCTGCGGCCAGAACGAGTGCTCGGCCCACACCTCGGCCGTTACCGGATTCGTCGCCTCGTTGCCGTCGGACTCGGCGTCGGTGCCGGGGGCGGCGTACACGCCCAGGTGCGAGTGCTCGTCGATCAGACCGGGCGTCACGAATTTCCCCGTGCCGTCCACCACCACCGCGTCGGCGGGGGCGTCGACTTTCGCGCCCACGGCGACGATGCGACCGTCCTTGAGGAGAATCGACCCACTCGCGATCTCCTGGCCCGTGGCCGTCATGATCGTCGCATTGCGGATCAGGACCGGCGGATTAGGATGCCGCTGGTAGGTCGACCCGTACTGCGGACGATCCACGCTGCTGGACTCGCCAGCCGCCGGCTTGGTCGGCGCCGGGGCCTGCGCGGGAGTGGGTGCCGGGCCCCCCTCTCGGGCCGGCCGGGCCGCTCCGGTCGCGCAGCCGCTCGTCATGATGACGGCGAGCAGCAGAAGCCACATGTGCCGCATGCTCGATGTCCTCCGTTTCGCTACTTCACGAGCTCGATGACCGCCGGTTGCCCGACGAATTCCTGCTTCACGACACGGTGAGGCGAGTCGACACTCACGTACAGCACGAGCGGTATCCTCGGCCCGGTCACGTCGACCCGATACGCCCGGAACGTGCCGGCGGGCACGACCACCGTTTCCGGCTGCCCGACCTTGAACGTGAGGATCTTCGTCGCGACCTCGCTGGGCGTGAACACGGCGAGTCGGACCGTCTGGCCCGGGGCGAGCACCAGCGCCGATCCGACGAGCGGCGCCACGTTCTCGTCCACGATCCCCAGGGGCACGGCCGTGTCCACCGGGAATTGCTGGACGGTCCCGTCGGGCTGGGGCACGAGGTTGTTGCCTTTCACCCGCCCCCCGGCATAGACCAAGTGGCCTTCCACCTTCGTCCCCTGACGAATCATGACCTGGTCGAGCCGGCGCGCAGCGGCATCCGCAGCGGAAAACACCACGGTGGTCCGCTGGTCGAACATCCCGTTCCCCATCCCCGCGTGCTCGGAGTACACGACCGAGTCGCCCACGTGCGTGATGTCCGCGACGGCAAACCCCAGCGGCCTCCCCTGGACGACCACTTGCGAGCTGTCGGTGCGGGATTCAAGCTGACGTGGGTCGAGCGTGAGGGGCGCCGCGGGCGGATTGAGATCGTCGGGCGTGAGCGCCTTGCCGTCGACGTCCACGATGCGCACGGGGGCGATGGCCTTGAGCCGGTCGTACAGCTTGGCCCCGTCGCCGACGACGACGATGGCGAGCGCGCTGCGCCGGAACAGCCGTGCCGCCGCGGCTCGGCCCTGGAGCGCCGTGACCGCGCTCAGACGCTCCCGGTACAGGCGCAGGTAGTCGTCCCCCAACCCGAGGAGCTTGGCGTTCGCCACCTGGCTCGCGATCTGGCTCGGCGTCTCGATGGTGAGCGGAAACGAGCCGACCAGAAAGCCCTTCGCCGCCGTCAGCTCCGAATCGGGAATCACTTCGGTCCGTATGCGGTCGATCTGATGCAGCAGCTCGACCAGCGCGCTGTCCGCCACGTCGGTGCGGACCTCGGCGGTCGCCTGCCAGTAGCCCAGTCCGCGGTACCGGCGGAGCGAGGCATACGCGCCGTACGTCCAGCTTTTCTGCTCGCGCAGGATCAGGAACAGCCGCGAGTCCGCCCCGCCGCCCAGCACCTGCGCGGCGACGCGCCCGGCGTAATAGACCGGGTCGGTCGGCAGGATCGTGGGGTTGCCGGCGACGATGTTGGCCTGCGCCGAGCCCGGCCGGTGCACGAGCAGGATGTCGGGCGCCACGCGCGTGACGGGAGCGGGCAGGGCGGGGCCGGACGGCGGTGTTCCGCGCCAGCCCGCGAACGCCTTGCCGACGAGGTCTCGCACCTGCGTGTCGGTCACGTCCCCGGCCACCACGAGCAGCGCGTCGCCCGGCCGCAGGCGCTCGCGGACGAACTGCGTCACGTCTTCCGCCGTGACGGCGCGGTAACTGTCGCGCGTCGGGCTCCGTCCATAAGGATTGCGACCGTAGATCTCGCGCGCGAAGACGCGCTGCGCCACGGCGCCGGGCTGCGACAGCTGGAGCGCGAGCGCCGAGAGCGAGCGCGTCCGGGCCAGCTCGAGCTCGCTGGTCGGGAACGTCGAGTGCAGCGTCACGTCGCCCAGCAGGTCGAACACGAGCTCGAGCTGGTCGCTCAGGGCGTCGGCCGAGATCGTGAGGAAGTCCTCTGCCGAGCTCGCCGACAGGTGCCCACCCACTCCCTCGATGGTCGCGGCGATCTGCTCCGCGGTGCGCGTCGGCGTACCCTTGGAGAGGAGCTCCGCCGTCAGCTCGGAGAGGCCCTCCTTGCCGGCCGGGTCGTAGATGGCCCCCGCCCGGAACGCGAGACTCACGGACACGACAGGCTGGTCGTGGTGCTCGATCACGACGAGGGCGAGCCCGTTGGGGAGCGTCGCCTCTTTGAACGGCGGGAAGTGAACGGGCGCGAGTCGTGTGGCCTTGGGCGGAGTCGTCGGGAATGCCTGGCCGGACAGCCGGACGGCCGGACTGCCGGACAGGAGAACCCAGGCGGCCACCGCGACGACCGACCGCCCATCCGCCCGTCCGCCAGGCCCCCGGCTCACTGCGCGACCCCGCTCGCCGCGGGCTTCACGATGATCACCAGCGCGTTCGCCGGGTCGAGATACTTGGCCGCCACCCGCCGGATGTCGTCGGCGGTCACGGCGAGGAAGCGGTCCAGGTCGCTGTTGATCTCGGCCAGGGACGCGTGGAACATGTCGTAGTGATGCAGCTCTTCCGCCTTGCCGAGCGCGGTCTCGCGCTCGTGAATGAACCCGGCGCGGAACACGTTCTTCGCCTTCGTGAGCTCCTCGCTCGTGACGCCGGTCGCCCGCATGCTGTCGAGCTGCGCCGACAGCAGCGTATCGAGCTTGAGCGGATCGACGCCCTGGTTGGCGATGGCCAGCGCCAGCAGGACGCCGGGCCCGCGCCGGGAATCGAATGGATTCATCGCCACCTGTGTGCCGAGCGCCGCCTTCTCCCGCCGCACGACCGCCACGTTGAGCCGCGAGCTCTCGCCCTCTCCGAGAATCACATTGAGCAGCTCGAGCGCCGGCGTGTCCGGATCGGCGTGCGGCGGCACCCGGTAGATGTGAATCACGGCCGGCAGGTTCGCGTGCGCGTCCGTGACCTCCCGCCGCGCCGCGCCGGGCGCGAGCCGGCTGACACAGCTCACGGGGGGCGGGTCCGGGTGTCGCGGAATCTCGCTGAAGTACTGGTTCACGAAGCGGCGCAGCTCGAGCGGCCGGAAGTCGCCGACCACGACGAGCGTGGCGTTGTTCGGGGCGTAATTCGTGTCGAAGAAGGCCTGCACGTCGGACAGCTGCGCGGCGTTCAGGTCGTCGATCGATCCGATGACAGTGTGGGCATAGGCGAAGCACGCCGCGCTGTCGAATGGCCAGGTCATGCCGTCGATGAACGCCGGCGCATACGGCTGGTTGTCGACCCGCAGCCGGCGCTCCTCCTTCACCGTCTCGCGCTGGTTGTGGAAGTTCTCGTCCGTGATGGCGAGCGAGCGCATGCGGTCCGCCTCGAGCCACAGCGCCAGGTTCAAGCGGTTCGACGGGATGGTCTCGTAGTAGTTCGTGCGGTCCTCCGCGGTGCTGCCGTTCTCCGTGCCGCCGGCGCGCGAAATCAGCTGGAAGTGCTCGCCCTTCTTCACGTGGGCGGAGCCCTCGAACATCATGTGCTCGAACAGGTGCGCGAATCCCGAGCGACCCGCCCGCTCGTTGCGCGAGCCGCTGTTGTACCACACGTCCACCGACACGATCGGCGTCGAATGATCCTCGGAGTACAGGACGTGCAGGCCGTTCGGCAGCGTGAACGCCTCGTAGGAGATGCGGCCAGCCTGGGCCGCCAGCGCGGGAGCGAGCCCACCGCCGCAGCACAGCAATGCGCCCAGGACACCCACACCACGCGATCGGCCGCTACGCATCGATGCTCCGTTGCAGGAAGGAAACCGCAAACCCGCTCACTCGGGCGCGGGAACCACCGGCCCTGAGTGCACCAACTCGAACGCGAACTGTCCATCCAGCGTCTCGCCCTTCACGACGCGCCGCGGCGCCGTGCGGGTCGCAAAGATACGGAAGCTACCGCTCCTGAGGGGTTGCACGTCGAACCGGCCCGCAGGTACTCGGATGGTGGTCGGTGGCTCGGCCACGAAGCTCAGGGTCGTGACCGAATCGGCGAACTCCTTGTACGCCGGGACACCGAGCGAATCGCCGGGGGCGACGTTGCTCACGGCACCGGCGATGAACACGTAGTCTCCGAGCACCGTGCCCGGCGCGAACGGCCGGCTCACGGGGATGATCTTCACCTCGCCGCTCTTCGTGCCCACGCGGCGCCGCCCGGAGATCTCGCCGTGCGCCACCTCGAGGTCGTGCTCCACCATCACGGTGTCGCTCGTGGGCGAGAACAAGTCGATGTGGTGGAACGTAGAAAGCGGCGCCCCCGTGAGCCGGTCGAGCACCACGCGCAACTGCTCCGCTTCGACCGGCTGGAATTCCGAGCTGGCGGTGTACACGAGCTGCTGGGTCGTCTCGAGCCGGCGGATCTCGTACTGCCACACGGCCCAACCGCGCTCCTGGCCGCGGAAGTGAAACACGAACGAATCGCGCGTCGCCGCGACGGCGGCGAGATCGAAGTGGAGCGACTGGGAACCGGACCCTTGGGCGGCGGCGGCCGGCGTACTAGCGAGCAGCAGGAAACAAAGCCAGCGCATTGGTCTCGAGAATGGCCTTCTTGTGCGGGTCGCTCAGGGACAGCGCCAGGAACTGATCGATGTTCAGGCGCATGTCCTTCACCCCCGGGCTCGGCCAGTCCGTGCCCCACACGACCCGGTCGGCAAGCTCCGCGAGACGCGGAAAGTACTCCAACAGGCGGGCGGGCGGTATCCCGGACACGTCGAGCCACACCCGGGGATGACGTCGCAGCACGAAGAACGCTTCCTCCATGTACAGCGGCCGGCCGCCGTGGGCCATCACGATCGTCAGGTCGGGAAAGTCGATCGCGACGTCATCGAGCTCCAGTGGGTTGCCGTACTTGGAGCGCGCGCCGGGGAAGATGCTCGTGCCGGTGTGGATCATCACGGGCAGGCCGCGCCCCTCGCACCGGCGGTAGATGTCGCCCAGCGCCGTGAGACCCTCGGTATAGGCGTTGGCGGGGAACCGCTGGTGCGGCGGATGGATCTTCACGAGCCGGATCCCGAGGTCCACCAGCCGGTCCACGTCGCCCGCCGCATCCCGCGTGAAGCGCGGGTGCACGCCCCCGTAGGGGAGCAGGCGCTCGGGGTTGGCCGCGGCATACTGGGCGGAAAACGCGTTCGCCGCGTCGGTGAAGCCCATCACGTCGGGCGATGGGTAGTTGACGAGACCAGCGCGCCACACGCCGGCGCGGTCCATCACCTCGAGCAGCGCCCGGGGATCCTCCATGACCTGGATCATGCGGTCGCGATCCACGTCCGGGCCACGCCACATGACCGCGAGCGCCGCGGGCTTGAGCTCGCGCCACGGCTGAACATGGATGTGCACGTCGGTGATGCGGGTCAGGGTGAGACGCGGTGTCGACGGAGCGGCGCTCATGGGGCGCAGAAGCTATCGTGCGACGAGTGCGCATTCAACCGCGCGTGTTGGATACCGCGCGGCTGAGCGGCCGCAACACCAGGAGTGGCGCGGACGCGACAGGCACGCACCCGTCGCGATCGGCCCGTGTGGGTGGGCCGTGCACCGACCCCCGTTGCTCGAGTGCAGCAGGGAGGTGCGGAACTTGCGTCGACGCCGCCGGAACCGAGCACCTTCGACCCCACCCGGAGGCTACCTATGAGGATCTACCTTCCGTGCTCTGCGGCCAGCGTGATCGTCCCCGGATGCATCCTGCTCCTCGCGTCGTGTGACATGGGTTCGCTTGCGTCACGCGCTCCCGTAGGCGGCGTGGACGCGGTGCAGTCGGTGAGCGGGGGACGCTTTGCGTTCGTGAATTTCCAGCTCGGCGCCACCCCTGGGACGGTCTGCCCGGGCTCATCGGCATGCACCAACGGCGCCGCGGAGCCCGCGATTCGCGCCGACGCCACCGGCACCTTCTACGTCTCCTCGGAGCTCGGGCTCTCAGCCGGCACGCTCGCCTGGAAGTCCACGGACGGCGGACTGCACTACACGGCACTCCAATCCCCTAACCAGATCTCTCAGGCGTTCGGCGGACTCGCACCGGGGGGCGGCGACACCGACCTCGGCGTCGCCCCGCAAGCCAACGCGAGCGGCGTCCACAACGTCTACGTGGCGAGTCTCAGCCTCGCCAATGTCACGGTGAGCACCAGCCAGGACGGCGGGGGGACCTGGAACAAGAACGTCCTGAGCGCCACCATTCCCGGCGACGACCGCGAGTGGATCGCGGCCGATCAGGCCACCAAAGTGTGCGTCTCCTACCACGACATCGTCACGTTCAACATCGACGTGAACTGCAGCTTCGACGCCGGCGCCACGTTCACCCAGCTGGGTTCGGCGATCGACGTCGCACACGCCTTCCTAATCGACGACAACGAGATCGGCAACCTGACGATCGACCCCAACAGCCACGTCATCTACCAGTCGTTCTCGGGAATCGCCAACGCCACCGAGGCCCTGCTCCCGACCGCCTTCCATGCCGTCTGGCTCGCGCGGTCGCGCGACGGCGGTCAGACGTTCACCGACCATGCCGTGTACGTGAATCCGGACAATTCGGTCGCGTACGGTCACCAGTTCGTAAACGTGACCGTGGACCGCGCCGGCACCGTCTACGTCGTATACACCGACGACCACAACCTCTTCTACAGCTTCTCGAAGGACGGAGGGGACACGTGGACCGGGCCGATCCAGGTGAACCAGCGGCCGTCCGCGACGGCGATCATGCCGTGGAGCGTCGCCTGCGACCCGGGCCAGCTGAACGTCGTATGGTACGGCACTTCGTTCTTTGACGGGAAGACGACGCCTGACAACTATCCGGCGTCGGCGGCGTGGTACGTGTTCTTCGCGCAGAACCGCAACGCGGCGGTGGCCGGCAGCAAGTTCACGCAGGTCGCGGCGACGCCGATCGTCCACTTCGGTGGAGTGTGCGAGGGAGGCATATCCTGCACCGGCAACCGGGACCTGTTCGACGACTTCGGCATCGCTGTGAGCC
>Ga0209806_1000520_pt1 | contig 26040 bp, 20 predicted proteins | sample GraSoiAngelo_152_FD_186166 | JGI IMG/M metagenome (GOLD analysis project Ga0209806, IMG submission 186166) | Grasslands soil microbial communities from the Angelo Coastal Reserve, California, USA - 14_1009_12_30cm (SPAdes) (version 2) | ecosystem: Environmental > Terrestrial > Soil > Grasslands ... | reverse complement strand
CGGTGCACGCCCTCGTGCTCGGCGTGCTCGTCGGCGCCAGCGCCGAGATCGGGGACCTGGTCGAGTCGCAGATGAAGCGACTCGCCGACGTGAAGGACTCATCCCATCTCATCCCCGGACACGGTGGCGTGCTCGATCGCCTCGACTCGATCCTGTTCCCGCCCATCCTCGTGTACTTCTACGTGACCGTCTTCCACCTGCTCTCGTGACAAGACCGATCAACATCGCGGTGCTCGGAGCCACGGGGTCGATCGGCCGGCAGACGCTCGACGTGATCGACCGCAACCCCGCCCGCTTCAAGCTCTTCGGCCTGACCGAAGGCGTGCGGTCGACCAACCGAGAGGCGCCGTACTTCGTGCACGGCCAGGCGGGCGAGCCGGAATTCGACACGAAGGTCGAGGCGATGGTCACCGATCCGCGGTGCGACCTCGTCGTGGTCGCGATCCCGGGCGCGCGAGCGTTGTCGCCGACCATGTCCGCCCTACGCGCGGGCAAGGAGGTTGCGCTCGCGACCAAAGAGGTGCTGGTCATGGCCGGTGCGCTCGTCATGAAATTGGCCGGCGAAAAAGGCATCCGCCCCGTCGACTCCGAGCACAGCGCGATCTGGCAGTGCCTGTGGGGCGAGGAGCGCGCGAACGTGCGCCGTCTCATCGTCACCGCGAGCGGAGGCCCCTTCTGGGCGCGTCCGGACCTCGACCTCGACCAGGTGACCGTGGAGCAGGCGCTGAACCATCCCCGTTGGTCGATGGGCCCAAAGGTCACCGTCGACTCGGCGACCTTGATGAACAAGGGCCTCGAGATCATCGAGGCGCACCACCTTTTCGGCCTGCCCCTGGACGCGATCTCGGTCTGCATCCATCCCCAGAGCGTCGTCCACTCCCTGGTCGAGTTCGTCGATGGCTCCCTGAAGGCCCAGCTTGGGAGGCCGGACATGCGGCTGCCCATCGCGGTCGCCCTCGCCTACCCGGACCGCCTGCCCGGCGCAGTCCCCCCGACGTCGATCTCCGAGCTCAGCGGCCTGGAGTTCCATGACCTGGACGAAACCCGCTTTCCCAGCGTGAGACTCGCCCGCGAGGCGGCGGCGAAGGGCGGCGGCCACCCGGCGGTCCTGAACGCGGCCAACGAGGAGGCGGTGAACGCCTTCCTGGCCGGCGAGATCCCGTTCAGCGGCATCGTGAGCGCGGTCGAGCGGGCGCTCGGCGCCTTCCCCGGCTGTGGGGGCACGCTGGAGGAGATCCTCCAGGCCGACTCCTGGGCCCGGAGCTATGTCAGGCAACAGGATGGGATTCGTCCGGTAGGCTGAGGGCCACATGGACGGGCTCCTGGTCGTGGTCGGCGTCGGGGGGATGTTCCTTCTTCTCATCGCCCCGCACGAGGCGGGCCACTTCGCGTTCGCCAAGCTGTTCGGGGTCAGGGTGATCGAGTTCTCGATCGGGGCGGGCGCCCGGCTGTGGTCGACGACCCGGGGCGGCACCCTGTACGCGATCCGGGCGATCCCGATCATGGGTTACGTCCGGATGGGGGGCATGGAGGGCGGCGACTTCGAGGACCCCAACGGGTTTCACCACAAGGCCGCCTGGCAGCGGCTGGTGATCCTGGCCGCCGGGCCGGCCGCCAACTTCGCCGTCGCCATGGTCCTGTACACCGGCCTGATGCTGTCCCAGGTCAACGCAGACCCTGGCAAGGTCGCCCTGGTGGTCCCGAGCTCGCCCGCGGCGGCGGCCGGGTTCCAGGCCGGCGACCGGCTCCTGACGGTGGAGGGGAAGCCGATCACCGCGCCCGACCAGCTGAGGAAGGCGGAGGAGGCCGCGCCCAACTCGGCCCTCGTGGTCACCGGCGTTCACCCGAACGGGAAGGGCTTCGCGACCGTCGTGACGCCGAAGTGCGATCCGGCCGGCAAGGTATGCCAGATGGGGCTCCGGGTGCTGCCCATCATCACCGTTTCCGAGGCGCTCACCGAGGGGGTCAAGTTCCCCGGCAACGCAATCTCCAACATCGTGCAGGGCCTCAGCCAGCTGGTCACCGGGCAGGTGCCGGGCGGAGTGTTTGGACCCAACGGCGTGACGGGGCCGATCGGCATCGCCGACGTCGCCGCTCAGTCGGTATCTCTGGGCTTCGGGACCTACATCTTCTTTGTCGCGCTGCTGTCCGTGGCCCTGGGCTTCACGAACCTGCTGCCGATCCTGGCCCTCGACGGTGGGCGGATGGCGATCGTGCTGATCGAGGTCCTGCGGCGGCGCCCGTTTGACCGGGCCGCCGAGCTGACCTTCCAGAGGATCGGCGTCGCGGCCCTGATCGCCCTCGCCATCTTCATCAGCGCGCTCGACATCCAGCGCATCGCGACAGGGCAGTTCCCCGGTTTGACGCACTGATGGCGCTGGTAACCCGCCGCAAGGCGATCCCGGTCCGGGTCGGGTCCGTGGTGATAGGCGGCGCCGCGCCGATCGCGGTCCAGACCATGACCAAGACGGACACGCGCGACGTCAAAGCCACGGTGCGCCAGATCCACGAGCTGAAAGAGGCCGGCTGCGAGATCGTGCGCCCGGCGGTGCCGGACCGCGAGGCGGCCGAGGCGTTGAAGGAGATCGTCAAGCAGTCACCGCTTCCCGTGATCGCCGACATCCATTACGACCACACGCTCGCGCTGGTGGCCATCGAGGCCGGCGTCCACTGTCTGAGGCTGAATCCCGGCAACATCCCCGACCGTGAAAAGGTGATCAAGGTCGTCACCGCGGCGAAGGAGCGGCAGATCCCCTTCCGCATCGGCGTCAACGCGGGTTCGCTGCCCGAAGAGGTGCACAAGACCCTGCGCGAGCAGCACCACATCGACCGTGACGACCGCGAGCGAACGGCGGACCGGATGGTCGAGGTGGCGCTCGGCCACTGCAAGATCCTCGAGGACCTGGACTACGGTCCCGGGTTCATCAAGGTCTCGCTGAAGGCGACCGACGTGTGGACCAACATCCTCGCCAACCGCAAGTTCGCTGCCGCGCGTCAGTACCCGATCCACCTCGGCGTCACCGAGTCCGGCCCCGTCGAGGCGGGCAGCATCCGGAGCGCGGTGGGGATGGGCATCCTGCTCAGCGAGGGGATCGGCGACACGATCCGCGTCTCGCTCGCGACCTCCGACCCGCGCGAAGAGGTGCGCGTCGCGCACGAGATCCTCAAGACGCTGGCCTTCCGCAAGGAAAGCCCGACGCTCATCGCGTGCCCCACGTGCGGCCGCCTCGAGTACGACATGGTGCCGATGGTCAAAGAGGTCGAGGCGTACATCGCCAGGCTCAAGGTGCCGATCACAGTCGCCGTGATGGGCTGCGTCGTGAACGGCCCGGCCGAGGCGCGCCACGCCGACATCGGCGTCACCGGCGGCCGCGGGAAGGGCGTGATCTTCAAGAAAGGTACCCTTTACAAGACCGTGGCCCAGGAAGAATTGCTTCCGGTCCTGCTGGCTGAGATCGACGCGATCGCAGCCGAGCACGCCGCCCCGCTCCCGTCCTAGCCCCTTCACCTCCCCACTCGCTGGGGAGGTCGGCGGTCGCAGACCGCCGGGTGGGGGCGCCGGCCTAGCCGGTAAGGGTCATCACAATCAACATGGGAGCTCGAGGCATGAAACAGGAAACCGAAGAGAAGCAGGACTTCGTGAAAGAAGTCACCAAGATGTCCGACGACTTCGACCGCTGGTACACGGACGTGGTCCGCAAGGCCGAGCTGGCCGACTGGTCGGGCGTGCGCGGAATGATGGTCGTGCGCCCTTACGGCTGGGCGATGTGGGAAGCGATCACCCGCGCGTTCGACGACATGATCAAAGAGAGCGGGCACGAGAACTGGGCTTTTCCTCTCTTGATCCCCCGCGAGTACCTGATGAAAGAAGCCGAGCACATCGAGGGCTTCGCGCCCGAGGTGGCGTGGGTCACTCGCGCCGGCGGCAACATGGAAGAGCTCGAAGAGCCGCTGGCGGTCCGCCCCACGTCAGAGACGATCATCGGCCCCCTGATCAAGCGCTACATCCAGAGCCACCGCGACCTGCCCAAGCTGACCAACCAGTGGAACAGTGTCGTGCGGTGGGAGATGCGCTCGCGCCTTTTCTTGCGCAGCCGCGAGTTCTGGTGGCAGGAGGGACATACGTTTCACGCGTACGCGCAGGAGGCGATGGACGAGGTCGCGCTTATCCTCGGTTACTACCGCGCGATCGCCGAAGACTGGCTCGCGATTCCTGTGCTGACCGGCAAGAAGTCCCCCGCCGAAACATTTCCAGGGGCCGTCCACACGCTGACCCTTGAAGGCCTCATGCGCGATGGCCAGGCGCTGCAGACTGGAACTTCGCACTACTTCGGCCAGAACTTTTCCCGCGCCTATGACATCTCCTTCTCGAACAAGGACAACGAGCGCGAGCTGTGCTACTCCACGTCGTGGGGCATCAGCACGCGCCTGGTCGGAGCGCTGGTCATGGCCCATGGCGACGACTCGGGCATCATCGTTCCCCCCAAGGTCGCACCCATCCAGGTCATCGTGGTGCCGATCTTCCGCGACGACGAAGGGCGCGCCAAGGTGGAGCGATTCATCAACAGCTGGGCGCCCGACCTGAAGGCCGCCGGAATCCGCCACCGCGTGGACTGGCGCGACGAGCGACCCGGCGACAAGTACGCGCACTGGGAGCTGAAAGGCGTCCCGCTGCGCCTGAACGTCGGAGGGCGCGACGCAGACGCGGGCCAGGTCGAGATGGTCGACAGGCTGACGAGGCAGAAAGTGAGCGTGCCGGTGTCCGGGATCGCGGCGCGCCTGGGCGACGAGCTGGACGGTTTTCAGAAAAAGCTGTTCGAGCGAGCGCAGAAGTTCCAACGCGACAACACGTTCGAGCTCGAGACGCTGGAAGAGGTGGTGGCGCACTTCCGCGAGCGCGGCGGTTTCGTGTGGTCGCACTGGTGTGGGGAGGAGGCAGACGAAGCCCGCATCAAGGCCGAAGCCGGCGGCGTGACGATCCGAACCATCGAGGAGATGAACAAGCCCTCAGGCAAATGCCTGGTGTGCGGCAAGCCGGCAAAGTACCGAGTCTCGCTGGCAAAGGCGTACTAAGCCGCGCAACACCACCCCGGATAGTCCGGACTATCCGAGGATTTCTACGCCGTCGGGTTCTCGAACGCGCCGATCCGGGGCGCGTCCGGATGCATCGAAGTCTGCGGAATGAGCTTGAGCGCCCCCGACGCAACCGCGTCCAGCACCGCCTCCGCCACGTCGGGGTGAAAATGCGTCCCCGACCCAGCCCGCACCTGCTCCACCGCCGCCTGGAGCGGCATCCCGCGCCGGTACGGCCGGTCCGAAGTCATGGCATCGATCGCGTCCGCGGCGCTGACGACCCACGCGAACATGGGGACCTCGTCCCCCTTCTTGCGGTCCGGATACCCCTTGCCGTCAAACCGCTCGTGGTGCGAGCGCACGATGACCAGCTCGTCGGTCAACATGCGCAACCCGCTCAAGATGTTGAATCCCACGACCGGGTGGCTCTTCATCTTCTCGAACTCGGCCTCGCTCAGCTTGCCGGTCTTCTGCAGGATCGCATCCGGCACGCCGATCTTCCCGATGTCATGTAGCCGGCCGCCGCGCTCCAACCGCACCCATGCGTCCTGGTCCTTGGGCGAATAGTGCATCTGCCGCGCGATCATCAGCGCGTACTGCGTCACGCGCTCGGAGTGGCCGGCCGTGTAAGGGTCACGCGCGTCGACGGCGTTGGCCAGCGCCTCGAGCGAGGCCAGGATGACCTCCTCGCGGTCCTTGAAAAGTCGAGCATTGTCGATCGCCACCGCCGCCTGCGCGGCGAGCTCCGTCACCAGGTTGCGGTGGTCGGTCGTGAACCCGTGGTCGACCTGGTAGTTGGCCAGAAACACCACGCCGAGGGGCTTGCCGCGCAGCGTGATCGGAACGCACAGCACGGCGCGCGGGTTCAGGGGGCTGTCGGTCGCCGAGTGGTGCTCCATCGATTCCATCACCGGCTCGTGAGACTCCATCACACGGCGGCAGATCTCGCCGCCGATGCCGAGCGCGAGACGTTCCGCGGTGGCGTGGTCCGTGCCGAAACCGCCCTTCAGCACGAGCCGGCCACCGTCCTCCAAAGCAAGGCAGCCGATCTGCGCGGAGGACGCCTTCGCCGCGCCGGCGAGCACCTGCTGCAAGACCTGGTTCAGGTCGAGCGTGGATGTGGCGGCCTGCAGCGCCTCCTGCAGGCTGCGCAGCTCCCAGATGCTGCGCTCGTTCTTCTCGTAGAGCTCGGCATTGCGCACGGCGACGACCCCCTGGTTGCCGAGCGTGGCCAGCACCCGCTGGTCGTCCGTGGTCCACTCGCGCTTCTTGCCGTCGAAGACGGACAACGTCCCCCAGAGCCGGCCATCCTCGAGCATCGGCGTGCAGATCGCGGCCTGCAGGCCGTAGGCGTGGAGGTCAGGCGGCCTCTGGAGGTCGGGGCTTGCCTCGAAATCAGCGACGGCGGTCGGGCGCAGGCTCAGCATCACCGCGCCGACAAGACCCTGGCCATTCTGAAACTCCATGCCGGCGACCCCGTCCGGAAAGCCGAGCGACATGATCACCGCCTGGTGGCCGGCCTCGGTCGTGCGGGTGAGCAATCCGGCCGTGCCCCCCGTGACTCGCACCGCGGTCTCGAGGGTCTTGTGCTCCAGCACGCTCGCGCCCTGCGTGACGGTGGTGAGCGCTTGCGACACCTCACCCAGCGCGTCCAGCGCCGTGTCGAGCCGAGACGCCTGGCCGGTGACGACCTGCAGGATTCGCGAGTTCTCGATCGCGACGCCCGCCATCGACCCCAGCTCGTCCAGGGCGCCGATGTCGTGCTGCGTGAAGCTGGAGGTTCCGCGGCGGCCAAGGCAAAGCGCGCCGATCACGCCAGTCTTGCCCCGAATGGGAGTCAGCGCCTCGTTGACGGTGACGGCGTGCGTCGCCAGCCGGAGCCCGCTGAAGGTGGGCTGCTGCTCGGTCACCGCGTTGCGCAAGACGGTCTCGCCGCTGCGCACCCTGGTCAGCGTTTCGTCGAGGACCTCGGCATCGCCGTCTTCCGACTGGAAGAGAACCGCCCGCCCGGCGTCGTATTTGATGATCTCCTTGCCACGCTCGAGCACCAGGTCGAGCGCTTCCTCCATCGTCTTGCCGGAGGCCTCTTTGACGAGCTCGTTCATCAGCGAGTAACGCGCCGATTCCTTCAGCGAGAGGGCGACCGCGTGCGCGCTGGCCAGCTGGGCGCCGGCGCGGAGGGTCAACGTGGTCGCCAGGCGCCGGTCGTCGTCGCTGAATTCCGCCTTGTCGCTGCCCAGCAAGATGAAGCCACCGATGTGATCGCCGATCGGCATGGGCACCACCATTGCGCCGAGCAGGTGCAGGTCCTCGGGCATGAAGTTGAAGAGCTCCTTCAACGCGCCATTGCCTTCGGCGGCGTATGTCTTGCCAGATTCGACGGCCGCAAGCAGCGGTCCAGCGCCGTTGTGCCGGCGGCTCACAGCCATCGGATGCAGGCGTTCCAGGCCGACCCCGGGCGCTTGCGGAACGAACTGGCTCTGGTCGCCGGAGGCGAAATAGCAGCACACGAAGTCCGCGCCGAGTTGGCGCGCGATGTTCGAGGTGAGGGCCGCCACGTCAGCCGGCGGCCGGCCGTCCTCGACGTCCGAGGTCGCGGCCATAAAGGCCCGATGCTTCAGCTGCAGGTCTCTCGACTGCCGCTCGATGGTGCCGACGAACTTGCGGACGGTGACCCCGCCGACCGCTCCGGCGCCGCCGAGCAAAGCCAGCCCGACGAGCTGGAGGACAAGGTCGCCCTGGCGCGGGTTGAACTGGGCGATCAGCACGGTGAAGATGGCGGCCACCGCCGCGACGGGAAGGGACAGCCGCCAGTTGCGATAGACCACGCCGGCTGCCACGGCCAGCACGCCGGCGACCGCCGCGAGGGCGGTCGCCCACCCCAACCGGCCGCTTCCGTTCATCGAGGCACCGACGAGCAGCAGCGCCGCGCTGGCCGCCGAAAAGCCGAACCGGAGCCCCAAAAGCGCCCGTGCCGAATTCATCTGGCGGGCAGTAAGTCTAGGTTTTGGTCCGGAGGGGGAAGCTAGATACCGAACTTAAACTTCATGCCAGGCACAAAGTGACGGTTTCCGAGCTCCTCAGGATCGCCGACCACCTCGACCCGAGCGACCAGGCGATGGTCCGCAAGGCTTTCGAGAGGGCCGCGAGCGCCCACAACGGCCAGCACCGGCTCTCCGGGGAGGACTACGTCAACCACCCGCTCGAGGTGGCCGCGATCCTGGCCGACCTCGAGCTCGACGCCGAGACGATCTCCGCCGCCCTCCTCCACGACACCGTCGAGGACACCAACCTGACCGCCGACGAGGTCAAGCGCGAGTTCGGTCCCGAGGTGGCGCGCCTGGTCGATGGCGTGACCAAGCTCGGCCGGATCTCCCTTCGCACCGACCAGCAGCAGCAGGCGGAGAACATCCGCAAGATGATGGTCGCGATGGCCGAGGACCTTCGGGTGGTCCTCATCAAGCTCGCCGACCGCCTCCACAACATGCGGACCCTGGAGCCCCTGACGGAGGCCAAGCGCCGGAAGATCTCGCGTGAGACGCTCGACATCTACGCGCCGCTGGCGCACCGGCTCGGGATCGGCCAGATCAAGTGGGAGCTGGAGGACCTGTCGCTCCGCAACCTCGAGCCTGAGGCCTACGACGACGTCGTGAAACGCATCGCGCGCAAGCGCCACGAGCGCGAAGCGCTGGTCTCCGACCTGCGTGAGATCCTTGCCCGCGAGCTCGAGAAAGTGGGCATCCTGGCCGAGATCACCGGCCGGCCGAAGCACATCTATTCGGTCTGGCAGAAGATGACCCGCGAGAGCAAGGACTTCTCCGAGATCTATGACCTGTCGGCGATTCGCGTGCAGGTGGAGTCGGTGCGCGACTGCTACGGGGTGCTCGGGGTGGTGCACTCGCTCTGGAAGCCGATGCCGGGGCGTTTCAAGGACTACATCGCGATGCCGAAGTCAAACGGCTACCAGTCGCTGCACACGACCGTGATCACCCACACCGGCGAGCCGATCGAGATCCAGATCCGTACCCAGGAGATGCACCGCGTCGCCGAGTTCGGAGTCGCGGCGCACTGGACGTATAAGGAAGGCGGCAAGGACGCGAGCTTCGACCAGAAGCTTTCCTGGCTGCGCAGCCTGCTCGAGTGGCAGAACGAGGTGGGGGACGCCGAGTCGTTCCTCAACACGGTCAAGGTCGACCTTTTCCAGGACGAGGTTTACGTGTTCACGCCGCGGGGCGACGTGATCAACCTCCCGACCGGGTCGACGCCGGTCGACTTCGCCTACCGCATCCACACCGAGGTCGGTCACCACTGCATCGGGGCCAAGGTGAACGGCCGGATGGTGCCGCTCGAGTACGACTTGAAGAACGGCGAGATCGTCGAGATCCTGACCTCCAAGGGTCCGCATGGACCGAGCCGCGACTGGCTGAACTTCGTCAAGAGCGCGTCCGCCAAGGAACGCATCCGCAAGTGGTTCAAGAGCCAGCGGCGCGAGGAGAACGTGGCCAAGGGACACGACCTGCTCGACAAGGAGCTGCACCGCATGCACCGCGTGAGCCTGAGCGATCTACCGGAGCAGAAGCTGCTCGAGATCGCGGCCCTGCACAGGTACGGGACGATCGACGATTTCATGGCGGCGATCGGATACGGCGACCTGTCACCGCACTCCGTCGTGATGCGCATGGCGCTGGAGACACCTGGCGGGGACCTGCGCACGATCCCGCTGATCCCCCAGGCGCAGCCGTCGCCGCGCGTGCTGGTGCGCGGCGAAAAAGGAATCCTGACCACGGTCGCGACCTGCTGCCAGCCGGTGCCCGGCGACGCCATCATCGGGTACACCACGCGGGGTAAGGGCGTGACGGTGCACCGTGCTGACTGCATCAACGCAGTCAACGCTCAGGACTCGGCGCGGGTCGTCCCGGTCGACTGGGAATCGGACGCCACTCATCTGTACCCTGTGGCGATCAAGATCGAGGCCTTTGACCGCCAGGGTCTCATGCGCGACATCGCCACGGTGGTCGCGGAGAACCGCGTCAACATGTCGGCCCTCGAGGTCCACGTCTACGACGACAAGACGGCCGTCGTGTCGACGACCGTGGAGATCGATTCGCTCGCGCAGCTGTCGCGCCTCATGGAAAAGCTGGAAGGCGTGAAGGACGTGCATACCGTCGCCCGCGAAGCCTCCTAGCCATGGCGGTGCACATCGAGGTCACCGCCGACCGACGCTTCGGCACCAACTCCTACCTCGTCGACGATGACCAGACGCACGACGCTGTGGTGATCGACTCCAACCTCGAACCCGAGCTGGTCCTCGAAGCTGCGAAAGCCCGCGGCGCGAACGTGAAAGCCATCCTGCTGACCCACACCGACATCGACCACATCGCTGGACTGCATGAGCTGCGGGAGGCGTTCGGGCCCGTCCCGATCGCGGTCAACCAAGCCGAAAAGGACGTCATCGAGGAAGGGAAGCCGCTGCGTAAAGAGTTCGGTCCACTCGCGACGCGCCTGGACAACGTCACGGCATTCATCGAAGGTGAGCCCTATCGCGCAGGCTCGCTCGAGTTCGAGGTGCTGCACACCCCGGGACACAGCCCGGGCGGCGTGACGCTGAAGATCGACGGTTACCTGTTCACGGGTGACGCGCTCTTCGCCGGGTCGATCGGACGCTCCGACTTCGCGAACTCAGACTCGAGGGCGCTGCTCGAAGGTATCCGCTCCAAGCTGCTGACCCAGCCCGACGAGATGATCGTCTACAGCGGCCACGGCCCGGCAACCACCATCGGCCGCGAACGCAAGATGAACCCGTTCCTGGCTTGAACCCCGGATAGTCCGGACTATCGGGTGTTTTGCTCGAAGAGAAGTTCCGTTAGTCCGGACTAACCGATGTTTCAGTGGCCGAGGCTGAGTGCGACCAGAAGCGCCGGGCCGAGCAGGATCAGCCACAGGGTGGGGAAGACGCAGCCCACGGTGGGGATCAGGATCTTGAGCGAGGCACGCGCCGCCTCGGTCCGAATCTTGAGCCGGCGCTTCACCCGCATCTGGGCCGCGTGCGCCGCGATCGTGCGGGCGATCGGCACACCGGTCCGCTCGGCGTAGAGAATTCCGCGGACCAAAGAGGTGAAGTCGTCGATCCCCGTCGCCTCCGCCATCTCAACGAGTGCGTCGGGTCGCGGCCTTCCGAGCTGGATCTCGCGCAGCGCGCGCGCGACCAGAAGCGTCAGCGAGTCGTCCTGGTGGCGCACGAGCTGTTCGAGCGCGCGGTCGAGGCCGAGCCCGGCCTCCATGCTGATCGCGACCACGTCGAGCGCGTTGGGGAGGGTGGCCTCGAGCTCGGTGCGCCGGGAGCGAACGAGCTGGTCCAGCCACACCACGGGCACGTAAAAGCCGAGAGCCACGCCGAGGACGAGCGCGAGTCCGATCGCGAACGGCGTGCCGAGGAACATCCCGATCGCCGTGCCGATCGCACCCAGGGCGGCCGCCGCCGCGATGCGCAGCGTCTGCAGGCCGGCGGGGTCGAGGTTGAGGGGGTTGCCGACGAAATCGAGCTGGCGGCGGAAGTTCGCGGCCTGCGCCTCCGGCGTCATCCGCATCATCTGGCGGTTGGTCCAGCGGCGCATCGGGCCGAGCAGCCGGTCGACCAGAGGTTTCTCGAGCTGCAGCGCCACCGCGCTCTGACCCAATCCGACCTCCTGCCGAGCGAGGCGCTCCCGGGCCAGGGTGGTCGCGTCAGCGGCGCGTGACGCGATGATTCCCACAGTCAGCATGTACGCGCCCAGCGCGGCGCCGATGCCGATGATGAGGGGCAGCGCGTTCATGCGATCGCCGTCAGCCGGCGAATGATCAGATTTCCGACAAAGAGCAGAAGCGCCGCGAGACCGAGCATGAACCAGCCAAGCGGGTTGACGAGCATGGGCCGAAAGTAGTCGCGGACGATGAAGTAGAGCGCCAGGGCCGCGACGATCGGCAGCAGGGTGATGATCAGGGCGGTCGCGCGCGACTGAGCCGTCGCTGCGTTGATCTCGGCCCGCATCTCTTCGCGCTGTCGCATCGTGTCAGCCAGCGTGACGAGGATCGCGGGGAGGTCTCCACCGATCGAGCGCTGGATCGTGATCACCATCACCATCAATCGCAGGTCGTGGCTGCCGATCCTCCTGACCATGTTGTTCAAGGCGCTCTCGACCGATGCGCCAAGCTCGATCTCTCGCCGCGCGAGCGCGAATTCGTCTGAGATGGGAGGGCCGGCGTTGTCCGTGACCGAGCTCAGCGATTGGGCTACGGACTGGCCCGCCTTCATCGAGTTCGCGATCAGCTCCATGGCGCGCGGCAGGCCAGCGTCGAACTGGCGGAGCCGGTGCCCTCGCCGGTTGCGCAGGTAGAAAGCAGGCAGGAGATAGCCGATCAGCGCGAAAACCAGAAACTCAGGCCCGAAGCCGAATCGCAGCAGGCTGATCACGCCGAACAGGACGCCGGCGACGACCTGGATCATTCGAAACTCGTAGGGCCGCAGCTCGAGGTCGGAGCTGACCAGGTCACGCTGCAGCTTGCTGGTCTGCTGCTCGGCGGCGATCCAGACGGGCGTCCCGGTCGGCTCGAAGCGCCGCCTCAGCTGCTCGCGGACGTCAGCGAGGGTTCGGTATGAGGCTCGGACCGATTCTTCCGGAGCGGCCGACTGCTGCGAGCGAACTGTCCCGAAGACGACGAGCCCCACCCCGATGGCCGCCGCGACCGCGACCAGGATGATCGCGGTGCCCATCTAATGCGATGAGGTGAACTGCCAGCGCTTGTCCACGTCCCTCGGGCCCACGCCTGTCGCAGCCGAGACGTTCTCGCATTTGCTGTCGGGTGAGGTGGGCAGGTTCCCATAGTCGGTGTAAGACTCGAGCTCGTATTTCATCGTTGCGTTGTTCAGCAGCCAGAAGAGGTACTCCGAATCGCATGCGTTCATCAGTACGGTGAGGCTGCTCGTCACAGCCCCCGACGACGCGGCGGGGGCGTTGCTCGCTGGCCCGACCCTCAGCACGTCGACCTCACGGAACACCGTGCGCACCACCGCGGTGCCAGGGCTCTGCCCGAATGTCGATGTGTTGATGGTGGCCAGCATCGTGATCCGGTCACCGATCTGGACGTACCCGCCGACGCCCACCTGCTCGCTGGTCGGAACCGTGACGGCGATCCAGCCTTTGGGGATGGGCAGGAACGCAACGTCGCTGTTGCTCAAGAGGTCGCCGCTCGCCGCGACCAGGTTGGCCGTGATCGGGCTCCCTTGCGGGATGTCCACCCGGGCGCCTTTGCCGGCCACGTCCCTGACCGCGGTGAAAGCCTGCGGCGGGGAGGGGCTGAAGCTGGAGATCGTCAAGTCAGAGGCCTGGATGACCGTCCGAGCCTTGATGTCGTGGCTTGCCACGACGATCCGGGTGCCGGTCGTGTTGCCCTGGATCAGCGGGAGGCTGGCGATCGCCGCCGCGGCGGCAAAGGCGAGCACGGCGAGGACGGCGCCGATGACGATGTACAGGCGCCCGCGGCGTGGCCGGGCCAGCGCGGAGGTGGCTATTGACACTTAATCGGGCGCAAGCTTCACAAAAAGGACGCCCGAGCGCAACAAATAAGGCCAAAAGAGGCTGAAGGCCGCTTGCTCACTCGACAAGGACTGCCTCCACCAGGGCGGTGCTGATCCCGTAATTGCTGCCCACCGCGGTCCCCGCCCCGGCCCCGGCGGAGACCGAAAGCGTGCCGCAGGAGATGGTTCCGTCCAGTGTGCTGGTGCCGTTGACCGTGTCGGTGCACGTGCCCGGCCAGTAGACGGACCCGAGCAGCCAGTGTTTGACCGAAGCCCCCTTGATCGCGATCTGGCCGGTATTGGACGCCGGCGCCCACACCAGGAGGTTCCAGCAGGCCCGGTCCCCGGCCACGCACCAGGCCGACCCAGGGCAGCTGGCGTCACCCGCCGGCGCCTGGGAGCAGGGTGAGGCAAACCACGTGTAACCGCCGCCCGCCGGGTCGGCGGCGGCGTTGGGTGGGCACGCGGAGATCGAGCAAGGGGTTGAACCGAGCTGGCAGGTGGCCCCGGCGCAGGATGCACCGCCGCCGGCCGCGCAGGTCCCCGATGACAGCCCCGCCTGGTTGACGAACTCGAGAGTCACGTCCCGCGCCAGGAGCGTCCCGCCGTTCAGGCAGATGCCGCCGCCACCCGCGAAACCCGATCCATTGAAGTAGTAGAAGCCCGGGTCGAGCACCGCTCCGTTGGGCACAGCGCCGGCTGCGGGCTTGAAGGTGGCGATGGCCAGCGACCAGAGGCTTGCCTGGCTCGTCGTCACCGTTTCTGTCTGAAAGGCGATCGGTGCGTTGAGTTGATATTCCGACGCAAACCCGTTGGTCGGATCGTTGGTGAGGCTGGTGTAGGCCCCGCCCTTGGAGAAAGTTTGCCCGGCGGCGATCTTGAACCCGTCGTTGGTGATCACCAGGTCGTTGGCGGCCGTGGTCGCCAGGCTGGTTGTGACGGTGGCGGTTGTCGTGGCGGCGCCGACCAGGGTGGTGCCGGTCCGGTCCAGGGGAGCCGCGAGGGCGCCGCTCCACTCCGTCATCTGGGACACGACGTTCTTCGATGCGGGCAGCACCGTCCACGTGGCGAAGGTGATCCCACCCGGATTGTTGGCGCGGTACCAGATCTGGTCCCAGCCTTCGCCCGCCTGCTTGGCGCTCGAGGCAAGCGCCCAGCCGGCCGGACCGTTGATCGTGTTGACACCGTCGACCGCGCTGATGTTGGCGACCAGCAGCGTGCCGGCCAGGCTGGCGCCGGGCAAGGTCGGGGAGATGAAATGCACTGCCGGTGCCGTCTCAACGCCAATCTGCCGGTTTGAGATCGTGCCGGCCGAACCGAGGTTGCCCACGTTCAGGTAGCCGTAACACCCTGTCTTGAAGTGCACGTACCCGCTGGCGTCCTGGGTCGGGACGGCGGCGTTTCCCGTTCCGACGGTGACTCCGTTGACGACCACGTTTCCATACGCCGCACCCGCGTTGCATGGCACGCCGCCCGGAAGTGTCGCCGTGATCGCGGGATCGGCGTTGGGCTCCGGCGGAAGGTTTGTCGACAGCGAGGCCACCGGCAGCCGGCCCGTGCCTGCCGCGCAAGGATTGGCGTTGATGGCGGCGTCGCCGGCGGCGAGGAACGCGCTCGCCCCGCTTGCTCCGCATGTCGTCGCGGTGTGGCCCGACAGCTCGAAGCCATCCGCGCATATCGCGTTGCTCGAGCCAGAGCTCCCGCCCGCCGAGCAAGAGCCGCCACCGGCGATCCACGTCTGCGCATTCGCGTAGACGGAGACGTTGCCCAGGTCCGAGTAGGTGCTCGAGGCGGCGTCGAACCGATCATGCGCGTATACCGCGCAACTTCCACTGAGGGTGATCGCGTTCGACGCGACGATGCTGCCGCCGACGTTGAACTGCCCGCCGGTGCACGAAAGGGTCGTGGCCGTGACCGCCGCGGTCGAGCCGCTCAGCTGTTGAGCCACCGCGCGCCTGGTCACATTCGTGGTCGACGCACCGGCGAAGTTGCCGAACGAGATGGGCAGCGCGACCGTGAGGCTGACCTCCACCTGCTGCTGGTGCGCGCGGTACGGGTAGCGGATGGTCTCGGTGAGGCCGCCTGCGAAGGTGTCGGTCCCGGTGTAGCCCGCCGCGCAAGAGCCGGCCCCGATCGCCAATGCGCCCGTGCGAGTGCGCTGCGTGGCGAGGAAGTTGTCCGCCTCGGTGATCACGGTGCCCGCCGAGCCGGCGCTGCAGCCAACCCCGATCTTGAGCGCGGAGTCCAGAGCCGCCTGGTCGGCGAGCTGCTGCAGCTGGTTGCGCTGCCACTCGACCGAACCGGTGAGCAGGATGAGCGCGGCCGACCCGATCAAGGCCACCAGCCACACCGCAACAATCACAAGCACCTGCCCCGACTGTTGTTTCACCTCCCCGTTCGCCGGGGGCCGCGCGCTGCGCGCACGGAGGGGGTGGGGGGCTAGATGCCAAGCTGCCCGAAACGCAGTTTTCAATACTCCAACCTCTCCACCGATTGCGAATCAAAGGTGATCGAGCTCGGGATGCCGAGCAGCGTGTTAAGCACGGGCTTCCACTGCAATTTGAGGTCGACGACTACCAGCTGATGCCCTGACGTTCGGACCGCCGCGCCGCTCGCGCCGGCACACGACGGGCAGCTCCACCGCGGGTTCGGATTGCCCGCGGCCGAGTCGAGCTCGTAGACGAAGACGTAGACCGTGCTCGGGTTGATTGCCCCCGTGAGCGTGATCGTCCCGGGCTGAAGCGGGTTGGCGTTGGCGACGAAAGTGCCATAGGCCGGAGCGCTGCTGATCGAGCTCGAGTCTTGATAGACGACGGACATCCCGAGCGCGTCCAGCTGATGCGCTCCGTTCGTCAGAGGACCGAGAGAGCATGGTGCGGCCAGCGTCGTGCACGTCGGCGGCAGCGTGTTCGATCCGTTGTAGTAGCCCAGCACCGCCTGTCGCGCCATGTCACGCGACGCTCCCTGCAGCATCGTGTAGATCAGCAAGCCGCGGCCAAGGTCGACCGTCGCGCCGATCAAGAGGAAGACCATGGGCGCGATCAACGCAAACTCGAGAAGGGCCTGACCGAGACCAGGGCGTTTCACCACGCCGTCGTGGCGCGACTCGACCCTGTGATCGTGATCCCGCCCCCCAGCACTTTGAGGTCGCTGAAACCGTAGTACACATAGACGTCGATCTCCGACTGATAGAGCGTCTGCACCGACCCGCTGCAGTTGGCGCTCGACCCGCAGTACACCGCGACGACCGCCTGGCCCGGCACCGGGGTGGTGTAGTCGGTGCCGGCAACGAACGGTGGTGCGTGGTTGACCTGGGTGGGGCACGAGATGTTGCTGGTCACCGCGGCGAGGTCCGCGGTGACGAGGCTGCACATCGCGGCCAGGCCCGGTCCGTTCGTGCTGGCGGTCTTGCCGGCCGCGTATCTCGCGGCGTCGCGCGCCGCGTCGGACGTCTCGACGGCGAACGAGTATCCGCGGCCCAGCTCGAGCACGCCCGCGACCAGCACGATGAGCACCGGCAGGGCGAGGGCGAACTCGACCAGTGCCTGAGAACGGGTTTTCCTCCGGCGCCTATCCATCGAGGTTGAGGCTGCTCAGGATCACTCGTGCGATGTCGGTCGAGCCTCGGGACACCATCGACGAAGGGTCGTGCTGCAGGACCAGCCCGCCGGCGAGCGTCGAGTCTTCCGGACGCGAATCGTCGAAGCCGACGACCACCGACATCTTCCGTCCCAGGATCGACTCGATCGCAGCCCTGTCGAGCGGCGGGTGCGGAGTGCGCTGGTTGAGCACCAGCTCCATGCGGTTGTCGGGCACGTTCATGATGTCGCGGAAGATCGCCAGCGCCCGGCGTGCGTCGGTCATGGCCGCGATCTCGGGCGGTAGGACGACCACCAGGCATTCGGCGCGCTCGATGACGGCGAGCCCGGCCTCACCAAGTGAGGTGCCGAGGTCGACCACTATCACCTTCTGCCATGCAACCACCACGTCAAGAACGCGGCCGGTCAGCTCTCCGGTCAAGGTGTCCACCTCTTCCGGCCGCAGGGTGCCGGGGAGGACCCCCATGCCGGTGCGATGGTTGACGATGTTGCCGCGCAGGACGCCTTCGAAGTCGACCTGCGACGCCTTGGAAGCGCTCGCGATGGATCCGGTCGCGATCAGGTCGGCGAAAAGGGCGGCATGACCAAAAGGCGCGGCCAGGTCGATCAGCAGGACCTGGCGCGGGAACTTTCGCGCCAGGGCGGCCGCGGTGTTGATGGCCAGTGTCGTCGTGCCGGCGCCGCCCTTGGCCGAGAAGAAGGCGACGACCGGCGCCCCGGTCTTGGAGGCGGTCTGCGCCTCGATGGCCGCGGCAGCCGTCAGCTCCTGGTCCCAGAGCTTGTCCAGGGTGACCGCGACCTTTTCCAGGTTCGGGCCAAGCCCCTCGAGGAGCCCGTCGCGGTCCAGGGTCAGGAGCACGGAGTCGACCAGGCCGTAGATGCTCGTCACGTAACGGTCGGCGGTGCGAGGGACAGGCAGGATGACAAGGTCCCCGGGAGCCCGCCGCCGGGTGAGGAGCACCTTTCCCTTGGGGTCGGTGACCGACTCCTCGACCTGGCCGGAAGCGAGGAACATGACCACGTCGCCGCCCTGGCCGCTCAGGCGGAGGGTGTCACGGGCGGTCAGCGACACGGGCCGCATGCGCCGGGCGACCGCTCGCAATATGCCGTCGTTTAGTTCCGAGAAAACGGCGGACATCTCCAGGATGCGCATCCGCATCTGCAGTGCGGACGGCGCCTGTTCTCCGGTTGGTCCGCTGCCTCCGGCGGCCACCTGGTGCGACTCTTCCTCCCGCGCCCGCTGTAAGGTTTCGGGAACCTCACGGGCGTTCAAAACGCCGATACTGTACCAACCGCCCCCCAAATGGACCCTTCGCATCGCAGCAATGGCTCAAACACAAGGCCGGTGATCCAGGCCACTCCTAGGGGTGGCGGACGGTCCCGGGCAGCCGGTCGCGTTGACCGGGTGCTTAACACCGCCCTGGCCGGTGAGCGGGCGGCCGTCCTTAACGTCAGCGCCGCCGAGATGCTGGCCGACCCTGAGGCGGTTGCGGGCGTCATCCAGGCCGCCGTCGACCGCCCCGGCGTAGGCGTCATGGGGCACTGGATGATCCACGAGCTGTTCCGGCGATCGGAGCTCCATGACGAGCTCCTCAACTCGCTCGCCAGCCCAGACCCAGGCCTGCGCAAGGCGGCAGCCCGGATCTGCGGCGCCGCCCGCCTCCCCGAGTCGGCCCTCTGGATCTCGGACCTGGTGGAGGACCCCGACCCCCACGTGAGGGAGGTGGCGGTGCGCTCGCTGGCTCGGCTGGGAGGCCGGCGGGCGGTCGAGCAGCTGATGGCCGCCGATCAAAAGGACGGCCAGATCCCCCTTCACCGCCTGGCGATCTCCCTCGCCCGGGCGGCTTCCGACATCGACATCGAGGCCCTCATGCGCCAGCCCGGCAGCGAGCGGGTGGCGGTCGCCGCCGTCCTGGCGTGCGGCCTGCGCCGGGACGTGCTGCGGGTTTCCCCGCTCCTGGGCATCGCGCACGACCGCAGGTGGCCGAAACAGGTGCGACTGGCCGCATGCAAGGCGCTGGCCACGATCGGCGACCGCTCGGCGGCCGACGGCCTGAACCGCCTTACAGAGTCCGATCCGGAGCCGGACATAAAGAAAGCCGCGGCACGCGCCCACCGCCGCCTGCTCAAGCGGGCGCTGCCGAGGCCGCGATGAAGCTTTCCGAGCGTTTCGACCGCCGCTACCAGCAGACGCCGACGGCCCCGCAGACGCCGGTCACCGCTCCGCAGGAGGCCGTGGTCGCGCCGGTGACGGCGACCGATGGCGTGGCCGGCATCGCGCCGGTCGAGCGCCGCGCTGCACCCCGCGACGGTGCGGCGCAGCAGGTGGTCGAGGCACAGCACGCCACCGAGGCGCCGGCGGCTCTGAGCCCCGCGCTGGCCGCCGCAAAGGCCGAGATCCACGCCGACCTGCTCCGCCGGCACGCCGCCGCCATCGACATCACCAACCGCGCCGGCATCAGGCGCCTCCTGCTGCAGCTGACCGAGGACCACTTCCGGGCCAAGCCGCCGGCGGCACTCGTCACCGCGGCCGACCGCGAGCGGCTCGTCGACATTCTCTTCGACGAGGTCATCGGGCTCGGGCCGCTGGAGGCGCCGCTGCGCGACCCGGACATCACCGAGATCATGGTCAACCGGCCGGAGCAGATCTTCGTCGAGCGGCGCGGACGCATCGAGCTCACGAACCTCGCGTTCGAGGATGAGGACAGCCTGCGGCGCGTCATCGACCGCATCGTCTCCACCATCGGGCGCAGGGTCGATGAGTCGGAGCCGATGTGCGACGCGCGGCTGAAGGACGGCTCGCGCGTCAACGTCGTCATACCGCCCGTCGCCATCTACGGGCCGTGCCTCACGATCCGGAAGTTCGGTCGGGAGGTCCTGACGCCGGAGAAGATCGTGGCCGCGGGCGGCTCGAACGAGGCGATCCTCGAGTACCTCAACGCCGCGGTCCAGACCCGACTCAACATCATCGTCTCGGGCGGCACGGGCTCCGGCAAGACGACGCTGCTCAACGTCCTTTCGGGTTTCATCCCCTCCGACGAGCGGATCGTGACGTGCGAGGACGCCGCCGAGCTGCGGCTTCGTCAGGTGCATGTGATCAGCCTCGAGTCGAAGCCGGCCAACGTCGAGGGGCGCGGCCAGATCACAATTCGCGACCTCGTCCGCAACTCGCTGCGCATGCGGCCCGACCGCATCATCGTCGGTGAGGTGCGCGGCGGGGAAGCCCTCGACATGCTGCAGGCCATGAACACCGGTCACGACGGGTCGATGAGCACCGTCCACGCCAACAACCCGCGGGACGCGGTGACTCGCCTCGAGACGCTGGTCCTGCTGGCGGGCACCGAGCTGCCCTCGCGCGCGATTCGCGGCCAGATCTCGTCCGCGATCAACATCGTGGTGCAGACCGAGAGGCTGCGCGGCGGCGCGCGAAAGATCGTCAGCGTGGCCGAGGTGCTGGGCATCGTCGACGGTGAGATCGCCCTGCAGGAGCTGTTCAGCTTTCACCAGGTCGCGGTGACACCGGACGGGCGAGCGGTCGGCTACCACACCGCGACCGGCACCACCTCCAACTTCCAGCCGCACTTCCAGAGCAACGGCGTCGAGCTCCCGAGCTCGATGTTCGCGCCAACCCCGCAGCCGCCGATGGAGCAGCTGTACTGATGGTGAAAGAGATCGACGCGCAGCCACCCGACGAGAGCAAGGACGGGCAGCTCAGCCGCAACTTCCAGATCGATCAAGAGCTGCTCGCCGACATGGGCCACCAGCTGCGCAACCACCTCAACGCGCTGGTCGGTGCTGCCGGCCTGCTTTCGACCGGGGCGGAGACCAGCGAGGAGCGCGAGCTGGCCGCGATCGTCGAGGCGGGCGCCGAGCAGGTCTCGCGCATCGTCGATGAGGTGCTCGATGCGGCAACCATGGAGAGCGGGGAGTTCGAGCTCGCCCTGCACCCGTTCGACATCCGCTCCACGGTCGAGAGCTGCCTCGCGATCGTTGCCGAGCTTGCGGGCACGAAGGGCCTCGACCTTTCCTTTAATGCGGCGCTGGATGTGCCGAACGTGGTCATCGGCGACTCGCGCCGCCTCGAGCAGATCCTTCTGACGCTCCTGCATGGCTCGGTCGATCGCACGTATCGAGGCGGCATCGGCGTCGAGCTGACGTCGGAGGAACGCGGCGGTCTGGTCGCCCTGCATTTCAAGATTCGGGACACGGGACGCGGTGTCCCGGCGAGGATCCTGCGCGGCGGCCTCGATGGGGTCACGGGTCCTTACGACCGTCTCGAGCCCGGCGACCGGCTGGCGGTGCTGAGCCTTCGCACCACCAAGCAGCTGGTCAGCATGATGGACGGCGAGCTCCGCGTGGAGCAGGGTGGGGTCGAGGCCGGACCCGACGCCGGCACGAGCTTCGACTTCACGGTGCTGGCCGAGCCGCTGCCCGGGTCGGTGGCCACCACCCAGCTGACCCTCGAGGCGATGCGGGTGCTCATCGTCTCCGCCGACCCGACCGAAAGGCGGCTCCTCAACCTGCAGGTCGAGCAGTGGGACGCACACGCTACGTCGGTCGCACCCGATGAGTCGGTCGCCGCACTCCAGGTCGGCCGTCCTTACGACATCGCCCTCGTCGAGCACCGGCCGCCCTACGTCGACGGTCTCGACATCTCGGCGTCTTTGCGGAACTTCAGGCGTCCCGAGCAGATGCCGATCGTGCTGATCGCGTCATCCGCGCCGAGTGGGGCGGAGGCGGCGGCGGCGGACAGCGGCGTCATCCAGGCGACCCTCACCAAGCCGGTTCCACCGCGCACGCTGCATGACGTGATGATCCAGGTGGGCGGGCGGGGCGCTCAGCCTCAGGCGGCACAGGCCGTCGAGCCGGGCGCGCTGCGCGTGCTGATCGCCGACGACAACGCCTTGAACCAGAACCTGTTGAAGCGCCTGGTGGGCAAGCTCGGCCACTCCGTCGACGTGGTCTCGACAGGTCGGGAGGCGGTTGCGTCGGTGGCTCAGCAGTCCTACGACGCCGTGCTGATGGACGTGTTGATGCCCGAGATGGACGGACTTGCCGCAGCGGAGGCGATCTGCAGGCGCTGGCCAAGAGGCAACCGGCCCCGGCTGATCGCGCTCACCGCGATGGCGGGCCCGGGCGACCAGGACCGATGCCTGCGAGCGGGATTCGACGATTACATGAGCAAGCCCGTGCGCCTCGAAGCGCTGACCGAGGCCCTGAAAGCGGCGGTCGGCTACCGCACCAACCGAGAGTAAGCATCCCCTCCCCCCTTAGGGGGGAGGGTCAGGGAGAGGTAAGCATCCCCTCTCCCCTCAGGGGAGAGGGCCAGGGAGAGGGGCGTGTGCAGCACTAACTCCTGAGCCTGTTGTCCAGTCGGTCTTCGCGCGACGCGAGGCGCGAGGCCCGCGCCTCCAGGTACACGACGAGAATCACGATCATGCCGCCCAGGACCATGAGGCCCCCGAGCGCCTCCGCCTGCACGCCGGTGGGCTGGACGATGATCTGGATCATCGCCGCACCGAAGACGAGGATGTAGCTGAGGCCGAGCAGCCGGACTCTCGGCGCGACCTGCGCGGTTTCGCCCCCGCGCCACGGCCTCTTGCCGATGATCAGCAGGTACGCGCCCATGATCAGGGCCAGCGAGGCGAGGACAAGTGTGATGAGCTGGATGTACGTCGTCGGCATCGGCGCGAGAGTTTAACCCCTCAACCCGGTGCTTCTTACAATCGAACACTCAATGCCCCGCTCCGAACCGATCAAGGCGGTCCGCGGAGTTCGCGACATTCTCCCTGGCGACCTGCCGCTCTGGCGGGCTGCCGAGCAGGCCGCGTCGGCGGTCGCGCACCGCTTCGGCTACGAGGAGATCGTCACGCCCATCCTCGAGCACGCCGAGCTGATCGAGCGCGCGGGCGAGAGCTCGGACGCGTTCGCCAAGGAGCTTTATCGATTCGAGGACCGCGGCGGCCGCAGCCTCGCCCTACGGCCCGAGGCGACGGCCGGAGTCGTGCGCGCCTACTTCGAGCGCGGCCTCAACCAGGGTCCTCAGCCGTCGCGTCTCTATCTGGCAGGACCGATGTTTCGCTATGACCGGCCGCAGAAGGGCCGCTACCGCCAGTTCTATCAGCTGGACGTGGAGGCGATCGGCGGCGCGGCGGCGGCGCTCGACGTCGAGGTGATCGAGCTGGCGCGCGACTGGCTGCGCGAGGTGGGTCTGGGCGACCTGCGGCTGGAGCTGAACAGCATCGGCGACTCGAAGTGCCGGCCCGCGTATCTCGAGCGCCTCCAGGCCTACTACCGACCGCTCAAGGAAAAGCTGAGCCCAGACTCGCAGCAGCGTCTGGAACGCAATCCGCTTCGGCTTCTCGACAGCAAGGCGGAGCAGGATGCGCCACTCAAATCAAGCGCACCGCGGATCACCGACCACCTCTGCGACGAATGCGCCCTGCACTGGTCGCTCGTGCGTCGACTTCTCGACGCCGCGGAGATCGAGTACGTCCTCAACCCCTACCTGGTGCGAGGTCTCGACTACTACACGCGCACAGTGTTCGAGTTTTTTCCCAGGGGTGCGACCGGGCAGCAGGACGCACTGGGTGGTGGCGGCCGGTACGACGGCCTGGCCGAAGCTGAGGGCTGGCCCGCGACGCCGGCGGTCGGTTTCGCGAGCGGGCTCGACCGGGTCACCGAGCTGATGGCCGCCACCGGAGTGAGCGTCATCGCCCGACCGACCGCCGACGTGCTCGTCGTGCCCGATGGCGACCTGGCAGTCGAGGCTGCCGAGGTCGCACGCATCTGCCGAGCGGTCAGGTCGACGGCGGTCGACTACGAGTCGAAGAGCCTGGCGGCAAAGATGCGCGCGGCGAACAAGGTGGGCGCGAAGTGGGTGGTGCTGCTAACTCCCGACGTCGTGGCGCGGCGGGCCGCGCAGCTCAAGGACATGTCGAGCGGCGAGCAGGTTGAGCTGGACTGGGTCGAGCTCCCGACTCGACTCGCATGAGCGGCTTCTCAGCACCGCACTGCGGATCGCTCCGTGCAACCGACGAAGGTCGTGAGGTCGAGCTCTACGGCTGGGTCGCCCGCCGCCGCGACCACGGAGGCGTGGCGTTCATCGACCTGCGCGACCGCTGGGGTACGGTGCAGGTGGTCGTCAGGTCGGCGGCACTGGTCCAGACCGAAGTCAGAAACGAATACGTGATTCATATCAAGGGCAAGGTTGCCCGTCGACCGACTGGGTCTGAGAACCCGAAGATGGCAACCGGCGAAGTGGAGGTCGTTGCAGACGACCTGGAAATTATTTCGGAGGCCAAGACTCCCCCATTCGAGATCGAGGACGACGTAAAGGCAGACGAAGCCCTTCGCCTGAAGTACCGGTACCTCGACATCCGGCGGCCGAAGATGACTCACAACCTCGAGCTCCGGCATCGTGTCGTGCAGGCGATTCACCGCTACATGGATGCCCACGAGTTCATGGAAGTCGAGACACCGATGCTGTTGAAAGGAACTCCCGAAGGCTCACGCGACTTCATCGTTCCATCGCGCTTGCATCCCGGTGAGTTCTTTGCCCTGCCCCAGTCACCACAGCAGCTGAAGCAGCTGCTGATGGTCGCGGGAATCGGGCGGTACTACCAGATCGCGCGCTGCCTCCGCGATGAAGATCTTCGTGCGGACCGCGTCGTGGAGATCACGCAACTTGACGTCGAGATGTCCTTCTGCACCGAAGAGGACGTGTTCACCTTGATCGAAGGTCTATGGGCGAACGTCTGGAAGGACGTGCTCGGTATCGAGATCCCAACTCCGTTCGAGCGCATCGACATGCAGGAGTCGTTGCTGAAGTACGGCACGGACAAGCCCGACCTGCGCTACGGACTCGAGATCGCGGATGTCAGCGACGCGCTGCGATCGACCGGGGCGACCGTTCTGCGCGGCGCCCTCGATGCAGGCGGCGTCGTGCGGTGCTTTGCGGTGCCCGGAGGCAAGGACATGAGCCGCCGCGAGCTCGACGAGCTCGCCGTTCTCGCCAGGGGCGCGGGAGCGAAAGGCCTGGCGTGGATTCCCGGGCCGTTGGACAGGCATCTCAGCGAAGGCGAGATGTCCGCCATCAAGTCAGCTGCGCGCGCCGGCGCGGATGACCTTGTCTTCATCGTCGCCGACCGCCGGCGCAAGGCTGAGACCGTGCTGGGCTTGTTGCGGCGCGAGATGGCGCGGCGGCGCAAATTGGTGCGGCACGGTGAATGGAATTTCCTGTGGGTTTATCCGATGTATCTGTTTGAAGAAGATGACCTTGGCAACCTCACCTACGGCCACCATCCGTTCACATCGCCATGGCCCGAAGACATGCCTCTGCTCGAGACACGTCCTTACGACGTGAGGGCTCGGGCTTACGACTGCGTGCTCAACGGCGTTGAGATTTCAGGTGGCAGCATCCGCATTCACGAACGAGACCTACAGGAAAAGGTGTTCGGGATCCTCGGCATGGACCCGGAACGAATCCGGTCGCAGTTCGGTCACCTCCTCGATGCCTTTGAGTACGGTGTGCCACCGCACGGTGGAATTGCCGCGGGAATCGATCGGCTGATGATGGCGATCATCGAGACGGAGAACATCCGCGACGTCGTGGCGTTCCCGAAGACTCAGAGTCATCAGGACCTGATGCTGGGCGCACCCGGTCCCGTCGATCCGAAACAGCTCGAAGAGCTTCACATCCGCGTGGTACCGCCTAAGAAACCGGCGTCGTAGCATTGCTCCTGCTCCCGAAGGGTGGCGGGCATGTGCGCGTTGCCCAACACTCGCTGAAAGGGACCCCGGAGTCCGCAAGGC
>Ga0209806_1000519_pt1 | contig 26041 bp, 26 predicted proteins | sample GraSoiAngelo_152_FD_186166 | JGI IMG/M metagenome (GOLD analysis project Ga0209806, IMG submission 186166) | Grasslands soil microbial communities from the Angelo Coastal Reserve, California, USA - 14_1009_12_30cm (SPAdes) (version 2) | ecosystem: Environmental > Terrestrial > Soil > Grasslands ... | reverse complement strand
CCATTGATCCAGTGCACGAGGTGGTGTCCGTCGCATCGTGAGGCAGGCCTCTCGCAATCGGCCCACTGGCAGTGGCCATCGCGCGCTTTCAGCGCCCGCCGGGCCGGGCCGGAGATGACTCGCCTGGAACGACCTACGTCGACCACGACCGATTCCTGGTCGAGCAGGACGCGCATCACGCTGCAGTCGCACGCCATGCGCTGAACCGAAGTCGAAGACAACGGAAGGGAGAATTCCATCTCCCCGCCGGTCGCGCCCGCAAGGCCCTTCACGGTCTCAACGGACGCCGTGATCTGCAGGGTCGCCGGCTTGCCACCGTGGGCCAGCTCGACCAGAGCGTCGGCGTTGCGCTTGTCCTGGTCGCGGTCGTCGTCCCACGCCGTCCGTCGAGCCAGCGGCTCCAGCGCGGTGCGCACGACGGCGCCACCGACCGGGTCGAGCACTCCGTTGATCAGCAGGCAACCGTCCTCGCCGGTGGTCAGTCTGAGGTGGCGATTCTCGACCGCGTCAACCTGCTCCAAGGCATAGCCCTTGGCGTCCAACGAGTGCCGGTACTGCATGCTCTTGTAGTAGAGCTTGCCCGGCGACATCTTTCGCGCCAGATCGAGCAGGACAAACTCATCGAAGCGTTTGCCGAGAGCGATTGCGGTCCGCGCGATGACGCTCAGGTGGGCAAAGCCGATCTCCCCTCCCTGCATCGCCTGCGAGCTCTCGGCCAGTTCGCCGAGCTTGGAGCCGACCGCGATCCGGTCGCCGGCTGCTTTCTCGGTCAGGTTGCAGTTGAAGCGGATCCAGTCGATGGCGGAGTTGGAGCCCTCGTCGGCCCACTGGGCGCCCTGCGCAAACTCGGCAGCGACTCGAGAGTGCTCGAGCAGGAGCAGGTCGATCTGGCGCTGCAAAAGGATCAGCTGCTCGCCGAGATCAGGCCCCGGAGCGACCACCTGAAGCATGCAGAAATCATACGAACAATCGTACGATTTGTCAAGTAAATTAATAGCAATTCTAATTCAGCGGGCACACCCGTCCGGCCGCCCAGGCGCACCCCAACCACCCCCTTCCCAGTCCTTCTTTTCTAAACCCCCTTAGGAAGCCAACAACTGCTGTCCCCGCAGCGCCGCGAGGATCTCAATCGGCGCCTTCGCCCGGTTGAAAGTGTAGAAATGCAACCCCGGCACGCCCGCCTCCAACAGCTCCGCGCACTGGGCGATGCAGTGCCGCACGCCCAAGGCGCGGATCGCGTCATCGTCCTCAGCCCCATCGATCTCCCCCTGCAGCGCCGCAGGCACAGTCGCCCCCGACATCGACGTCATGACGGCCAGCGACCGGCGGCTGGGCACCGGCATGAGCCCGGGCACGATCGGCACCGTGATCCCTGCGGCTCGAGCGCGAGCGACCAGCTCGAAATAAAACCGGTTGTCAAAGAAGAGCTGCGTGATCAGAAAATCCGCGCCCGACTCGACCTTGAGCTGTAAGTACCGAAACTCATGCTCCAAGTCGGGGCTCTCGGGGTGCTTCTCCGTGCTGCACGCAGCGCCGAGGCCAAAGCGATACCCGCTGCGCCGCACGAGCGAGATCAGGTCGCTGGCGTGCGTCAGCTGCGGGTCGGCCGGGACGAAAGGCTCGCCTGAGACAGCGGGATCTCCGCGCAGCGCGAGAACGTTGGCCACCCCTTCACGCTCCATCCAGTTGAGGACCTGGCGCGTGCGGTCCGCCGTGTTGGCGCACGTGAGGTGCGCCATCGCCTCGATGTGGTACTGGCGCTTGATGCGCGTGACGAGCTCGAGCGTCTTCTCCCCCGTTCGCTGCCGATAAGTGACCGAAACCCAATCGGGCCCGTGGCCGGCCAGCGCCGCGATGGTGCGCTCGAGAACATCGACCTCGGTCTCGTCGCGCGGGGCCATGAACTCGAACGAGACAGTCGGCCGGCTTCGATGCAGCATGTCTGCGATTCGCATTTGGTTCCCGGAACTTTACCTCAGGGTGCGCGCGTCTCCGACGCGGCGCGTCACACGCTGCGAGTCGAGATGCTCGAGCAGCGCAAGCACCGGACGCCGGCTCGCCGACATGCGATCGCGCAGCTGCGCAACGGTGACGGATCCATTTGCGGCGACGATCTCCTTGACCAGCGCGACCGCCGACTCGTAGGCGTCCCTGCTGAACGCGACGTCGTCGCTGACGCGCACGATGTCGCCGCGCTGCGCCAGCGCGCGGACCGTTTCGTCATCGGCACCGGTCTGCTGCATCGCGTCCGCGAGCGATGCCGGCGCGAACTTTTGAACCTCGAGCAACCGAACCAGGTTCATCGCGGACCCGTCGGCCTCGATGGTGACGAGGTGACCCGGCGCCGCGAGCGAGCCGTTGCGCTCCACGACAAGGCCGTCCTCGAGCAGCCCCCGCACGACGGCGGGAAACGACGGCGCCGGCACTCCCAGCCTGCTGCGCAGCTCCTCGCGCGCCATCCCAGGCCGGAACGGATATGCGCCGTGATATGTCTCGAGCTCCTGCGAGGCCCGCGTCGCGATCGAACGCCACGCGTCCTCGCTGAAAATCCAATCGCCGAGCCTGCGGGCATCAAGCGTGTCGATGTCAGACTGCGGCGCGACGCTTGCCTTGAGCAGCGCGCTGACCGCGACCCCGCGCGGGTACTTGCGCAGCTCTTCCTGCAGCACGTTGCCCGAGGCACGACGCGCCAGAGATTCGCGAACCGCAGAGTCGTGGCGCGGGTGCTTGCGCGGCGCGACGTCGACAAATCCGCCGCCCGCGACCGTCATCGCCGGGCTCGGCACGCGCAGCACAAACCGATCGCCGGCCGCCGCCGCGATGGCTCGCGCCAGGTACAGCTGCACCCAGCCTTCGCCGCCCGGCGCGATCTCGTCGCCGTCGAGGACGATGACGCGGCAGCCGACCTCGACCGTTCCGGTATGCACCACCATCTCCGCGCCGTGGCGGACGGGTTGGGGAGCAGACGGCAGGACCCGGAGACTCGCGTCGATGCGGTTGGCCGGCTGCAGCGAGCGCAGCGCGGCCAGCACGTCGCCACGCTCGAGCTCGCTCTTTTCGGCGCCGGTGAGGTTCGCGGCGACGCGGCTTCCCGGCCCGACCTGCTCGACCTTCTCGTTGTGGCGCTGCAGCCCCCGGATGCGAACGATCCTGCCTCCCGGGACGACCTCCATCTCGTCCCCGAGGCTGATCGACCCGTCGGCCAGCGTGCCGGTCACGACGGTGCCGAAGCCGCTCATGGTGAACACCCGGTCGATCGGCAGCCGAGGCCGGCCGGAGTCCACGCGAGCAGCCGAGGTCTCGAGCATCGCGTCGAGCGTGGCGACCAGCTCAGGCAGGCCCTCGCCGCTCACCGATGAGACCGCGACCATCGCCGCCTTCTCGAGGGACGTGCCTTTGACGGCGGCGCGGACTTCCTCCTTCACGAGGCTGAGCCAGTCGCCGTCGACCAGATCGACCTTGGTCAGGACCACGATGCCGCTGCGAACGTCAAGCAGGTCGATGACGTCGAGGTGCTCGCGGGTCTGCGGCATGACGCCTTCGTCGGACGCGACCACGAGGAGCACCGCATCGAGGCCATGGGCGCCCGCGAGCATGTTGCGCATGAAGCGTGCATGGCCTGGAACGTCGACGATGCCGATCTCCCGACCGCTGGGCATCGTCATGTGCGCGAAGCCGAGGTCGATCGTCATCCCGCGGCGTTTCTCCTCGGCCAGGCGATCGGGATCGATGCCGGTAAGGGCCGTGATCAGCGTCGACTTCCCGTGGTCGATGTGGCCCGCGGTCCCGACGACGAAGCTCATGGCCGGATGGTTCGGGCCGCGCTCTCCACGGCGTCGATCAAGGTTTCGTCCTCACCCTTTTGCACGGTACGAGGGTCCAGGCAGCACTCGTCCTTCTCTATGCGTGCGATGACAGGCGGATCGCCATGGCGCAGGGCGTTCGACAGGCGTGACGCCGGACCGGCCAGCGCCAGCAGGATCGTCGCGACGCCATGCTCGGGCAGCGAGCCGCCACCCACCGCGGAGGAGCCCTCGACCAGCCTGGTTTCCACGCCACGTTCGGCCAGCTTCACCGACCACATGGCGGCGCGGCGCCGGACGTCTTCGACGGGTGCATGCAGCATGCGCTCGACCGGGAGATCCTCGGCGTGGCCGGTCAGGCGCAGCCTCAAAGTCGCCTCGAGCGCCGCCAGCGTGAGCTTGTCGATCCGCACCGCCCTCGCCAGTGGATGGCGCGACATCTTCCGGACAGCTTCGACGCCGGCTTCGCCGCGTCCGAGCACTATCCCGGCCTGCGGTCCGCCCAGGAGCTTGTCTCCTGAGAATGTGACCACGTCGGACTGCGCCAGCGATTCGGCGACCGTCGGCTCGTCGCCGACCGGCTCCGCCGCGCCGCTGCCCAGGTCGTCGATCAGGAGCAATCCCTGCGCGCGGGAGACGGCAGAGAGATCGGCAAGGGTCGCCGATTCTGTAAAACCAGTCACCCGAAAGTTGGACGTGTGCACCCGCAGCAGGGCCGCGGTACGTGGCGTGATCGCGTCCTTGTAATCGGACGCACGCGTCCGGTTGGTCGTCCCGACCTCGACCATGCGCGCCCCGGACAGTCGCATCACGTCAGGCATGCGGAACGAGCCGCCGATCTCCACCAGCTGACCGCGCGAGACGATCACCTCCTTGCCCTTGGCCAGCGCCGTCAACGCCAGCAGCACCGCGGCGGCGTTGTTGTTGACGACCAGGGCCGCATCGGATCCGAAGAGCGCGGTCAGCAGGCCGGAGACCAGTGCAGCCCGCTCGCCACGCTTTCCGGTCTCGAGATCGAGCTCGAGGTTGCTGTAGCCGCCGGCCACCGCAAGCGCGTCGAGCGCGGCCCGGGCCAGCGGTGCGCGACCCAGGTTGGTATGGAGGATGACGCCGGTTGCGTTGATGACCCGCCGCAGCCTTGGGGCGACGACCGCACGCAGCCTTGCCGCGACGGCGTCCTCCCTTGCCCCCTCAGATGTCTCGCCCTCGCGCTCCGCCGCGATCTGTGTGCGGATCGCCTCCACCACGCGCTCCCGCCCGTACATCTTCACGAGCTCGGCATAAGCCGGCTCATTGACGAGCGTTCCTACCGCAGGCAGGGAAACAGGCCGACCAGGCCGGGAATCCTGTATCCGTCGCATTCGCCCAATGAGATTAGGCTTGCGGGCTCGTAGAAGGGCGTCATCACTACTGAAAGAAGGTTGATGCCGAGGAGGAACTGGAAGACCACCAGGGCGATGGCGCACCCGGCCCAGATCTCGCGCCGGCGCACGCTGACATTGAAGAAAAAGCGCGCATTACGGCTCTTGAAGATGGCCTCGATGATGTTCCAGCCGTCGAGGCCGGGAATCGGAAGGAGGTTGAAGGCGAAAAGCGAGAGGTTCAGAAAAACGATGACGAACACCGCCGCGAGGAGGAGTCCAGCGCCGGGGTCGAACGAATAAGGCATCCCGACTCGGCGCAGGACCTGGAGGATCAGGCCGAGGGCGAGGGCGACCGCGAGGTTGGCCGCCGGGCCGCCCAGCTCGTAGAGCACCTTCTGGCCGGTCGTGCTGATCCGGTTCGGCTGAATGGGAACGCGGCGTCCCCAGCCGACCAGGGCGACAGCCACCGTGATGACGCCGACCGGCTCCAGGAACCGGCGTGGCTCGGGCTTGAAGTAGCCGAAGTAGCGCACCGAACGATCCCCCAGGAAGTAGGCGGCGACCGCGTGGCCCATCTCGTGGACCGGGATGGCGATGAGCACCGCCGGCACCAGGAGCAACGCCCCGATGACGAGCTGCTCGAAGCCCCTCAATTACTGGGGTCCCCGCGAAATCACAGGCGCTGCCTCAGATTTCGTGGGGCTTTCAATCGACGCGGATTTTGCTGTCGCGCTTGGTCGTTCGCCGCGAGGCCCCGGCGCGCCGAACGCGCCTGGTCGAAGGCTCGGGAGCGACCCGGTTCTCGTAGATCAGCATCAACGCGGTGATCAGCTCGCGTTGCGCATTCAAGAGGTGGACTTGCGCGGCGGGCGGCACCATCTCGGAGAGTACGTTGCCCACCCGCGAGCCGAGCTCGTTGATCAGCTCGATGACGCGCTCGCCGTCGCGGGTCATGCTTTCGGCCCCTTGCCGGCGGTCGGGCGCTGTGCGAACCGGACTCGCAGCTCGCCATCCTCGATCGACGCACCTGCCGTCTCCCGGCGGGCCAGCACGCGGGGAAGGCTGATCTCGCGCCGGTAATTGCCCACGGTCACGTAGAGCTCGCCGTTATGCCGGCTCAGATCGACCGCGGACTTGTCGACGAAGGGAACCTTCAACGTAAGCACGTAGTCCGTCCCTTGCTTGTCGATGCGCTGCGCGTTGGAGGTGGCGAAGCGACGCGATGGGTCCTCCTCGCCGTAGATCGCCTGCGCCATGCGCGCAAGCATCTTCTCCCCCACCACCTCGCTGTCGAACAGCGGCACGTTGAAGATTGGAATGCCCGCGAATGATTGCTCGACCTCGAGCTGATAGCGCTGATGGATGCGCTGCCATTTCTGAAACAGCTCGTCGTGGAGATCGCCTGGAAGCAGCCTGTTCACGATCACAGCGTCGGTGACGTATCCGAACAGGCTGAGATACGTGTACGCACGCTTGGCCTCTTTGACGACCATCTTCTCCAGGTTCAGCACGATCCGAACCGTCGTGACCTCCGGGTCCGTGAGCACCTTGCGCATCCCCTCGAGGTCCATCAGCAGGTCCTTCAACGAGGCGTAGACCTCGTCCGACGGCAGCGGCATACCCATAAGCGGCTGCAGCACCGGGCGGGCGACCCGCATCGCGCGGCGCGACCACGGATAGATCTTGTCCAGCCACCATCTGGCTGCGTCCGGGAAGGTGAGCAGCTGCAGCGTCTCGCCGGTCGGGGCGCAGTCGACGATCAAGACGTCGTGCTCCGCGCGCTGCGCGTAATGCTTGATCCACATCAGGGACGCGACCTCGTCCATGCCTGGAGGATTGGCCACCTCATCGGCCAGGACTTCGTCGAGTCCCTGGGTCGAGAAGACCTCGACCGCGTATTCGTGCAGCTTGGCCCAGTGGCGCTGCATCTCATGGAGCGAGGAGACCTCGTGGGCCCAGAGGTTTTTCGCGACCTTTGTCGCCTCAGCGCCCAGCTCGATGTCGAAAGAGTCGCCCAGCGAATGCGCGGGGTCTGTGCTCATCACGACCGTGCGGTAGCCGGCGGCGGCGCATCGCACAGCGGTTGCGGCAGCGACCGAGGTCTTGCCGACGCCACCCTTACCGGTGAAGAGGACTACCCGCACCCGGTGAGTTTACGTTCGGTTCTGTTCCGCCCGTTGGGCTGCGTCCCTCGCCGCGTCTTCCGCCATGTGGCCCCCGACCAGTGATTCGACGTGGCGAAGGATCTGGATCGTCACCTCTGTGTTGTGCTCGATCGCCTTGAGGATCTGGACGTTCTGCCTGTCGGCCTTGTCAGCCTCGTGGGCCGCGTGCTCCAGGGTCAGGCGGTCCTTTTGCGCCTGGCGGTTGCCGGCGAGAAGGAGGACCGGGCCGGTGTAGGCGGCCTGGATCGAGAACAGCAGGTTCAGCAAGATGAAAGGTTTGGGATCGAAATGAAAGAAGAGGATCGCGTTGCCAACCATCCAGGCGGCGACCATGAAGGTCTGGACGATCAGGAATGGCCAGGAACCGATGCCGAACGAGATCTTGTCCGCAAGCCGTTCGCCAAAGGTCGCCTCTTCGTGGTGGACGACGTTGACCGGATGCTTGTGGTCCCCGGAGACGACCTTGTGCCGGCGCAGGGTCTCTTTGAGCGCGGTATGACCGGTGTCGCTGGTGCGAACAGACATGGGGCGGCTGAAACTCTAGGGTTTGGGCCGGGCGGTTGTCTACAGAGTTACTTGACGATCAATGGAACGAGGACGGAGCCGATTCCAAGCAGCACCACCATCGACAAACCTACGACCAGCAACCTGACCAGGTCCTTGGTGAAGTACGGCACTCGGTCGAGTGGGATGGACGGGTCGGTGGACTCGACCGTGAAGCGGCCACCTCGACCTTTGATGATCTGGTTGCGCGCGCCCAGTGACAGCTCGACGGCTCGGACCAGGGCCTGGTCGCCGCCGACGCGGGCCTGCGAGACGCTGCGGGTGGCGGGCTGCGTCGCGGCTGTCGAGGTTGAGCCGCTCGCGACCGGGGTCAGCGGCCCTGGCGGCCGCATCGGCTGGCGAAATTTGCCTTTGGCTCGCTTCTTGCCCTTGCGACTCATAGATCTGCAAGTCTAGAGGGCGGTGAAAACGGCGGGCTGTGAGTCGAATGGGAAGTACACCACTCCCCACCCGGCGGCTTTGCCGCCGACCTCCCCAGCAAGTGGGGAGGTGAAGAGGTGAAAAATTAAGGCAGGCAGGCGGTTGGGGGAGCTGGTGCTGCGTCGTGGGGTGCGACTCGGGAAGGGTTCCGCCTGCCTGTCGTTGGGCCGTGGGACTCAACCTGCTGGGACGTGGGCTACGATATGTTGTGTCCCAAGCGAAGTTATAACCCCGAATGTAGTTGTTGTCAAGAGATTTGAGCAAATATCTTGAGGCCGTCCCCACCGCCTAGCCCACCCACCTCCGGGTCCATCCGGTGGCTGCCGTTCCTGTTCGCCGCCGGGGCGGTTTTCTGGCTGGTCCAGCTCACGCAGGCGGCGGCCACGGTGGCGGCTCCGGTCGGCCGGGACCGGCTCCAGCAGACGCTGGTCAACGCCGGCATCACGCACGACGTGAGCGCCGTCCTCACCGCCTACCTGGTGTTGATCTTCGTCTTCGAGGCGGTCGCAGCCGGCCTGCACGGCGCGGCCTACTACGGCCTGAGACGGCGGCGCCCCTGGGGGTGGGTCGTCGCAGTGCTGGTCGCGGGCGCGTGGTCACTCGTCATCGTTGGAATCCCCGTCTTCGTCTTGTTGCTGCAGCGAAAGACGCGAGAGGCGTACGGCATCCTCTGAAATTTCAGCGCCCGATGCGGAAGAAGATGACGTCGCCGTCCTTGACCAGATAGTCGCGGCCTTCCACGCGCAGCTTTCCGGCTCCGCGCAACGCCTCCATCGAACCAGCAGCAACCAGCTCATCAACCGACGTGACTTCGGCGCGGATGAAGTGCTTCTCGAAGTCGGTGTGAATCTTGGACGCGGCCACCGGTGCGGGAGCATCGCGCTCGCAGGGCCACGCCCTCACCTCGGGCTCACCCGCCGTGAAGTAAGTGATGAGGCCGCCGACCTCCCACACCGCGCGGGCGATCCTCCCCAGGCCTGACTCATCGATGCCGTATCCGGCCCGCATCTCGGCCTGCTCGCTGGGGTCGAGCTCGGCCAGCTCAGCCTCCAGACGCGCCGACAGCACGATCGACGGAGCGCCTTCGGCATCGGCCAGCTTCTTCACCTTCGTGGCCGGCTCTCCCCCGTTTGGCAGCGCGGCCTGGCGGCCGGTCTCTTCGGCCGCGTTGGCGACGTAGACCGCCGGCTTCAGAGTCACCGGAAAGATGCCAAGCAGAAGGTTGCGCTGGTCTGGCTCGAGCTGCAGCGTGCGCAGCTGCCGGCCGGCGTCGAGATGGGCTTTGGCGGCCGCCAGCACCTCGGTCTCCGCGGCGGCATCCTTCTTCCCGGCGCGCGCCTCCTTGCCGACAACCTCGAGCCGCCTTTCAACCGACGCCAGGTCGGCCAGGACCAGGTCCAGGGCGAACTCCTCGAGCTCGGCGGCGGGGTCCGGGGCAGGGCCGAAACATCGGGCGACCTTGAGCAGCACGTCGGCCTGGCGGGCGAACGCCACGCGCTGGGCCCGGCTGCCCGGTGGCGTGTCCTCGACCCGCACCTGCGCCGGGGTCACCTTGGCCGGCTTGACCGCATCGGCAAGCCGCGTCAGCCGCCCGTCGGGGATGTCCACCATCCCCACGCCGTCCGCCCCGCGACCAGCTGTCAGCGCGTTGAACAGCGTGGTCTTGCCCGCCCCCGCCGGGCCGACGATCGCAACGTTTACCGGCAATTAAGCCAGTTCCTGGTCGAGCTCGAAGGCTTTGTGCAAGATCCGGACGCCTTTGTCGACCTGGTCGCGGGAGACCATGCAGGTGATGCGGATCTCCGACGTGCTGATCATCTCGATGTTCACTCCCGCGTCGGCGAGAGCGCGAAACATCCGCGCTGCTATGCCGGGAGTTCCGAGCATGCCCGTGCCGACGATGGAGAGCTTGGCGATTCCTCCGGCGGACACGACCCGCGTCGCGCCCACGCTCTTCGCCGCAGCCTTGACGAGCTTCTCGGCCGCCTTCAGGTCGGACTCCGCGACAGAGAACGTGAGGTCCGTGTGGCCGGAACGGCCGATGTTCTGCACGATGACGTCGACGGAGATTCCAGCCGCGCCAAGCGGTTCGAAGATCGCGGCGGCGACGCCCGGGCGGTCGCGTACGCCGATCACGGTTATCTTCGCGACGTTTTTCTCTTGTGCGATTCCGCGCACTCGCTGGCGATCTTCCATCGGTACGTGAGCGACGATCATCGTACCGATGCCATCGTGAAAGCTCGAGCGGACGTGGATTGGCACGCTGTAAAGCTCGGCGATCTCGACGGCGCGCGGATGCATGATGCGCGCCCCTCCCGCAGCGAGCTCGAGCATCTCGTCGTACTGGACATGGGTCAGCTTGCGGGCCGACTTCACGACGCGCGGGTCTGCCGTGAAGATCCCGTCGACGTCCGTGTAGATCTCGCAAGTCTCGGCTCGCAGCGCGGCGGCAAGCGCCACCGCCGTCGTGTCCGAACCACCTCGGCCGAGTGTCGTGATCTCGAGCTCCTCAGTCACGCCTTGAAAGCCGGCCACGACCGGCACCTGCTTGTTGCGCAGCGCTTCCACGATGCGGTCGGGCTTGATGTCGCGGATGCGGGCTCGCGAGTGATGCTCGCTCGTGCGGACGCCTGCTTGCGCCCCCGAAAGGGAGACCGCGGGCACGCCCATGCCCTGGAGGCACATCGCGACCAGAGGAGCGGTGATGGTCTCGCCGTTGGCGACGAGCATGTCGAGCTCGCGCGCGGGCGGCTCGGGGTTGACGCTCTCGGCCAGCGCGATCAGACGATCCGTCGTGTGGCCCATCGCCGAAACGACAGCGACGACCTGGTGACCTTGTTTGACCGTGTCGGCGATGCGGCGGCTGACGCCGCGGATGCGGGCGGCCGAGCCGACGGAAGTACCGCCGTACTTCTGGACGATCACAACGTACGGAACATGCCTTTGTCGGTGATCTTCGTGACCAGCGCGCGACCGCGAAGCGGATGCGACTCTTCCATCGCATTCGCGATCCGGTTGGCCTGCGACGGAGCGCAGAACGCAAAAACGCTCGGGCCGGCGCCGCAGATTGCCGCGCCGTAGGCGCCCGCAGCCTCAGCGACGTGGATCACCTCTTCCACCCACGGATAAAGGTGGAGGCGGTGCGGTTGGTGCAGGCGATCGCGCAGCGCCTCACCGAGCAGCCCCGGACGCTTGGACACGATCGATCGCACAAGCAGCGCGGTGCGCGCAGCGTTGAAGGTCGCATCGCCCAGGGACACCGAATCGGGCAGCACCGAGCGCGCCTTCTCAGTCGGCAGCGGCTGATGCGCGATGAAAAGCGCCAGGCCCCAACCGGGATTCGGCAGCTTCTCGTCCACCTTCTCCGAGACGATCCGGATTCCGCCCGCAGCAGCGGCGGCCACGTTGTCGTAGTGGCTCTCGCGCGCGCCGGCGTCGACGACGTGGCTCTTCACGTCCCACGGGCTGCTCAGGGCAGATGCGGCCAGCCGGGCCGCCGCGCTGCTGCCGAGGCCGACGCCGAGCGGTATATCGCTGCGCACGCGGCCTTTCATGTTCAGGCGGGTGAAGGGGTTCTCATGGGCGTACAGGTAATCAGCGCCTTCGCCTTCGTAGTCCCACCCCGGCCGCTCCGACTCATTGGCTTCGACCTCGAGCCACATGTCGATCGCCATAGCCATGCAGTCGAAGCCCGGACCGATGTTGGCGATCGAGGCCGGGACCTTGATTCTCATCCACGCCCGCATCTCGGATAGTCGCGACTATCCGAGGTTTTGGCGGCCCAGAACGCTGGACAGTCCGGACTATCCGACGGTTTCACAGCTTCAAGACCTTAGCGAGTGTGCGCGCGTCTCCGTCGAGCTCGATGGGCGGTTCGACGTTTTTCAGCGCCGCGTCAGGGTCCTTGAGGCCCGAGCCGGTCAGCACCACGACCGTGATGGCGTCCTTCTCGACCTTGCCGTCGCGGACCAGCCGGAACAGCAGGGCCAGCGGAGCCGCCGACGCCGGCTCGGCGAACAGGCCCTCGCTGTTGGCGAGGCGGATCTGGGCGGAAAGGATCTCGGTGTCGGTGACGGCGGCGATCGTGCCGCCCGACTCGTCGCGTGCCGAGGTGGCGCCCTCCCACGAGGCCGGGTTGCCGATCCGGATCGCGGACGCCACGGTTCGCGGATTCAGAACAGGAGAACCGTTCACGATCGGCGCCGCGCCCTCCGCTTGAGCGCCCACCATGCGCGGCAATCGTGTCGTGCGGCCCGCCGCCTGGTACTCCTTGAATCCCTTCCAGTAGGCCGTGATGTTTCCGGCGTTGCCGACGGGAAGGAAGAGGTAGTCGGGCGCGTCGCCCAGCTCGTCCACGATCTCGAAGGCGGCGGTCTTCTGGCCCTCGATGCGATGTGGGTTGATCGAGTTCATCAGCGCGACGGGATAGTGGTTGGTGACGTCACGCACTGCGTCCAGTGCCGCGTCGAAGTTTCCTTTCAAGGCGACGACCTTGGCTCCGTACATAAGGGCCTGGGAAAGCTTGTTCAAAGCGATTTCGCCAGACGGAACGACAACGATCGCGCGGGCCCCGGTCCGCGCCGCGTAGGCGGCCATCGAGGCCGAAGTGTTGCCGGTGGAGGCGCACATGAAGACGCGGCTGCCCGACTCGAGCGCCTTGGCCACGGCCACCACCATGCCGCGGTCCTTGAACGACCCCGTGGGGTTGAGCCCCTCGTACTTGAAGTAGAGGTGGCGCAATCCGAGCGCGCGGCCGATGTTGCGGCTCGGCACAAGCGGGGTCGAGCCTTCGTTGAGATCGACCTCTGGGGTCGCCGGCCCGACCGGCAGATGCTCGCGATAGCGAGCGATGACACCCATCGCGCCCTCGTTAAAAGACGCGCAGGAAGGAGGAGACGGCGTGCACCGGCTCGAGGTGCGCCATCCGCTCGCGGGCCTTCTGCAGGCTCGAGTCCAGGGACGGGTGCGTCGTCACCACCAGCTCGGCCGTGTGGTCATGCGACCACGCGTCCTTCTGTATGAAGCTCGAGATGCTGACGCCTTCTTCGGCGAAGACCTGTCCGATCGCGGCCAGCACGCCCGCCCGGTCGTCGACTCGAATGCGGTAGTAGGCGCGGGTCTTCACCTCACCGATCGGAATCACTCCGATGCGGTCGTCGAAGCTGAACGACGGCCGGCTCTGGACGCCGCGCCGGATCGATCGCGCAAGGTCGATGAGGTCGCCGACGACGGCGGAAGCGGTGGGCCTGCCTCCCGCACCCTGCCCGACGAGCAGCACCTGACCCACCAGGTCGCCCTCGACGAACACGGCATTCTCCGCACCTTCGACCCGGGCGAGGGGATGATCGAGCGGGACCATGGCCGGGTGCACCCGAGCTTCGACCCGTCCCGGATGGCGCTGGGTGTGCGCGATGAGCTTGATCGCGTAGCCAAGCTCGCGCGCGTATCGAAAGTCGACCGGTTCGATGCCGTCGATCCCCTCGCGATAGATGTCGCCCGGCCGCACCTTGATCTCGTAGGCGATGGACGCGACGATGGCCAGCTTGTATGTGGCGTCGAAGCCGCCGATGTCATCGGTGGGATCGGCCTCCGCGTAGCCCGCCTCCTGCGCCTCGCGCACCGCGTCGGACATCGCCAGACCGGTCGACGCCATGCGGCCGAGAACGTAATTCGTGGTGCCGTTGATGACCGCGGACACGCGCTCGATCCGGTTGGCCTGGAGGTCAGTGCGAAACGCGCTGATGAGTGGAATGCCGCCACCGACGGCCGCCTCGAAGTACACGTCGACGTTTTTCTCCGCGGCCGCATCGAGCAGCTCCGGACCGTGCTTTGCCATCACCACCTTGTTCGCGGTGATCACGTGCTTGCCGGACTGGATCGCCCGTTCGATGTAGGACCGCATCGGCTCGTCACCGCCCGCCACCTCGATCAGCACCTCGACCGAAGGGTCGTCGAGGATCTGGGAGGCGTCCGTGGTCAGCAGATCGGGTGAAATCTCGATGGGACGCCGCTTGGCCAGGTCGCGCACAAGCACACGCTTGAGGCAGAGCTCGACGCCGGCGCGCCGGGAGAGCTGCGGACCCCAGGACAGCATGCGGTCGGCGACCTGGGAGCCGACCGTGCCGAGGCCGATGAGGCCGACGTTCAGGGGGCGCGTCGCCATAGGCGGCTATTCTCCCTGCGATGGCCCTGATCCTGCGCGAGAGCGACGTTCAAGACCTGATCGAGATGGACGACGTCATCCCCGCCGTCGAGTCGGCGATGCGGGAGCTGGGCGAGGGCGAAGCGCACAACGAACCGCGCCGGCGGGCATTTGCCCCAGGTGGGCTGCTGAACGTGATGTTCGCGTCCTATCCGGGAGGCAAGTGCACCGGCCTCAAGGCCTACACGGTCTCCAACGGGCGCGTTCGGTTCATGGTCGTGATGTTCGGCGCCGACGGAGCGCTCGAGGCGCTGATCGAGTCCGACTTCATGGGCGCCTACCGGACCGGCGCGGCGACCGCGGTGATGGTCAAGGCTCTGGGCCTGCCGGGTGCGGCGACCGTCGCTTTGATCGGCACCGGGTGGCAGGCCGCCACCCAGTCCCTCGCCCTGTCGCGCGTGCTGGAGTTGAAGGAGCTGAGGGTGTACAGCCGCAACGCTGAGAGGCGGGCCGCGTTCGCGGCGGAGCAGGGAGAGCAGCTCGGTGTGGCGACCGTGGATGCGCCCAACGCTGAGACGGCGGTGCGGGGCGCCGACGTCGTCGTCACCGTGACCACCAGCCACACCCCCGTCATCGAGGCCGGCTGGGTCGAACCCCACGCGGTGGTGGCGGCCATCGGCTCCAACTTCCGCAACCGCGCCGAGGTGACGCCCGAGCTGGTCGAGCGAGCGCAGACGGTCGTGGTCGACCAGCTGGGCGCGGCCCAGCTCGAGAGCGGCGACCTCATCCAGGCACATGAGGCGGGCAGGTTCGACTGGAGCCAGGCCGTCGAGCTCGGAGCAGTCGTCGCCGGGCGTTGGGAGAGACCCGACCCTCCGGGGATCACGCTGTTCGAATCTCACGGCCTGGCGTTATGGGACCTGGCCGCCGCCTCGGTGGTCGTGGCGGCGGCCCGCAAGCGCGGCGGTTACGAGGAAGTAGAGCTTTTCTCTTAGTGGAGGTGGCTGTTGATGGGCTGGGCGAATGCCCCGATCTGCAGCCACGAACCGACGAGATAAGCGGTGAAGAGGATCACCACGAGCGCCGCGCTGGCGGTGGTGTAGATCACCCACGGCGACGGCCCGGCGGCGGCAAGACGGATCATCAGGTCCGACCAGTCCGGGCCACGCCGGGATTTCCAGGTTTCAACCTCAGCCCGGATCATCCGGCTCACGTCTGTTTCGGAGGGCGTGCTCTGCCCCCCCCGAGTGGCTTTATCTTCCACGTAGGGCACCTTCACTACTCGAACGCTCCGTCTCACGTTGCTGGTCGCTGCCCATGGTTTTTCTCATGATCGCCACCGCCTTGGCGATCCTGGAGGCCACTGTACCGGCCGGAACGCCAAGCACCTCGGCGATCTCCTCCCGCGTCAAACCCTCGTAGTAATGAAGGACGACGGCGGCCCTGAGCTTGGGGCTGAGCGCGACCATCGCCTTCCCCACCACGTCCCGGGCCTCCGCCCGGTCGTAATCGCGCCGGTCGGGGGCCATGTACAGGCGCGCGGGGAGAAAGCGGGCAAGCTTCTGGCGCCGGAGATGTGAGATCGCGAGGTTGATGCCGATCCTGCGCAGCCACGCGCCGGGAGGCGCGGTGGGCGTGTAGCGGTTGCGCGCCCGGTAGGCGCGGACGAACGTCTCCTGGGTCAGGTCTTCCGCCGCGGCGGAATCGAGGACGACAGCCCGGATCGACCGGAAGACGGAGTGGAACTCCTGGTCGTAGAGCTGGCGGAACTGGGTCTTGGGATCTAGGGGCTCGCCGTCGGGCACGCGCTAAGTGTGACGGGAGCCGCCCGCCGCCAGACCTCGCAAATGGCTCAGGTCTCTCTCGTCAATACGGTCGCCACGATCAATCGCTGGGCGCCGCCGAAGCGAACGTCGCTTCGTCCTGCGAAGTAGGTCCGTATCGCTTCATCGGGGCCGAAGTGCATGATCTCGGCAAAACCCATTTCCGTCAGCAATGCTTCAATCTCTTTGGGCACGAACAGGCTCAGGAACGGCTCGCCTGCCTCGGTCGCAAATGCGCGGATCGCCTTGTCGAGCTCCAGGCCGATGCCGTGCAGCGCCGACAGTGGTTGGTTGTAGGTCAAGACGAGCCGCGTGCCGGGCGCGCATGTCGCGATCGTGGCGAGCGTCGCGCGGATTGCTTCGACGGTCAGGTACATGGTCACGCCGATCCACGAGAAGACCGCCGGGGCCGCGAAGTCGAAGCCTGCCGTCGCAAGCCCTCGACGGAGGGTCTGATGCTCGAAGTCGATCGGGGCATAGGTCAGGCTGGGCGGTGGCCGGACGCCCATCTCTTTGAGGCGCTGTCGCTTCCAGGCCTGCGACGCGGGGTGATCGACCTCGAAGACGCGGAGCTTGGTGAGCAGGTCGGTACGGCGGTAGGCGAAGGAATCCAGCCCTGCGCCGAGGATCACGTACTGGCGGAGTCCGTTCGCGAATGCCGTCTCCACGATGTCCTCCGGGAGCCGGGCGCGGACGCACACCCACCGTGTGAAGCTGAGAAGCGTTTCGGTGCTGAGCTCGGTGCGAAACCGCTTCGCGACCTCGGCGCCATCCTCACCCGCGAGCCCCATCGCGAGTGGGTCGTCGAGGACCCAGGGCGGAGGCTCCTCGCGGTGCAGGGCTCTTGCCACGGCGGTCAGGACCGCCGTACGACTTGGCCGGCGAGGGGTGACTGTCAATGCGGCCGGATGTTGAGATTGAGCGGTTCGCCGCCAGACACGCGCCTAGTTTGACGGCGGGGTCATGGGTGATGCAGACCGAGCACTCAGCTCCGGATAGCGATAGATTTCGGGCGATGGAGCTTACAAAGACGTTTGCACCTGAAGCCTATTCCTCGGCTCTGGAATCGTGGTCATGGTTGGACATCGCGACGAAGGTGCCGGTGCTGGCGACATTGTTTGGGGACGTCTTCTTTCAAGACGCCGGCGGCTACTGGTTTCTCGACACGATCGAGGGCAGCCTCGGGAAGGTCGCCGGCACCCGAGACGAGCTGCAGGCAAAGCTCGACACACCGGAGGGTCAGGACCAGTACCTGCTCGGTGGTCTCGCCATGGCGCTGGACCGTGACGGACTACAGCTTCAGCCTGAACAGGTCTACGACTTCAAGGTTCCGCCGAAGCTTGGAGGAACGTTCGAGCCGTCCAACATCACGGTCATGGACTTCGTCGTTTCGGTCAACATCGCCGGCCAGCTGCACGACCAGATACGGAACGTGCCACCTGGGACCAAAATCAAAGGCATCAAGGTCGACCAGTAGCTGGCCCCAACCCCGATCAGAACCACTCCAAGCACGTAGGCCATCGAGAGCAGTTTGCTTAGAGCGTTCCCCACATCGAAGGGTCGCTCAGGACCGTCGTAAAGGCCACCTGCTGCAACTGCGCGGCGACCTTCGTGTCTAACCCCGCGTTGTAGGTGAGGCCGACCGGGCTCTGAGCGAAGATCCTCGCGTAGAAGACACACGCGGCCAAGTAGGTTCCGGCGACGCTCGGGTGGCTTCCGTCGTCCTGCCACAGATCCGGATCGAGCGAATCTGTAAGACGAGCCATCCACGCGTACCCAACCGGAGCGAGAGCGGCTTGCTGCTCGCGGGCGATGAAGGTGTAGCCGTCGTCGATTGACGACTGCATGCTGGCGTAGTCAGGCATCCGATACTCAGGCCATCCTCCCTGTCGAGCCCACGTCACGAAAAAGATGGGTTTTGCGTCAGCTGCCCGAATCATGCCGACGAGGTCACGAGCGGCTGGATACATCTGCGACTGCCGGAACGACTCGACTGCCGGGATCTGGCTCTGTTCCTGGAGCACGACGATGTCCCACGGCTTCGAGGCGAGCTCCGTCGGAGTGTCCTGCGACAGGGCATGGTCTGAAAGAGCCCAGCCGCCGGGAGCCTGCATTGCGGTCTCCACGCGATGACCGCCGGACCACGCAAGGTTGGCGAACGTCACGGGAAGGTCGTTGACCGAGGTGTAGCTGTTGCCGAGGAAGAGGACTCTCGTGCAGTCGGCGGAGCGTTCCTGAGTGACACAACCGGGGTTGTCAGAGTGATGAGCCAACAGACGGAGGGCGCCGAAGCCGGCAACCGCGACCAACACCAGGGCGGACAGCGCCAGAGCGATCCGGAGCCTGACTCTTCGCGTTCGGTTGTCAGCCACGGCGAAACTCTAGGCGGCAGACCCCTGGACTTCATCCTATTAATGCGCCGTGCGCCGACAGCTTGCGCAACGCGAACCATCCAATTGCCTCGGAGGGCCGATCAGCCTCGGCGCGACCGACGGTAAACGTCGGCGCGGTGGGCGATCGCCGTCACGGTGATCGTCTCAGTCGAGTCGTCAATTGAATAAATGATTCGGTAGGGACCACGTCGGGCCGACCATTGACCTTTCAATTCGAGATGCAGAGGCCTGCCCATGCGGTGCGGGTTCGTTGCGATCGAATTAATCGCTTCGAGTGCCGCTGCCGCAATCTTCATCGGCAGGCGATCGATGTCGCGAGCGGCGGGCGAGGCGATGACAACTTGCCATCGCCGCGAACTCATGGCGTCTTCAGGCGCGCTTTGATGTCCTGAATCGGGATGGTTTGGCCGGCCTCGGCAGCAGCGATACCAGCCCGGATTTTTCTCATCAGGCGCTTGTCTGACAAGATCTCCAGCGTTTCCTCGAGCCCCTCGATGTCGTCCAGGCTGATGATCATCGCCACTGGTCGACCGTTGCGAGTGATCGTCACGCGGTCCTGTTCACGCTCGACACGGTCGACGACCTCCGAAAGCTTGGCTTTGGCCGAGGCGAGAGGGATGGTTTCCATAGACCAGAATTGTAGTCTACTGTGGGATCGCGGCTCGACATCGTCCCTCATCGAGCGGACGGCCGGATTGCGCGAACAGGTCGGCCGCCTCACGCAGCAGCGCGTGCGCCTGCACGCCGTCCCCCTCCGCGGTGCGGAGCGCGGCGCGGGCTTCCCAAACCGCCGCCTGCCAGGGGCCACCGGACCACATGCCGGCCAGCCTCTCGGCGTGGCCGAGCCAGAAGCGGGCCCGCGCGAGCTCTCCTGCCTGCGAGCACGCGATCGACGCGGCCACAGCGAGTCCGATCGAGCACGGACCGCAGATCTCTTTGGGCCGCGCCATCTGGGCTTCCGCCTCCGCGAGGATCGCCTCGCGACGTTTCGAGTCCTCGGCCGTCTTCACCATCACTTCCAGGGCGCGCACCTTCAGGTGGGCGCTGAGCGGCGACTGCGCAGCGATTCGCCACGCTTCCGCCAATCGAGATGCGGGCCGAGAGCGCCCCGTGCCTGCAGCCGCGACCTCGGCCATGCGCAGCAGGGTGAAGGCGAGCCCAGAGCCGCTGTCCTGAACGTAGAGACCCGCGGCGCGGGTCAACCAATCATGCGATGAGTCGAGGTGGCCAGCGAAAAATTCCGCCTCGCCGATGAACTGGCACATCAACGCCTCGCCTTGCGGCGAGTGAACTTCAACTGCCCGGTCGAGGAGACCCCGCGCGAGTTTTCCCGTCGCCCGGCTGTCCCCGCCCGCCAGGGTGGCTTCGGCAAGACACAGGTGCGCTTCGAATACGAAGGACGCTTGCTCGTTGGGCAGCTCGATCGCTTGCGTGAAGTCCTGCCGGAAAACGTCTGGCCACCGGCCGCGGGCCATCGCCACCATGCCAAGAAGAGCGCTCGCCTCGCCCAACTCTCGGTCGAGACGGTGCTCGATCGACAGCGCACGAGCATGTTCTGCCGATTCCTGCGCCGCGACGAGGTCCCGCTCATTCCACTGCATCAGGCCGCGCGCGAGCACTGCTTGCGCCCTCTCCGACGCGGATGCAGGCTCCGCTCCCTGCGTAGCGACGGCCTGCTCGAACAGCGCGACAGTTGATGCCTCCGGTGCAACCCCGAGGTCGACACGAAGCACCTCTCGCAGACGCTGAAACTCGCGGATCGCATCGTGGCGATTGCCCTTTTCGAGGTGGGCGTGCATCAACGCACGGCAAGCGGCTTCGTCGGCGCGGTCGACGGCCAGTACCTCCTCCCACCGGCCGGTCGCGCGCAGGAGCTGGAGGTTTCGCTGCTGGAGGCGAGTGCGATGCGGCTCGGTCCACTCCGCATAGCGATCTTCCGGCAGCAGATCGCCCGCAAACAGCCGAAGCGCCAATTCATACCCGCTCTCATCGGCGAGTGCCCGGCTCGATTCGCGTTCAAACTCTTCGGCGTCGACCTGCAGCTCGCCCTCGGGCCAGAGCTCGAGCATCCCGGCGCCGGTGGCGATCGCATTCATGACTCCCAGCGCGCGCCGCGCGTAGTGGACCGCCTTGCGCAGGTTCGCGGCGGCGGGATCCGCTCCTAGTTCGGGCCACAGGTGCTCCATGACCTGGTCGCGATGCAGCCTGTGCTGCGGCGCAAGGGCAAGGAGCTTCACGAGGTCGGCGCCGCGCCGGTGACGCCACTCTTGCGCCGGCACAGGCTGTCCGTTGACCTCGACCTGGAATCCGCCCAGCAGCCGCACCGCGCACTTCCGCGCCATCGGCAACTGAACGATAGCGGCCTGGGAACGGTTGGGGAACGCGCCGTTTCCAAAGTTCGCCTTGACGCTTGCATCGGCATGAACAAGGAGGCCAAGAAGAGATGGCGATTTCGACCAACCAGGTGCTCGTCGACACGGATTCGGTGGCCGCGAACCTCGGCCGCAAGGACATGCGCCTGCTCGACGTGGATGAGGACACCGAGGCATATGGCCGCGGCCACATCGAGGGGGCGCTCGGGGTCCACTGGAAGAACGATCTCCAGGATCCACTCCGCCGCGACTTCATCGGTCCGGTGGCCTTTGCGGAGCTCATGGACCGGCTCGGCATCACCAACGACACGCTCGTTGTCCTCTACGGCGGAAACAACAACTGGTTTGCCGCGTACGCCTACTGGTACTTCAAGTACTACGGCCACGGGTCGGTCCGACTGATGGACGGAGGCCGCAAGAAGTGGGACCTGGAGAAGCGTCCGCTTACGCAAGAGCCGGCGCATGTCGCTCCGACCTCCGGATACAGGACCGGCGGTCCGACGGACGACATCCGGGCCAAGCGCAAGATGGTCGAGGACGAGGTCGTCGGCCACTCGCGGTTCGGGCTGGTCGATGTCCGGTCGCCCGAGGAATACCGCGGCGAGCTGCTCGCGCCACCGCACCTTCCACAGGAGCAGGCGCAGAAGCCCGGACACATTCCCGGGGCGAAGAACATCCCGTGGGCGAAAGCCGTCAACCCGCAAACCGGCGCGTTCCTGACGGTGGCGGATCTGAAAGCGCTCTACGAAGGCCAGGGCATCACGCCGGAACGCGAGGTGATCGCGTACTGCAGGATCGGCGAGCGGTCGGCGCACACGTGGTTTGTGCTGCACGAGCTGCTGGGCTACCCGCACGTTCGCAACTACGACGGTTCGTGGACTGAGTGGGGCTCGCTCGTAGGCGTGCCCATCGAGCGCTGAGATGATCGCGACCGACACCGTCTACGCATCAGGAACCTGGATCGTGACCAAGGGACGCGAGGAGGAGTTCGTCCAGCGCTGGACCGAATTCCTGCAATGGACCCGATCCGCTTTTGACGAGCTCGGCACAGCGCAGCTGATCCGCGATGAGGAAACTCCGGGGCATTTTGTCTCGTTCGCAACCTGGAAGAGCGTCGAGACATTGCGTGACTGGCGCTCTCGGCCGGAGTTCGCCGAGCGTCTCAGCGCGTGCCGCGCCCTGTGCGATGAATTCCGCGGCTCGAGCTACACGCTGGCCGCGGTGGTCTGATTGATCGTGGAAACGCCCGGCGCCGCTCTCATCGTGCGCCGGGCCGATCCGCTCAACTGCGAGGTCCGGCTGCCACGGCTGGCGGACCCAGACGTGACGCCGAACGACCGCTTCTACATTCGCAATCACTTTCCGGTACCGAAGATCGACGCCGAGCGCTGGCGGCTGCGTGTGCATGGTCATGTCAAGGACCCCCTCGACCTTTCATTGCGCGAGCTGAAGGGAATGTCCGCGGTAACGCTTTCTGCAACGCTCGAATGCGCAGGCAATGGACGGATTTTTTTCAATCCACCGATTGAAGGCGAACCCTGGGTGCTCGGCGCGGTGAGCACCGCCGCGTGGAAAGGAATCGCGCTTTCCGAGATTCTGGATCGCGCCGGCCTCCAGTGCACAGCCAGGCATTTGATCTTCCGAAGCGCGGACGGCTTCGAGCGCAGCTTGAGCATCGATCAAGCCCGCGCGAGCCCCGTTCTGCTCGCGTATGAGATGAACGGCGAACGCCTTCCGGCGCAGCACGGTCGGCCGCTCCGGGTGGTGGTCCCGTCCTGCTACGCGGTGGCGTCGGTCAAGTGGCTGACCGAGATCGAGGTCAGCGATCAGCCGTCACGCGGCTATTACCAGGTTCAGCGGTACGTGTACGAGAACGGCGCGCCCGTCAGCGTCATGCGTGTGCGCTCATTGATCACCGATCCCGAAGAGGGCGCGACCGTCGATACCGGCGACCTGACCATCCAGGGTTTGGCCTGGTCCGGAAGCGGTCCGATCGTTCGAGTCGATCTTGCGGTCGGCGACGGAGACTGGTCCGAGGCCGAACTCCTCGGACAACCTGCTCGCTACGCCTGGACGCGTTGGCGGCTGGTGACGCGTATCGAGCGACCTGGCGAAATTCGGATCCGCTCGCGCGCCACCGACTCGAGCGGTCACACGCAACCCGCGCAAGCGGGCTGGAACCGGCTCGGTTACGGCAACAACTCGATCCAGACCGTGACTGTTCGCACGCGCTAGCGCCGAGAGGTTGCTCGATCTGACACCAGCCCAACTCTTACGCAGTTGAAAACGCCGCCCGCTGGTGGATGATCGCGGCTCGATGACGATCAGAGGCTCGCGGACGGCCGCGGCGGGGATCGGTGCGGCGTCCGCCGGCATGGATGTCGCCTTCACGATTTCAGCTTTCCTGCTCGGGCAGCCGAAGTTCTTGTTCCTGGTGGCTCTGGTGATGGCGGCCCAGCTCTTTGCCGTGCTCAATCTCCTGTCGCCGGTGAGTCTGAGTACCGAGGGCGCCGAGATCATCTACCGGGCCCGCTGGCGCCAGAGGCGGCTCGCACTTTCAGAAATCGCCACCTGCACGCTCGTCGGCGGAAGCTGGGTGTTCAGCGCCTCGTCCGGAGCGCAGCTGTTGACCGTCCAGATCCTCAGGTTCAAGGCGGACGACATTGCTGTCTTCTGCGGCCAGGCCGGGATCAGCCTCACGGCGCCCGTAGACCGTCCGGTCGACCAGCGCCGCCGGGACGTAAGGTCCGCCAAGAACACCCGCGCCTGGGGTGTGGGGCTGGGGGTGGTCCTGCTCGGTGGATCGATGCTGATGATCTATGCCCAGTTCGGCGCGCAGGACGCAATGAGGCGCTATCAGGCCGCTCCCACGTGTACTCAAGCCGCGCCTACGACGTCGACCTGCCGGCTTCAGACCTCCGCGCGCGTGACGAGCGTGGAACGCCACAGCACCTATGCCACGCTCCACCTGACGCCGCTCACCTCTGGCGGCGACTATCTGGTCGCGCTTGACTATCCGAATCCGAGCACTGGCGACGTGGTCGACGTCGAGGTCTGGAGCGGCAAGGTGGTGCTCGTCAGTGGCCGCAAGTCCGGCGGCAACCCGACGCTCGATCCCAACCTGAACCTCAACGGTTTGATAGCCATCCCATCTCTTTTCGCCCTCATCTGCTTGGTGGGGGCCGGCATCGGTCAGTACCAGCTGGTGACCGCCCGGGCGGGGCTGCGCGCGGCAGCCGGCGCGGAGGTCGGCTCCGTGGGCCCGGTTGAGAAGATCAATCCTGATGCCACGATCCCCGCCTCAAACCTGCCGCCCTGCGGAATCCTGCATCAACCGAAAGAGCTCCTCTATGTGCACGAAGATCCGCGGACCGTAACGACGGCGATCGTGGTCACGTCTGTCGTCGCAGCCGTGCTGCTCGCCGGCCTTGTTGCTCTCGCGGTCTACATCTCGCCGCCGATCTTCGGAGGCATCGCCGCCGTAGGCCTGGTGTTTTATTCAATCCAGCTGGTTGGCCAGTTGCGCGAGATCCGATTCGGAGGCCTTTTTGCGGACGACCTCCACGTCGGCAAGGTCGCCACCGACTGGCTTGGTCGTTTTGAGCGCAAGGTCTTCGACCGCACCGCGGTTTTGGAGGTCACCGTCGAGACCGGGAAGATTTCGGTCGTTGGCGTCGACGGGTCCACCCTGTTCTGGACTTCTCTACTCTCTGCTTCCGAGATGAACCGGTATGCGGACTTCCTGGGCGTGCGTGTGGTGCGTGACGTGGCCCCAGCGCCAGACGGAATCGCGGTCCCACCGGTCCAGACCCGAATCGGCGTGCTCCCGTTGCCCGTTCGCCGGGCAGCCGGGATCATGCAGGCGATCGGTGGCCTGTGCGTTGGACTGGGTCTGCTGAATCTGGTCAGGATTCCGGGTACCCCAGCCGACCGCCTCGGGGGGTTGCTGCTTCTGCTCGGAGCCTTGTGCGTCTACGGCGGAATCCTGTATGTCTTGGGGCTCATGCTGGCGCGTGGCCGGCCGCATTCTCGCGAGCTGGCCGTGTTCGGCGGAGGCGCGGCCACGGCGGGCTTTCTGGCTTCGTGGTTTGTGGCGACCGGAAACCCGATGGTGGTCGCGGTAATGGCCGTCCTGATGGTGCCGGTCTACCTTCTCTCGTTGTACTGGCTTCGCAAGCCCGGTGAGAGCCGGCCTTAGATCCGCGACGCCAATTGATCTAGACCGTCTTTGCTGACGAGCAAGAACGCATTCGTTCTGCTGTTGCCGTAGCGCCTTGGGGCGAAAATCGATCTCATTGCGCCGTGGCTGACCTCCGATCGTGCGAACCGCCGGTGGCGACCCAGGCGATTACGCACCTCCACGGTTTCGCCATCGACCACGACCTTCGGTACGGCTGTGCCGAGCAGCTCGCTGATCACGTAAAGAGCGAGAGCTCCGAAAACGAGCCATGCAACGATCAGGTCGCTCTGGCTTCTGATGCTGCCAAGCGCCTGAGCAATGGCCGAGCGATCGCGCCGAGCAAAAAGACGACGGCTGCAAACACGTAGCCCGAACGATGCGGACGAATGACCAGGGTCGGACTCAACTCAGGCAATGAGTGTGCATAAAAGGGGCAATCGACGGCTCCCGATATCCACCTTGCTGCACACTCGTCACATTCCGACTTGTGTTGGACTCGCACCGCGGTCCTGACCGCCGTCGGTTTCAGTAACAGTCAGGCGATGGCGAGATGCTGGCCTCGCCATCGCCTCAGGACTTGATTAGAGGTTTTGCTCTGACCGGTTGTGAGCGATCTGCTCGCCACCGACCGAGTTCGACGCACCGAGGCCCGCCTCAGACCGGTTGTGCGCGATCTGCTCCGCACCGGCGGCCGGCGCGGAAACGGTGACGTTCGAGCTGTGGCTGGCGGACAGTGTGGCGACGACCGCAGGCGCGCTCACTGCAATTACCGCACCGGCGGCGAAGGCCAGCAAACCGCTGACGGCGGCGGTGCC
>Ga0209806_1000518_pt1 | contig 26044 bp, 22 predicted proteins | sample GraSoiAngelo_152_FD_186166 | JGI IMG/M metagenome (GOLD analysis project Ga0209806, IMG submission 186166) | Grasslands soil microbial communities from the Angelo Coastal Reserve, California, USA - 14_1009_12_30cm (SPAdes) (version 2) | ecosystem: Environmental > Terrestrial > Soil > Grasslands ... | reverse complement strand
TGTGGCCTTCGATGGCAACGGTAACAAGAAGGTCAACAATAACAGCGGCAACTACTTCAGCTATATAGTCGCTGCCTCACCAGCTAGCACTACGACAAACACCTGGATAGAACTCGCACTCGTTGCCGCAACCCTAGGCGTTGGTGGAGCAGTAGCGTTCCACTCTATGCGCCCCAAGACACGGACAGGTCCGTCCTCAACCTCACAAAACTAGACGATACACTGCAGAAGCAACGCCCACGGTAATTTTTGCCTACAGAGAATCTTTGAATTTTTCCTGAGTTACGAGTGTTCTGAGCGTGCGGAGGCCGAGATTCGCCTGCTTGATCAGGATCATGGGATCGCTGCGCATGGAAAAGATGGATTTCAGCTCCGATGCGAATTTCGCGGAAGGTATCTCTCCGATCACATAATCTATCTGGTCTATCAGTTGTTGTTTTGACCCGCAGGCCGCACATCTTGCAACCGTCTTCCAGTCAACCCTTTCTGATAGCATCACAACGTCTTCGAAGTCTTGGGTCTCACCTGAGTGCAGCTTCATCGCGACCAGCAGGTTTCTCTGCGCCACTTTGGACGGGGTTGAGTCTGTTGTTCCCACCACAATCGCCTCTGAAGAATTCTCCCGTATGAACTTGTAAGTCCAGATTCCCCGGGTTGTTGTGTTAACGACGGTGTCGACGAGGAGCTCGATGGAGGCTGTTTCTCCCCCGACCGATTTGGCGTATTCCCTGATCGTCACGCCTATCGGCGGGCGAACCTCACTTCTTCTTAGCTCGTATCCCTCTCCGAGGAGTGTCGAGTCTATGAGCGGAACGTTGTCCCGGTTGGTTGCCAGTTCGCAATCAGCAGAGAACCGGTGCTGTCCGTGGGCGTTGACAGCGTATCCTCCGATGACCACGAAGCCATCTGTAGCTTCGTTCAGTACCCTAAGGATCCTTATGATCTCCGTCTCACGCGCGGTCAGGTATCCGGTTTGGCTCATCATTTTCGATTACGCCGAGTTTTTTTCTTGGAAACGTCCGATTCTACTGCGGGCTGGTTCTTAGGGTCTAGCTTTTCGGCTTTAGTCGGTGGTAGGCTTTGTCGAATACGTCGTAGATTTCCTTCCAGAACATGTTGTCCGCCAGCTCCTCCGTCGTTCTCTCGTCAATACGCCATTTCAGCGGGTCCGCCAAGTACTCGTGTCCCTTCACTGTCGCCACAAATCGGGTACCGAGCTCAACAAGCTTGTCATCAATAAGGCTCTGAACGACGTGCTGGACAACTTCCCATGCAGTCTTCCCGGGAATATTCCATCCCGAGACTTTCCCGCAGTCCTTGACGAGTTGCGGCATCGTCATGCCCTTCTCGACATCCTTCAACCTCGTCAACAGTAGGATTCGTCTGATCTCGAGGCCTGAATCGAGCCTACTCTCCATGAGCGAGGACCCCTTGACGATTCGAGGCTACCGGCACTTTAACGAGTTGACACGGGACCCTCTAGATGATGAGTTCTTCTAAGAGACCGACCGGGGCGCCTCCAAGCCCCAGTAGCTTATCATGGAATTCTTTGGCAGACTTGGAGGGGTGTTCATGGAAGAAGCGTTCTCTGGCCTTCTTGATGTACAGCTTCCCAAGGGTGTACCCGTAGTACGAATGGTCGAAGGTTCCACGCAGCGCCTCCCGCTCCGCCGGCAGTGTCTCCATGTACGCGTTTTCCATGATAAACTGTCGTGCCTCGTTTACCCCTAAGCTCTGCGTGTGCATCCAGAAAGAGACGATAAACCGGCAATCCCTCAACAACGCTTCTTTCAGCTGTATCAATCGCAACTGCTCATTCCCGTAACCCTCATCCAGCATCATTTCTTCGCAGTAGTGTGCCCAGCCCTCCCCGAACGCATAGTTCCAGTACGCCTTCCTAGTCATCGAATTCCCAAACTCCCTCTGAAACACACGGTGAGTGTAGTGTCCTGGAAAGACTTCGTGGATCGAGATATCCTTCAACGTCACGTAGTTGAGATGCCGCAGCCATTCCTCCCGGGTCTTCGCGTCCCACGAATCCTCCGGCGGCGTAATATAGTACAGTCCCTCCAAGCCTTCTTTCTCAAATGGTCCCGGCGATGACATCGCCGCAGTCGTAGTCGCGCGCATATGTTGTGGAGTAGGTACCACCCGGACGTGCGTTCCCGCCGGAATTGAGATGAGATCGTGCTCTCTCAACCATAGCTCCAGATCCCTCAATCCCTCGGCGGTCTCATCGATCAAGCGATGAGACGTAGGATGGTTCTCTTGAATCCCATCAATGACACTCTTGACCGTTTGTTCCGGTGCAATCTTCTCCGCAAGCTCCCGCAACGCTTTCAGGTTCGATTCGAGATCTTGCAGTCCCATAGCCAAGACCTCTTCTACCGGTTTGTTGATCCGATCGTTCACCCAGAGTAGTTTCTGAAATCTCTCCCTTCCGAGGGCAAAATCGGTTGAGAGTGAGTGTTCCTCGCTGAGTTCTTCGATGAATGCAACCATCTCGACTACAGCCTCTCCTTTCAACCTCTCAAACTCCTCATGGACGGCCGCGGATGCCTTCCCAGCTTCCTGCGTCGCGTTCCCATCAAGGTCCCGTAGAACGCCCTGCACCTGCTTGGTCGCAACATCAACAATCGATTGCGCCAACGTCCCATCCAAGTTCCGCGAAGCCTGGTCCAGAAAAACCGGGATCCTGGCCAGATGCTTATTCACAGCTCCGATTCTAGCATCGACAGGCGCGTATTCCCGGGAAATGTACGGCGTCGCACTCAACTGCAGCGAGTAGATGTTCGGCCGAGTCTCGTAACCTCGAAGATCCTGGATGTCGAACAGCATTCGCTCCAGCATTGTCTCCATGCATAGCGCGTCCAGTCTTCCGTCTTTGTCGAGGCCGTGGCTCTCGCTACGGACCCGTTCAAGCAACCCGTCCGCTTTGTCCGTCCACGCCTTCAACCCGCCTGGCGAAATGTCAGGCAACAATCCGTCATAGTCGTGCAGGCCTAGCATCACAGCCTGCCGTGGACTCAGCTTGAAGGCATGGTGGAAGACTTCTTCCTCCAGCTTATCCAGTCTAGAGACTAACAATCAGGATCCCTCGCAACCCTCACAAGACAACGAGGAATCATCGATAAAAAATAGACTGTTCAGTGGTCCTCCTACCGGCGATGAAAACCTCGACTTGCGAGCCGCCGTTCTGGAACAGGGCGCCAAATGATTTGGATAAATTCGTCTCTGTCATGTCACGTAGACTATCGTACTCGTCTGATACGATGAGGTGCCGTTGGCGCTGGCATACGGAGCTGGCGTAAAGCCGCCGTAGTACCATAGCCCGTACACAGGTGTCATGAACAGTTGAGCACGCCAAGATCCAAGATTCGTGTTCGGTGCGGCGTGAATCGTAACCAGGGTCGAGTTCGAACCATCTGCCTTCAAGATCACGCTCCGCGGGCTGAACGATAGGGTAGGAGGGGTAATCGGAGAACCAGCATATTCATTCGACACTTGGCCTGTGGCGAACGACAAGTTTCCGGAATAGGGGTTATAGCTGGTCAATGTCATTGTAAACGTCGCTGTCCCACCTTGCGTAACGGTAACGTTGGACGGAAATGAAGAGCGAAACCATGGACTCAACACACCATAGCCTAGAGACCATCGCACGCTAAACTCGTCCATCGTTCCGCCCGACGCCGTCGTTACCGCGCAATAGTCGAGGTCGGTCGCAGGAAAGCCAAAGGAACCATAGATCTCGCCGACACCATTCACCATAAGATACCCAGCGTACGGTGAATTATCGGGACACGTCGGGTTTGCGTGGTCTACAGCGTATAGGCCCAGAAGGCCTGTGGGAGGAGTGAAGATGGGGAAAATATGGGTGCAGGGATTTTCACGTACTCCACAGGACCCGGAAGGCGACATCCTGACGGAAGGTCCGTTGGGACACGTGAGCCTTACCCAGCGGACGAACGAGTCATTCGAAGCCGCCGGTGAGGCTTGAAGGCTTGAGCACCCGTACTGAAAGCTTCCGTAGGACCACTCTTGTCGATAATTCTCGAGGACCAAAACAAACAGTGATAGAGACTCCGCGATCAGTAGCATCAGGAGCACCACTTTCAACCAGTGTCGTCGATACCCACCCGCGAGACTCGACACCACAAGTTCACAATCCTACCCATGCTCGAACTTCTGCCAAGGCGGTTCTAGCACGCGTTTAGAACAACGCAAGACGAGGAACGCTCTGGCCTCCAGACCAAGGCGGATATAGAATCATGATGAGAGCCCATGTTTCTACAGCCGCCATAACAAGAAGCAACGCTTCCAGCCAGTATTTCCGGAGTAGATCTCTAAGAATCGCAGCAATACCCCTACTATGCTATGAACTGGTCTTGTAAAAGTGAAGACTCGGAACCCGAGCTAGCCGTGTTCATTCCGGAGATTATTCAGTAGCTACTCCATCGGGTAGATACGTTTCCACGTCGAGGTTTGACTCGCGCGCGCGGACATCTGTGTTTGATTGGCTTCCAGCTTTGACAGTCTTTTTTCTAGTTCAAATATCATCTTGTGTTGGCCGAACAGCATTGAGAACATTAGCGGGACCTCTTTTATCGTTGAGGCCATTGTGCTCGCGTATGGTGCGTAGTGTTTGCACTGGCGTAGAAGATCGTCGAATATTTCCTTGTCCTCGACTCTGAGAAATTCCCTGAACCTTCCAATCCGGTCAAGCTCATCGTTCACAACCAGCCTCCACGAAGGAATCGTACGTCCCATAGAACACTCTTCGAAACCTATCGGGATGCACTATCCCATATGACTCAGAGTGCTACCCGATAGTATCATCTTAGATGATGAAAGGTATGAGCCGTTTTGTCCTTTTCATATAACTGGCATAGTCCGAGCCCAGCCCCGACAACAAGGTCCGCTCCTCCACGCTCATTCGATATCCAAACGAGATCCCGAAGAAGAGAAGCAGTACCAACACCGCACCCAAGGACTGCACCGCCAAGCCTAGTCCAGTGAACGTGATCAGGATTCCAGTGTAAGATGGGTGGCGGACCAGCCTGTACGGACCCTTATCGACGACCTGGTGGTCTTCAGCAATCTGAACTGATAGCGAGAAGAAGCGGCCCAGAATCGCTATTGCATATTGACGAACCAAAACCCCAAGAAACATCAGAAATATCCCGGCATAGAAAATCCAGTCTGGAAGCGCCCCCACGCCTGCGTATCCGAAGTAGAAGGCGATGAGCATCGAGAAGAGTATTGCGACCGTGATTAGGGCTCGGGAGCCCCGGTCTCTCTTGACGCGGACTGCGCCCCGGCGCCGAAGACGTGGAACTAATGCTGCCCCGAAGATCTCACTCGCAATCCAGACAAAGAAGCTAAAGTCGAACAGGACGAGGCCGAGACCTGAGGCGAAGACCGGCAAATACTATCAACTAGAGTTGGTACCTGTAACAGGGAATTCTATCCATCCAGTTTCCAGTGTCTTCTCACACCATTCTCGATAGTTGATTGAGGCATCAGGTGTTTTAGCGTCTTGTAACGCCTCTCGCTGCCAACCGCGTACTCTAGCTTCGGATTCTTGCTGGTGATGATTCGGAAAACAGTCTCTGCCATAATCTTGGGATCTGCTCCATTCCTGAAATCATCATCCAACGTTGACATAGCTCGTTCCCGCAGCTCGTCATAATCTCGTATCGTATATCTCGCGATTTTCCTGGTATTGCCCAGGTTGGTCTTGAAGAATCCTGGCTCTATGACGGAGACTTTGATCCCGAATCTCTTTACCTCGTGCCGCAACGCCTCAGACCACGCTAGCAACGCGGCTTTCGCGGCAGCATAGTAGCCCTCGAACGGAACCGGAAGAATCGCTGCCATCGAGGAAATGTTGATGATCTGGCCTGAGCCCTGTTTCCTCATCGTCGGCAGTACAGCCTTTGCCATTCTGACTGGGCCGAAGAAGTCTGTCTCAAACTGCGCCTTAGCCTCCTCAATCGCCGTTTCCTCAGCACCGCCAGTCAGCACGTAGCCTGCATTGTTCACCAAGACATCGAGACGTCCCGCTTCGTCAAGAAGATCTTTCACGCCATTCTGGACAGAGTCGTCAGAGTCCACATCAAGCGCGATCATACCGACACCTGACTCCTGAGGCTTTGCTGATGGATTCCGGCTTGTACCGTACACCTTGAAGCTACGACCCAACAGCAATCGTGCCGTTTCTCTGCCGAATCCAGAGGATGTTCCTGTGATGAGAACTACTCTGTTCTCAACCATAATCCCGGGAGATGAATCCCGAGCCTAAATCGTTTCGGAGGGCAACGAGAAAGCACGGACAGCGGGTTCGGTTCGCTGTCTAGTCCAAGAACTCTAGGATTCGCGGCTCAGGGGCCTGCTCAAAACCTCGAGACCCCTTTCGAGATAGGCTTCGAGTTCTCTGATCCGTCCCAGCGCCTCCGTGTTGTCTCCTAAGATTAGAGTCATGTCAATGGTCCGAGCGTGGCTCAGCATCTTGCTGAAGATGCCTCGGAGGTCCTCTTGGAGCCTGCCCGCTTCTGTCCCGACCCCCGCTTCCTGAACGGTCATATTGGACATGCCCTTGCTCTCGGGTCTGGATGGATATCATGGGCAGAGGAGCCCGAATCTATTCCAGGCTCCTACAAGTCGAAACAGTCCTTAGGCGAGCCCATGTTTTTGAGAACTTAAACAAATTCCTAGGAGAACCACCATCTTCACCTCGAGCATCGTATGTCTTGAAGAGAAAATGTCGCAGCAAGACATTCAATCGACAACGCGGAGAGGCATCTCAACACGCTCCGTGGTCCTGGTGATACTGCTCGTCGGACTCGGCACAGGAGCAGTTGGCTACGGGCTCAACAACGCGTTTGCAGCTACCAATCCATCACAAACCACATCGACAACCACCAACGGCCAGTGGTCCGGTTTGAGGGGGGCCGGACCGCCTGGCTGGGACCGTGACGGCGGGTCCTCGCTAAGCTTCAGAGCAATCAGCACTGTCACCAACGTCACCGCAACAGGTTTCGCTATCACTGACAGCACGCACTTCACCATCACGATCGCATACCATGGCGCCGGCAGCGCTCCAGCAGTCACGGTCGTCGGTCTCGCTCCTGGACTCAGCGGCAGCACCACAGTCACCTCAGGATGGACCGGCCCAACAACCGTAACCCTGACGCTCACAGGCACAGGCTCGCTCACCACCACGATGCGCACGCAAGCCCTGATCGTACCTCTCACCAGCTAAGATGATGGTCGATGTCCAACCCAAACTCCCCCCTTTCTAGAGATATTCCGAATAAGTTCCAGTCCTTCCATTCCCGACTGGATATGACTCTACGATTCCTATCGCTGGGAGACGAGTGTCTCTCGCGCGGACTCGTTACTATTGCGATGGGCCTTTTCCTGCTCGGGCTACTATTCGTCCGTCTCCAATTTTCCTAAACCCGCACAATTTTCTACGTAACAGTGAATCGGGGCATCACTAGATCCGTGAACCTATGCATCAAGCCCAATCCCTCTTTGTCAGGGAAGTAGAGGATGAAATACGATACGCCGAGCTCTTGGAAACCTTTCATTTTCTCCGCTACCTCAACCGCTGTCCCGATGAGCGGTCGGGTGGATCGCATTCTTTCCACAAAAGTTTCCGCTGACTCCTCGGGCTTCCGATATTGACCATAGTGTTTGTTGAAGGATTCGCGAAACTCGCCCTCCGTTCCGCCAACCACGCACGAGCCATAGTAGGATCTCTCGATGGTGTTCAGCTTCCTACCAGCATTTTCACAGAACCTCCGCAGAACCTCGACCTTGCGCGCATACTCGTCAACACTCAACCCGACAGCATTCCATCCATCGGCAAGCTCAGCGACAATCCGCAACAACATCTTCTCCCCGCTTCCTCCAAGCCAGATGTTAGGCGACACCGGTCTCGGGTAGCACCAGGCTCCGTCGATCTTGAAGTTCTTCCCCTCAAACGTTGAATGGTCCTGGGTCCACATCGCGCGTATGATCTGGACTGCCTCCCGTAGCTGCTGCATACGAACTCCTGTCGGTGGAAACGGTATACCGTACGCCTTGTACTCGGGCTCGTGCCAGCCCGCGCCAAGAGTCAACATCAACCTCCCGCCGCTGACATGGTCGAGTGTCGCTCCCATCTTCGCCAACAGGGACGGATAGCGGAACCCGATAGCACTGACAAGCGTGCCGAGCGTTATCTTCTTCGTGGCCTGGGCGAGAGCCCCGAGCGTCACCCAAGGGTCCACGCACGGCTGCCGGTACGTCTCTTCGTTTCTTCCCATCAAATGGTCGCAGATGAAGACGCCGTCAAACCCTGACTTCTCAGCCTCTAAAGCCACCTTCCGGACCCCGTTGTAGCTTATCCCCAGATGGTTCTCGATCTGAACACCGAACTTCAAGGACGTTTCTCAAATTCCACGAATGCTTCCTCTTGGTATTTATCGGCGTAATCCCCGGAGTCTTCGGTAGTACAAGCCGAGCAACGCAACTGCGACGCTGACAACGAGCACCGGCCCTACGAAGGGCAGCATGATAACCGAGACAACGAGCGAAATCCATGGAAACAACTTTGCTCGGCCTCCCTTGAGCAGTTTGATCCCTGACGCGGAACCGATCACGTAGACGAGGATTGCCGCGCCACTCGGAATCAAGAGCGCCGTCTGCAAATCGATGCTCAGAAAATAGGACACGGCCAGAGTGATCATTCCCAAGCCAGTCAATAACGCGAGCGAAAGATGAGGAACACCGGTCGTGCTGTTGATTCGAGCTATCGCTCGTGGAAGGCCTCCCTCCTTCGCGACAGAATAGATGACACGAGACATACCGGTCGTGTAAGCGTTGACTGTTCCGAAGATAATGAAAACCGCGAGAACTCCAGTGCTAACGGCACCGTAAACGCCGAGAGCGTTCGAGAGAATCGCGGCGAATGGAGCGACACTGCCTCCAGCCTTGTAGGCCTGGGTTCCAACTGTCGCAAAGGCGACCGAGAAATACAAAGCGCTGATCACGATAACACTGAGGATGATGCTTCGGTGGAAGTCTCGTTCTGGGTTCTTGAACTCCTCCGCAACATTGGACACGTTCTCATAACCAAGGTAGGACCAGAATATGAGAGCGGCTGCCGTGCCTATTGGGAGAACTCCGTTCGGGAAGAATGGAGAGAAATTCTCGAGTCGAACAAGGGGAGCAGACGCGATTACGGCAGTGAGCAGTAATCCAACGATCGCGACTATCACCGCGAGCTGAACTTTTCCACTAATCACAATGCCTCGATAATTGATCAGGAAGGTTCCTAGAATTATCAGCGCCGCAACAAAGTAGATCATCTCTTTACTCAGCGGAATCGCGTACGAAAGATAGGAAGCAGCGATGACGGTTACGACCGGAGCGCCAGTCACATACCAGACGATGAACAGCCAGCCCACCGCGTCAGCCCAATACTGTCCGAAGCTTTCGCGAGCGAATGCGTAGACCCCTCCAGATTCCGGCTTGCGCGCTGACAGACTTGCGAAGGTGTAAGCGAGCGGGTAACTGGCTAATGAGAGTATGAGCCATGCGATCAGCGAGGCTGGTCCCGCAATCTGGGCCGCCAGCCCAGGAAGAACCAAGACCCCCGAGCCGAGAACCGAGCTCATGTACAATGCGACAGCGTAACGCATCGTCACTGCTTTGCGTAGACCCGGGGTACCTTCTGGCACAGCCCATCAAGCAAGGTCCGGATTCGAATCCGGGTTGGATAAAGGCTGGTTCGCCAGAGAAATGCGAGACATCGTATTTTGTGATAGCTTACTTGTGACGTACAGAATGGTTTGATAACTTGGCGTTATTGCCCGACCCAGTCTTCTTTCTTGTCTGGCTAGAGGGCGATTGCTTTGCATCGAGTACGGTCTGGATGAATTCCTTGTAGCGGGTTGTCATCTCATCATACGCCTTCGCCACCTCTTTCATGTCAGGGATGAGCGCCTTCAACTCCTTCGAGAGTTTTGTATCCGTGTTGCGGATACGGAACAGGTTTCGGATCTTGACGGCGACTGATTCGAGCTTGTCGGTCCAATCTTTTTCCCAAAGTATTCTGGTGAACAGTTCTCCAAAGTCAGATGCTTTTCCCGCTGGTATGGGCTGGTGCTCAAACATTTCCAGCGCCTTCTTGCGCGCCTGATCAGAGAATCGGTCCTCAAAAGACGCGTCATCCTCTGAACTCATGCCAAGGCACGACGCTTTGTTCACGACTCATACGTCAATCGTAAGTCTCGTGTTACCGTTATTCGCGCTCGGGACTGCTTTCGCTCGAATCTGCTCACTGAACCATTACGCGGAAAGGAGTGGGAGGGATCAAGAATCTATTTGAGCCGGAGGATAGCCATCTATGACAGGAATGCACGTCCACCAGCCGACTTCGGTAACAGCGCAGACTCCTCTCGGACAGGCTATGCAGTCGGCGTCAACAATGGGTTTGCTACTTCTAGTACCGCCTCAGCCGCAGGAGACTTGCCCGTTATGCGGTCATGTACAGTCCTCCGGTTGGAAGTTCTGCAGCAATTGCGGCACGAGACTCCGTTGCCCATCGTGCGAGGCGCAAAGTCTTGGAAGGAACTTTTGCCACAACTGTGGGACGCGTCTAAGGTCTTAGAGACTAATACTCGATCTAGGCTAGTTTTCGGGATCACGTCTTAGGATTGTTTCTTGCGCATTTGCAGAAGCCTTGTTCTTCGCCGACCTTCTGCTCCTCCTTCGCCAATTGGTCGCTACGGATGTAGCGTTGACAATCCGGGCAGAAATGTTTCCTGATCTCCGCGAGACGTTTCCTGTTCTCTTCAAGATCCAGTAATCGGGCCTTACCTGGACGTTCGTTCTCCTCGACTTTTCGGAGACGCCTGCGTTCCGCTAGCGTGAAGCTTAGCTGGGCGCGTTCCCATGGAGGCACTCGTTTCTTCTCAGGCATTTCTCCCTGTTTCTTCGAGATCCTCTATCATAATCTTTCCATTTTGGACGTGTTTTAAACCTAAAACAAGCCCGGATCCGGGATCCAAGCCCGCAATTTCTAGAACAATATTGCCAAAAACTGGTGAATTGGCCAGCGGAGATCAACAGCCTGTAACCCCTTCGATCTACTCATACAAGCCATATTATCGATGATAGCGAATAATCAAGGTTCCCTGTTCAAATCCGTTGAATTATCATCTGGTCCGAGATCGTTTTCAAGACTATGAGGTTGAAGATGCCTTTGAAGATGCATAGGCTGCTATCTCTCCTCGCCTTCGTCCTCGCCCTGATAGGCGGCGTACTAGTCGTCGTATCCGCCCTCGGCGGGCTTGCCCATCTAAGCATTGGCTCTCTCGCGATCAATGGCCTAGTCTTCCTTTTCGGCCTGTGCGCTATTCTAGGAGGCTGGATGATCTACACAGGCATCCGAAAGCTCGGCGGCATCATGACATTGATCGCTGGAATCATCCTGTTCGTATTGATGGGAGGCGCAGGCACCTCAGTGCTTCTCGTCCTAGCAGCTGGGGTCCTAGGACTCCTCGCTGCAGAGCTGAAGCCCTGGTGGGCCTTCTGGCGATAATCCCACCAGTTTTAGAACGATTCCTACAACCCTTCATTGTTCCAGATTAGCCAGTCGTGTTTCCGGGCTGGCCTGCTTTTGCAGCTTGTGCGGCGACAAGCCGTTGTCTTGTAGCCTCTATCGTCGAGGTCGAGTAGAATACTACGAGTATGGTGAATAGTCCGATTCCTGTAAGAAACTGATATCGAAGTAGGGGCGTCAAAGTGGTGAAGGTGAACCCGTTGGTCAGGGCGATCATGATGGTTGCGACCAGCCAAAGGAGAGTTGTTATTGTGAGTGTGACTTGCAGTTTCATTCTTTCTAGCGACTTTGATATTGGCAAGATTCCTGATAGGCCGAGTAGGATGCCTGTGACGCTGATCAGTAGACCGGTGATGTAGGTGACGGCATAGTTGCTTATGTCTTGGAGGGTGATGGTATAGGCTATGGTTCCGAACATCGCTAGTGATGCGAGTACAAGCAAGAACATGGCGGTGTTATGCCAGGAACTCTTTGGATTTCCAGCGGTCACGCTGACATCGTCCCTCTGACGTTTCCCTCTTCGGCAGAGTTAATGGGCTTTTGCTAGCCACACCCATCATCCCCGACCGAATAGTTTCATTATCGATTTCACCGCTCTCTCCTGGATTAGACCTGGCCCCGGGCTAACCCTGCTTAGGCCGTAGGGCTTGAAGCACGCAGGCTGGATTCTCGATCTCTACCACAAAGCCGGCCAGATGGTCATATGGCTAAAGAAAACAGATGGTAGTTGCGTAAGACTCACTGATCCCTGGAAGCCAAAGATCCACATAGGTGGAAGTTTTCGAGATCTCTTAGATCTCGCTTGTCGTCCTGGGCTTGAAAACGCTATTTTTGTCGAGAGGTATGAGAAGGCTGGCGACCGCGAAAGATCGAGGGTACTAGAGGTAGAAGTTGATGGGGACCAAGAGGCAGTAGGATTAGCCAGGAAGCTTGAACAGTTCGGGCGTTATTCCAAATTCCGCTTCTACGATATCGACGTTCCCTCGCCGCAGATGTACCTTTATCGCAAGGGCCTCTTCCCGCTAGCGTTTGTTGAAGCAGAAGAAACCAGTCGAGGAGTTAGCTGGGCTCTCAAGGACTCGCGAGAATCCATTGATTATCAACTACCACCGCTCAAACAAATCAGTTTTGAGATCAAGACAGAGAAGATAAGGAAAATTCGGAGCTTCGAGGATAAACTAGCCTCGTTCCACTTTAGCCGCGACGAAAAAGAGATACTCGCCCTAGACTCGGGCAATGAAATAGACAAGATCCTCGGACTGGTAGAGGCCTTCAGGGTCGAAGACCCTGACGTGATCATGACCCATGGTGGCGATTCTTTCATCTTCCCATATCTTGCTCGAAGAGCACAAGAGCTTGGAATTCTAGACCAGCTGATCCTCGGCCGAGATGTCTCACCCCTCAGAGTCTATGAGGTTCAGGGCCACAGCTACTTCTCCTACGGCAAGATACTGTATCGTGAGACAGCCGCCCGGCTTTTGGGCCGGTTGCACGTGGACCAGAACAACGCATACGTGAGCGCCGACTGCGGGCTTGAAGGCCTGTTCGAAGTCTCAAGGACATGTATCATGCCGATCCAGAGAGCTAGCCGTGCTACCATCGGCACCAACATGACAAGCCTCCAGCTATACCACGCAGTCAAACGAGACGTCCTCATTCCATGGAACAAGAATCAGCCTGAAGAACTGAAGAACAGCGGAGAGCTAGTTACGGCCGACCGTGGTGGATTCATCTACCAGCCTGAGATCGGCATCCACGATCACGTTGGAGAGCTGGACTTTGCATGTCTTGCTGAGGATTCGGTTGTAGAAACCAGAAAGGGAAAGAAGTACGTTGTTGACGTTAGTGAATACGACGAGGTATTCACTCCATTCGGATGGCAAAGAGTATCAACAGTTCACAAATACCGAATCAAAGGTAAAGTTTTCAGATTAACTCTTGAGGATGGAAAAACTGTGACGTGCACTGCACGTCATAAATTTCCTGTCTTGATAAAGGATAGTCTTGAAGAAAGAAGATCAAACGACATTCGTCTGGGCAGCAGGCTTATTGTCGCCGATAATTTGCAAGTCTTTCAAGAAAACGAACTTGCTTGCATATTCGGCGCATTTACCGCGGAAGGAAGCAGTATAAGGAGTGATTATCAGTATTTTGATAAACCCAGGAACAAGAAACGCATTTCTCACCAGTGCAAGATACAGTTCGATATTGGAGAGCAAGAGACCGATTTTCGTGATTTCATAGTTAATACGCTATCAAGAATCTACCAAGGAATACACTTCTATGAAAGAAGGAAGAAAGGAGAGAGATGCCTCAGCATATCAATTTCACAGAAAGCCATCGTGAATGATTTCTTATCCAAATACAATTCCTTCATCGCAAATCATGATCTGACTCTAGACGAAAAAGCATCATTCCTACGAGGTTTCTTTGAAGGTGACGGAAGTGTAAACACCCGACGAAATACAATTCAATGCAACCAATCAATCGTTAACACTGAAAAACTAGAAATTGTGTACAAATATCTGCGCGAGTTAAACATTAAAAATCGCGTCGGAACATACAATTACGCGTATTCAACTAACCCGACACTCTTTCTCGAACTTTCAGGGTTAGAGGCGCATGTAAGGTATTACACACAGGTTGGGTTCATTTCGAAAAATAAAGAAGAAAAACTTCGCCAGATAATGCTTACTCGTATTAGGAAAGCCCAACACTACAACAATCCTCGCTTTGGAGTATATGTTAAAGCGCGAAAAAACAACGCACTCTCGTTTTTGCGAGAGGCACTAGTTATTAACAAGGAGATAATAGACTACGATGATTACGTGTATGACATAACACTGGAATGGGAAGAATTCCCATACTACTTCGCCAACGGCATCTTGACCCATAACAGTCTCTATCCGACACTCATGACTCAGAAGAACCTCAGCGGCGAAACTGTCAATTGTACTTGTTGTCCAGATTCCGCGAACCGTGTTCCAGAGCTCGGCTTCAACATCTGCGAGCGATGGGCAGGCATCGTTCCTCTCTCCCTGAAAATTCTTCTCGACAAACGAGCCCGATACAAGATCGCAAAGAAAACCGTCAAGGACGAAGAGTTGAAGGGCCTTTATGATCAGCGCCAGGCCGCGCTGAAATGGATACTAGTCTGTTGCCTACCATCTGAATCACCCGTGCTGATCTCTCAGAATGGAGAGATAAGTTACCAACAAATTGGTAAAGTAGTCGACCAGCAATTAGGCGATGATGCAGGAGTTTTTGATTGTCGTCAGGAATTGTATGTTGCGGGAGTGGATAAGAATCTAAAATCAAAATTTTGCAGAGTCTCAAAACTAATCAAGACTCCTTCCCCAGAAAAACTCCTTACGGTAAGAATGGATGATGGTAGACAGGTAAAATGCACTGCTAACCACTCATTTTATGTTCTGAGAAGTGGTCGCCTAGTTGAAATAAACGCTGAGAATCTGTCAAAAGGGGACCTTGTACCGGTAGCCAAACGCATCGTACACAATACAACAGTTTCGAGATTAGACCTTCTAGAACGAGTCAGACAAGAGATAGGCCAGACAGAGAGCGACCTTTGGCGCGCTAAGACTGAGAGCCTTCGAGCAGTCGTGAACTCTTCTTCGAGCACTCTTCAGGTTGTTCTGAAAAATGAAGGAAGACACATTCAGAACTTAGAGGCGTGGCGTGAAAGTGGAATACTCCCTTTTCGAGATATAGACCTTCTATCCCTACCCGAACAATCCTCAGACATTATCATCGGCCGCGGCAGAAGAGCAGGAGGGCATGTAGCTTGGCTACCCGCTTCCCTCGACTTGGATGAAGACCTAGGCTTTTTTCTGGGATTTTACGTGGCAGACGGAAGTGCGGGAGAGAATTTCATACGGCTCGATGTGGGAGGAAACGAAAGTGAAATCGTCGATCATCTTACTGACATCATCAAAACAAAGTTTGGACTTACCGCCCGATTGTACAAAGAATCCAAAGCTAACATGTTCGTGCTTCAGGTTAACAGCGTAAGCCTAGTTCACATTCTTAATCGAATCTTCGAACTTCCCTCTTCATCTGCCACTGGCAAACTGAAAGTCCCCCCTCTTCTGTTCAATGCTTCACAAGAAGCGATCCTTGGGTTCATTTCTGGACTTGTAGCTGGAGATGGTAGCGTAAACAAGGACCGAGACCACATCTCAATAGCAACCCACTCCTACGATTTTGCGGTGCAAATAGGATACCTAGCCCTCCACCTCGGAATACCTTTCAACATAATCAAAGGAAAAAGACTTCACAGAATTTATTTCGTCGGCCCAAATGGGCTTCGCCCTTTCAAAGAACTGTTCCTCAAGAAGAAACATAGAACTCGTTTTGAGACAATTAGAACTAGTTGCCACGCGCATTGTCGCCATGCTATCTTTGAAATGTTTCCAGTAGAGCAATCCGGCCTCAAAGAAATCGCTACTCTCACCCGTACAGTTAGAACCACCAGGATAGAAGGTAGAGTCCGAGTTTGCCCTGAACGTGCGAGAAGATCTCTTCAGAGAATAGCGGGAAACCCACACTCTTCCCGACTACGAGAATCTCACTCTCGAATCATGAAGCTACTAGATTCTGATATTGGCTTTGTCGCGGTAAAAGAAATCGAGCAGACTGAATCTTCCTCTCCCTTCGTATACTGTTTTGAGATCTCGGATGATGAGAACTTTCCCGCTTTCTTTACAGGAACTGGTGGCGTCCTTGTCCACAACTCCTTTGGCTATCTTGGATTCAAGAACGCCCGGTTTGGAAAGATAGATGCTCATATTGCGACCTGTGCTTTCAGCAGAAAAGTTCTGGGAGAGGCCTCAGCTATTGCTGAGGCTCGTGGTTTCAAGCTTGTCCATGGAATAGTCGATTCCTTCTGGCTAAGAAAGCCCGAAGCAACGAGAGAAGAGTATGAGGAACTCTGTAGGATTATACGTGAAAAACTTGGTCTGCCTATCTCTTTTGAGGGAACTTACAAGTGGATTGTTTTTCTCAGTTCGAAAACAGACTCGAAGGTCGGAGTGTTAAACCGGTATTATGGTATTTTCGAGGATGGAACGCTCAAGATTCGCGGGATAGATCTTCGGAGACATGATACTCCGGATGTCGTTAGAAAATGCCAGCGCAACATGCTGGACATCTTTACAGGAGCTCGTGATTCAGGCGAGTTCAGACTTCTCATTCCCAAGGCTCTGAGGGTCCTTGAAAGGTTCGTAGGTTTAGTGCGAGAGCGCAAGATTCCTCTAGAGGATCTTGTGATAGTCAGGAACTTGAGCAAGAATCCGGATGAGTATACTCACCAGGTTCCTCAGGCGATAGCTGCGAGACATCTTGTTGCACAAGGAGGTTCAGTGCACGCGGGGCAGCAGGTCAGCTACATTCTAACCAGTGACCAGACCCGCACGGCTTTACCGCCGGAGGTTGCTGGTGAAGGCACGGTCTATGATTCAGAGCGGTACGTAGACCTGTTGTGTTCGTCAGCGGCCAACCTTCTCTTACCTCTCGGGTATGATGCAAAATACCTTCGATCACTGTTTGGAGGGAGCGGGAGATACGAGGTTGCAGCCCCGAAGATCAGCTGATCGGTATCGAAGGTACTGTTTCCTCTGGAAAATCGCCCGAAATAAGCCCTAATCTCGATTCTGGGAGCCCTTTCCTGGACTGCCGGGGAAAACGCTCATGATAGGGCGATGACCCCCAGGCTCCGCCTAGGTATCTAGGCCCAGTCCAAGCCCTGAATCACGAGACTCACCCAGAAACCATACCCAGACAACGAGAAACCGCTCAAGGGGAGGGGATCTTAGCGACTCGACCTCGTGTGACATGAGGTGCTCCCGCGGACCCTTGTGAAAGTAAAATCTGCTGGCTAGGCCAATCGTCTCCTCAAACCAAGAAAATCTGTCAGAATCAACGGCCAGAAATAGGAAATCATTTCTGAAAGAGAGCGTGTCTTAGGCGTCTTGCGACGTAAGAATGGTTTTCTGCCGATCAGCTTTGTAGATATCTTGTCAGTGTCTGATTGTCTAATGTAACCATCTCCGTCTTGGCTTCCTGGATGAACGGATGCCTGGTGACATGCACCTGCGTATGTACTCCCTTGTCGTCTAGTGTGGCGGAGACGTGGGCTGTCTGGGCTAGAGCGTTGTCCATTGCCTTGCTTCTTGATTGCAGGTTCGTGACAACGATGATCATGTTTCGCTGTTCCGCAAGTATGACCAGGGAACGAATATTTCTAGAGAATAGATCGAATGCTTCCCTCTTCTCCTTGACATCCGGATCACAAAATAGAGCGGTAATGTCCGATATGATCGCCAGCCGGGCATCACACTGGTCAACTGCCTGCGCAAGCTCATCAGTTATGAGGCTGCTCAACTGGTGATGGGTGAAAGCCCGGCTGAGATGAATCCGCAGCTTAGTCCTTTCCTGATCCAGCCCGAGGCTGAAAGCGTGCTTCGACATGGTGTACGCATTGAAAACGTTGCCCCCGTCAACAAACACGACATCGCTATCCAGTCCCGGTGGAAGAGGATTGATGGCTCGGACGCAGATGAGATGGCTGAGGGCATTAGACGCTTCGCCTTGAAGGCTGACTAGCTGGCCGAAGCGGAGAGCAAGGGTTTCATCAAGCACCTCAATCCCTGTAGCAAGGTTTGACTGAAAATCTCGGAGTAGAGTGCTTCCCCTGCTTAGCTTAGCCTCCAACGGCTCCCCAGGCACGAACAGCTCCTCCCCGTTTTTGCAGATCGTGTTCGTAAGGAGCCGTTTTCCAGGTGGAAGAGCGGACGGCTGGACCTTGAGAGTTTTTTCAAGCTCGAAACCGCATCCCGGACAGGTGTCCAGGAAGACGAGCTGGACTCTGCGTGGATTGATGAACAGTTTAGAGAGAACTAGCGCCTCATCACACAGGCTGCAACTGTACAGATAGCCTTGAGCGCTCGATCGGTCCTGGTCTAGCTGCCAGGTCTTTGGCTGAAGAGGCTCAACAGTATTTCGGGTCCCCATGTCCGGCTCATTGTAATGGTCCTATTCGTCGCGTTTGTTTCGTGGGACAGCGTCTTCGACGCCTTTTTCTGTGATGTGGAAGTATGTTTCGGACTCTGGCAGATACGGCGAGTCTATCACTTTCGCTACTCGTAGTCCCTGACTGGACTTTTTCAGCATAATACGATGTGTGGACGCGTGGGCCATGATGTTCCCGCCTGCGGGACGTATAGGATCGCCGAAGAAGGCCTGCGGATTCGCCTGAACCTGGTTGGTGACCACGACGGCGAGGTTGAGGGCTTGAGCGATACGGAGGAGCTTGTGGAGATGGCTGTTCAATCGTTGCTGTCGTTCGCTGAGGGACTCTCGGCCGATATATTCGCCGCGGAAGTGTGAGAGGATGGAGTCGACAACAAGCAGTTTGATGTTTTCTTCTTTGCAGATCTTGAAAGCGTGATCAACGGTGAGTATCTGGTGGTCGCTGTTGTAAACGCGGCTGTAAATGATACCGTCAAGAATCTTGTCTGCATCTTGTCCGCTGGCCTGGGCCATCTGGAATACTCGTTGGGCGGCGAAGGTTCCTTCCGTGTCGATGAAGAGGACTTTTCCCTCCAATCCTCCTTCAGCTGCTGGAAGTTGAGTCTGGATGCTCAGTTTCATGCATATCTGCGATTTACCGGCTCCGAACTCACCCACAAACTCGGTGATAGCCTGTGTCTCAAGTCCACCACCCAGTAGCTTGTTGAGGTTGCTTGATCCGAAGCTGAGGCGGAGGAGAGTCTTACGCCGCTCCCATAGCTGCTTAGCAGTGACGAAGTCTGTCTGGATGGTTTCGCGAGCGGCCTTGCTGATCTTGTGGGCAACGCTGGTTTCAAGGCCAGCTTTCTCGACAAGCTCGCGGATAGGCGCGATTGCGAGGGATGCGATATCGTCGTAGCCTGCCTCTCGGAGTTTGTTGGCTGTGACTGGTCCGACGCCGTCTAGGTCTTGAATATCTAGCACTTCAGCGGTCATTATGATCTAAATAATCGCTGGGCTCGGAGTTCGCTTATCTCTTACAGTGAGGGGTGAAAGTATTCCTCTGAGTGAAGGCGATTGTCTACGCGACTGCGTATCTTCTCTCAAGACCCTTTGGAAGGTGGAGTCGAATCCTTCTTCTCCAGCCTGGACGACCATTGACTCATGGTCTTGGACAATAATTCCCGGAAACGCTTTACCGCCGAAGTCAGCCTCAACAATTCAGGCACATCACGCGACGTATACGTGCCCGACGCTGCTGAAACAGGTAAGGATGCGCCCATACCGGTCAAGGGCTGGTCCATCCGAACCCAGCCATGCCCCAGCTCAGACAATAGGGGAAGAACGCTAGTATCCGTTTCCCCCGTCAGCTTGTAAAGACTCGGTTCTCGAACATCCAACCGTGAAAGCTTGCTGGTAAATGAGGCCTCCTTTGAGAACTTCAGATCAGCCTGGAAAGCTCGAGCCAGCTGCTCGGTCAATGCTCGCACCTCCAAGAAACAGTCAGGCAGCATACCCAGGAGAAGATTTACCCGAAGACTCTGCGACAAGGGATGAAGAACCCGAACCAGATAGTTTGGAACCGCATGACGAGAGAAGGTCTCCGATAGGTGACCTAGCCCCATAACCCAGGCCAGATGGGACTTGAAATCCTCACGCAGCCCCAAAACCTCGCTCCAAGCATTGCTTCCCTCTCCAGACTGACAGAAATCCAGGTTTCGAGTCAACGACATGTTCACCTGGCGTAGAACGTCAACATCCACCGGTGAGACTAGCGGGCCCTGAACAGGCAAGGATCTCCAGCCATTGACAGTCACTCCAGCTGGGAGATAGGCAAAATGTTCCCATTGCAAGACCATAATCGTTCAAGACAAGCATCATGAGAGAACAAGAAGGGAGAACTCTTGCCAGAAGAGGCGCAGCAGTTCCAACACATGGAAGTGTTCTCTCATCGCTATTACCGACTGATGCGGGCACGCAGGTCGTCAATATCCGAATAGAGTCGACGGCGTAGCAACTCTGTTAAGCTGACGACGATTCTTCTCTTGATGTGAAAGCAACACGATCGATTACCGAAAGCGAAGTCAGTCGTGTTCTGACTATCCGGAAATCGATCGAGCTTGCTCGACGAGCTTATGTCAAACGCGAAAGAAAACAGGTTCTCGAACCCCTACGGACATGGTTCACGATTCCAGGCGGCGCTTCTTTCTATTTCATGCCTGCCTACGTGTTTGGCCTTGGAACGGTATCCCTGAAAGTAGTCAGCGTGAAGTCGGGAGACCGGCACGGCTCTCTACCATCCACCTCGGCCATAATCTACGTGTTCGACTCAAAGACCGGATCGGAGTTGGCGCGTATTGCGGGCGACAACTTGACCGCGATCAGAACCGCTGCCAGCTCGGCAGTTGCTACCGACATTCTAGCTATCAAAGACGTAGAGACCCTGGGAATCATTGGAACAGGAAAACAGGCGCAGGCCCACATCCCAGCGATACTGGAAGTGAGAAACGTCTTACGAGTCCTAGCGTATTCTCGATCAAAGGCCCATCGGGCAGCGTTCGTCCGAAGCGCTTCCAAAAACATTCCTGTTCCTGTCAATACTGCCACATCTCAGGAAGAAGTCGCTAGAAAGTCCGACGTTCTCGTTTTGGCTACTAGCTCTCATGTTCCGCTCTTTAGAGGCAGCACGGTTCGCTTCGGGGCCCATGTGAACGCGATTGGAGCCGCTCTTCCGAGTTCGCGAGAGATGGATACAGCTCTGGTGAAAAGATCTGTTCTCGTCGTTGACTCCGTCGAACAAGCTGTGACGAGCTATGGAGATATCATGATCCCGCTTAGAGAGAAGGCGATTACGAGATCACACATTAGGGCAGAACTAGGGAAATTGCTTGTCGACCCGAGCATCATAGCGAGAGGAAAAAATGACACTACCATTTTCAAAGCTGGAGGGCTTGGGGTTCTAGACGCGGTCTTTGCGGACTACATTGTCTCTCGGTTGTAGTAGTTCTTGTATAGTCCGATTTCTTGCCGAGTCTCACAAAGGCTGTCGAGACTCTGCGCGATTCGCGTCCCATCCAGCATTCCCTGAAAATGCCGGGATTGTAAGCGGTCATAAAGCAGTCGCGAGATCCGAAGCTGGCTGAAAACAGAACCCATTTAATAGTGGGTCTTGGGTTTCGCGGTCTCCGTGGGCCGGTAGATCAGCCTGGTACACAGCGCGTGAGGGCTGGCCGAAGATCGCCCGCTTGGCAGGTCGTCCTTCGACCCTGAATGCGGGAAGGCACTAACCCTGCTCCGTAGGGCCGCGGGTTCAAATCCCGCCCGGTCCACCACCATCAAGTCGGCGCGCGAGATCCGAGTAGCCCCCTGGCCCCATGAAAATTCACGATACAGATTCACTACTAGTTTCAGGGCGAGATCAAGAACAGTGTCAAGAGCAATTCAGATAGTTGTTTCGAAAGTGTTCCGAAAGGGTTTCAAAAACTTGCTTCAGGACGATTTCAGGAACTGTTTCTGATAATGATCCAATAACTGGTTTCAGGAACCGTTTCAAAAGACGATTACAAGAAGCGATTCTAATTACGCGATTCCCCCAAAAGAATACGACTCCAATCGCTGGCTCTAGGGAGCATTCGGTCGGACCAAATTCTCACCATTTCTAAGCCACGGTGTGTCGTTGTCGACCAATCGGCCGTCGAACGGAATCGTTCGACATGATCCAGCCTGGTCCGCATTCTCAGTTGGTCTTATAGGTGCTCGCGAGACGATGCTACTGCCTTTAGGTGCATGCTTTGCCAAGTAGACAGCCCACATGGTTTGAGACGATCAACCCGGCAACAGGCAAGACCCTCAGACGATACAAATCATCGACAAAAGCCGATGTCGACAAGGCAGTCACTAAGGCTAAAAAGGCGTTTGAGAAATGGCGCTTACTCTCACCCGCTAATCGGGCAATCTATCTGGATAGAGCCGCGAAGACGCTTCGGGCCCAGAAAGGGAAGCTGGCTCGAATAATCACCCAAGAGATGGGTAAACCAATCAAAGAGTCGCTACCGGAGGTAGCGAAATGCGCCTGGGCTCTGGAGTACTATTCAGAGAACGGCCCAAAATTCCTAAACCCCGAAGTCATAAAGACAGATGCAACAGACAGCTATGTTGCCTTCGAGCCGCTAGGGGTCATTGGCTCTATAATGCCCTGGAACTTTCCACTGTGGCAATGCATCAGGTTCGCAGCTCCCTCGCTGATGGTCGGTAACACGACCGTCTTCAAACCCTCCAGCATAACGGCACAGTCAGGACTCGCTCTCCAAAACGCCTTTGAATCAACCGGCCTCATCTCCGGATGCTTCAACATTGTCCTCGGAAGCGCTCAAGTAGCCAATCACCTGATCGAATCCGATGCTGTCGCCATCTCGTTTACGGGCAGCGTGAACGCGGGACGAACTGTGGCTCAAGCAGCGAGCACGCAGCTGAAGAAGTTCGTCCTAGAGCTTGGGGGCAGCGACCCTTTCATAGTTCTTGAAGACGCGGACATTGAGGCGGCCTCAACAGGCGCAGTCGCCGGCCGATTCATCAACAACGGCCAGAGCTGTATCGCGACCAAGAGGATCTTTGTGGTCAAGCACGTTCTCGACGAGTTCCTAGACAAATTTGTGAGAAAGACAAAATCGTTGAGAGTTGGAGATCCTCTTAGTCCTGAGACGGATATCGGACCTATGGTCAGGGAAGATGCGCTCAAGACATTAGACGGACAGGTCAAAGACGCCCTAGCACAAGGGGCCAACTTGGAGCTCGGCGGTGAGAGATTGAGGCGGAAAGGCTCCTTTTATGCCCCCACTATCCTCACAAACATAACGCCAGAAATGAGGATTATGAAGGAGGAGACATTTGGGCCAGCAGCACCTGTTATGGCAGTCAAGGATGAAACTGAAGCGATAAGACTTGCCAATAACAGCGAGTTTGGACTCGGAGCGACCGTCTGGGGAACTGATACGAGAAGGGCGGAGAAGGTCGCGCGAGAGATCTCAGCGGGACTTGTAACAATCAACAATGTTGTTGTCTCAGACCCCCGAATGCCTTTCGGCGGAGTTCGGCACAGCGGGATCGGTCGCGAACTTTCAAGATATGGAATGCTCGAATTCACGAATATGAAATCGGTCCGTGTATATGAAAAATCGCCGCTAGCTCACGCCCACGTAGAGTGAGAAATCTAGGGACACTTCTTGGGAGGCCGTACCACTCTTCTTTACTCTGAGAAGTTTCTGAACTACAGCCTTGGACCCTTTCACCCTCTCCGTCCGGTAAGGGTCAAACTAACCTATGACCTGATTCAGTCGAAAGGGCTGCTCAACGAAGACACTGTCGTAGTCACCGTGCCGAGAGTCGCGTCTGAAGAAGAGATTCTTCTCTTTCACGAAAAAGAGCATGTTCGATTGGTTCAGACGTATAGCGAGAGGGGCTCAGGGCTCCTCGACGGGGGCGATACTCCTGCCTTCAAAGGATGCTTCGAAGCCACCAGTCTAATCGTCGGTGCTTCCCTCGGAGCCTGCGACAAAATAATGGCCGGAAAATTCGCCCATGCCTTCAACCCATCGGGGGGGCTACATCACGCGCATCCTGAACGCGCTTCAGGGTTCTGCATCTTCAATGATCCTGCAGTGAGCGTTAATTATCTGAGGAAAAAATACAATGTCAAGAGGCTAGTCTACCTAGACATCGATGCTCATCATGGCGACGGTGTCATGTACGGGTTCTACAACGACCCATCAGTATTAGACATTGATTTTCACGAGAACGGAAAATTCCTCTTCCCCGGAACAGGGTTTCCTGACGAGATCGGGGGGACCGAGGCGAAGGGTCTCAAACTAAACATCCCACTCCCCCCTGGCACAGGGGACGAGGCCTACCTCAAGGCGTTTCACAAGCTTGTTCCGGACACAGTTAGAAAATTCCGGCCCGAGATTATCCTCGTTCAGTGCGGTGCCGATGGCCACGCGGATGATCGCCTCGCCCATCTTCGACTGACTACAAATACCTACAGGGAGGTAGTTTCCGAGATGCATTCTCTCGCACACGAGCTTTGCGATGGCCGATTCCTGCTATTCGGTGGAGGTGGTTACACTCTTGCCAACGTCCCGAGGGTCTGGACCGTCGCCTTCGCGACTCTTGCGGGAAAAAAGCTGGACAATGGGATCCCAGAACCCTGGTCAAGAAGGTTCGGCGAGCTCACCGGAGAGGATCCTCCAAACAACCTTCACGATAATCCTACAAGGGACGATTCGAAGACGATTGGCGAAGTGGATAATGTGCTGGAAGAGCTAGCGTCCTACCTCACTGATTGATCGCGTGATGATGCAACCTTTATCTTTCAACGAAAGGCAGCGTTCGCGTGAAGGGACATAGATGGGCAGCAAAGGAACCACATCTCTTGGAAAGATGGGCGGAAAGGGCACCCACATCAGGTGCCGAAGATGTGGCCGACACGCCTACCATGTCCGCAAGAAACGTTGCGCTGCCTGCGGCTTTGGAGAGATTGCAAAGCTTCGACGCTACTCTTGGCAAAACAAGAAGATAAACCGAACAAGAATAGTTTAGATCCTGCGGTTTTTCTTCCACCCCTCGTTCAGAACCGCTCTTATTTGGATCGAATTGATGGAAGCGATTGCCTACGGTCGAAGTGAGATGTCCGCGTTGTAACCGTCCGATGCATTGGAATGGCAGACTGAAAATATTCATCTGCGATACAGACGGATTCATACTGGGTCGTAACGACCCTTATGTGAAACGACTGGAATACGAAAACAGTCACGGTACACCCGCCCCGTCTGGTCACTGAGTACGAGCTCAGCCCTCAGTAAATCTCCGCCCACCAGGTTGAAAAATCACAAGCTCCGACCTTTTGCACAATTGTCGCAAGATAATTGGTGTTGTTTAGCAGAGTGTTTCGGTCGGGAGTAGTTTCACTTTCATCTACGCAATATCAGTCAACAATGGAGCGATCGATAGGATACCGACGACAAATATTCCGGCCATCAACGAAAACACATTGGCAAACCAAGATTTCTGGTGGCTCATAGGGTACTTACAGGGAGACGGTAGCCTGGACCTGAGAAACGGAATTTGGTTCCACTAAACAGACCGCGAGCTCATAGACGCCGCCAAGAGTCTAGTCAGCAGTCTGTTTAGACTCTCCTCAAGCATCTACCTTGAGAAACCGAAGCCTCATCGGAAGCCCAGGCTTAGACTCGCAGTATACTCGCGAACATTGGTCAGGTGGCTCTTCAAACAAAAGTTGAACTTTGGTACCCAGAGATGGACCGTGCCCAAATTGTCGAAGAATCTATTCTGCCCCTATATTGCGGGGCTCTTCGATGCTGAGGGGCAAGTTGTTTTGGCACCGAGTGG
>Ga0209806_1000515_pt1 | contig 26137 bp, 4 predicted proteins | sample GraSoiAngelo_152_FD_186166 | JGI IMG/M metagenome (GOLD analysis project Ga0209806, IMG submission 186166) | Grasslands soil microbial communities from the Angelo Coastal Reserve, California, USA - 14_1009_12_30cm (SPAdes) (version 2) | ecosystem: Environmental > Terrestrial > Soil > Grasslands ... | reverse complement strand
GCTGAAGACCTGCGCCAGCTCACCCCGATTCCGGCGACCATCGCGAGCAGGAAGACCGCAAGCGCGAGAGCGAGGACAGAGGGTCCGATCTTGCCCGCGGCGATCGCTGAGGTGAGGGGCCCCCAGTCGACTGTTGCTGCTCCATTGAGCCAGGCGATCAAACCCGTCCCGAACGCGAGCAATGCCAGTGTCCAGCGCTTTTCGCCGTTCGACATCTGATGCATGTCGAAGCGCCGCTGGCGTGGCCTCACAGGCACGGTGGCCAACCGGGTCAGCAGCACAATCCACACGACCAGCATCACCAGTCCGATCGCCAGCGCGATCCACGGGTACGCGGTCTTGTCGATAGGTGAGAGGTCGGCTGAGCCCGCCCACGCGGCCATGGGCAGCGCCCAGATGAGGCTGGTCAGCGCGGCAAACCCAGTCCGGCCGAAGCGATCAACGAGTCCCTTCATCACGGTGCATATTTCTCCTGCAGGTATTGATCGAAGGTGATCTTGCCATCTTTGTGTTCAGGGCAGGTAAGCATTCCTTCGGCGAATTGCCGGCTGAACCTGAACGGTAGCTTGAGGTTGATGAGGCGGCGATTTCGCTTGCGCGCCTTGAGCCAGGACTCGGCGATGCTCTCGAAGTCCCGGACCTCGGGACCGCCGAAGTCGGGCAGCATGCCTGCAGGCTCTTGCAGAACGACATCGACGACGCGCTGTGCGACTTCTCTGGTGTCCACCGGCTGAAACTGCCACCTGAAGGGAATCGCCGCCACGCCGGGGAGCCGCGTGAAACCGCCGAGAACGATCTCGATCAAGTCGTGAAATTGCGTGGCGCGCAGGATCGACCACGGGACGACGTCTTCTCGAACGATCGCCTCCGCGCGGAGCTTGGTTCGGTGGTACGGGTAGGTCGACTTATCGATGCCGACTATTGACACGTAGACGATGTGCTTGATGCGCGCGTCGCGGGCAGCGTTCAGGAGTCGGCGTGTTCCACCGACGTCGGCTGCCCGGCTCGCCATTGACTCCCGCGCTCCGGTCGCGGCATGGACGATGGCTTCCATTCCCATCACCGCCTTGCCCAGCCCCGTGCCGGTCTTGAGATCGCCCTGCACCGCGTCGACGTGGCCGCGAGGCTCACGGCTCAAGATGCGGGCGCGATGGCCCGACTGACGAAGCAGCATCACGACGTGGCGACCAAGCGTTCCGGTTCCGCCGGTGACCAGAACATTCATCGCCGGGATCTAATCCTTGTTGCCCAGTTTCTCTCCGAAGAAGTGCAGCACGCGGTTCCAGGAGTCATCGGCTGCTTCCTTGTTATATGAACGTCCGGTGTCATTGAAAAATGAATGATGCGCGCCCGGATAGACCTTGATGTCGTGCGAGATGCCATCGCGCGTGAGTGTCGCGTCCAGCGCGCGGCCGGCGCGCGCGGTGAAATCTTGCTCGGGGTAAGAGCCGACGACAGGACATAGGCGGCTCACGACGTCGAGCGGTCGCGGGTTCGAGGCGTAGAACGGCGCGATCGCTTTCAACCGCGAGTCGGTGCATGCCCAGGCAATCGCAAAACCGCCGCCCATGCAGAAGCCGATGGCACCCATTCGCTGCGCGTCGACCTCGTCCAGCTTGGCGAGGAACGTCAGGCCGCTCTTCAGGTCGTCGATCCCATATCGGTTGACGGAGCCGATCAGCATGCCGGCCATGTACCGCGACATACACACGGCGCGATTGCGCCCGCTGAACAGATCAACGGCGAGGGCCGCGTAACCCGCGCCGGCAAAGCGACCGGCGATGTCCCTGATGTGGTCGTTCAGGCCGTAAGCCTCGTGGATCACGACGACGCCAGGATGTGGGCCATCGCCATCTGGCAGCGCAAGATATCCGCCGCCCTTCAGAACGCTCGTCGCAATATCGCGTGTTTGCATCTTGTGATTGGGGCCAACGGAGATGGTAGCGGTGCGCGAAAGGGCGGTGAGGGCGGACGGTATCCTTTAGTCGAACCACTCGCAAGGCGTGGGCCCGTGGCGCAGTTGGGAGCGCGTCTGACTGGCAGTCAGAAGGTCAGGGGTTCGAATCCCCTCGGGTCCACCAATTCGCGAGTTGCACAAACCCGTGTCTCCAAGCGTTCTCGCTTTTATGAGAGTCGCGGGACTGCCGCTACTCGTGCTTGCATGCTGTGCAGTCATCGCAGCGCAGGGTTGTGCTCAAGATGCGAGCTCGCAAGGGCCCGATGCCGCGCCTCCAACCGGCCTCCAGCCCGCGATAGCGGTCGATGACACGTCGACCTGGCCGCAGACCGATCCGAACTCGGACCCCAACGGACCGTCGCTTGACATGATGATCACCAGGTCGATGCTGTACGCAGCCGGCTTGAAGCACGGTGTCAATCCATATCTCGTCATGGGTCTGGCCTGGCATGAGAGCGGATGGCAGCCCTCAGTCGTCTCCTCGGCGGGTGCGGTCGGGATCATGCAGGTCATGCCCTCCACGGCTGCCGCTGATGGGCCGGCGCTGCTCAATCGCAACGTCAATCTCTACGATCCGGGAGACAACATCGACATGGGAACGGCCATCATCAAGAGCAACCTCAACCGCTACAACAACGACCTGGCCAAGGCGCTCTGCGCCTATTACGCCGGCGGGGGAGCCGTCACCGAGTGGGCGAACATGAGAGCCGACTGCCGCCGCTATGTCTGGGCCGTCTACAACGCGGCGATGTTGTTCAAGGAAGGCAAGGGCCCGGTCTAGCCAGTCCCCACCGTCGACGCGCGTAAAGCGAGCTCGGGCCCCAGGATCATATGTTGTGGACCTTCGCCTCTTTTCGACGCCAGACTGAGCACGAGCCGCGCCATCTCGCGGCCCATCTCCTCGATCGGTTGCCTGACGCTGGACATCGGCGGCTGCGTCGCGGCCGCCACCGGGGAATCGTCGAAGCCGATCACCGCTACGTCGTCGGGCACCCGACGCCCAAGCACCTGCAGCGCCCACATCGCGCCGGCAGCCATCTCGTCGGATGCGGCGAACACGGCATCGATGCGATGCGTGGAGGCGAGCAATCGCTCCATGGCGACCTCGCCGCTATCGCGCCCCAAGTCCGCATGCTCCACCAGGTCGGACCGCAGGGCGGCCTTCCACATCGCTTCGCGGAATCCGTGCAGTCGATCGTCAGTTGCGTGCAAACCTCGCGGTCCACTGATGTGAGCGATTACGCGACGGCCCTGCTCGATCAGGTGCTCGGTGGCGGTCCGCCCGCCGGCGTGATTGTCAACGTCCACAAAGCTCACCTCGATCGAGCCGCGCGGCCGGCCGCCGAAAACGGTGGGGATGCCGCGGGCCTTGAGCCGCGCGGGTAAGACATCCGACTCGTGAAGCGTCAATAGCAGGACGGCGTCGACGTGGCCGCCGGCCAGGTACTGCTCGAGCCGCTGGAGGTCGGTCGGTGACTGCGGAGAAAACAAGACCATCTGCAAGCCGCTGGCCGAGAGCTCCTCGCCGACGCCGCGCAGGAGCCGCGGGAGCAGCGGGTCGAGGAACAGCCGCGACCCCGGCTCGGGCACAACGACGCCGACGGAGTCGCTGCGCCCTCCAGCCAGACTTCGGGCCGCACTGTTGGGAACGTAGCCCAGCTCGGCCGCGGCCAGTTCTACCGCCCGACGCGCTGCTTCGCTTACGGCGGGGTTGCCGCCGAAGACCCGGGACGCGGTCGCTCGCGACACGCCGGCTGCTCTCGCCACCTGATCGAGCGTCGGCTGAGTTCGTGAAACCGCTTCCATCGGCGTGCATAAGTAGACAGCGATGGCCCAGCGCGGTCAATGGAGATGTTCCCCAGCTCGAGCGGGGTCGGTCGCGAGTCCGATCACGTCCGTCTCGGGATGCGGCGACTCGGCCTTGGATCTATCGACCGAGTTTGGCCCGGCGCCATGCAGACTTCATGGCTCAAGCGAGCGACGCTGGTGCGCGCCGCCGAAGCTCTCGAACCACTACTCCCGGCGACCTCTCAAGAGGCAAGTTGTTGCGATGATCGAGTGAATCCGCCGACTTCATAACTGCACACAAAGCGCAATCGAAAACTTTCCACTTGACAGTGCCTTAAGGCGCGATGAGAATTCCCTCCTCGACCCGTCGGATGGGAGTACGGCGTGGTCAAGTCACTGGCTTCTAGACGAAGGAAGGACATTTGTCTTGTCGCGGACGCCGAGCGCCGGCGTGAGCTCGTAAAAGTGATCCCCGCCAGATCGACCCAACCCGCGCCGGAGGACGCACAGTGAAGCCCGTCCTCTGGGTCATTGGGTCCAAAGTCTCGTTCGTGGCCGCTTTCGCGGCCGCCGCAATCGCGATCCAGTCCGCCAGCCAGTTTCTCCCGAATTCCAATCCGTTTGGGCAGGTCAGCAGCGGTCCTACCGCTGCGACAACGACCTCTAACGTGCAGTCGGCCTCGATCGTCGCGTACCGCGAAGGTCCTGGAGCTGGACAACTGACGCTTCAGATGAGCCGTCCGTTCTCAGACGGCCGTGCGTCCGAGATCAGCAGCCAACTCGGTACTGACGTCGTCACGGCCTTCCCGGCATTCGGGACTTACGTGCTGGCGCTCCCGCGAATCCAGGTCACGGTCGTGGATGAGAAGTCCGCCGAGGTTTTCTTTCCGAAGCTCATCACGCACGACCAGATGCTGCAGTACCTGCGCGACAACCAACTTAGCTTTATCCGGTGGGCGCGCAACGTGGACGGCAGCGGCCGCATCGCCGAGGTCGCCATTCCGCGTATCCAGCTGCAGCTCGTAGATCCATATCTGGGGATTTTTGCGGCGCGAATTCCGCGGCATCTTGATTCGATTCGAGTTGGCGATTGGGCGAAGAGCCTCAAGATGGTTGTGGTCAGCTACGACCCCGACACGGGCGATGCACGGCTTCAGATGGCCGAGCTGGTCGGCCTCAATGAGCTCGTCGGCCGGCTACGAAGCCTGAGTGCGACAACTTCTGCGCGGGCCGCAGTTGCGCCTACACCAACGTACGGCCCGCCGAACTCCCTGCAGACGCAGCCAACGGGAACTGGTGTAACTCTGTCGTGGTTGGCCGGCGTGAATGCGACTGCGTACGCCATTTATCGGTCCAGCACCGTCGCAGGCACCTACTCCTACATCGGTCAGACGACGACCCTTACCTACGCTGACAACGCGGCAGCGGCCGGGGCGACCAGCTACTACCGCGTTATGTCAATGCATGCATGCCCAAGCAGCGGGCTTGCTGCGGGCGGCTGCGTGAGTGGCCAGCCAGCTCTAGACGCTCGCTACGTCACTGACCCCGTCTCGGTAGCTGTGCCCGCGGCGTCGGCGACAACCACCACGACGACAACTCAAGGCACCGCCACTCAACCTGCTTCGACGGCAACCTCCACTACGACTACGGCAACCACCACGACGACTGCAACAGGAACCACCGCCACTCAGACCGACTCGACCACGACCACTACGGCCACCACGACGACAACGACAACCACGACCGCACAACCGCCTCCTCCCGCACCGTCAACACAGGTCCAGGCGATCGCACAGGACGGACATGTCCAGCTGACCTGGTCTGCCGTCGCCGGCGTCGGCGCGTACCGGATTTATCGTTCCGAGCCGGGCCAACAACCCGTACTCGTGGGATCGACGTCGGGCACATCCTTCCTCGACTTCGGTGGCAACGCGGGCGTCACCTACACCTACTTGGTGGTCGGCGACGATCCGGCCGCCACTCCCGCGGCGCCACTAGGTACGGCAGCAGCATCATGGGTCGCACCCAGCAGCGAGCCGACGGTCCTGCAGGTGATGCCGGGTGGCTCGACGGTTGGCGGCAACGTCATTCTCAGGCTCGACGCGCGAACCGGCGACGGGAGGGGAACAGTCAGCTGGAGCGTTGACGGTGGCTCGAACGTTGGCATGGCTACGGGCACCGCCCTCGGTGGCGATCCGCAGGCCTGGACGTCGAGCGTGGCGTGGGACACGACGACGGTTGCCGATGGAACGTACACGTTGACAGCCACCATCACTGATGGCGCCGGTCACGCGGCGCGGCTGACTCAGACCTACCGAGTCAACAACGCCGCGGCCCCCGCGCCGACCGCGTTCACCGCGGCAGGCGTTTCGGGCGCCGTGGCGCTGACCTGGCAGCAACCCTCGTACGGTGGCGCTTCGCTGTACCGCCTCTTTCGCGATCAGTCAACTGAGCCACTTGTTGAGCTGAATGCCGACGCGAGGTCGTATGTCGACACCACCGCCGGCTCGGGACTTCACAGCTACACCCTGGTTCTGCTGGCACGGGATGGACAGCAGAGCAACCCCGTTACGGCCAGGGCCGCCGCCGCCGGTGGGGTCGTCAGCCGGGTTGTGACCATCGGAGCGCTCCTGCCTTCCGGTGAACCGATTGCAGCAGGCGCGATCGTCGCTGGGCGGCTCCTCCTTCAGGCAGCAGTAACGCCCACCGCCGGTACGACATTCGACTACAGCTCAAACGGCAACACGTGGTCAGTGGTCCCGGGTCACGTCGACTGCGACAGCGGCGTTTGTAGGCTCGATTGGAACGCTGGCCAGCTCGCGGCGGGCCACTACAAGCTGCGTGCGGCAACTGCTGATTCGGTCAGCCCGACGTTCGAAGTAACGGTCGGAAGTCCACCGTCAACGATTGCACCGGCAGGCGTCGTGGCGGCCACAGCGCCAGGCGGCGTGGCGCTGCACTGGCAACCGGCGGTGACTTCGTCGCGGACCGTGTACTCCGTCTGGCGCCAGGGATCACCCGAGTGGCAATTGCTGGGACGGACCAGCGACAACGATTTCATCGACACGGCGGTGGTTGAGGGCGCCACGTCGACCTACCGAATCGACACGGAAGACGCAGACGGCTCGGGAGGCGCACCCTCGCAGCCGACGTCTGCCGCGACCCAGCTAGCACAAGCCCCAGCCGGCATCATCGGGCACACGCTCGCCCGGCCCGACGGCTTGGGCGCTCACTCCAGTCGGGCCGGAGTGACCCTCACGTGGGCAGCTTCTGCCGGGGCGACCACATATGTGGTGGAGAGAGGGTTGTCGGCGGCAGGTCCGTTCGCCGACGTTGGGACGGCCGCCTCAGCTCGCTACGTCGATCGCGGCGGCACAGTCGGTGGACAGTTCTTCTACCGCGTCGTGGCCAGGGCAGGATCCGCATCCAGCGAACCGTCTGCAACCGTCAGCGCAACTTACGCGCCGGCTGCGCCGGTGTCCGCTCCGGCGACGTTTGTCGTTGCGGCGGGGCCACCACCCGCATTCCAGCACGACGTGGTGCTGACGTCTGGCCCAGCGGCCGTTTCGGCCCCGTCTCTCGTGAGCGTCAGCGCCTTGCTGGCTGTGAGCGGGTCGTCGACCGCGATCATCGGCTCGGCGAAGATCGAAGTACAGGGTGTGACCGGTGGGTGGCAGCAGCTCGCCCTGCTACCGGCATCGGCGACGGCCAGCGGGTGGAGCGCTCTTGGGCGGCTCATCACCTCAGCACTCCCGGCCGGTGACTACTCAGTCCGGGCGGTTGGGCTTGCCCCGAACGGGTCGATACTGGAGACCACAGCGTCTGCACCGATACACGTTGTCCACTCAGCTGTCGCGCCGGCCAGTGTTGCAGCCCAGGTCCTGGGCGACACCGTCTCGGTGTCATGGTCAGCACCAATGAGCGACCTCCCACTAACCTTCTCGGTCTACCGCTCAGAGACGGGTGCGACCGGGTATGCGCTGGCGGGGTCAGGTCTTACGTCCACTACGTTTGCCGATGCATACCTGCCGGGTGGGGCGAACGTCAGCTACGTTGTGACCGCCACTGATCCGGTCGGCAATGAGAGTGCCTTCTCGGCGTCGGCGCATGTCAGCACGCCGGCCGTATGGAACCTTCAGGCTCCATCGGTCAGCCTGCTGCCCCTGCTCGGAACCGGCTCAAACACGATCGTCGCTGCCAGCGCCGCATCGTCGAGCGGGATAGCCTCGGTGCTGTTCGCCTACGCCCCAATCGGCAGCGGGGCTTGGTTGAATCTGCCGCTTGCCCTACCGCTGCCGAGCTCGGCGGGCGCAGGGCCATCGTTGATTCAGCCGCCAGGCGCGACGTGGGCTGCCCGATGGGATACGAACAACCTCACCGGTGTTTTCGCTGTTAAAGCGACTGCGACAAGTTCGGCAGGAGTGGCCTCGGCCCAGGTCCTCAACGTGACCTTCGGCGACGCTGCGCCGCGCGGCCCGCCAGGAATCACCCTGACAGCAACCCCAATCGCCGGCGGTGTGCGGCTGACCTGGCCCTCCGCTGGCGTGACTTACCAGGTTCGCCGGTCGACAGTTGGTTTGACCGGGCCGTTCAACCTCATTGGCTCAACAGCTTCCGCTGCATATGAGGACCTCGGCCTCGTTCCCGGAGCCTCCTACTCCTATCAACTCTCGACACCGGCGGGCGCCGCGAGCGGTGTTGTGTCGGCCATTCCTCCCGCTGAATCGGAGAGTCTGACGATGGTCACCGCCGGAGGCGGCGGGACCGCCACCAGCGCCGACGGCACCGCGAGCGTCAGCTTCGCCCCCGGCAGCGTCAGCAGCCCTGTATCGGTGTCCGTATCGCACTCGACGGCGGGCGTTCCACTCAACCTGCAGGCGGTCTCACCGGTGTTCGAGCTCAACGCGGTCGACGCGTCTACAGGGGCCCGAGTCGACACCTTCGCAGCGGAACCCACGGTTACCGTCCATTACGACCCATCGGCGCTGCGGGCGCCGAGCCTGTACTACCTCGATTCAGTCAACGGCGCGACGGCCATCCCGGCAGCGATCGATCCGGTCGCTCACACGTTGACCGCCGCGCTGCCGCACTTCAGCACCTACGTGGTGGCGCTCAACGATCCGACGGCTCCTCAAGCGGGCAACTACACGCTGTCCTATTCGAGCCTCGTAATGAGCCTGAGCGGTCCGGGATGTCCTTCCGATCCGGGCTGTTCAACGACGCTCACGGCGGACACCGACGCGGCGACGGTCACGCTAGCGACTGCTCATGACCTCACCATCGGGGATCTCACCACCTACAACGGAAACCTAACGATCAACGGCTCTGGCGTTGAGACTGTCGAAGTCGGCCGCGACTTTGACCTGAGGGTCGCGGGCTCGACGGCAGCTGGCTCGTTGACGATCAGCAGCGCGATGCCAGTCATCGCGCTGAGCGGCATCAAGCTCATCAAGCTGACCAACACCGGTACCGGCGATCACATGCTTGACGCCTCAGGCTTCGGTGGCGATACATGGCTGGTCGCGGGTCCCGCCAATGACACCCTGCTCGGCGGTACAGGGGCCAACAGGTACAAGTTCAGCGAAGGCAACGGCACTGACACCGTGACCGGCACGGGAAGCGGCATCGACACGCTGGACCTGACTCAGCTGATCAGTGCGCAGCTGACCGTCACCGCGGACAAGAAAACGATCACCGAAGTCTCAGGCGCGAATACCAGGACGATCAGTCAGACGGCCAAGATCGCGCAGCGTGTCGATGTCTCGTTCAGCGGGTTGACATCGCCAGTCGCCCAGCTGCTGGACCAGATTTCGACGTTTGCGACCCAGCTGAAAGACAACATCGGAGAGCTCTCGAACGTCCTGCCGCTGCTCGACGCCGGCAAGGTCGGCGCAGGCCTCAACGCGCTGGTCGGCTTCGCTGACAAGGTCAAAGCGGTCGCCGGCGATCTCAAAGCGAGCCTGGGCGCTCTCTCGACGCTGTCGGCGGCGCTCGACGCCCTGCAGAACCACTTCACGGCCTCGGCCGGCAATCCGTTCACGCTGACGTTCGACACCAGCTACCGGCGCAGCGCGGCGTCCGGTGGTGACCTCGAAGCGCTGATCGACGTGACGCTGAACGAAACGACCCTGGCCAACATAACCGGCATCAAGCCGAACCTGGGTCAGCTCGGCCAGCAGCTCGGCATCCAGATCGATCCGGGGATCAGCTTCGGCCTGACAGCCACCGTCAAGGGCCACCTCGACGTCGGAGTGGTCGCGGACTCTGTGAACAGCGGGACCCCGCTCGTCTTCGTGGCCTCGGACGATCCTTTGTCGCCGGCTTTCACTCTGAAGGTTTCGGCGGATACCCCCGATCTCGGCAACATGTCGATCGGCGTAAGCCTCCTCGAGGCCACGTTCAGGACAGGATCCACGATCCACGTGGGCGGAACGCTCACGCTCAGCCTCAAAGATCTCGGCACCAAGCGAATCACCGTGAGCGACCTGACCAGCAACACGCTCAGCAGCCTCGTCGACGTGGTCGACGCGGGGAGCTCGACAACGCCGGACGTGAACGTCGACCTCACTGTCGACGTGAACGCCGGCATCAGCGTGATCCACAGTGTCGGCCAGACCGGGGTGAAGCTCGCGACCGCGAGCTTCAAGGTCAAGGTGCCGAAGCTGTTCGGGGGCTCTGGCGGCGCCGCGCAGCCAACCATCGACTTCAAAGCTGACGCGACGCCGCTGACGAGCGCCTTCAGCGTCTTCGACAACTTCAGCAAGGCGGGACCAAACGAGATCCTGGGCATGCTCGGCCAGGTCGCCCAGCTCTTCTCGTCGATCGCCCAGTCCTCCGCCCTGGCCGGGGTGAAGATCCCGTTCACCGACATGACGCTCGGCGATGCGATCAACTACGCCACCGTCTTCAAGCACCAGATCCTCGACCCGCTGTTCAAGAGCGGTGACGCGACCAAGCCGGACGCAAACGGCGACGGCAAGGTCGACCTCCACGACCTCAACTTCAACGGCATCCAGAGCCTTCTGAACCGCCTGGAAAATGCCGTTGGGCTGCCTGACAACACGCTGACCGCAACATTCAACGACACCACAAACGAGTTGAAGTTCAACTTCACGCTAGACCCCTGGCTCGGGCTGTTCACGTCGGTCAAGGTCATCACCGGCCCGAGGGCAGTGGTGACGACGATCGTGAACGGCGGCAGCGCCAAGAACGAGGTGCAGGAGCTGGCGATCAACGCAACCGGCGGCGTCTTCAAGCTCAGCTTCAAAGGCCAATCGACCGGTCTGCTGTGCGCCGGCACCGTAGGTCCCGTCTGCACCGGAGGTGCGATTACTGCCGCTGACCTGGCCAAGGAGCTTGCCAAGCTGAGCACCATCGGAAGCACCGGATCGACGCCGAATGTTTCGGTCGCTCTCGACGGTCCAACCGGCATCTACACGATCACTTTCGATAAGGCGCCTTTTGCTGGCACCAACGTGGATGAGATCGGGGTCGACCTTGGCGTGCTCGGCCTGGCGAACCTGGGCCTTTACAACAAGGACAGCGCGCGCGAAACGATCATCGTCCCGGCCAGCTCAAGCACTTACTGGCTTGCCTACCCCGACGCCACGAACAAGCTCGACCTCAGCGACCAGCTGCAGCCTGACGCGAGCACCTCGGACACGACGAGGGCGACCAACATGCAAACGGTCCTGAGCGGCCTGTCACCTATCGGCAGCGGAAAAGTGACGGTCGCCGCGCACTCGTCGACCGGTGGCCCGACGACCTACGCCGTCACCCTCACGAACCCGACCGCGGACGGCCTCAAGCCTGACTCGATCGTCGCCGCCGGTGGCCTCGACCTGAAGTTCGGCGCCAGCCTCGGCACCCTGGCGGGGATCCAGACGAGCGGCAGCGTCGTCCCGCTCCTCGGCCTCTTCGCGCACGCAAGCTTCGGCATCAATCTGAACGACCCGAAGCAAAGCGTGCAGACGACGCCGGGCTCCTTCAACGCAGGACCGCGGGTCGACGTGATCACGACGCAAGAGGGCGGCAAGGCTGTAAGCGCGCGAACCGTCCAGCACGGCGACGGTTCGGCCGCCCCGACACTTTCGACGGTTCAGGTGTTGACGGTGCGGGCGAAGTCGGGCACTTACACCCTCAAGACGAATTCGGGCAGTGCCGCCACGCTCAACGTGACCGATGGCGACCCCGCTCTGACCTCAGCGATCGAAGGCCTCGGTGGGATCGGGGCAGGGAAGGTCACCGTCACGCACACGGTCCAGCCGGAAGGCACTGCCTACTGGATCACTTTCGACTCGAGCCTGAACGATGTGGACCCGCTGACGACTGACGGCACCAACCTGGTCGCCAGGGATGAGGTGCAGCAGGTCAGCGTCTGGAACTCGAATTCCGGAACCTACACGTTGAAGGACGGCACCACAGTGGCGTCGGCCTGCACAACGGCCACGCACACACCAGGTACAGCGACCATACCGTTTGACAACGGCGATCTCAGCCAGCTCAACTGTCTGGCCGGCGGAGACGCGGTCCACTCGTCGTCGACACTTTCAGCGGATGGTCTGTCGCGGACGTTCACGTTGACGTTCTCTGGTACGTCGGTGACCGGCAAGAACGTGGACGCGATCGTGGCGGATGCCAGCAGCCTGAAGGGCGCGCTGCAGAACGGCCAGCTGCTTGGCGACGTCCACTTTGGCGCGACCCTCTACAACAGCCCGGCCAGTGCGGTCCTCGTGACGCAGGATGCTGCCGCAAGCGCCAGCGTCAGCACAGTCGGCCAGGGTGGTCAGTTCACCAACGTCGAGCAGACGACTGCCGGTGTCGCCGGTGTGCCCGGTGTGAACGCAGTACAGGTTGTGACGGTGCGGGCCGGAGGCGGCACCTTCACCCTCAGCTACCAGGGTCACCCCACCCAGGCGATTCCTTACAACGCCTCGGCGACCGATGTACAGCGAGCGCTTGCCGCGATGGCGACCGTCGGATCGACTACGGGAACCTCGAACTTCGCCGTCGACGAGAGCGTCACTCCGGACGGGACCCTCTACACGGTCACTTTCGTCAACACGCTCGCTGGAGCGCCAGTCGACCTGCTGACCATCAGCGACGCCGGACTGTCGGCGCGCAACGAGGTCCAGAAAATCACAGTCCACGGCGCCGTCAGCGGGACGTTCAAGGTTCACCTCAACTACGCGGGACAGGACACGTCGACCACGATCAATGTCGGCGCACCCGCGCAGACTCTGCCCTGCCCGGCCGCCGGAGCGACTCCTGATGTGGAGTGCTCTCTGGCGGCGCTGGCCAATATCGGCGCCGGGAACGTCGCCGTGCTGCAGTCCGGCGAGAGCTACCTGGTCATGTTCATCGGAGGGCTGGCGGGTAGGGACATCGCCTCGCTCACGATCTCAGGCCCCGACCAGAGCTTGACCGCGCAAAACGAGCTGCAGACGCTGCAGCTTCTGAATGCCACCGAAGGCTCGTTCACCCTGAGCGCAACCTTCGGCGGCAAGACGCAGAAGACCGTCGACATTCCGTATGGATCGGCGGCCAGTGTGGTGAAGACCGCGCTGGGCAACGTGCTCGCCGGCCTCGGCCTGGCTGGCGGCGCAAACGACCTGAACATTTCGCTCTCCGGCACGACCTACACGATCGAGTTCATCGGTGGCGGCGCCGGCGGCCTTGCCGGCAAGCACATCGAGCCTCTCAGCACCGATATCGGCAAGCTCCGCAACACCAACCCGCTCGGATCGGTCAACGTGATCCAGCCGGCCTGCCAGACGACCGGATGGACGGGATCCTGCGGAACTGCACCCTCTCCGAAGCCGGCTGCCTTCTCTTCGCCGCTGGACCTCGTCCAGCAGCTGCAGGACAACATCAATGTGGCACTGGTCAACGCAGGGCTCACCCCCGGCTTCATGTCCACCGGCTCGGTCTCCGTAGGCGGCAGCTTCACCGCCGGCGCGGTTCCCTTTGGAGCACCGGACTTCATTCCGCAGGGCAACCACATCCACAACGGCGAGACGGGTGACCTCTCTTGCATGGCGCCGCCGGTCTCGACTACTAAGGAATGCGACAACCCTGTAGTAGGTGCGGTTTCAGCCGTGGTCGTGCATCCGAACACCTCGGATGTCGTGTGGATCGGCACCGTGAACGGCGGAGTCTGGCGCGCAGACAAGGCGTGGACAGGCGGCATCGGCCTCACCACGTGGACACCGCTTCTCGACCTCGGGCCGAGCATGTCGATCAGCGCGCTGGCGCTGGATCCGACCGTGGCTCTTGCCGGCAGCAGCTTTGACAAGGCGGTCGTTGTTGCAGGCATCGGCGACATCAGCTCGTTTGGCGGAAGAGGTGGTCCGCTCAACGGCATCATCCGCTCGACGGACGGCGGGCAGACCTGGGACCAGCTAGGTCTCAACGACCTGAGCGGTCTCACGGTGTCTGGTGTTGCGCCGCGCGGCAACGTCATCGTGGTCGCCGCCAAGGGCGGTGCGGGCGGAGGCATCTGGCGCAGCACTGACACGGGCAAGACGTTCACTCACATCTCAGGTGACACCCGGCTGTACGGACTGCCCGCGGGGGACGCCTTCGACATGGTGAGCGACCCGAGCAATGTGAACGTTCTCTATGCCGCGCTCATAGGCGGCACATTCCAGAGCCAGGACCTGGGCGCGACCTGGCAGCAGATTGACGGCGCATCGACGACCACCACGGCCGCGATTGCGTCGGGGGCCATGGTCAACGCGATCACGGTGGCGCCGGTGCCCTACGCCATACCAGGTGGCATTCAGGTATTCCTCGCAAATGGCGCCGCCCTGCAGACCTTCGTCACAGCGGGGCTGACGGCGCAGGGCGCGGTCAGCATAAATGTGACCCCACAAGGCGCGAATGCAGCCTACCCGGCCAACACATCTCAGGTCTCCTGGTACGTGTTCCAGCCGTATCTCACGGGCGGCCCTGTCGACGCCACTCATAACGCCGGCGGCGCCGTCAACATCAAGCTCTCGGTTCATCATCCGGCCGGCGGCGCCAACATCCTGTACGCGGTCGTGGCGAACAACCTGACGGGTTGCCAGGATCCGAACTCCTGTCAGCTCGCGACCATCTTCCGCTACAACGTCGCAACCGCCACGTGGCAAACCCTCGCCCGCCCAGGCAGCTGCGAGGGCACGGTGGCCGGCGCGACCAACCCCGCCGGACTCTGCCCCGGCGCGGGAGTGTTCGTCGGTCTCAACCCCGGAACCCAGGCGGCCACCAACCTGACCATCGCCGCGGACCCGAACGACAGCACTCGCGTATACGTCGGCGGCGATCGGCAGCCCCTGACGGGACCGGACGGCGTCGAGAGAACCGCCGATGACGCCTGGCCCAACAGTACCGCCGGCTCGACTGCGTATTTCGGCCGGATCTTCCGCTGCAACGCGACGACGAACCAGTGCGCCGCTATGACCGGAACCAACGCACCGAACCCCGCGACCAACGGCGGCGGCGCTCCACACGCCGACTCGCGCGCCATGACCTTCGACCACGACCACCACCTGATTGAGACGGACGACGGCGGCATCTACGAGTTGTGCCAGGCCCAGGCGCAGCAGTGCTTCGTGCCAGTCACCAACGGGCCTTACTGGGTCTCCTTGAACGGTGGCCACCGCTCACCGCGTCTCCAGGTCACAGAGTCGCCGATCTGTGCCTACGACAGCGTCGCCAACATCATCGTCTGTGCCAACCAGGACACCGGCGCGATCGAGCAGGCGTTCCCGAACGACAGCCAATGGCTGTCGCTGCTCCAGGGCGATGGTGCGCTGGCGGGGGTCGATGAAACAGGCGCCAACTCAGTGCGGTACGTCTCCAGCCAAACGCTGGCCAACATGCTTCGCATCAGCTGCGACAACGCCAACGTCTGCCAACCGACCTCCACACAGGCCAACCCGTTGGGATGCGCTGCCTATGGCAACAGCGGATGCGGCAACCCATTGGCCGGTACGCGGGTCAAGTTGCTCGACGACGCAGGCGCGCTGGATCCGTGGAATGGTCTGGACATACGCACTGTCGACCCGAGCCTGCTCGGGACGCATGCCATCTTCAATGTCGCGTTTGCGACCAACGCCGTCGTAGGCGGGCAATTGCTGCTCGGCACGCGCAACCGGATCTTTGAGTCGACGGACCAGGGAGACCACGTGCGACCGATCATGCTGCCCGGTGCCGGGGGCCTGGTGACCGCCCTGGCCTATGGCGGCATGGAAGGCGGCGCGACGAAGGGTGATGTCGTCTACGTAGGCAGCGAGTCGGGCGTCGCGGTACGCATCGCGGGAGGTGGCGTCTACGGCGCCCTCGCTGCCAGCGCCTCGTACACGGGTGGCGCTCCCGTTGCGATCATCCTGGACCCGTCGAACTGGAAGACCGCCTACGTGATGGACGGCAAGCAGGTCTTCAAGACCGTCGACGCCGGCGGTCTGGTGCCGTGTCCTGTGGCCGGCTGCCAGGACTGGACCAACATCACAGGCAACCTCCTGACGCTTGGCGACCAGACGCTGATTTCGATGGCCTTCGTCCCAGACCCCAACAGCAGCAACTACGCCCTGCTGACTGGAACGGACGTGGGCATCTTCGCCACGCTGTCGACGACGCTTGGCACGTGGGCCCCGTTCGGGACGACGCTCCCGCACACCTACGCCTACAGCCTCTCGTACAGCAACCACCACACTCGCGACACGCTTGTCGTCGGCACCCTTGGCCGCGGCGAGTGGAAGCTCGACAACGCGAGCCAGGCGATCTTCGGCCTCAGCCATCTGTGGGGCGCGGCGCCCGCCGACCAGGCGTTCGAGATCGACATTCTTGTCGCCCAGGCGCCGCAGGGCACGGTCAAGCTGGATGAGCCGCAGGGCCAGTTCACCGTCGCGATCGATATCAACAAGGATGGCCAGATCGAGGGCTCCGAGATCACCGCCCCTCTCGACCTGACCTCCTCTGGCAAGGATGTCGAAGACGCGCTGAAGGCACTTCCTGCAATCGCAGCGAACCTCACCAACTGGACGATTGCGGTGGCGAAGGCCGACACGACGTTCACGTTCACCGTGGCCGGGCCAAACGCTGTCACCTCCGGCCAGCTGCACGTGAACCTGGTTGTCAGCGGGGTGGTGCCGCGCACCACGATAGCTCCGCAGAAGGCGGTCTCGACCTCGAGCTCGGCTCTGCTCACCGCGGCGAACGGCAGCCAGCAGGTGTTCACGCTGCCCCCGTCGTCAGCCCCCTTCTTCATCGGGCTCGGCTACGACGCCAATGCCGATGGATTCGTCGACAGCAACGAGTACGCCTACACCTCGCTTGTCCCGGCAGGCGCCCTCGGCGGCGCCCTGCAGAACGCGCTCAACGGGCTATCCACCATCTCGGGCATCGTCGGAGCGAACGCGGCGGCCGTCCGGAACGGCGACACATTCACGGTCACCTTCAACGGCCTTCCGAACCTCATCGCCCCGCTCCTCGTGCTCAACTCCGAGACACGAATCTCGCAGGGCATCGCGAAGCCGGGTGGCTTTGTCGCCGCGCTGCAGGCCAATGCCAACGCCGCGCTGAAAGCAGCGGGCCAGACGCTCACGATCACAGCGTCGCTGGTTTCCTCCGACATCGGCTCATCGCCCGGCTGCGCGAACGCGCTGCCGCCGACATGCGATGCCAACGGCGATGTTCCCTCGGATCCGCCGGCGACCGACCGCGGCCGGATCAAGATCTCGGTGCAGGGCCAGACCGGGCAGAGCCTGACGCTGAAGTTCGTCTCGCTCATCCAGCCCGAGGCGGATGCTGCGCGCTTCGTCCTCAACACGCCGCCGGTGGAAGACACCTTCGACGTCTCGCAGCCGGCGGTTCAGGTCAACCATCGGCTGGACATCAACCTGCGCTGGAAGGATTCCGCGTTCCAGGAACTTGGCCTGAACAGCTCCCCGACGGCGTTCGACTTCACGAAAGACCCGAGTAACACGCAGAACTACGGGGCCAACCCAGTCAACCCGCCGCAGCCGATCACGACTGACGAGGTCGTGTTCACAGTCTTCATCAACGGCCACGAGATTCCCGTTGAGGTTGCTTCCAGCAGCGTGTTCGGGCGCCTTGACCAGCCGTCGCCGGCAGACCCGACGCACAACCTGATCGACGCCCTGCAGAAGGCCATCAACGATGCCATCGCCAAGTACGGCGAAGGCAAGGTCAAGGCTGACGACGTCATCGCCTGCCGGATCAACCCCGACGTCCCCGCGACGGACACGCGGTACTGCAAGGGCCTCGGCAACACGATCAACCTGATCAGCAACCAGGCGACGGGCCACAGCGTCAACTCGATCGCGGTCGATGTGCCGTGGCTGATCGACAGCACCAGCACGTACCCAGGAAACATCAACGGCGCCATCACCGAGCTCGGCTGGAAGCCGGGGCACAGTGAAACCCACAGCAAGAAAGCCGGCACTTTCTTCCTGGAAAACGTCAACCTGACGGGTCGGGTCGAGGTCTACGTGCCGGACGCGCTGGCGACCGCAAACCTCAGCTTCCTCAAGGTCAAGGTCGAGGGCAACGGCACCCTCCCTGGCGGCGCCAACCAGTCCGGCGGCGACGTTGATACGCGACTGATCAACCTCGCGCTCAACGTCTCGCTCAAGAACCCGCGCGGGACCGCGGTCAGCACGGACCCGACCAGCACCACGGGGACCCACGGCCACACCCAGACGGTGACGGTGCCCGCCGGCTTCGAGTTCGCCCTCGCCTACCCCACCGCGGACGGTGGACGCTGGACCGACCAGATGAAAGCGGATGCGGCGGGCACCGACGTCAAGGCCGCGCTGAACACCTTGATGGTCGGGTTCACGAACACGACCACCGCTCCGCAGGTCACGTCTGTGACCAAGGCGGTAACGGGCCCGGGCACAGATTGCGCGACTCAGTCGGCAGGGACGAGCTGCGTCTACACGATCACGTGGAACTCAGCGATCACCGGCGACATCGAGCAGCTCAGCGCGCGAACCGCCGGGGACGGGAGTGACGGTCGCCTCTACCTCGGCATCCTCGGCGCGGCTCTCGGAAACGGAAAATTCATCTACCGCGCTCAGGACGCCGGACCTAACAAGGGAAGCGACGACGTGCCGGCGACCGGCATCATCTCCGGGCAGCTGGTCGGCGGACTCGGGTTTGAGGGCTCAGTGGAGCCGGACGGCCACCTGAAGCAGCTGACCGACCTGCTCGGAATCACGGGCGATGCCAGCGCCTACCTCAAAGTCAACGCCACGAGCCCGGACTGGTTCACCAAGCCGGCGTTCCACCTCTGCTCCAGCGATGCGACCGAGCCCTGCATCCACGTCGACTTCGAGGGACCCGATTTCTCAGCGATCGCCAACCGCTTCAAGCACCTGGACTTCGGAACGATCATCCAGGCGCTCCAGCTGATCATCTCGTTCCTGCAGTCGGTGGACGGCCCGTCCGGGACCGGTATCGCAAAGGTCCTCGACACCAAGCTGCCGCTCATCAACCGCAGCTTCTCCGAGATCCTGGATCTCGCGAAGAGCGCCGCGGACAAGATCAACGAGATCATCCAGAACCCCGCTGCTTCAGTTCAGGAGCTCAACAACGCCCTCGTCAAGGTGCTGCAGCTTTCGCCGCCCAACGTCTCGATCACGTCGACCAATCCGGCGACCAACCTGACCCAGACGCTGACGATCGGGAATGTCATCGGCGGCTCCTATCAGCTGACATTCGATAAACAGACCACGACGCCGATCGCGTTCAACTGCGTCACATCGACAGGTGGCTCGATCACGTCCTGTGGGGCTCCCGGCAATGACTCGACGAAGCCGGCCGGCCTCGGCGTGAGCACAAGCACGACCAGCGGCACCCTGAAACCTGGCACGTACTACTACGAGGTGACGGCGGTCAAGAGCACGGGTGAGACCGTCGCGTCGACAGAGGTGAGTGCAACCCTCACCGCTGCCGGCACGATTCAGCTGAACTGGACCGCAGTCAGCGGCTCCGGCGTCACCTACAACGTGTACCGCGGTACGAGGCATGGTAAGGAGCGCGTGGTGTTCGCGGCTGCGACCAACAGCTTCACCGACGATGGCAACCAGACGCCGACCAACAATGCCGGTTCGCCGCCGAAGAGCATCCAGTCCGCGCTGGAAGCGCTCAAGAACATCGGCAAGGGCAATGTCACTGTCACGGGTCCGACCTGCGACACGGCCAATCCGCCGAATTGCTCCTACACGATCACGTTCCCGAGCACCTTCAACAACGGCGCGGTGACCCCGATCGTCGCCGACACCAGCCTGCTGACGTCGCATGACGTGTTGTCACTGGACATGAACACGGGCATTCTCTACTTCAAGCTCGACCTGCCCTTCAACGCGCAGGTTTCTCAGCCGTTTGCGCTCGACCTCAGCCAGCTGAAGAACCTGCTGCCGCCGGCTCTACAGCCGATCTTCTCGGCCGTCAACAGTCTCGTGAGCATCAGCGCCACGGGCAACCTGGCCGCCAGCGCATCCGCGACGCTGCAGATCCGGCTCGGCCTCGACCTTGCGGGTCCTGTCCTGATCACCACGGTTCGGCCGGGAGTCGCGGAGGACACATCGATCCCAGGGTCCGGCACCAGCGCCAGGCAGACCGTCCTGGTCAAGGCACAGGCCGGCACCTTCACGCTGAGCCTGGACAACCACCCGACCACAGACCTGGCCGTCGGAATCGGCGACAGCGACCTGATCGCCAAGCTCAACGCGGCCATCGCGGGGATCACCACGACCAGCGGAACCACCCCGACGGTCGACGTCCATCACACGACGGTGAATGGCGGTCTCTACACCCTGTACACGATCGATTTCCAGGGTGGATTGCTCAAACAGCCCGTGGACGACCTCAGCGCCAACACGAGCAAGCTCATCGGCGGTTCTCGAAGCTTCTTCCTGCAGACCGGCGCGAATGGCACCCAGATCCTGGCCAGTGCCAGCGCGTCCGCCAGCAACATCAACTTCTCGGCCAAGCTCGGGCCGTTCGGTCTGTTCGTCAACGGCGGCTCGGCGGCGATCGGCGGTGACATCCGGGTCGGCCTCGACGACATCACCGGGGACGGCAGGCTCGTGCTGGTCGGCTACGACGGAAGCGGCGTCACGTCCGACCTGGGCAACATCCTGAACTTCCTCGCGATCAACACGCCGGTGGCCGTCTTCGAGCGGCAGGCGGGCGACAGCACCAAGGATGAAGTCCAGGCCGTCACCCCGCTTGGCTCAGGCGGCAAATTCAAGCTGCAGTTCACCGACGGTGCCGCCCAGGTCACGACCGCGGACATCGACTTCAACGCCCCGGCCTTCGACCCGGCAAACACGAATTCGAACACCGTGCTGGCGAAGTTGCGGGCGGCCCTGACCGCGGCAGGCAAGCCGACCTCTGACGTGAAGTCCGTGCTGCAGTTCGGCAATACCTACCTGATCACCTTCGCGGGCGCGATCGGTGGCGGCCTCAGCTTCGTGACGCCGAGCGGGATCACAGGCGTAGCCGGCGCGATCACGTTCAAGGGAACCGCCAACAACGCTGGTTGCGTGTCCCCGCCTGAGGTCGCTTGCCTTGACCTGCCGATCTTCGTCGGCACCCAGAGCAGCCAGGTTCCAATCGATTTCCAGGACGGCAACTCTGGCGCCGGTGGCATGTCGATCTCGACAACGAACACGACCAGCGGAGCGATTGTCACCGCGACCATTGATGTGCGGGCGAAGTCCGGCTTCTACACGCTCGAGCTGCTCGACACCAACGGCACCAGCCAGACGACGGCGAACCTTCAGTGGAACGCCGATCCAAGCACCGGCTCGGGCAACCTAAAGGGCGCCCTCAACACAACGATCGCTCAGCTGTTCCCAACCGCGGCCTGCTTGCCGACGTGCGCGACGACTGTTACCCAGAGCGGGACCAAGTACACAGTCACGTTCGACTCCCGCGTCGCCATCGGAAAGCTCAAGTTCCACGACGGGGACCTGGATCGGGACAACCACCTGCGCGCCGACCTCAACGTGCAGATGGCGGCGCTCCTCAACGGCGACTTCGCCAACGCCTTCACCTACAACTTCGACCTGCCCGGCTGGGACCACTTCACCTTCGAGATCCCGAGCATCTTCGCCCTACTGTCCGACCCAGCCTCGTTGGTCGATGGCCTGGACAAGGTCCTGCAGACCATCCAGGAGGCCTTCCAGGGGCAGATCTTCGGCATCAAGCTTCCGTTTATCGGGGACGCCCTGTCCTCCGCAAACGGCGTCGCCAAGGACATCGAATCCTTCCGGGTGAACGTCCTCCAGAAGCTGAGCGCCACCATCCGGAACAACAACCTGGACCTCGATCACCTGACGCAGTTCTTGCAGAAGGCGATCTTCGATGGCCTGGCAGGCCTACACCTCCTGCAGCAAGTAGCTCCTGATGGAAGCTTGCTCGGCGCGGTCCAGACGCTGACGGACCCGGCCAAGCTCACCGCCGAGATCATGAACGCGGTGCCGCTCAGGTTCCTCGACGCCAACCGCAACCCGACTTCGATCTTCACCGCAAAGGCTGCGGAATTCGACCTGATTCTTCACAAGTCGTACACCTGGCAGCCCGACCAGCCGATTCATTTCGACGTCGGTATCCCGGCACTCGGGATCGAAGGCGACCTGCAGCCACGGTTCAGCGCGGATTTCGACATGCACTTCGGGTTCGGTATCAGCGTCGACAAAGGCTTCTACTTCGTCACATCGACGCCGACGGTCCACACCATCTCGCTTTCGCTGATGGCGACGTTCTCTACCGGGGCCGATTGCAAGACGACCGTCAGCCCCGCAAGGGTGAACGGAAAGCTGCTCTTCCTCGCCCTTCACCTGTCGGACGGCCTGGACCTGAACGGCGACGGCAAGGTGACGGCTTCGTGCACCGGTAGCACTCCCAAGCTCATCGTCACGCCGCAGACCGAAGAGCTGACGAAGCTCTACTTCTCGGGCAGCCTGGACATCGTCGACCCGGGCACGGGCACCGACAAAGACGGCATGCTGACGATCCCGGAGCTGCTCTCCAGCTCGCCGCTTACCGTCTTCCAGGCGGCGATGCAGGGCGGCGCGATGCTGCGGGCGAACGCAACGGTCGACTTCAGCACCCTCGGTGCGAACTTCGCCAACATCCTGCCGTCGATCTCGCTGAAGGTGATGATCGACTTCCCGTTCTCCTGGAAGCCCGGGTCCACGCTGAACATCGGGGCTCCGCAGATAGTGCTCGGCGACCTGACACTGGATCTGGGTTCGTTCATCTCCAGCTTTGCCAAGCCGATATTCGACAAGATCAACGACATCCTGAAGCCACTCGACTGGCTGATCGGACCCAAGGGCTTCCTCAACATGCGCATCCCGCTTCTATCTGACCTCGCGGGACACACGATCACTGGCAAGGACCTCATCGTCCTGTTCGACCCGGAGGACGGGCCGAAAGTCATCGCCTTCCTCAATTTCGTGGATCAGCTCTACTACCTGTCGGGGCTGATCAAGAAAGCCGCCAGCGAAGGAAAGGTCGGTCTCAACTTCGGCGACGTGGTGCTGTTCGAGAATTCTGCGCAGCGGTGCGCCAACGCGACCGCAACGGCCTGCACGCCTGACCTCAAGAAGATCGCGTGGGTCGACCATAAAATCGACTTCACCAGCCTGCTTGGCGGCGGTGTCAGCGACGTTCGACAGCTGGCGGACTTCAGCAACGTTCAGCTGCCGTCGAACGTCTCCGACATGATTCCGACGTTCGACGGGGCGATCGGATCGGCCACCTCGGAGTTCACGTCGGCGGTCAAGGGCAAGACCTCGATCCAGTTCAAGCTGCTGGACATCCAGACGATCCTCCACCTGGTGATGGGTCAGCCCGCCGACTTTGTGATCATCCAGCTGCCGCAGTTCTCCTTCAACTTCTTCTACCGGCAGGAATTCCCGATCATCGGACCGCTGGTCGGCACTTTCGCCGGCGGCATCGGAGCCACCATCACGCTGGCCTTCGGCTACGACTCACTGGGTTTGATGGAATTCCTGAAGTCGCACAACGCCATCCAGCTTCTCGACGGATTCTTCATCGACGCGCTGGACCCGGCAACGGGCAAGCTGGTCCCGCAAGCCACTCTTCACGCCGAGATTGCCGTCGGCGCCGCGCTTGACCTCGGCCTGATCGAAGCGGGCGTCGAGGGCGGTATCGCGGCCGACATTCAGTTCTTCCTGGACGACCTCAACAAGGACGGCAAGATCCGCCTGAGCGAGATCGAGGCCAACCTGATCGCAAACCACTTCAACCCGATCGCTGTCTTCGACATCTCAGGCGTGCTCACCTTCTTCCTGCGCGCCTACGTAACGATCAATCTCCTGTTCACGTCTTTCACCGAGACATTCGAGTTTGCCCGGATCAAGCTGCTCGATTTCACGATCACTTTCGTCCGGCCATCGATCCTGGCGACGCAGAGTGGTGGGGTCTTGACTCTAGCCATCGGCCCCAATGCCAAGAACCGCTTGCAGGGCAACCTGAGCGGAGACATCGACCAGACGATTCACGTCAAAGGCAGCGGGAGCGGCGACGTCAAGGTGTGGTCGGACCAGTTCAACGTGCCTGAAAGCGCGGCCCAGGACTTCACCGGCGTGACATCGGTCGTGGCGACCGGAGGCGCCGGCAACGACACGATCGACTTCAAGGGACTGAGTGACTCCACTGTCTCGGTCCTGGTGCACGGCGGCGGTGGCAACGACACCATCGATGGCCCGACACAGTCCGCGTGTGACAGCAAGACCGCCGTGTGCGCCCAGGTGTTCGGTGACGCGGGCAACGACAGCCTGACCAGCCGGAGCGGCCAGATGGACATGCTCGACGGCGGCGACGGGAACGACCTTCTGACCGGTTCAACCAACGCCGCGAACACCAGCATCCTGCGCGGCGGCGCCGGTGATGACACGATCAATGGTGGCCCCGGTGGAGAGACCATCGATCCCGGCCCGGGCAACGACCACATCAACGGTGGCGGCGGAGCGGACGACTATGTGGGCCTCAAGTCAGCGAGCGTTGTCGTGATCACGACCACCGACCTGACCGGCAAGGGTGTGCTGGACCTCACGGGACGCGCCGAGAACATCACCTTCACCGCTGCCGACGACAAGCTGCTTGCGGGTTGGGGTCCGCAGGATCCGACGGCGCACACCTTCATGAATGGTCCGAACGCGGTGGTCAACGACTACGCGCACATGATCGAGGTCCTTCACCTGGGCGCCATCGGGACAGTCCTCGGTGGGTCAGGCGCAGACACCTACAACATCTACCAGACCGGCACCGGGTTCACCACCGTGCTGGACGGCCAGGGTGGACGTGATACCTATGACTTCCACAACTTCGGGCACGGCTCGAGCATCGCCGCCAAGGTGATCGACACCGGGAAGAAGTGGGACACCGGTAACAAGATCGTGGTCGATGGCAGCCCGCTGGACGACACCATCGTCGCCAACACGTTGCCTTGCGGATCGACATGTATACCGGTGAACGGAACCGCGACCGCCGCAGACCTCACCACCCTGACCGACAGCAGCCAGTCCTGGACCTCCGGTCAGTGGGTGGGCCGCGTCGTGTCCTCGGTGAACATTTATGGCGCCTTCACCAGCCTGACCATCACCGGCAATACCGGAACCGTGTTGACCGGATCCGGCGGGTGGAGTAACGGGACGCCTCCTGGCACGAGCGCATACCAGATCGAGGGTGAGAAAGGTCAGGTGTGCTCGCCTGACTGCAGCGCGCCGCAGCAGATCGTGACGTACGTGACGCCGGCGCCCGACGACAATGCGGTTCAGCTTCAGATCAACGGCAATGCAGGCAACGACGCCATCACCGTTGCCGGCACCATCCCGGCCGTCCCAGTTCAGATCGATGGCGGCGCCGGAAACGATGTCATCAACGTCGGTGGGGGACAGCTCAGCGGCATCGAAGGCATCTCCCAACCGGGCCTGAATGCGCCTCTTGGTGTCGGGCCGGTGGTCGTTGCGGGTGGATCCGGGATCAACACCCTGATCGTCGACGACAGCAGCGACACGGTCGCCCGCACGGGGTTCCTGACCGCGTTTCTTGAGACGCGAACCACCGCGCCTAAGGGAGTCGAGGTCGGCGTGGTCAGCGGCCTTGGCAGCCAGCTTTATCCGGACGCAGCGACCTTCGCGGCCTCAGGCGCGGCAGGTGACGATCGGATCGAGTTCGAAGCCATCCAGGCGGTGAACGTGAAGCTCGGACAGGGCGGCAACGTCTTCTCGATCGGAGGCGACAGTCTCCTCGGGACTGGCGCGGGCAAGCTGCCGGCCGTCCGCCAGGAGCATGTTCTGCGCTTCATCCACACCCCGACGGCGATGGTCTCGGTTTCCGGCG
>Ga0209806_1000514_pt1 | contig 26146 bp, 25 predicted proteins | sample GraSoiAngelo_152_FD_186166 | JGI IMG/M metagenome (GOLD analysis project Ga0209806, IMG submission 186166) | Grasslands soil microbial communities from the Angelo Coastal Reserve, California, USA - 14_1009_12_30cm (SPAdes) (version 2) | ecosystem: Environmental > Terrestrial > Soil > Grasslands ... | reverse complement strand
GACGCCGGGCCACACCGACTATCACGCGGTGCTCGTGGACGAAGGCGAGCGCGTGCTGTTCGCCGGCGACCATGTCCTGCCGCGGATCACGTCGAACGTTGGGCTCTATCCCTTTTCGCGGGACGATCCGCTCGGCGATTTCCTTGATGCCCTGCGAGCGGTGCGCTCGCTGCCGGTGACACGGGTGCTTCCCGCGCATGGCGATCCATTCGACGACCTCGCGGGCCGCGTGGATCAGATCCTCGCCCATCACGACTCGCGCCTGCAGGCGACGCTCGACGCGGTCGGCGACGCCGAACGGGACGCGTACCGGGTGTGCCGCACGCTCTTCCCCGTTCTGCGCTCAGCGCACGAGGAGCGGTTCGCGCTCGCGGAGACGCTCGCGCATCTTCGGTATCTCGAACGGCGCGGAAAGATCAGGGAGGTCGACGGACGTCCGGCGCGGTGGCTCGCGCTGGCGTAGGTCCTATTGACACGGAGCGAACAAGTGTTCTAACTGGCGATTGTGTGGACCGTCGAGCAACGACACCAATACAACGCTGCCTATTACCGGACGCATCGCGCCAGCGAGATCCAGCGAGTCCGGAGCCGACAACGAGCGACCCTCGAATTCCTCCGAGATCTGCGCCGGCGCCCGTGCAGTGACTGCGGACAGACTTTCCCGCCCTGGGTCATGGACTTCGATCACCGCGACCCTTGCGACAAGTCTTTTCCGCTCACGACAGGAAGGGCGCTCTTGAAGAGTCGCGCGGCGTTGATGCTTGAGATTGCAAAGTGCGACGTCGTCTGCGCCAACTGCCACGCGTTTCGAACATATCGCCAGATGCAGGCACGCAAGAACGGCCTTCCTCCCGAGATGTCGGCGCCAGGAAAGTCGGACTACATCGAGAAGAAGCGAGAGCGGTGGCGATTGAATGCCCAGCTGCTGCGGGACTTATGCGACGTTCCTTGCGCCGACTGCGGCATCCGATTCCCCTCGTTTGTAATGCAATTCGATCACCGCGATCCGACCAGGAAGAGGTTCACCGTCTCGCGGATCATCACTCGCAGTCGCGAGGTGATAGTCGAGGAGGTAGCCAAATGCGACGTTGTCTGCGCGAATTGCCACCGGATCCGGACGTACTCAACTAGACTAAAGTCACGCGCGGGTGTGGCGTAGTGGTTTTGCGTGCAACCCTTCCAAGGTTGAGGCACGGGTTCGATTCCCGTCACCCGCTCAGGTCATGCGGAACGCGCTTCGCTTAGCTGAGGACCCGCGCGAGGCCCCGCCAAAGGTCGATCTCTCCGAGGCCATGCGACCCGAGGACGAGCGACATCTCGCCGGTGTGATACGCGTCGTGCGTGAGGAGCCGTAAGAGCACGGACTGCCGCGTGTGCATCTGAACCTCGTCGCCGCGGACTCGGCGCGCCTCCTGTTCGAGCGAGTCGACGGTCCACGTCTCGAGGCAGTGCGCGACGATGCTCCACGACGACTCGAGCGCGTGCACGAGCTCGTCCGCGTCGCGCGGATGCCCAAGGTCGTCCTCCCAGCCACTCTCCATGATGTTGAGATCGCCGAACGGTGTTGTCTCCAGACCGGGCTCCTTGAAAACGCCGCAGAGCCAGTGGACTCGCGCGCCGGCGACGTGCGACGCGCTCGCCCATACGGGCCAGTCCGGCGATCCGATCGGAAGCTGCAGCTGTTCGCGCGTCAGGTCGCGGAGCCGCGCGACGAGTCGCTCGTTCTGGAGCTGCCAGCCACGGAACAGCGGCGCGATCGCGGACGCGGTGATCACATCCCAAATAATCGCACCGCGCGTCGGGCGAGGTTGATCAGTCCTCGCCGACGTAGCTCTCGGTCTTCTCCCACCTCACCCGCCCAGCAGGTCCGACCGCGACGGTCACGAACGTCGCCCCGCCGAGCATGCGTTCATCGAAAAGCTTCATCCGCGTCGTCCGCAGTCGGTAGAACCGGTAGGCGTCGTCCCCGCCTTCGTATGACTTGAACCGCGCCGCGTACAACCGCTCGGCATCAAGCGAAGCGCGGCCACGCAGCTCGCGCGCACGGCCGAAGAGCTGAATGCCGCGGTCGAGACCGCCCCAGGTCTGGGTCGAGCGGAACACGGCGATCGCGACCGACGCGTTCGCGCGCACGTTGCGCGAGTGCTGCGCCTGCGGTGCGGACCACCACACGATCTCGAACTTCGGACCGCACGCGAAGTACGCGGTGTTGATGTGCGCCCGCCGACCCGGCGAGACGGTCGCGATCGCGCACAGCGTCGATGCTTCGAGCAGGCGCCGCGCGAGCGCCGCGAGCCGAGTCGCCGGTGGATGCTTCGCCGCACGACTGATCGGCACGCAGGCGGACTAGATGTAGCGCTCGCAGGCGTAGCACCACGTGAACGAGCCCTCACCGAGGGGCAGGGACTTGATCACGTGGTGATCGGTCTCGAGCGCGTGCGTTCGGTCATGGCCCTTCTGCGATTCGCAGCAGCCAACGTACCCGCAATCGGCGCAGAGGCGCAGGTTATACGTGCTGCCGCAGCCCTCGCAGATCTTCGCGCGCGGCGCCGCGAGGATCTTCGGCTCGTGGGTGCACGTGACCGACCGCGTCTGCACGAACGTCACTGTACGATGCCGCGACGTGATGCGATGGACCGCGCGCGACCTCCGATCGTTCGCTATCGGTCTCGCGTATCTCGCGCCTTCGCTGGTCCTATTCGCCGTGTTCGTCTTCATCCCGCTCGGGCGGACGTTCTACCTTTCTCTTTTCAACACTCGGGTCACGGGACAGATCAGCACCTTCAACGGGATCGATCACTACCTCGACCTCATCACGTCGGCGACGTTCCGCAACGGATTGGTCGCGACCGCACTCTTCGCTCTCTACACCGTTCCGGTCGGAATCGCGCTCGGACTCGTGCTCGCCGTCCTGCTGAATCAGCGCCTGCGCGGGATCAACGTCTTTCGGACCATGATGTCCAGCACGATCGCGATCTCGGCGGCGGTCGGGGCGCTCATGTGGCTTTTGCTCTTCAATCCCAGCCTCGGTCTCCTTAACTACGTCCTCTCACTCGTCGGCATCCGCGGGCCGGAGTGGCTCATCCAACCCGCGATCGCGATCATCGCCGTCTCCATCACGACGGTCTGGATCACGCTCGGTACGAACATCATCGTCTTGCTCGCCGGTCTTCAGGGCATCCCCGAGGAGATCTACGAGGCGGCGCGCCTCGACGGGGCTCGCGGCGTCCGGATGTTCACCCGGATCACGGTCCCGATGGTGTCGCCGTCTTTGTTCTTCCTCTTGGTCGTCGACACCGTCGCGGTGCTGCAGGCGTTCACCCAGATCCACCTCCTGACGCGAGGCGGTCCCGTGGACGCGACCCGGACGCTCGTCTACAGCATCTACCTCGATGCGTTCCAGAACTTCCAATTCGGCTTCGCCAGCGCGGAGTCGGTCGTGCTCTTCGCGCTGGTGCTCATCCTCACGCTCGTTCAGTTCCGCTTCGTCGAGCGGCTGGTTCATTACCAGTGAGCGAGAGCGGGAGGCCGACCGCAGTCGGCCGGATGCGCGAGCGAGCCGGACGAGCGGAGCGAGTCCAGTGAGTGCCTCGTCTCTAGCTGCCTCGGCCGTCACGATCCAGCGGCAGCGGCGGCCCCTCCCGCTGCGCAGGGCGGGCTCCTACGTGCTGCTGGCGGTCGTCTCGGTCCTCGTCGCGTTCCCGCTCCTTCTGGCGCTCTCGTACTCGTTCATGAGCGAGTCGGAGATCGCGACGTTCCCGCCGCCGGTGCTCCCGCTCCATCCGTCGCTGGACAACTACGAGAAGGTCCTGGCGGCGATACCGATCGGCCGCTACCTCCTGAACAGCTTCGTCGTCTCGAGCGCGGTCGTTATCGGACAGCTCATAACGGCGAGCCTCGCGGCGTATGCCTTCTCGTTCCTCGTCTTCCGCGGACGGCAGCTGCTCTTCTTCGTGTTCCTGAGCACGCTCATGATTCCGTGGGAAGCGACGATCATCCCGAACTACATGACGGTGCGATCGCTCGGTTGGCTCGACACCTACCAGGGCCTTGCGGTCCCGTTCATGGCGACGGCGTTCGGTACGTTCCTGCTCCGCCAGGCGTTCCTTCAGATCCCGCGTGAGATGTGGGACGCGGCGCGGATCGACGGCGCGACCACCTTCCGTTTCCTTCGCGAGGTCGTGATCCCGCTCTCGCGACCGGCCCTGGGCACCGTCGCGATCTACGGCTTCCTCTCGACGTACAACCAGTACTTCTGGCCGCTCCTTATCACGAACGAGACGCTCATGCGCACGACACAGGTCGGGATCGCGCAGCTGCGGTTCGAAGAATCGCTCCGCTGGGGCCTCGTGATGGCGGGTGTCATCATGGTCGCCGTACCGACGCTCGCCCTGCTCGTGCTGGGTCAGCGTCAGCTCATAAGAGGGCTGACCGCGGGGGCGGTCAAGGGATAGGCAGAGTGGAGGGAACCATGCGAAAGCTCGCGGTATTCGCACTCGCGTTCTCCGTCGTCGCCGCGGCATGCGGCGGTGCGGCTCCCGGTGGCACCAGCGGGACCGGCACGGGCGACCAGAGCGCCCTTGCGCCGGGCAAAGACGTCAAGCCCGCCGCGAAGATCGTTTGGTGGCACGCGATGTCAGGCATCAACGGCGAAGCGCTCAACAAGATCGTCAACAACTTCAACTCGAGTCAGAGCGCCATCAAGGTCGAGACCGTCTTCCAGGGCTCGTACGACGATCTGCTGTCGAAGCTGAACACGGCGCTCGCTTCGAATGCGGCCCCGGCGCTCGTGCAGGTCTACGACATCGGACAGCGCTACATGTACGACAGCGGTCAGGTCGTGCCGATGCAGGCCTTTATCGACCGTGACAAGTTCGACACCTCGGATTTCGAGCCCGCGGTCCTCAACTACTACAAGTACCAGGACAAGCTCCAGAGCATGCCCTTCAACGCGTCGTCGTCGATCTTCTACTACAACAAGGACGCCTTCAAAGAGGTCGGGCTTGATCCCGACAAGCCACCGGTCACCTTCAGCGAGATCACCGACGCCGCAAAGAAGCTCACCAAGAAGGACGCCAGCGGGGCGACGGTGCGCTGGGGGTTCGGCCCGTCGATCTACGGCTGGTTCTGGGAGCAGCTCCTCGCGACATCCGGCGCGCTCTACGCCGACAACGGGAACGGCCGCGACGACCGCGCGACGAAGGTCGTCTACAACAACGCCGCCGGCAAGGCCATCCTCGACTGGTGGAAGGCCGGCATCGACGGTGGGTACTTTTACAACCCCGGCATCGACAACGCAGGCGCGACCACCGCGTTCCAGTCAGGCAAGACCGCGATGTATCTCGAGTCGAGCGCGGCGCTGCGCGGAAACATCAACACCGCCAAGTTCCCGGTCGGCACCGGGATCTTCGCGCGGCCGGACGGCAGGCCGAAGGATGGCGGCAACATCATCGGCGGCGCGTCGCTCTACATCATGAAGAGCCGGCCGGTCGAGGAGCAGCAGGCGGCCTGGGAGTTCGTGAAGTACGCCATGACCCCGCTCGTCCAGGCGACCTGGCAGAACGACACCGGCTACTACGCGATCCGCAAGTCCGCGTACAACGAGGCGCCGGCGAAGGAATGGGCTACGAAGTACCCGCAATTCCTCACCGCCGTGAACCAGATCCGCGAATCGCCGCAGAACCGCTTCACCAACGGCGCGGTCCTCGGGGTCATGCCTCAGGCGCGTGCGCGAACACAGAAGATGATCGAATCGGTTCTTCTCGGGCAGGCGACCACGCAGGCGGCGCTCGATGCCGCGGCCGCCGAGGTGAACGATCAGATCGACAAATACAACAAGGCGAACAAATAGTCCGCACGCGGGACGAGACGGTGCGGTCGATCGCCGACCGCACCGTCGACCTTCTGGTCATCGGCGGCGGCATCATCGGCGCGGGGATCGCGCGTGATGCCGCCCTCCGCGGTCTTTCGGTCGCGCTCGTCGAACAGGCTGATTTCGCCTCGGGAACGACCTCGCGACCGACACGGCTGATCCACGGCGGGCTGCGCTACCTCGAGCTCTTCGACTTCGGTCTCGTCCGGAGCGACATGCGCGAGCGCGAGATCCTCTTGCGCATCGCGCCGCATCTCGTCTTCCCGCTTCCTTTCCTGCTCCCGCTGTACCGGCCGAGCCTCGTCTACCAGTTCAAGCTCCGCCTCGGCATGCAGCTCTACGACTGGCTCTCGCTCGACAAGAGCCTGCCCAAACGGAAATACCTCGATCGCGCCGCGACGCTCGCGGCGGAACCGAACCTCAAACCTGACGGGCTGACCGGCGCGTGGCGCTTCTACGACGCCCAGGTCCCGCTCGTCGAGCGTCTCGTCGTCGAGAACGTCGTCGATGCCGCTGCCCATGGCGCGCTGGTGCTCAATCACGCCCGCGCGACCGGCTATACGCGCGAGGGAGATCGCGTGACAGGCGCCACCATCCGCGACGCGGTCGCGGGTAGCGACGTCACGATCCGAGCGAGATACACGGTCAACGCGACCGGACCCTGGCTCGATGGAACGATCTCGCTGCTGCACCCCGGCACGAAGCCGCTTCTGCGCCTCACCAAGGGGATCCATCTCGTGACGCCGCGCGCCACGGAGCAAGCCCACGTTCTCTTCTCCGAGAGCGACGGGCGTCTTTTCTTCGTCGTCCCCTGGATGGATGAAACGATCGTGGGCACGACCGACACCGACTACCGCGGCGACCCGGCGGATGCGGCACCGACCGAGGAGGATGTCCGTTATCTGCAGGCGGCGGCGCATCGCGCGTTTCCGAATGCGCCGTTCGACGAGATCCTCTTCACCTGGGCGGGCGTCCGCGCCCTCGTTCGCGAGGAGGGCGTTAGCGAGAGCGAGGTCTCGCGCAAGCACGCGCTCTACGACCACGAGAAACGCGACGGCATCACGGGCGTGCTGTCGGTGGTGGGCGGAAAGATCACCGCGTACCGCGCGATCGCCGAGGAGGTGACGGACGCGGCGGTGAGCAAGCTGCGTTCGTCCGCATCGGAATGCCGCACCGCGGAACTGCCGCTGCCGGGTGCCGCCGAGAACGGGGGTGCCACCGATCTCGCGCGGATCGTCGCGGCGGACGGCGCTCTCGCGGCGCCGGTGTGTCCGAACGAGAAAGTCTCCGGCGCGGAGCTCGTTTACGCCGTGCGGCACGAGTGGGCGATGACGCTAGGCGACGTTCTGCTCCGCCGGACGATGCTCGGACTTCGACCGTGCCAGGGCCTCGACTGCATCGATCGGGTCGCCGATGTGGTCGGCGCGGAGATCGGCTGGGACGCCGATCGCCGAGCGGCGGAGATCGCGGCCTACCGCCGCGAGATCGAGCCGATGCGTCGCTTCAGCGTGGAGTGAGCTTCGTCCTGGCGCTCGACCAGGGCACCACCGGATCGGCCGCGATCGTTTTCGACGAGGAAGCCAACCCGCGCGGCGCGGCAGACCGCGAGATCGCACAGCACTATCCCGCTTCGGGCCACGTCGAGCACGACCCGGACGAGCTCTTCGGGTCGATCGTCGCGGTGGGCCGCGAGGCCCTCGCGAACGCGAAGGTCGCCCCTCGCGACATTCGAGCGATCGGCATCACCAACCAGCGTGAGACCACCATCGTGTGGGAGCGCGCCTCCGGTCGGCCGATCCACCCGGCGGTGGTCTGGCAGAGCCGCGCGAGCGCGGCGATCTGCGAACGGCTACGCGCCGAGGGGCTCGAGCCATTAGTCCGCGAGCGGACCGGTCTGGTCATCGACGCCTATTTCTCGGCCACGAAGGTCCGGTGGGTCCTCGACCGGGTTCCCGGGGCGCAGGCCCGCGCCGAGCGCGGCGAGCTCGTGTGGGGCACGGTCGACTCTTGGCTCATCTGGAACCTCACGAACGGTCGAGTCCACACGACCGACGTCTCCAATGCTTCGCGGACGCTCGTGTTCGACATTCATCGCGGCAAATGGTCGGACGAGCTCCTTGCCGCTCTCCACATCCCCGACAAGATGCTCGCCCGAGCGGTCGCGTCGAGCGGCACGGTCGGCGAAGCGGACGCGGATCACTTCGGCGCGACGATCCCCATCGCCGGCATCGCCGGGGATCAGCAGGCCGCGCTTTTTGGTCAGACCTGCTTCGCCCAGGGCGAGGCGAAGAACACCTACGGCACCGGCTGCTTCCTTCTCGCGAACGCGGGCGCCCGCGCTGCGACGCCGGCCGAAGGGTTGTTGAGCACGGTCGCGTGGGACATCGGTCAGGGGCTCCGCTATGCGCTCGAGGGAAGCGCGTTCACGACGGGAGCAGCGGTCCAGTGGCTACGTGACGGCCTCGGTCTGATCAAGAGCGCGGACGAGACCGAGCCGCTCGCGGCGAGTCTCAACAGCAACGCCGGGGTGTATCTCGTCCCCGCCTTCACCGGGCTGGGCGCGCCGCATTGGGACATGTACGCGCGCGGGCTGCTGATTGGCATCGAACGCGGCACGACGCGCGCGCACATCGTGCGCGCGACGCTCGAAAGCATCGCTTATCAGACCCGCGATCTCGTCGAGGCGATGGAGCGTGCCGGGCAGCGCATCGCGATCCTGCGCGCCGACGGCGGAGGCACGGCCAACGCGTTCCTGATGCAGTTCCAGTCGGACATCCTGGGGATCCCGGTGGAGGTGCCTGCGATCCGCGAGACGACCGCGCTGGGCGCGGCGTTCCTCGCGGGGGTCGGTGTCGGTCTGTGGCCCTCCACCGGTGCGCTCGAGCTGACGAGGAAGGTCGCGGTGCGATACGAGCCGAAGATGTCGCGCGACCAGCGCGATTCGCTCCACCGCGGGTGGCTACGTGCGCTCGAGCGTGCCCGGGATTGGGCACCGCGCTAGGTCTTCGGGATCCGCTCCGGATAGTCGGACATGATCCCGTCGACGCCCCAGCCGGCGAAGAGCCTTATCTGCGCTTCGTCGTCGACGGTCCAGACGTTCACGCGGAGTCCTTCGCGGTGCGCGTCGCGCACGAGCTCCTCGGTGAGGTACGCCCGATTCGGGTGAAGCGCCCAGAGTCCTAGCGCGCGCGCACTGCTGAAGAGCGCGGACCGCTCAGGCGCGTCGGAGAAGAGGAAAGCCCGCCTGACCGACGGCGCCACGCCGCGCGCCGCCTCGAGGGCGGCCCACCAGAAGCTCGAGACGTAGACATCGGGATCCGCGCGCCGCGCGAGAAGCGCGCCGACGCGCCCGCCCGCCTCACGAGCAGCGACCTCGTTCATCTCGGCCTTGAGCTCGACGTTCACGCCCAGGCGGCCGCGACAGAAGTCGAGCATCTCCTCGAGCGTGAGCATCGCTTCCCCGCTCGGACGATCGTGCGAGATGACCATGCGTCCATCTGGAACGAGCCATACGTCTGTCTCGACCTCATCGCATCCGAGATCCAGAGCCTTTTGAAAAGACGCGATGGTGTTCTCCGGTGCGTGGCCTTTTGCACCGCGATGCCCGATCCGCCGCATCGGGCCGGATTCTGGGACAGCGGCGGTGGCCAGTGACGAGAACCGGCCACCGCCGCCGAAGGGTCAGCGCGCGGCGAGTCCGGCCGTGCCGGTCATCGTCATCGTCGAGATCCAGGTAAGCCCACCCTGCTCGTCGATGCGGTAGCCGACGATCGAGCCGGCCGCGAGCACGTAGAGGATCTTGCCGTTGTCGCTCATGGCCATGTCAGTGGGATGCGCGAGCCCGCTCGCCGCCGTCGCGTTGCGGAGAGTGAGGGCTGCGGTCTCCTTGTCGATCTCGAACAGCGAGATCGTGCCGCTCGCGGCGTTCGCGGTGTAGGCGAAGCGCCCGTTCTTGGTGACGACGAGCCAGCACGCCGCGCCCTGAGTCGTCGAGACGGATCGGCTCACCGCGGTGAGCGTCCCGTCCTTGGCGAGCGTGTACGAGGACGCGGAGCTGGATCCCGCCGGGATGCTGGCGGCCTCCGAGAAGATGACCGCGCCGTGCTTGCCAAAGTCGAACCCGAACGGCGCAGGGCCGCTCGAGTCGAATACCGTCGGCGTGCCGGCGACGCCGCCCTCGCCGACGACGAAGGTCTCGATCTTGTTCGCGGCCTTGTCCGAGACGACGAGCACGCGGCCGCTCTGGTCGAAGGCGACCTCGACCGGCCCGGCGCCCGCGGCGCCGAGATTGCGGGTCGAACCGGCGATCGCCGCGAGATGTCCATCGCCGAGGCGGAAGCCGCTCACGTTCGGCGTGCCTCCGGCGTTGAGCACGTAGACCAGGCTGTCGTGGGTCGTGATGCTGTTCGGGCCGCTGCCGCCCGACGCCACCTGGTCGGTGAGCGTGAGGCCGCCGTCGTCGACGGAGAATGCCGAGATGGTGTTGCTTCCGGCGTTCGCCGCGATGAGCCACCGGCCGCTCCCGGTCAAGGCGATCGAGCCTTGCGAACCGAGCGCTCCACCGTTCCCGCCTGTCGCCACGGATCCCGTCGCCGTCAGCGTGCCGTCAGGCGCGCGGTCGAAGATCAAAACGCGGTTTCCGCTCGCGCTGTTCGTGAGCGTGTAGACCGCGCCAGCGGCGTTGCTGTCGGCGAGGACCGGCGCAGCGCCGACCGTGGTAGCGAGGAGTGCGGCGACCGCCAGCGCGCGAAGTGCGTGATTGAGAACGCGATGCATGAAGGCTTCCTCCCTGTGGATTCGATGCGAGGAAGCTCGCGTGTCGCTGCGACGGGACGATGACGCCGTGTCACACGGCCGTCATCGTCTCCGCTAGGCAGGCAGTCGGAACCAGAAACGCGTAAGGCCGGTCGTCGACTCGACGCCGACGGTGCCGCCGCCGAGCTCGACGAGCTGCTTGACGATCGCAAGCCCGATCCCGGCGCCACCACGGGCCCGATCGCGCGATTTCTCGACGCGGTAGAAGCGCTCGAAGACGTGCGGCAGGTCCGCCGAGGGGATGCCCTCGCCGCTGTTGGAGACCCCGACGACCGCCTCCTCACCCACCCGCTCGGCGGCGATCGTCACGTGACCGCCGGCCGGCGTGTACCGCACGGCGTTCTGCAGCAGGTTTGCGAGCACCTGGGCCAGATGGTCTCGGTTGGCCCGCGCGCGCAGACCGTCGGGGACACGCACGGTCAGCGCGATGCCGCGCCGCTCGAACATCGGGAGCGCGAATTCGACCGCCATCTCGATCGCCTCTCTCAAGTCGAGATCGACGAGCTGGACGTCGTCGTCGTGATCGCCGGCCGCGAGAGCATCGAGAGAGCGGGAGAGTCGCACCAGGCGGTCCACTTCCTCGCCAAGCGAGGTGAAGGCTTCGGGCGTGGCCGAGACGACCCCGTCGCGCAGAGCCTCGAGGTAGCCGAGGAGGTTGGTGAGCGGCGTGCGGAGCTCGTGCGCGGCGTTCGCGATGAATTCCGAGCGCATCCGCTCCTGCTCGTCGAGGCGCGCCGCGAGCTGATTGAACGACTGAGCGAGCGAAACGATCTCGCGCGGTCCTTCGGCGATCACCCGCACCGCGCGCTCGCCATGGGCGAGCCGCTGCGCGGCGCCGCTGATGCGCCGAAGCGGCCCGCTGAGCCAACGCGCGAGGAGCATGGCGAGAAGCACGCTTCCCGCGAGGCCGCCAATGGCCGCGAGGACGAAGAAGCCGGCGATGCTCTGGTCGAACATCGCGCGGGCATCGACGACGCCGCTCCCGTGCTCGACCATCAGCTGCTCGAAGGACGAGGACGCGAATACGAACACGCCGACCGTGATCACCGCGACGGCAGTGACGGTCACGGCCATCGAGGCGAGCGCGATCCGGACCGCCATCGTCCTCACCTGACGCGCCCGATCTGCTCGGTGACGAGCACCGCCCGATAGCCGACGCCGCGCACCGTCGCGATGTATCGCGGCCGATCGGGATCGTCGCCCAGCTTCTCGCGGAGTCGCCCGACGTAGACGTCGATCGTCCGGTCCAGCGTCTCTGCCGCACCGTGGCCGTAGAGCGCGTCGAGAAGCGCGTCCCGCGAAAGAACGCGGCCCTGCGCTTCAGCAAGCGCCACCAGCAGGCGGAACTCCGCCGTGGTCACGAGCAGCGGACGGCCCTCGCGGCGCGCTTCGTGGCGGTCGCGGTCGATCTCCACGTCACCGAGACGCAGCGCCTGCCGTGGCCGGCCGCCGCTGGCGCGCCGCAGGATCGCCTTCACGCGGACGACGAGCTCGGCCGGCGAGAAAGGCTTCGGAAGGTAGTCGTCGGCGCCCTCGGCGATCCCCTGGATGCGGTCGGCGACCGCGCCGCGGGCAGAAAGCATGAGGATCGGGACGTCGGAATCCTCGCGGACGCGCCGAGCGACCGACATCCCATCGAGCTCGGGCAACATCAGATCGAGCACGATCAGATCGGGTGCGCTTTCGGAGATGAGCGCAAGCGCAGTGCGTCCGTCGCCGGCAGTCTTGACCGCGAACCCCTCACGCTCGAGGTACGCGCGGACGAGCTGGACGATCTTCTGGTCATCGTCGACGACGAGGACGAGCCGTGATGCGGTGCGTGCGGCGAGCTGCTCCATCTTCGCGAGTCTCGCGACGGATTGTGACGATCCCATGACGCATCGTCGCGCCCGCGTCGCAGCGCAGTGAGAATCTCGCCGCGTTGAACGTCGTCCGCCGCCATCCGACAGCCGTGGCGCTAGCACTCACCGCGGTCGTTCTCGCCGCGGCCGTGCCGCTGGCGGCCTACGTCATCGTTCCACAGCTCGTTCGCTCGACGCTCGTCGAGGATCTTCCGACCGCCGCGCCATCGGTGGCACCCGCCGACTCCGCAGCCACTCTGGCGCCCACCGCGCTGAGCAGTGAGACGCTCCTGCAGGGTGAGCTCGTCCGGATCAGCGTCGCCGACTTCGGCAGCGGCAGCGTGCGCGTCATCCGGGTTGGCGCAGAACGCTTTTTGCGTTTCGAGAACGTCGAGATCGCCGGCGCCCCGGATACGTACGTGTACCTCTCGGATCGGAGCGACGGCAAGCCCGGTACGTACGTCGACCTCGGCAAGCTCAAGGCGACAAACGGCTCGTTCAACTACGCGATCGCGCCAGACGTGGACCTCGCCGCGGTGCGCAGCGTCGTGGTGTGGTGCCGCCGGTTCAACGTGACGGTCACCTACGCCGAGCTTCGGTCCGGCTAGGCTGCATTCAACGTGTCGGAGCGCTTTGTCACCCGAGGTTTCGTCGGCAAGAGGCAGGACTCCGGGGCGGCGGCGAGTCGCATCCCTCCCGGCCAGCACCTCGTCAAGGACTTTCCGGTCCTCTCCGCCGGTCCGACGCCGCGCACCGACCTACGCACGTGGTCGTTCCGCATCGAGGGTCTGGTGAAGGAGCCGGCGCAGTGGACCTGGGACGAGTTCGGAAAGCTCCCGGCGCAGGAGTTCGTGAAGGACATCAGCTGCGTGACCAAGTGGACGAAGCTCGACACGCGCTGGCGCGGCGTCTCCGCGGACGTGCTCCTCGAGCACGTGGAGCTCGACGGCCGGGCGCGATTCGTCGTCGCGTTCTCTGACGGCGGCTACACCACGAATCTCCCGTTGCCCGACGTCATCAACGGACAAGCCTTCGTTGCCTACGAGTACGACGGCAAGCCGCTCGCGCCCGAACACGGCGGTCCCGCGCGGCTTGTCGTACCGCATCTTTATTTCTGGAAGAGCGCGAAGTGGGTCCGCGGGCTTCGCCTGATCGAGCGTGACGAGCCCGGATTCTGGGAATCGCTCGGTTACAACAACCACGGCGATCCGTGGAAGGAAGAGCGGTACAGCGGGGACTAGCGTGAAACGGACCCTCGAGTGGCAGATCGCGACGGTGAAGGCCATCCGTCAGGAGACCGCGAACGTGAAGACGCTCACGCTCGCCCTCCTCAAGTGGGTTCCCCATCGTCCCGGGCAGCACTACGACATCCGGCTTACCGCGGAGGACGGCTACTCCGCGCAGCGCAGCTACTCGATCGGATCGGAACCGGAGCGCCACGGGGAGATCGATATCACCGTCGAACGCATCCGGGACGGCGAGGTCTCGCCGTTCCTCGACGACGTGGTCGTGGTCGGGGACCGATTCGAGGTGCGCGGCCCGATCGGTGGGTATTTCGTCTGGGAAGCCTCGGACGGCGGCCCGCTGCTTCTCGTCGCAGGAGGCTCGGGCATCGTGCCGCTCATGGCGATGGCCCGCCATCGCGCGGCGGTCGGCGCGACCGTGCCGGCACGTCTTCTCTATAGCTCGCGTAGCTTCGACGACATCATCTACCGGGCCGACCTCGACACCCTCGCGAAGCGCGACGGGCTCCAGGTCTTCCACACGCTTACGCGCTCGCAGCCCGAAGGCTGGCAGGGCTTCGCGCGTCGGATCGACGATCGGATGGTCGCCGAGGTCAACAAGCCCTTCGGCCCGAAGGCGCAGGTGTTCATCTGCGGGCCGACCGCGCTCGTCGAGACGGCCGCGGATGCGGCGGAGGCGGCGGGCGTCGCGGCGGAGCGCATCAAGACCGAGCGCTTCGGTCCGACAGGGGCATGACGATGGAGAGCGAGCGAGATCTGATGCTCGATGGGAACGCGGCCGCGGGTGTGCTTCAGGAGATCTTCGGCGAGGAGATGACGACGGCCCTGACGACGTGCGACGAATGTGCGACCGGTTCCCAGATGGCGATGCTGCGCGTTTTCTCGGGCGGGCCGGGTCTGGTGCTGCGCTGTCCCGCGTGCGAAGCGGTCATGGTCCGCATCGCGCAGACACCGCGTGGCACGTTCGTGGACGTGCGCGGGGTTCGACAGATGAGGTTGCCGTTACCCTCGATTAGGTGATCTTCTGGGGACGCGGCCATGGGATCGAGCCGCCCGCCGAGCGGCGCCAATTGCGCCGGGTGCCGCGCGTGCTTGCCTCATCGTTCAAGCTCGTCTGGGAGGCGTCACCGCGCCGCTTTCTTATCTCGCTCGCGCCGCAGGCCGTGACGGCTGTGACGACGGGCGTGCAGCTCGTGATCACGCGCGACCTCATCGCGGCGGTCCTCGGGACCGGCAGCGGCGGCGATCTCAGCCATGTCGGGACGCTCCTCGCCGAGCTCATCGGGCTCAGCGTGCTCTCGAACGCGGCCGGCCTCGTGCAGGGCCAGCAGCAGTCGCTCCTGTCGGCCGAGGTCGAACGTCACCAGAACGCCGTGCTGCTCGACCGGATCATCGCCGTCGATTTGAAGCGCTTCGAAACGCCCGATTTCCAGGACCTGCTGCGCCGCGCGATGAACGCGATGGGGCGAATGATGGGCGTCACCGGCTCGGCCATCGGCCTTGCGCGAAGCCTCTTCCTCATCGCCGGCGTCGCCGCAGCGCTCTACATCCTGCAGCCGGTCCTCCTGTTCCTCGCGCTCGTCGGGTTCGTCCCGATGTGGCTCGCGAGCGCCGCGAGCAGCCGGCAGACCTATCACTTCTGGAGGTCGATGACGCCGAACGAGCGACTGCGCAATTACGTCCTGGGACTGTTCACAAGCCGCGAGTACGCGAAGGAGGTGCGATCCTTCGCGCTCACGCCGTACCTGCGCGCCCTCTACGAGCGACTCTCGAACGAGAGGATGAAGGAGCTCGCCAAGAACCTTCGCAAGCGCGCGCGCTATTCGATCATGAGCACGGCGGCATCATCGCTCGTCACCGCCATTACCTACGGCGCGCTCGCGTACCTCGTCATCGAGCGGCGGATCGGCGTTGCTGAGGCCGGTGCAGCGGTCGCCGCCACGCAGCAGCTCTCAGGACAGCTTTCGAGCCTCGTCGGGAACATGACGCAGCTCTACGAGTCCAGCCTCTTCCTCGAGGACTGGGAGACCTTCTCCGCGCTCGCTCCGGCCGCCGCATCGCGCCCGCTGGAGCCCGCGTCGCCATTCGGCCGGATCGAGCTCGAGCATGTCTCGTTCCGCTATCCGGCCTCGGCGTCCAGCGACGGCGCGGCTCCGCAACCGACGCGCCTCGCATTGGACGAGGTGTCGCTCGAGATCCGCGCGGGCGAGGTCATCGCGCTCGTCGGCGAGAACGGCTCGGGCAAGACGACGCTCGCGAAGGTGCTCTCCGGCCTCTACCGACCGGACTCGGGGCGTGTGCTATGGGACGGGGTCGACGCAGCGACGCACGAGCCGGCGTGGATCTACGAGCGCGTCGCGGTGCTCTTCCAGGACTTCGCCCGTTTCATGCTGACCGCGCGCGAGAACATCGGTCTCGGACGCGTCGAGCGGCTCGCCGAGTTCTCCGACATCGTGCGCGCGGCCGAGCGCGCAGGGGCGAAGGGTTTCGTAGAGGCCTGGCCCGACCGGTACGAGACCGTGCTCGGTCCGTACTTCATGGGCGGCAAGGACGTTTCCATCGGACAGTGGCAGCGGATCGCGCTCGCCCGGGCATTCTTTCGCGACGCGCCGCTCGTGATCCTTGACGAGCCGACCGCGGCGCTCGACGCCCGGGCCGAGCACGACCTCTTCACGCGGATGGGCGACCTCTTCGAAGGACGCTCGGTGCTCCTCATCTCGCACCGCTTCTCGAGCGTGCGGAGCGCCGACCGGATCTACGTGCTGCACGAGGGCCGCGTCGTCGAACACGGAACCCACGAGGAGCTCATGGCGCTCCGCGGTCGCTATGCCGAGCTCTTCACGATGCAGGCATCGGCGTATCTGGCGCCAGGGCGCGAGCTCGTCGGCGCCAGATCCGCCGGCGAGAGTCGACGCTGGTCGAGGTGATCTCGACCTAGTCGCCGGCGACCGCGAGCACGGGCTCGGACACGCGTACTCGGCGGCCTGAGTCGATGAAGATGCAGCCCGCGGCGGCGACGATCAGGACAGCGACCGCGACCACGGCGGTGGGGTGCATCGCGTCGATGAAGCCGCGCTCGAAGACCTGGCGCGCGAGGGTCTGGATGAGCGCAATGGCTTGAGCCGGCAGGTTCGGCGGAAGCTGAGCCCCACCCGTCTGGCCGACGCCGACCTGGAAGCCCGCACGCGCCGCCTGCGCGAAGCCGCTTATGAACTGGTCGCGGAACTGCGGCGGAAGCTGCGTTGAGGCGCTCGTCGCCTCCGCCGGGAGGTCGACGGCGAGCTGCGCCTGCAACACCGCGCCGATCACCGCGCTGCCGATCACGGCGCCCAGTTGGCGCATGGTGTTGAAGACTCCGGAGGCCGCGCCGGTGTCGCGCATGGCGACGTCGCGCATGGCCACGGTCGTCATCGGCGCAAAGACGCACCCCATGCCAAGCCCGGCGAGCATGAGCGGCGCGATGAAGGTCTGCCAGCCGGACTCGAGCGATGCGAACGCGAAGACGAGCCCGGTCCCGGAGGCGAAGAGCAGCAGCCCGGCCATGAGGAAGTACTTGCCGCCGAAGCGGTCCACGAGCCGGCCCGAGAACGGAGCGACGAACATCGAGACGAGCGACATCGGCGCCACGGCCAGGCCGGCGTTGAGCGCGGACATGCCGAGCACCGACTGCAGGTAGATCGTGAGGGGCAGGAAGATGCCCTGCATCGCGAACGCGACCGCGAGCGCGGTCCAGTTCATCAGGGTGTAGTTGCGGTTCGCAAAGAGGCGCAGCGGCACGAGCGGCTCCGCCTGATTCCGCTCCCAGACCACAAACACGGCGAAGAGGGCGATCCCCGCCGCGAGGAGCAGCGGTATCGATAGGAACCCACTGATCGTGCCCCAGTCGTAACGCTGGCCCTCGATGAGCGCGTACACGATCGCGAGCAGCGCCGCCCCGGAGAGGCCCACGCCAACGATGTCGAAGCGGTGCGCCCGGCCAGGACGTACGTCAGGAACGATGAGGAACGCGCCGACGAGCGCGACGACCCCGATCGGCACGTTGACGAAGAAGATCCAGCGCCAGTCGAAGTTGGTGATGATGAGGCCTCCAAGGGTCGGCCCGGCGATGGTCGAAACGCCGATGACCGCGCCCCAGAACCCGAGCGCCGCGCCCATGCGCTCGCGCGGGAAGATCGAAGTCAGGATCGCGAGCGACTGCGGAGCGAGAAGCGCTCCGCCGACGCCCTGCACGACACGGGCGACGATCAGCTGCGTCGCGTCCTGCGACAGACCGCAGAGGGCCGATGCCGCTGTGAAGAGGACGAGCCCGCCCGCGAAGAGATTGCGTGGACCGAAGAGGTCGCCGAGCCGGCCCGCGGTGATCAGGAGTACCGCGTAAGCCAGGAGGTAGCCGTTGAAGACCCAGAGCACCGAGTCGAGCGATGTCTGGAGGCTCGTGAGGATGCTGGGCGTCGCGATGTACACGATGGTCGTGTCGAGCATGATCATGAAGAAGCCCAGGCACACGACGAGCAGCGCGGGCCACGGATTAGTCGGCCGTTCGTTCATCAGGACCTCCGATGGGGCGGTAACGCGAACGATGACGCCCCTATTTCACTTGGGTCAATGGCTGCGCGTGGTTATGTCGCACATATCACAGACGAACGCGGATCAGTGTCGCGTCACTTCGTGAAAGTCCTGTGAACTCTCCGCGAAGCGGAGACGCAGGATCCCTTTGATGCCGAGCGCCCGCAGCAACGAAGCCTCGATCGGATTGAAGGCGGCGCGGCCCAGCTGCTCGTCGACGATCTCGGGCTCGACCATCTCGTGCTCGCGCCCGTTCCAGACGACGATGCAGCCGCGTGCCGCGATGACGTTGCGTATCCAGTCCGCGGTCGTCCCGAAGGGCAGCGGGATGAAGAGTGCGTCACCCTTGTGGCCGATGGCCACCGGCGTCTCATACGTGCGTGACGAACGCCGGCCGCGGTGCCGCACGATCGCCCAGAGCGGAATCAGGCGTGTCCCGGCGACACGGATGAGGAGCGGGTTCAGCAGGTGCGCGGCGGGGCCGAAAAACCGGGCGATGGGCGCTCGTGGTAGCCGCGATCGGTTTGCGGCAAAAGTGTTCTGCATCGAAGAGCCTCCGTTCGTGATTCCTCGCATCGATTGTCCGAGTCAATCATCTGATTGATTGGACGTCAACGTTGGCCTTGAGACACTTTGCGCGACCCGCGAGCCGCTCGCCGCGACCAACCATGGCATCGGTTCCCTCTATCTATTTGGTGAAACAGCCGGTAAAGTGCGAGGGAATGCGAAGGGATGAGCTGGGACGCTTCGTTGTGGTCGTCGCATGCGCCGCGCTCCTGGTGACCTGCTCAGCACCCGCGAGCGCACCATCACCTTCGGTGGATCAGGGAGCGTTGGTCCAGCCGTCGCCGATCCCAACGGTCGCCGGCACCCCCAATCCGAACGCCACGTGCAGGGACTGCTGGCCGCTCAACGGGAAACCGGTCCGCGTCGGGGCGGTCGACAAGCGTCCGCTGCTGATCAAGATCGACAACGTTCCCCAGGCCCGGCCGCACTACGGCATCACCCAGGCCGACATGGTCTTCGAGATCCTCGTCGAAGGGTTCGTCACGCGCCTTGCGGCGGTGTTCCAGTCGCAAGACCCTCAGACCATCGGCAACATCCGCAGCGCCCGCCTCGCCGATCGGTCGCTCACGCCGATGGTGCGCGGCGCGCTCGTCTACTCCGGCACGTCGACGTACGAGATGCCGCTCATCCAGGGCGATGCCGCGCAAGGCAAGTACATCGACCTCTCGGCCGATTACACGAGCGGCTACTACCGCGTCAACTTCCGCCCAGGCCCCTACAACATGTTCACGAGCGCATCGGCGATGCGCCAGGCGCTCGCGGCCAAAGGCGGGGAGGATCCGCAGACCGTGCCGGCCTGGGCATTCTTCGCCGATCCCAAGCACGATGAGATGGCCGGCGGGATGAGCTCGTCCACCCCGGCAACGGACATCGTCATCCCCTACCGCGAAGACCTGTCGCGCGTCGAATACAAGTACGAGTCCCAGACGCGCACGTACGGCCGCTGGCAGAACAGCGACGGAAAGCCGGTGCGCGACATCGACGGCGTCAACAATCAGCCCATCGCAGCGGCGAACGTCGTCATCATCCAGACCGAGATCTGGGAGGTCCCCCAGATCGTCGACGCGGCCGGATCCCACGCCCACGACATGCGGCTCACCGGGACGGGCACGGCGACGATCTTCCGTGACGGGCGGCGCGAGGAGGCCACCTGGTCGCGCGCCGCGGACACCGAGGCGTTCTCGTTCAAGAACGCGACGGGCGACCCGATCATCCTCGACTCGGGTCAGACCTGGGTCCACGTGATCCCAAGCGAGTGGAGCGTCACGAGCAACTAGCGCGGCGGGAGCGTGATCGTGGACGACCTCTTCTTCTGGTTCCTCGCTCGCGCGACCGGCCTCACCGCGTTCGCCGCGCTCTCGCTTTCGATCGTCTCAGGCGAGGCCCTGCGCACCTCGGTCCTGGACTTCCTCGCCTCGAACCGCGCTATGCGCGCGCTCCATGACTTCACGACGACGCTGTGGATGCCGCTGCTGCTGGCGCACGTCACGACCCTCATCCTCGATCGGACCGCGCAGATCGCGCTGCGCGACGTCGTCATTCCGTTCCAGGTCGGCTACGGGTGGTGGCAGATCGGGCTGGGCACCGTCGCCTTCGACATCGTCATCGTCGTCACCGTCACGAGCTGGCTGCGCAGATGGATGAACAACACGGTGTGGCAGTGGATCCATCGAACGAGCTATCTCGCGTTCGTCGCGATGTTCTTCCACGCGGTCTACGCCGGCACCGACTTCAGCGCGCCGATCGTCTCCGCGATCGCCTGGTCCACCGCGCTGGGACTCGCGGTCATCGGCGTCGCGCGCTTGCTCTGGGGCAGACTCCCGGCCTAGTGCCGCTCCTCACACACGGTCACGACGTCGCGTATGCCCGCGATCAGCTCGACCGGCGCCGCGGCGCCAACCTGCGCTTCGCGCTCCACAAGCGCTTCTCGTGGATGCAGCGGTACCTCGGACCGGACAGCATCGCCGCGGAGGTCGGCTGCGGCGCCGGATTCAGCGAACGCTTCCTCACGGCGAAGCGGCTCCTCCTTACCGATGCCGAGATCCGGCCGTGGATCGGCTGCGTGCTCGACGCGCAGGCGCTCCCGTTTCGCGAACGCACGCTCGATGCGATCATCGCGAACAACGTCATCCATCACCTGGCGTATCCCGACCGCTTCTTCCGCGAAGCGATCCGCGTGCTGCGCCACGGCGGACACCTGCTCGTCCAGGAATGCAACTGCGGCCTGACGACCGAATGGGCGCTGCGGCTCACGGGCCACGAGGGATTCGATTGGACCGCAGATCCGTTCGACGCGTCGCGTCCGTGCTGCGATCCGCGCGATCCCTGGGCCGCGAACTGCGCGATCCCGAACCTGCTCTTCGATGACCTCCCGCGCTTCCGCGATCACTACCCCGAGCTCGGCATCGCGGAGTCCGGTCTCTCCGAGTTCTTCGTCCACTTCAACAACGGCGGCATGAGCACGCAGGTGCCCTACCTGCCCCTGTCAGAGCCTGCGATGCGCCTCGTGGACGCTCTCGACGGCGCCCTCGTCGCGATCGCGCCGCGTCTCTTCGCCGCGCAGCGGCGGATCGCGCTGCGCCGCGCCTAGGGCGAACGGATCCGCCAGACCGGCCAGCCGAGCCCGCCGATGGTCCCTATCCGTTCGTAGTTGGCTTCGACGAAATCGACGACCCGCGCCGTCTCCGGGAGGACCGCGTACTGCGGCTCGGGCGAGACGTAGGCGCCCATCCCCGCACGATCGAGAGGCGGCGTGACGAAGCTGTCGGCCGATGCGTCGACGATCAGCGCCGGCCGATCGCGGGCGAGGTCCGCGACGAGCTCGTCGACGCGCGCGCCGGACGCGTAGCCCCTCGTTTCGAGGGCCGCGTACTGGTACACGAAGCGCGTGGGCGACAGCCGGTTCGCGAGAAAAAGCACCTCGGTGTGCGATCCCCAGACCAGCACCGTCTCGTGGGGGCCGATCGTCTCGTCGATGAAGCGCGCCGCGGCGTGCTGAGGATCGTTCGTCGTCCCCTCGAGCTCGAGCCGAAGCAGCAGACGCGCGGGGATCAGCGCCATCGCGAGCGCGGCTACGACGAGAGCGAGCGTCATCGCGCGCCGGCCGAGCATCTGTCCAACGAGGGCGGGGCCGTAGGCCGCGAGCACGCCCATAGCGGGCAGCCAAGGCAAGAAGTAGTAGTTGTAGGCGCGGCCGAACGTCGACAGCGCGACCTCGAGTGGAAACGCGATCACCGCGACTCGAAGGACGAGCGGCGCCGACGCGAAGCGCGCGACGGCGGCGAGCCACGCCAGCGCCGCGACGAGCGCCAGGCCCGACGGCAGAGTTAGGCGAAGACCGAGAAGGATCGCGGATGCGCGATCGCCCAGCGACGCGAATGACGCGTATGCGGAGTTGTAGCGGAACGCCTGGTCGACAAGGTCGTCGAACGCTCCCGCGATCGCGAATGGCGCGAAAGCAAGGGCGACGAGGACGATGCCGGACGCCATGACGGTCGCAAGCCAGCCCAATGCCGGACGGCGTCGCGCGAGGAGCGCGAGGATCGCGGCCGCGATCCAGACGCCGCCGAGCGTTGGCTTGAGCAGGAACGCGGCGCCGCCGAGAGCTCCGATGGCGATCGCGCGCCCGCCGGGCCGAAGCGCGGCAGCATCGCGCGGTAGCAGCGCGAGCGCGACGAGCTGCAGTGGAAGCCCATAGAACTCGACGTACGAGGTCTGCACGCCGTCGGTAAGGAAGAGGCGCGGCGCACCGACGAGCCACGCGAACGTACCGAAGGTCGCCGCGCCGCCACCAAAGATCCTCGTCGCGCGCAGGCTCGCGACCGCGGCGACGACGAGCGAAACGAGCTGCACCGCCCATACGCCAGCAGTGTCCCCGAGAGCGAGCCCGATCGCGTCGATCGCGTACACGCCCGGCGGCTTGTGGTCCCAGATGTCGCGGTACGGCAGACCCCCGTGGAGGATCCGCTGGGCCCCGTAGAAGAAGACACCGGCGTCCTCGCTGGGCGGTCGTCCGGCGGGATGATTCGGCAGGACCACCAGCAGCGCGACCGCCGACATCGCGAGCATGGCGACGGCCGACCGCATCGCCCGAGAGATTCGCGCATCCTGTCGGCGCATGCAGCGGCGCGCGGCGATCGTGGGCGCTGGGGTGACCGGACTCGTCGCCGGGCGCGAGCTCGCGCGGCGCGGTTTCGCGGTGACGCTCTATGAGCGCTGGCCCGACGTCGGCGGCCAGGCCAGCGCGTTCGACGTCGGCGGCGGTGTCCTCGTCGAGCGCTACTACCACCACCTGTTCCGCAGCGACCGCGAGATGATCGCGCTGCACGAAGAGCTGCTCCCGGGCACCCTCGAGTGGCATCGCTCGTCGGTGGGCATGTACTCGGGCGGGCGGATCTGGCCGTTCGTCAGTCCGCGCGATCTCCTTGCGTACGCGCCGCTTCCTCCGCTCGAGCGGCTGCGCCTTGGGCTTGCCGTCCTGCGCCTGGTGCGGCGGCGCGACTGGCAGCGCATGGACGACGTCGGTGCGCTCGCGTGGCTGCGCGGGGCGAGCGGCGAACACACCCTCGCGTCCGTTTGGCGACCGCTCATGCTCGGGAAGTTCGGCGAGGACGCCGAACGGATCCCGCTCGCGTGGCTCTGGTCGAAGTTCGTCCTGAGGCGGTCGAAGCTCGGCGGAAAGAGCGCAACCGGCGAGCTGCTCGGCTATCCGAGGGGCTCGTTCCAGGCGATCTGCCGCGCGCTTGCCGACGACCTGCGCGCGCGTGGCGGCAGCATCTGTCTCGACCGCGAAGTGGTCCGCATCCGACGCGCCGACGACGGGCTCATTCTCGATTGCGCCGGCCCGGGGGAGTACCGCAGGCCGCTGGGCGGCGCGTCGGCGGTCTCCGCCAACGAGGCACGCGCTGACGTGGTCCTTCTCACGACATCGACAACGATCGCCGCCCGCCTCGTGGAGTGGCCGTCGTCGTTCCGCGAACGACTGGCGAGCTGGCGTTACCGCGCGGCGGTCGTGTTGCTGATGGAGCTTCGCCGTCCGTTCTCCCAAACGTACTGGGTGAACGTCGCGGACATGAACGCGCCATTCCTCGGGTTGGTCGAGCACACCAACCTCGTGCCGGCGGAGCGCTACCCCGCGCGCTATCTCTACGTGTCGAACTATGTGGCTCCGGATGACCCACTCGCTCGCATGAGCACCGACGAGCTCACGCGCCACTACGTCTCGGCCCTGCGGCAGATGAATCCTCGCTTCAGGGAAGGCGACGTACAGCGCGTGTGGTCGTTCCGCGAGGACGCGGCGCAGCCGGTCCCTGAGATCGGAAACCGGCATCGTCTGCTCCCGTTCGAGACGCCGATCCCCAGCGTGTTCCTCGCCAACACGACGCAGATCTACCCCGAGGACCGTGGCACCAACTACAGCGTCCGTCTCGGACGAGAGGTGGCCACGCGCATCGCCGACCTAGGATCGGGACGATGAAGGTCGGTGTCATCGTCTCCCCTGCCGCGGGCTGGCGGTACGACGAGCTCGCCGCGCTCGCGCGTGGCGCCGAGACCGCGGGATTCGAATCGTTCTGGGTGAGCGATCACTTCTTCGGCGGACCGGGCGGACCGACGCCCGATCGAGATTGCCTCGAAGCCTGGACGCTTGTCGCTGCGCTTGCGCGCGACACCGAGCGCATCCGGCTCGGCACACTCGTGACCGCCGTCCAGTACCGCAACCCTGCGCTCCTCGCGAAGATCGCGGCCGGCATCGACCAGATATCCGGAGGCCGTCTCGAGCTCGGCCTGGGCGCCGGCTGGAAGGAGGACGAATACCGCGCGTACGGCTACGAGTTCCCGCCCGCGGGCGCACGCGTCGAGCAGCTGCGCGATGCGCTCGAGATCACCACGCGTCTCTGGCGTGACGACCGGGCGACGTACGCGGGCAAGCACTACGGCGTCGCTGACGCCGTCTGCTCACCGAAACCTCTTCAGCGTCCGCGGCCACCGATCTGGGTCGGCGGTGCGCGGCCGCGGGTGATGCGCCTCGCGGCCCGCTACGCGGACGGCTTCGACCTCGGTCGACGCGGAGCAGATGGCCGCGAGCTGACACCGGAGGAGATGGCTGCCGCCTTCACCGAGCTCGACCGGGCGGAGCGCAAGACAAAACGCGAACGGCGGCTCATGCGCTCCCATTGGTCGCCAAGTGCGCTCGAGGAGAACGGCTCCGCGTTGGTCGAGAAGATCCGGGGCTACGCCCGCACCGGCCTCGATCGTTACCTATGTGCGTTCCCCAAGGATCGCGCCGCCGAGATGATCGATCGCGCTCGCGATCGCCTGCTGCCGGCCTTCGCCTAGCCCCGCAGCCTCCGACGGAACTCGCGACCCGCCGCGAGCGCCCGCTCTCGCCACCGCTCGAAGGGGACTTTCTCATCCTGCGGGACCCACGCGATCAGATCGCATTCCTCGGGATCGTGTAAGCCTTCGAGCCGGAGGGACGCGAGCGTCTGGTAGTAGCGCTCGCCGCTCGCGACGATGACGCCGTTCGCCACGGCGATCCAGTGTCCGGCATGCGCGCGCCAGGTGCGCTCGTCGAGCGCCGTACCGATCGCGCTCTCTCCCGGACGTTCCGGCACGGCGATGAGATTAGACCTGTCGCGCCGTTGAAACAGCCGGCCGCTGGCGCTCCGTACACTAACTTCGCAGGTGGCAGCTCCCCAGACGGTCAGTCGGCCGGAATACGACGAGCCCGTCGAGAACTCACCCTTCTCGTGGCGCGCGATCCTCGAGATCGTTCAGGCGCTCGCGCTCGCGGTCGTCATCTCGGTCGTCCTCAATCTCTTCGTCGTGCAGGTCACCGAGGTGCGACAGCGGTCGATGGAAGTGACGCTCCTCCAGAACGATCGCGTTCTCGTGAGCAAGCTCGATTACCGATTCGGCTCGCCGCAGCGCGGCGACATCATCGTCTTCAACCCGCCCCCAGCCGTCGACGCCTCGATCCCGTACGTCAAGCGCGTGATCGCGCTGGGCGGGGACACCATCGACCTCCGCGACGGCAAGGTCTACGTGAACGGGAAGGTCGTCGAGTTCGCGGAGACTCGCGGCCAGCCGACGACCCCCCAGGCCGCGACCGTGCGGTTCCCCTTCACCGTTCCGCAGGGCGACGTATTCGTGCTTGGCGACAACCGTCAGTTCTCGTCCGACTCGCGCACCTTCGGGTCGGTGCCGGACCAGAACATCATCGGCAAGGTGATCCTGCGGTT
>Ga0209806_1000513_pt1 | contig 26211 bp, 20 predicted proteins | sample GraSoiAngelo_152_FD_186166 | JGI IMG/M metagenome (GOLD analysis project Ga0209806, IMG submission 186166) | Grasslands soil microbial communities from the Angelo Coastal Reserve, California, USA - 14_1009_12_30cm (SPAdes) (version 2) | ecosystem: Environmental > Terrestrial > Soil > Grasslands ... | reverse complement strand
GATGAAGTCGTCGGCTTGGAGATCGACCGCGCCGAACGGCTTGCCCACTCGCTCGGCTGTGCCGTGCTTGAAATCGCGAATTTCGACGAAGCTCTCAAAGAGCGCGGCCCGTCCGCGACCGATGAACCGATCCGCGAATAGGGCGGCGAGGACGCCCCCTCCCGCCGCCACACCGAGACGCAGAGCATCCCGGCGCGTCTGCTCCCGGAGGAGCTGAGCCGCCATCGCATCCCGCGCAGCATCGTCCACCCGCACGCCTGCGGCCGGTACCTCATCGACGAGCGCCGCCGAATTCGTTTCGCGTTCGGAAGACGTCCGCCCAACAATCTTTCGGGGGAATTTCATGTCGGCGACACCGCGGGTCCTCCGTTAATTACTTTCCACGGAGTAGCCCTTGAATCTCCCGCGACTCGAAGATGGAAACACGATTTCGCAGATGGCGATCGCCGAGACGCACGGCATTCCGATCGGCCGCCCTCCCACATCGATAAGAATCCGGGACTCCCCTAGCCGCCGCGTGTGAATCGGATTGAGAGCCTCTTTCGACAGGGTCGAAAACTGTGTTGCTCCGATTTGTACCGAGCAGAGCAAAAACTGTTCCACATTCCTTAAGCCATCTTCTCAGAATAGGACGGGGCTGCGCCATCTGCACTGTGGGTGTGGGGGAGGCAGAAGTGTCCGAGGGGTTCAGACTAGGAGTTCCGCCAGCGACCACTTCGCCCTCCAACTCCGCGAAGCGATGTGCGCACACCCGCGAAACGCGGGAATACACACCGTATGAGGGCAACGGGAGGAAGGAGGTGGGGGGAGCATGGGGGAGATCCTTGCGGCCATTCCGGCACACAACGAAGCGAAAACCATCGGAAGCGTAGTCATCTCGGCAATGCAGTACGTCGACGAAGTCGCCGTGATCGACGACGGGTCCACGGATGGGACGGCCTGGATCGCGGAACGCGCTGGAGCAACCGTCATTCGCCACGACGGGAACCAAGGCTACGGCGCCGCGATTCGATCCTGCTTCGACTACGCGCGGACGAACGGGACCCAAGTCCTCGTCATCTTGGACGGCGACGGGCAGCACCGGCCCGAGGCGATCCCTCGGGTGCTCAAGCCCGTGAGGGACGGCAGGGCGGACATCTCGATCGGTTCCCGGTTCCTCAAGCCCGAGAGTCTGTCGAAGGTCCCCCGGTACCGCCGGTTCGGAATCCGAGTGCTCACGAAACTCACGAATTCGGGATCGCGCCTCCGAGCGAGGGTGAAAGATGGCCAGAGCGGCTTCCGCGCCTACTCGCGCCGGGCCGTGGATGCGCTCGACCCCCGCGAGCGGGCGATGGGTGCGAGCGCGGAGATCCTCTGGGACGCCGACCGGCGCGGGCTCAAAATCGTCGAAGTACCCATCCATGTCGACTACGATGTGGAAGGATCGTCGCAGGGCCCCGTCCGCCACGGATTGAGCGTGATCGGCGCGATGGTCCGCTACCTCGAGACGGAGCGGCCCCTCACTGTGTTCGGGATCTTGGGCGTCGCTTTGTTCATTGTCGGCATGACCTTCGGATTCGCCGTGCTCGCGAAGTACTACAGCCAGCCCGTCGGCGTTCGCGAACTACCTCTCGGACTGTCGCTGCTCTCCGTCCTCTTCCTCGTTGGTGGAATGCTCTTCGCCTTCACGGGGCTCATTCTGCACGCGGTCATCAGCGCGAATCGTCGGATGCGATGATGATTCGCGGTCTCAACGAGGGGAGGGTTTTCGGGTGATTTTCGACGAGGGATTGCCGCGCCAGGGCGACGCAGCCCCGCATTCCCCCGATGTGACGATCGTCATTCCGGCGAAGAACGAGGCACGGCGAATCGAGCGGTGCCTCGCGGCCGTCCGCGCCCAGACGCTCCCGCTGAAGGAAATCATCGTCGTCGATGGCCACTCGGGCGACGCGACCGCCGAAATCGCCCGGCGATTCGGGGCGCGCGTCCTCTACGAGGAGTATGGCACTCGGTCCGGGGCGTGTCAAGTTGGGGTCGAGGCGGCCCGGGGAGAGTTCCTCGCGTTCACGGACGCGGATTGCATCCCGGACCCACATTGGCTCGAACGCCTCGCGGCACGGTTTGCCCCAGGCATTTCCGGCGTGGGTGGCAAGATCGCGAACGAAGGGGACTCGTTTTGGCAGAAAGCCGTCGATGCGGCCCTCGACACGATCGTGGGGAGCGCGAACTCCGTCCAAGGCCGGATGTTCGGAGCGTCTCGGTATGTTTCCAGCATCAGCGGCTGCAACTCGATGTACCGGCGGGCCGACCTCCTCGCCGTCGGCGGGTTCCGCACGGATCTCGTCACGACCGAGGACACCGAGCTGAATCATCGGCTGATGGGGCGCGGAAAGCTCCTCTACACACCGGACGCACTCGTTCACCATCGCCACGAGCGGGGGCTCCGGGACTTTGCCCGACGGATGTTCCAATACGGCTACGGGCGGGGCCAAAGCCTCCTGATCGGGCCGCCCCTCCTCATGCCGGCCGCGGCAGTGGCGCTCGCGGCCCTCCTCCTCGTTCGGCCATGGACCGCGCTCTTGCTCTTGTCGGCATACTTCGTCGTCCTGGTCCTGTCCTCCGTCAGGCCTGCGTGGAGGCTGCGCAACGCCCGGCTTCTCGGTGCGCTCCCGATCATCCTGCTCGTCGAGCACCTCGAATACGTCGCGGGGTTCTGGGCCGGGCTCCTGCGCTCCCGCATGGGCCGAACGCCGAAGGTCCAGATGGACCGGGGGGAACCCGAATGAGGATTGCCCACGTCGGCGTCGAGATCGTGCCCGCCGAAAACGGCGCCTTTGTGGGCGGGCTCGTGAAGAACGTCGCCACGGTCAGCGCGGCCCAAGTCCGCTACGGCCATGATGTCCATGTGGTCACGAGCGACGTACGGGGTCGGTTCACGGAGGACCAGCCTACCCCGTATGGCCACGTGCATCGCGTCCCGACGACCGGGACGTACGGGTCCGCGGTATTCGCCGCGACGTTCCTCGCCCGAGCCGGTCGAACGGTCCGGCGACTGCATCGGGCAGTTCCCTTCGATCTCATCCATGTTCACTCTGCGTACGCCTCGCTTGGGGCCATCCGGTACACCCTAGGCCGGCTCGGCATCCCGATGGTCTTCTCCCTGTATTCGCCGAACTTTCGCGCGAGACCGGGACACGACTGCAACGGCTCGCGGCCACTCGGACGCCGGCGGATCGCACGTCGTGCCCTGAAGGCGTTCGACCGGACAATCGTTCCGAGCGAGAACCTTCGGTCCCGCGTCGTGGAACTCGGGATTCCGGACGAGACCGTGTCGCAGATTCTGCCCGCCCTGGACCCGGCGTTGCTCGGATCCCTCCCGACTCGAGAGGAGGCGCGACGGCGCCTGCGCCTGCCCGAGCGGGCTCCAGTCGTCTTGTTCGTCGGAAACTACTCCCCGTGGAAAGGGGTCGAGAGCCTGCTTCATGCGATGGCGGACATCCGGACGTCGAACCCGGACGCCATCCTTGTCACCGCCTGGGGGGAACCGTACGAGTGGGACGGAAACCGGAGGGACGACGTCCTCGGTCTGATCCACCGCCTCGGCCTCGACTCTGCCGTGCGCCAGGTGGGGATCGTTCCGGACGTGGAGACGCTCCTCCGGGCCGCCGACCTCCTCGTATCCCCGTTCGAATGCACCTGCAAGGTCTTGGACTACCCGTTGTCGATCTTGGAGGCGATGGCGTGCGAGCGGCCCGTCATCTCGACGAACGTGGGAGGGATTCCGGAACTCTTGGACGGCGGCGAGCGGGGAATCCTCGTGGAGCCCCGGGACAGGACGGCCCTGGTCCGAGCGATTCGCGCGATCCTGGAGGACCCCTCTCGGGCTCAGGCAATCGGACGCTCGGGGGCTCGTTGGGTCCGGGACCGCGCAGGGCCTGAGTCGGTCCTCGCCTCGGTCATGTCCGTGTACGGCGAGGTGGGTGCGTGAGGACGCGGATCGTCGCCCTCGTCGGAGCCGACGGAGCGGGGAAGAGTACCCAGGCCGAACGACTCGCGAGCCGGCTTCAGGCGTCGGGCCACCGGACCCGCCGTGTACGACCGGTGTTCCTCCTGTTCGATCCGTGGAAGCTGGGGAGTTCTTCCCAACGCGGGCTGAGCCCCCGGCGCGCGCGGTTGCACGGCTTTGCAGGTGGGGGGAACGCCTACCGAAGCAAGACGGCACTCCGGGCCCTTGCGGGGTATCTCTACGCGATCCTTTGCTATGCGTACCTTCGCACCTTCCTCCGAAAGGAAGAGTACGTCGTGTGCGACCGATATTTCTACCAATACTTCTACGACATCTCGGGACCGTGGGCGGCGACGTTCGCCCGTTCGTTCCCCCGTCCCGATGTGGTGTATTGGCTCGACGCGCCGGCGAATCTCCTCCGGTCGCGAATCGAGAAGATTCCGAACGGGCATGAGCCCCGCGAATACCTCGATGCGGTCGTCAGGTACTATCGGGCCGTGGCTCCGGACCTGGGTTTTGTGCAGATCGACGCAAGCGCGGCGGCGGGGGCCGTCGAAGAGACCATCTGGAACAATCTCATGCGGAGGGCGGGACCATTCGAGACGTGAACACGCTGCCGTTCCAACTCGTCCTCTCAGCGGTCGAGCCGCTCGGCGAGAGCTCCTCGTTCCTTGAGGACGGGCTCGACAAACAGGTGCTCAACGACGCGATCCGCATCGCCTGGAAGAATGGCCTTTACTACGCGTTCCTCAAGAGGTACCTCGACTCCGGGCACCGGCTGCCTCCGCACGAACACTCACGATGGGAGGCGCAGTACCACGGGATCGTCGGCTTGCAGGCGAGCCTCGACGCCCTCGCCGACACCTCGCAGAGCGTCGGAATCGAATTCCTCGTCATCAAGAACATCCAGACGATCGAGCACGTGCCGAGGGATCTTGATATCTTCGTTCGAGACTCGGACCGCGGGGCGTTTCTCGAACGTCTCCGCTCCGAAGGATTCGAGTTCGTCTACAACGACGGTTCGGAAATCTCCCTCGCGCGGCCTGGGTCGATGCGTGTCGACGTGTACAGCCGGATCCACTATCTGGGGAGGGATTTCCTCGACGAAGCCTACCTGTTTCGATCCCGGGCTGCGACACGGCTTCACCAACGGGAGGTCCCAGGGCTTGAGCCGGAAGCCGCCTTCCTCCTCAATTCCGCGCATGCGATGTTCGGTCACGGGGCAGTCACCCTCCTGGATTTCCTCGATTTCCGGAGCCTGCAAGCACGGGCGACCACCCCGCATCGATTCCGTGGCCGAGCAGCGTCCTTCGACTGGGCGGGTGTCTACGATCTCTGGTCGCAGCGGCTCGCCGAGCTTCAGGCCGGCGTCTTAGGCCAGCGAATCCCCGTCGCGTTCCCGCATCACCTTGAAAGCCGCTTCGTTCTGGACGCCATCTCGAGACTCGACGGTCATGTCCTCGGCCTCCGAGAGCGGGCCGCGCTCCGGCTATCTCTCCTCTGGGACCGCCTCCTGTTCGCAGCGGAATCCTCGGGCGTGGAGGAGGCGCTTCGGAGTTCGGCCGTGGCCCGTTCTCTCGCGAATTCCGCGGGCCACCGGATCCGATTCATGCGGGGAGACCGCAAGAGCACGTTGCGCGCTCTGAAGCGCGTGCGGGAGGAGACCTGATGCGGATCCTCATGGTGACGTCCATGTTCCCGCCGTATGCGGGAGGCGGCGTGAGCTCCCACGTCCGCGACCTCTCCGCATCGCTCGCGAAGAAAGGCCACGACGTCTGGGTCCTCACGAGCCGGCGGGGACAGCCCACGGACGTCGAGGAACAACGGCACGTCCCGCCCGGGACGCACGTCATCTATTCCCGGAACTTCCGTTCGATGGCCATGACGATCGGGCGGCTCATCCGGGAGACGCCGTTCGACATCGTCCACTTCCACGCGTTCAATTCCTTGGCGCTGGCGCCCCTCTGCCGCGGCGAGACCCCGGCGCTCGTCTTCACCCTTCACTCGGACAGCGCGAACTATCTGTCGTCCGTGTACGGCTGGAGGCCGCATCACCCGGCTTACCACGTGCTTCTCCGGTACGAGCGAATCGCGGCCCGCCTGCCTGACATGACCATCGCGGTCTCGAAACGGATGGAGGAGTATGGGCGTTCAATCGGGATCCATTCAATCAAGAGGATTCCAAACGCCGTGGACGCGGACTACTGGGCGCCGCCGGATCATGCGCCGAATGGCCGACCGCCGACGATCCTCGTGCCCCGAATGCACGTTCCGAAGAACGGAATCGAGTATGCCGCGGAAGCGATGCGGAAGATCGTCAAGGCGACGCAAGGCGCGACGATGCTGATAACCGGAGACGGCCCGCTTCGGCCCGTCCTTGAGCAGAAAGCGAAGGAAGTAGGGCAAGGCCAGATCCGCTTCCTGGGCTTCGTGAGCCGGGAGCGAATGCGGGAGCTGTACCAGCAGGTCGATGTCGTCCTGATCCCGTCCGTCACGACCTCCGGAACCCAGGAGAACACGAGCATCGCGGCGCTCGAAGCGATGGCGAGTGGCAAACCGGTCATCGCGACGGACATCGGGGGGCTCCCGGAAGTCATTCGGGACGGCCAAGACGGCATCCTGATTCCTGAGCGGAACCCGGACGCCGTCGCCGAGGCAGCCATCCGCCTTCTCGCGCGTCCGGACTTGGCCCGGGCAATTGGACAGGAGGCGAGGGCCCAGGTGTTGCGTGAGTTCAACGTGTCGCAATGGGCGGACCGGGTCGTGGGGGTCTATGCAACAGCCATGGACATTCGCGGGCCCGGGTTTCATGAGACCCGGACCCCTTGAGGGGTCCGTATGTCGCAGCGATTCACCCGGACCCTCGCGGGAATCATGTGCGTCGTCGCGGGCGGGGGGACCGCGCTGCTCGCATTTCTCGGCATCTCCTCAACGATTCTTCTTGCCGCGGCGATCGCGGCGGGTTCCGGATTCTATTTGGTCGCGACGCGGAGCCGGGAGGCAACCGAACCGAAAGCGGATGCCGCTCCCCTGTCTGACGCGACGCGGAAGCGAGTTCTTCGAATCGCGATGGTCCTCTTCTTCCTGCTCACCGCCGGCAGCCTGCTCACGCTCCGGTCCGACCAGTACGGCAAACCGGCCTCTTACTTCGTTCTCGTGGCCGCCAGCGCGGGGATGATTGCCCTCCGCATCACGCTCCTTGAGACGACAAAAGAGGTGGCCCCGACCCTCGCGATGATTACGCTGGTCGCCCTGAATTTTTTTGGATCCAATCAGCTCGTCTTCCCACTGGGGATCGGCGGCGCGGATGCGAGCACGCACCTCCAGTTTCTCGTCAACCCGATTGTACAGACCGGGTTCTTGCCTCTGACGGACCCGTGCGGCCTCGTGTATGGGGCGTTCCCGGCGCATCACATCTTCGTCGCCATGACCGCGATCCTGACCGCCTCGGACCCGACGCGGACGTACTACAGCTTGGGGGCCCTGGTCATGACGACTCCCGTCCTGGTCGCCTTCCTGATCGGGCGGTCGCTCTTCGGGGCGCGGATCGGGCTCCTTGCGGCCCTCGTCCTCTCCGGTTCGAGCTACTTCATTTTCTGGGCCGCGCACGACGCACCCCTGAGCTTCGCGGTCCCACTGGTCGGGTTCCTGCTCCTTTCGTTCTTGATGATGCTGCGGGGGCCCAATGTCCGGATGATCTTTGTGGCGGGGTTGTTCGCGGTGGCGCTTGTGCTTACCCACCCGTACTCCACCATCATCTTCGGATTGATCCTCTTCGGGCTGCTCCTCGGCCAGCTTGCGGTGAGGCACCACCCGACGCGGTGGCCTTGGGGCACCCGAATCGTGAGCGTTTCGTTCGCCTACACGCTTCTGATCTATTGGTCGAACTTCACCTGCCTGATGACGAAGTCGTTCGAGCTCACCCAGCAATACTGGAACCTCCTGTTGGGAGAGGCGCAGGTTCCAGCGGGAAGGGTCTACAACACGCTCCCGCTCAGCTTGATTTTCGTCAACACGGCGGGAGACTCCATCCTCCAGTTCCTCGTGATCGTGGGGTTCTTCGCGGTGCTCGCGCGCGGCCCGAGCCGGCGGATGATGATGATCCTGGCTCCGACCATCACGCTGTTCATCGTCTCCGTGGTCGGACTCACAGTCCCTCTCACCTACCTCTCTCCGAATCGCATCTACGTCTTCCTCCAGTTCATCGGATTCGCGCCGCTCGCCGCGTTCGCGATCCGCGAGCTCGTCCGGTTCAAGCGGCTGCCGCCAGAGCGGAGACTCCTCTTGCAGGCCGGTGTGAGTGCCCTCCTGGTTGCCTGTTTCGTGTTCGCATCGTCGGCGAGCACAATCGCGGGATTTGAAACGAGCCCGTTCGTCGGCAACCAGCCATACCTGAAACTGTACGAGACACCCACCGAGGTCGCGTCGGCCAGTTGGCTCTGCAATTACGCCACAGGGCCGGTCACGATCAACGCGTCCCGGAGCCTGTTCGCCCTCGACCGCTACCGTGTTCGGGCCTGCGTGACGGCCGGTGGAGGAATCCTCGACTACCTCCCCATCCAACCCAGCAAACGAATCGATACGCTCTCGTTGCAACCCGGAGCGCTCCTCTGGTTCTCCCGGTACGACAAGTTCCCCGGATTCCTGGCCCAGACCGTCGGACCGAGCGGGTTCGGGTCGGGGGTCGTTGAGCGCCTCGATCCAACGGGAGATGCGGGCTTGGCGGTCTACAACCGGCTCTACGACAACGGAGCCGTGCAGGTTTATCTGGTACCCGGCTAACGTCGTTCCCGGGGCGGAGGAGGAAACGGACCGATGTGCCCGGACCGTCTGGACGTCGCGCTCTTCTTCCCCCGGCTCACGGTCTTCAGCGGCGGCGTCGAGCGGACCTTGAAGGTCGTCGAATACTCCGACCGAGCGAACCTCCATTTCACCGCTTACATCTCCCCGGCCGTGATCCGGGACAGCGAGGTTCGCCGTCGACTCGACGCCCTCGAACGGTCCGGGCGTGTCGCCCTTCGGACGATCGGCTCCGACCACACGTCGCCCGAGCGGTTCGACGCGGCCATGATCCCGAGCGAGTTCTGGATCCCGGCGCTCCGCCGAATCCGAGCGCAGCGCATCCGCGCTCCCGTGTTCATCGAATTCCATCAGCTTCCGTACATCGGCACGTTCGATGTCCTCAAGACGGTCGGCGTCGACGATCCCGGCGTCATCGACCTCGTCCGGTTCCCGTTCGTCTCCTCGAAAATCCTCGGGGATGGACTCCCGTTTTTCGCGTTCCAGACCGCCGCCTGCGTCTCCTCCGTTCGATCGCTCGCCCGCTTTCGGCAGGGGAGGGTCATGGCCGTCACGCCCGTGACCGCCAAGAATCTCGCCGCGCTCCGCTACCCGAAACGACCGTTCGTGCCGGACATCCACGTCGGAGTCGAGTCGGACGCCGTCCGGATATCCACCGAAGATGAGCCGATCACGTACGATGGCGTGTACGTGGGCCGCTTCCATCCTCACAAAGGGTTCCTCGACCTCCCGCTCATCGCCGCGCGGATGAACCAGGCGCTTGGCAGGGACGTGAAGATCGCGGTTTGCGGAAGTCCCCAGTTCCCGCGACACCTCGCGCTCTTCGAGCGTAGGGTCCGCTCTCTCGGGGTCGAGAAGAACCTCGTCATGCTTCGGTGGCTCTCCCGCGAGGACCTTTACGCGACCATCCGTCGATCGAAATTGCTCCTGTATCCGAGTTACGTCGACGCCTTCTCGATTACCGTGCTTGAGAGTCTTTGTTTGGGCGTGCCGGTGCTCGCGTACGCAATCGACGCGCTGCGGATGATCTGGGCTGCCCGGAAGGGCGTCTACCTCTCGCCGGTGGGAAATCCAACCGCGTTCGCGGCTCGCTATGCGGAGCTCGAACGGACGCAGGCTCTCTCGAGCATTCGGAAGGAGACGGCGCGACAGGTCGAGGTCCTGGAGCGGGAGTTCACCTGGGAGCGGGCCGTCAAACAGGAACGCGCGTTCCTAGAGAGCGCAGCCTCATGACGATGCGACTCCGTTGGTCGAACTACAACATCCACGACGCCATCCGCCTCCGAACGAATGTCGCGTTCACAACGATCCCGCCATACTTCCGAGTCGACTCGGTGGAACCGAATTTCGAGCTTCGATTCGTCGAACATCTGGATGCCCCGCTTCCGGAAGCCGTGAACCGGGAGGCGGGCTTCACGGTGTACGACGTCGGCAACGGCGAGCTCGTCTACGAGACGGACATCCCGATCATGTATCTGCTGGGTTCGAAAGCCCGCTGGCGATTCCGGGTGAGCGGGCTCGCGGACGAGAGGACCGACGTCGTCACATCCCTACCATACTTCAATTTCGTCCCCGTCCGATTCAAGGTCACCGATCTCCTCTCCCGGCTCGTCCATCTGATCCTCGCAATCAAGCTCCAGAGTAAGGGGCTCGCGTTCTGTCATGCCACGACCGTCGCGAAAGGCGACGACGCCTACCTGCTCTTCGGTTTCAGCGGCACCGGGAAGTCCGTCCTCGCGAACGAGATGGTCCGAGCGGGCTACGGCTACATGTCAGAAGACTTCACGATCGTCGACCGCGAGGGGAGGGTGTACTGTTACCCTGACATGCCGCCGGCGCGCTCCCGGGTCTCCTCCCTGCCCATCTCTCGGTATCTCCGCCTCAAGCCCCTGGAGCGCAAGATCGACGGATCCATCCAGAATCGGGCACGAATTCGCTCAATCGTGATCCTCGAGAAGGGACGAGAGCAGGTTGAAGAGCTCGATTCGGAAGAGACCTCTCGTCGGGTGACGTTGTTGAATCTTGAAGAAATTTCGAAGCTCTGGAACAGCCCGATTTCCGCGATCGTGAACCATTACGCCTACTTCTATCGCGAACCGGACCTGCGCCGAGTCATGACGGAGCACGAGCTCCTCGTCTCCGCGGCGATCGCCCGAGCGGAGCGATGCATCAGCGTCCGGTCCCGGTCTCCGAACTTGGAGACGGTTCGCCGGCTGCTACTTGGGTCCTGAGGGCGGCGGGTGACGGATGAAGGATCGATACCGCGGCCGCCCCGAACGCCCAACATGGAGGATCCTCCTTGGAAGTTGGCTCCTCGAGGGAGTCGGTTGGTTCGCCCTCGCCGAGAGCCTCGGCCGGGCCATCACGGAGGGACTCGTCATTCTCTTCCTTTGGGTCTCGGGGGTTCCGTTCGCCCTGATCCTCCTCGGCTGGCTCTTGTACCACACCGCCGCGTGGTTCTTGCTCTACGGGGGGTACGCGAAACTTCGATCGATGCGGGAAGGCGCGTCGCGGTTGGACCGGCTCTACCGATACCGGGATCGTGTGATCGAGGCGGTCCGGAGGTCGAGGTGGATCCGGGTCGGGGTGCTGTATGGAAGTGCCGCCCGCGGGCAGATGAACAAACGCTCGGACGTGGATCTCATGCTGGTTCCGGAGCGACCGCGCATCGGCGGGGTGCTGTTCGTTTGGGGGCTACGCCTGGCATCCGTGCTCCGGCGGATGCCGCTCGAAGTCTCGCTCATGGACGTCGAACGCTACGTCGCGTTGCGGCAACGGCACCCCACCGTGGTGCTCAAGGACGTCGTGAATTCCGTTCCGGGAAGCGAGCAGCTCGCGTCCGTGGGAGTCCTGCTCACCATCTCGGGAATTGATGGGTCCGGCAAGACGACGGTGGCCAAGGAAATCGTTCGAACCCTCCAGGGGCAAGGGGTCAGCGCGACGTATTTCTATGGACACCGCCCCTTCTTCCGAGGTGGGTTGCGGTCGCTCTCTCCCGCGCTCGCCTTCAAGGCGATCTGGCGACGCATCGGGAACTCCCCCGAGAACCTACGTTCGTTTCCCGCGGCGAAGTTCCTGCTCGATCTGCTGACGGTCGTGGACTACATCGGAGTTCAGGCTCGCCTCGCGCGACAGCTCAGGCCGGGCTCCGTTGTCGTCGTCGATCGATACGCCGTCGATGTGATCGTCTACCTGCGGTCGTTCGGGCCAGGCCATCAGACCGTGGAAGGACTCCTGACGGGCATTTCGTTTCCACCGGACGTCGCCCTCCTTTTCGAAATCGACCCGTCCCGCGCGAGGGAACGAAAGAGGGAGGAACCCCTCGAGGCGCTTACCCGCGCGGCCCAGGAGTACGAAAAGCTTGCGCCAGTCCACCGCCTGACGAAGATCGACGCGAACGGGCCTGTGAATGAGGTCCGCTCGAACGTGATGCGGATTGTCGATGCCTACCTGAGGGGCAAGACCTCGCCGGTCAAGAACGACCACCCCGGATGAACCGCTGTCTGGAATGCGCTAATTCGGCGCTCGGCCTGTCACGACGCAACGACGCGGCTCGGACTCGCTCGGGCCGATCGGCGCTTCTCGAGCATGTACAGCGGGATGGCGAGCACCTGCCCCGCCACAAAGCCGATCGCCGCGCCGACGATCCCCATCGAGGGAAGCAAGAGATACGCCGCCAGGAGCGTGAACGCGGAGGAGATCGCCGTGATGTAGAAGATAGGACGAACCCGCTTCCCCACTCGGAGGTCCGTCGTGTAGACGGAAGTGAGGAGAATCACGGGACTTGCGAACACCATGAGAAGCAGGCTGTCGAATGCGTTCGTGTATCTCGGTCCGAACAGCTCGAGAATCGGAAGCCCCAAGACAAGCGTGCCAACCATCGCGGCTCCGAGGATCGGGACCGAGTAACGCAACGTCGCGCGGACGTCGCGGACGTAACTCGTTCCGGGATGGGATCCCTCGACGAGGAGCGCCGTCGTGAAGGAGACGGGAACCAGATAGAGCAGGCTCGCAAGCGAGTACGCGGCGTAGAAGTACGCGGACGGCGAGGCGCCCAGCACGTTGATGATCATGAGGGGGAGCAAGAACACCGCGGCACCCTGAACGATGCCCGTCGCGTTCGTCCAAAGGCTGAACCCGATGATCCCCGTCGATCGGATCCGCCGAATCGTGAACCGGGGCCGGTATCCCGGGTAGAACCGGACGAGCAGGAAGCCCATGACCACGACGGAGACGACGAGAGCGATGGTCCAGGAGAACATGATCCCAAAAACCCCGAAACCCACGACGGCGATCGAAAGCGGCAAGCGGAGGACGTAGAAAATGGTCGAGCGAATCATCCCGTAGTCGGAGCGCCGCGCGGCGACGAAGGCGTTGTCCATCGCGCCGTCGAGCGTGAAGAAGACGAGCGACGTGAGGAAGACCGCCGCGAGGATCGGATCCCCGAGGGGGGCGGAGAGGGGGGGCGCCCACAGGCTCAGCCCAGCCAGAAACGCGAGTCCGAGAGGAATCGAAGTGATCACCGAGAGGGTAAACACCCCGTTCAGAAGGCCCGCCTTGTCCTGCTCGGGAGGAAGGTACCGGAGCAATCCCGTGGGCAGGCCGAGCGCCGCCCCCCGAGCGAGGAGGAGGAGAGCGCTCAACATCGCGGCGGAGACGCCGACCTCCGCGTCGTGGTAGAAGTGAGCAACGATGAGCCAGAACAGGAATCCGATCCCGTAGTTGAGGAACGAGCGGACGAGCAGGAAGAACGAGTTCCGGAACAGGGACGTCGCGAGGGTCTCCCGCAGACGAGCAAGCGCTTTAAGCTCCAGCCTTCGCCCGTCCCCCAATTATCGGATACGATGGTGGGACAGGTCTTAACGCTTCCCGTTGTAGACGGGTTGCCGTGCCACGTAGATGCTTCTCTGCGATGCTCTCGCCCGCCTCCGCCGGCGGCGCCGGCGAGCGCCCGCGATCAAGGCCCAGATCGGGACGAGGATGAGCAGCAACAATGGCACGCCGTAGTATGGGCCGGTCAAGCTGAACGGGTTCGTGTCGACCCGGAACGACACGACTTGGGTCGCGACGTTGCCCGCGACATCGATAGCCCGAATCCAAACGTTGTGTCCTCCGTCGGGCAGATTGAGAGACAGGCTCGAACTCATTCCGATCGACTGGAACGGGGCGCCGTCGACGCTCATCTCAAACCGGCTCAGCCCGGAGCCGCCATCCGACGATCGCCAGGAGATGGTCACGTTGGAGGTGGACGACCGCCCGGGCGGCTCGAGGCCCCACAGGGCCGGCGCGATACTGTCTACACGAACGGTCGCGGTCTTCGTGGCCTCTTTCATGCCATTCGCATCGGTCGCATTGTAGTCCACCACGTGGACGCCGTCGCCGAGGGCAAGGGGGGCTGTGTACGCGCTCCATGGCCCTCCGTCCAATCGATACTCGATCGACACCGCGGAGCCGGAAGGGCTGGTCGCATTCAACGTGGCGGTGGAGCTCGTTACGTACCATCCGTTGGTCCCAGAAGACCCGTTGACGTCGAGGGTGGTCGTCGGCGGAGACGCGATCAGTTTCCCGATCTGGACGACCACGTTCTTCGTCGTCTCTACGTTCCCTGCGTTGTCCGTCGCTGAGAAAGCCACCGTGTGAGTTCCATTCCCGCTCACCGTGAAGGTCGAGATGTACGTTACCGAGGGACCGCCGTCAACCCGATACGTCGTCGACGCGACGCCGCTCGTCGCATCCGTCGCGGTGAGCGTGACATTCACTGGGCCCACGTAGTACGTGCCGTTCCCGCCCAACGTGCCACTCAAACTCGCGGCGGTGCTCGGAGCAATGGTATCAAGCTTGAACGGAGTCGAGCGGATCGTTTCGACGTTCCCCGCTCGATCGGTCGAGTTGTAATCGACGGTGTGGGATCCGTCTCCACCGACCGTCACGGCCGCGGTATATTTCTCCCACGCGCCCGCGTCCACGCGATAGAAGGTCGACGCGACTCCGCTCAGCGGATCCGTCGCGGTTAACGTCACTTTCACCGAGCTGCGATACCACCCGTTCGAGCCGGTCGTCCCCGACAGAGACGCTGCGGTGTTCGGCGGCGTGCTGTCTACCACAACGGTGTGGGTCGCATTCGCCGTGAAGCCGAAGCTGTCCTGGACTTCGAGGTGGCATGTGTACGTGCCTTCGGCGGCGTAGGGGTGTCCCGCCGTGGGCGTGCCGTTCCAAGGGGTGTCCCACATGCCATCGTTCGTCCAGTCCCAACGGAACTGCAGGGTCGCGTTCGGATCCGAGTCTGAGGAAGCGGAGGCGTCGAAGGTCACGTTCGCGTTCGCCTGCGGCCATGCGGGGGAGTACGTGAATCGCGCAGTGGGGCCCTTCGAAGATGTCGTGAAGAACTCACTCATGTTCGGCGCGCCTTGGTCGTGCGACGTCAGGTAGGGCAGGTTCCAGTTCAACTCGAGGGTCGACAGGACCGAAAAGTGGTTGTACGCGGCGGCGGACGTGTATGTGGTCTTCGCCGTGGGACCGGCCCAAACGGTGTACATGTAGGGGGCACCCTTGCCTCCGCTGTCTTCATCGAACGCGATGAGGAGGGCGGCCCGCGTCGTCGCGAACACCGTGCTGTTGAGAATCTGCGGCAGGAGGCCCTTCAAGTAGGTGTCCCCCGTCGCCACGGAACAGTCGTGCATGTCGTTGCACAAGTTCGGCGTGAGCCACATGTAGTTCGAAGCGGTCGACGTCGAGGCGAGGTCGTTCAACAGCGCGCTGTCCCCACTCCCGGCAGGGACGACGCGATTGCACCGGGTTCCGTTGTTGACGATGTTACTGAAGTAAACGAACGGATCGTGACGGACCGCATACCGGCCCGAGTTGCTGCCGTAACAGTTGCTCGGCATGTCCTCCATGTACGCCTTCCACGTCAGACTCGCGTTGACGAGAAGGTCCACAATGTTCTTGGATTTCCAGGCGAGATTCGTGCAGGTGTTCGAGTGGGGATTTCCATCGTAGCCGCCACAACCGAAGTCCTGGCCTCCCGCCAGGCACAGGTAGTTCGGGAGGCTCGGCCTGTTGCAGTCAACATACTTCGTGGCCAGCCCGTGTGCGCTCGCGAAGGTCGTCATGTACGTGCCTGTGCCGCCGCACGACGTGAGGATGTCGCAGATCGCGTGATTCTCCATCACGATAATGAGAACATAGTCGAAGTAGGTCCCCGACGATATGGTTGAGGTGAACCCACTGGCCGAGGCAACGGAGATGCTCGGGTCGATGGAGAGTCGGGTGGGAGCGGAGAAGGGTGCGCCCGACGCAATCGCTCCGAGGAGTAGGAAAAGGAACCCGAGGATCGCGGCCGTGCCGTTGCGGTTGTCCTTCGCGCACCCTTCGAGCATGGAGTGCGGCCCCACCGCAACCTCCGGGTATCAAGGCTTGGCTTTAATGTCCATCGTTGACTACCACTTCTGATAGGCAATGATAAATGTCCGGCCCCAGCGACAAAACCTGGTCTTTGTCCCGGTATCCTTTGCAAGTCCCAGACGCGGCGCAGCTGGGCTCGAGGGGTTTCCGAACGTCTCCGGCGACCGAACGCAATTTGAAGCCCGGCTGTCCTCATCACTCTGCGAGCGATGTGTCCCCGCGCTGGCTGACCGTTCCTAACCGCACGGGGAGAGACTTCTCGAAACGCCATTCAACCGGCGCACCTGAAGATTCACAAAGGGTCCAATCATTAGTAGGAGAACAACCTCGCCGATTCCGAAAGCGGGAGCCTCATGCGGTTCGGAAACCGGCATGGGTCTTGTTCGTTCCGATACTCGGGTCCGTCGAAACGCCACCATCCGTGAAACGGCCCCTGCCCTCGAGTTGGTCGGAGCGCCTCGCGAGCCGAGGCATTCTCATTTCAATCTCGGGCATCGACGGGACGGGGAAGACGACGGTGGCCCACAACGTCGTGTCTGTGTTTCGAGAACGTGGTTTCCAAGCCACTTACTTCTATGGCCACCGCCAACCATGGTACAAACCCGAGAGCCGGCCCGGAATCTCGTTTGCGGCTCTCTACGAATCCCTTTGGAAGCGAATCGGTCGCTCTATGGATGAGTGGGACCGACACCGATGGTCGCGGACCGCGTATCAGGCCCTCACGATCCTCGACTACGTGTACGTCCGCCTGAAACTCTCCGCCTCGTTCAAAGCGAATCGAATTGTCGTCGCGGATCGGTACGTCGCGGACGTCCTCGCGTACATGCGTTCCTGGGGTCCCCTCTTCGCGGGCCTTGAGAACATTTTCGTCGGCATGAACCCGCCGCCCGACCTCGCGGTATTGCTCGAAATCGCGCCGGAACAGGCGCTCATCCGCAAACGCGAGTGGAGCCTCCCGCGGCTCCGTGTCTTTGTCCGGGAGTACGACCAGCTCAGGGAGCGGCTGTCCATGGTCCGGATCGATGCAAGCCAGGCGCCGGAACGCGTGCGTGACGCGATTCTGCGGGCGGCAGGACTCGACCTGTAGCCGGTGCCGGACGTTTCGGGCCAGGACCGAATCTACGATTGGGTCAACCGGGCGACGGTGACGGTCTTCGAGACGGAGAACGTCCCCCCGCCCGAATCGGTCACGATGAGCGTCACCGTATAGGCTCCGGCTACATAGACGTGGGTTGTGGAAGGTCCTGAGTCAACGCTGCCATCCCCGAAATCCCACGCGAATGAGAACGGACCCGTGCCGCCGTTGGCGGAGGCGACGAAGGTCACGATGTCGCCTTCGCCGGGAGACGCCGGATCTACGGTGAAGTCCGCAACGAGGGGTGTTGGTGCAACCGTGACCGATTTCACGATCGTCGTTGATGCCCCGCCCGAGTCCAGGACCGTCAGGGTTACGTCAAAGGTGCCCGCGGACCCGTACACATGCGCGACTGCGTCGCCGGACGCGGACGATTCGTCTCCGAAGTCCCAGGAAAGGGTGTACGGCGATACGCCACCGGCGACGCTCGGCGTGAAGGCCACGGGGTCCCCGGCAATCGGGGAATCGGGACTGAATGCAAAGTCGGCTACCAGGGGAGCCGGTGCCACCGAAATGGATTTCACGACCCGCTGCGCCGCTGCGCCGCCGAAATCGGTGACCATGAGTGCGACGTTGAACGTGCCCGCGTTGCCGTAGGTGTGCGAGGCCGCGCCGCTGGCCGCGGCTGTCCCATCTCCGAAGTCCCATGCGAAGGTGTATGGAGGGGCGCCTCCGAACACACTCGCGGTAAAGCTCACCGAGTCCCCGACGATGGGAGAGTCGGGGCTGAACGCGAAATCCGCCGACGGCACGCCGACGATGCTAAACGTGTCCGAGTAAGAGTTCGCGAACGAGGTCTGCGCCGTGATGTGATCGGGTGTGACCGTGTACTTGACAAATCCGAAACCCGCGCCGACCGTGCCTTTTCCCATCGTCTCCGCGAAGTACGGAAGCTCGGGGTCGGCCGTGTTACTCAACTCGATCCCCTTCCCTCCCATGCCCTCTGTGACGAACACAGTCCCGCTGCCCCTCCGGTATGGTTGGGTCGCGGAGCCATCCAAGCCGACACACTGGGAAACATACAGGGTCCGAATCCCGCAGGTGAGCTGCTTCGTCCTCTGGTACAGACCGTCCTGGGCCTGCAACACCAGATCCACGCGCTTGGCGGTGAGGACATCAACGAGATCTTGTCCCACGGCACAAGGGTTAGGCCCGGTCCCAAAACAGGTCATGTGCATCGCAACGATGACCCATGGGATTCCACTCGCGCGAGCGCCATCGATGGCTGTGATGAGCCAAGCGAGGTTCGATGTCCCGACCTTGTACGCGTAAGAGCCACCGTTCGTGAAGGTCAACCCGGGGGAAATCGAGATCATGCGTGCCGTAGGACTCGTCGCCGGGTAATCGAAATAGTATTGCTTGGCGTACACGCCTGTGAGAGATCCGAAGTGGTCCGGAAGGCACGCGGCATAGTTGTCGATCAAACCATCCGGGCCGTTGTCCTCGTGGTCCCCCGCGACGAGCTCGAACGCATATGAAGCACCGACTCGCGACGTTACGAAGCTGCACCATGCGGGCTCAGACCCGGCGCCGGCGTAGCTGAAGTCCCCATTCGCGAGCGCGAAGTCGGTACCCGATGATGCGATGCGGTTCAAGGTCGCGGCCGTGTCCGCGGTTCGCGCGAACCTCCCGGTTGATGCGAAACTGAAGGACGATCCGGCAATCGTCGGAGGCGGCGTGGGAACCGAGCCAGGGCCCGTGATGATCCTGGCGCTATCCGACTGCGCACCCGAGAACGATGTCTGAATGTAGAGGTTGTTCGGGGTCACCGTGTACGACACAAACCCATACCCCAGGCCGGTCGTTTCGGACCCCATGGTCCGAGCGAAGTACGCGTTTTCGGAATCGGTCGGATTGATCGGGCTGATCGACTTGCCGGCAGTCCCTGCAACGACGAACACGGTCCCGGCGCCCTTCGTGTACGTGCCCGGAGAGCCTGCGCCCGAAATGCACTCGGGGATGAAGAGTGTCCGCAGGGCACACGTCAGCTCCTTGCTCCGCTGGTACGTGTGCGAGTTCCCTTGAAGGACGAGGTCCACGCGCTTGTCAATCAGCAGGTCCGTGAGATCTTGACCAACCGTGCACGCGTTCGCGTCCGATGAAATGCACAACTCGTGCATGCCGACCACGACCCAAGGAATCCCGTTCGATCGGGCTCCGTCGATCGCGCTCGAGAGCCACATGAAGTTCGCTGATCCCACCGCATAACTGTACTTGCCTCCGTTGGTGAACGTGAGTCCGGGAGAAATCAGAATGAACCGAACGAGCGGGCTCGTTTGCGGATAGTCGAAGTAATATTGCTTCCCGTACAGCCCTTGGACTCCGCCGGTTCGGTCCGGAAGGCACTGCACGAAGTTGTCAATCAAGCCGTCAGGCCCATTATCCTCGTGGCTCCCGGCGATGAGTTCGAACGGGAGTTGACTGCCCGCCGTACTGATCACGAGATTGCACCAAGCCGCCTCGGAGCCGGTCCCTCCATAGCTCAAATCCCCGAGGGCAAGAAACAAGCTCGCGTTCGAGTGGCCGAGGCGAGTCAAAGTCGATATGGAATTCTTCGTCCCTCCGATGTCGCCGGCCGCGGCAAACGTAAACATCCGGTCCGCACCGCGGGCCTCGAGCATCGCAAGAGGAATCGCGGTGACGGTGAGAACCGCTGTGATGACTAGGGCAATCGAGAAACCTCGTTTCGTAAACCGTCCCCTCCGCTGCCCCGAGAATATGGCGGCTCCCTATCTCACTTGCCTCGCAGGCGTCAAAATCCGTACCAGAAGAACGCCGTGTCGGGACGAGGCGGGACTGCGCCCCGATTCATGCGCTTCAGTGGGTCTCGCCGCCGGTTCGGGCCCGATAGCGGCCCTTCTCCCAATCGACGAGCCCCATCTCCTTCAGCCGTGCGAGATGATATCCAACCAGCTGTCGACTAATCCCGAGCAGCCGAGCGATTTCGCCCGGCCGGCCGCCGCCCGTCCGCCTCAGGACAAACAGGATCCGAAGTCGGAGGTCCCGGTAGTTCCAATGCTTCGTGAAGAGCTGATTGCGCTCCGACTCCGAGTCGACGCCTTTCGGATAGTATCGAACGCGTCCGTTCGCGCTCTCGCTCGCAATGAGTCCCGCGCGGGTGAGGACTTCAATGTGGTGAATCACGGTTCCGTGTCCGAGCTTGAGCAACCGCGCAATCGACCGGAAGTGGTCCCCCGGAAGCATCAGCAAATGTCGGTAGATGCGACGGCGGGTCGGATGGTCGAGGCCGTCTCCTCCCATCCCGCGATTCACCATCATTCGAGCTGCGCTCCTTCGCGTCGCCTCCCCCGGTGGCGACGGTTCGAATCAGAGTTCGTTCTGACCTTTCCCGTTCAAAAACGAGGAACCCGATGGAGGGTATGAGAGCTCCCCCATATCAACCATCACCCTACTCGAAATCAATCCGCGACGGGAACTGCGGGTTGGGCGCCTTACGCCACTCCCTAACGGACGGACCGGGTCGGCGAAGCCTTTTCACTCCGCTTATGCCGCTGATTCGCCTTCGTCGCGGAAATTTTGGCGATCAGGCGCTGCGCTTCTTGGCGAAGGAACGACTCCCCGACGCCTCGTACCGATAGCAGAACGAGGGCGAGCTGGGAATCGACCTTCGTCGCGAAGATCCGGCGTCCCTCGACGTCGACGAGCATCGTCTGAGGGCTGGGGCCACCCAAGCTTTGCACGATCATGTCGACGGAGCCGAGCAAGGTCGCGCTCATGACCGTGATGACATCGAACGCTACGGGCTTCTTCGCCCAAGCCGCAAGAGACACCCCGGTCCTCTTGATGAGCAGGACGCCGTCGATCGGCCCGGTCAAGTCGACGGCCGAGAGAAGAGCGGACGGAATCTCGGCCGACTCGCGCGTAGTGAACCCCCACTCCCAAACTCAGGACGATATGGACGTTGTTCAAGCATAAAAATCATGCGGAAATGTCGCCCACGGATGGATCCTTGATGCCGGGTAAACGCCAGTTTCTGAGCAGCCGGCTACTCCACCTTCTCCCACAGTCTCGGCCGGAACACTCGACGTTGGAGCGAAGCTGACGGAAGCATGACGACGCTCGCGACCGCCCACGAGAGGAGGAGCAGCCAACCGTACGCAAGGAACAACACGAGCATCGTGTTCAGCTGGAAGTTCGTCTGCGCGAACCCGGCTGCCCCAGGGAGCATCGCGGCCGCGCCGGCCAGGAACCAGAGGGAAACGATGAGAGGACCCAACACGGAAGTCCAGACACGATTCCGGGCGGACTCCAAGCTCTGATAACGGGTTACCATGTCTCGCTGGATGTCGGCGACGGAACGCCGACCAACCGGGACGCTGACCTCTGGAACTTGCACCACGGTGTCGTGCGCAAGCCGCATCGTGCGTGACCCGCCGTCTGCTAAAGACTCGAGGCCGTCAAGGACATCGTCGAGGCCAATCGTTGCCGTCGGGAGCGAGGTTCGGTGATCGTCTCCCTTCGTTCGAAGGTCGATGCCGGTCACCTGAGCCAGCACGGAGGTCCGGATTTCCATGGACAGCATCAATTCGTCAAGGTGGGCCGCGCGGAACGAGGCGAGGGCCACCAGAGCAAGGCCGAGAAACACGCTCCCAAGCATCGTGACCGAATACACTTGGATGGAAACTTCCGCAGAGAACCAAGGCCCCCGAGTGGTGACCGCCACCGCACGCGCGAGAATTGCTACGAGGCCCAAGAGGGCAACAAAAACAAAATTCACTGTCGCTGATCGAAGAGACAGGTCGACTCCCCCAGGAGCGCTAGCTCAAGCCCGCTATTTAATTCGAGCGGGTCGCAGCTGTGGCGCGAGTGCCGGCACCGTCGGCAGGAGCGTCATCATCAACGCGGTGAACTACGAGTCCGAGACGGTCAACTGCCCGATCCGAGTGGACCTCGTCGGCGTGCAGCTCGTCTACAACGCCACGTCGGGATACAATGAGCCCTTCGAGGTCAACCGAACGACCTGGTCCACGTTCAACGTCACCCTGGCCGACGGCCGGAACTGGACCCGGCCCTACACGTTCCAGATCAACTACACGGGCCTCTGGAAGGTCCGGCTCCTCCTCTTCAAGGACGGTGACTTCTCGAGCGCGTACCGGGAACTCCACCTGTACGTGCGCGTGACGTGAGCGCCCTAGCCGGTTTCACTCGCCTCCTCCTTCCTCCCCAATCCGCAGGGCGATCCGGCCCAGAAGGCGACCTTGCACGACCCGGGTGTGAGCTAACGAGGCCTGATCGAGCGGATACTCGGCGGCAATGGGGACTTGGAGACGAGCCTCCACCGCCGCGCGCGCGAGCGCCGCGAATTCCGTGGGACCGTACTCGCCGTCGTACGCGAGGAGTCGGAGGTTCGGGCGTCGACGCGGCACCGGCTCGACTCCGTTCGGGTAGGCGACGCGGCCGTTCATGCGAACGAAGTCGATGCCTCGCTCCAGCCCGTCCCCGCCTGCGAGGGCGAACACCGCATCGAGCCCGTCCGGGGCGAGCTCCTTCAACCGGCGGACGCTGTCCGGGCTGCGGGCATCGATCACCGCCTCGGCCCCGAGACCGCGGACGAGCGCGGCGGCTTCCGGGTTGGAGGCCGTACCGATCACACGCGCGCCTCGAAGCTTCGCGAACTGCACGGCGAGGGTGCCAACTCCCCCGGATGCCCCGACGATCAAGACGCTCTCTCCACGATTCAGCTTCAGCGCACCGTCGATCCCCTGGAGGGCGGTCAATCCCGTCGTCGGCGCGGCCCCCGCCTCCAGGAGGTTGAGGTGTTCCGGCACGCGGCCGACGCTGCCCGCGTCCACGGCGATGTACTCCGCGTAGAACCCGCCCTTCGGATTCGAATAGTGGCATGCCCACACCCGATCTCCGACGTGCACCTTTCTGACATTGGCTCCGGTCGAGACGACAGTGCCGGCGCCATCGGTGCCCGGGACGATCGGGAACGGGGCCTTCTGTCCCCACGGCCGCCACGACCCATCCCGCACGAGCCCGTCCCAAGAGCCGACGCCGGCCGCATGGAGGGCGATGAGGACCTCGTGAGGGCCGGGCTTGGGGACGGGGAGGCGATGGGTCGTGAGTACGGACGGCGGGCCGAACCGATCGATCGCGGCGGCCTTCATCGTTGGTGGGATCGTTGATTGTCGTGCACCCTCCGCGTCTCGCTTCGTCATGGCGTCTCCCTCCAGGCTCGGTCCGGTCCTCCGTTCCGAGAAGGAGACCTTCGATTTCTCGTTTTCGAACCCGTCCCTCGAGGCCTCGGGTCGGGGGCAACCGTTTTTCCGCGAGAAGTTCCCGAAGTCCCGGCTTCGGCCCGTTCATCGAGCCCCTCATCCCACCGGCGGTGGGGCCCTTGGCGGATCTTGGACCTTGCCGCGCTTTCGCTGTCCTCGGAGGGAAATCACCGCGAGCGTGGCGACCAAGATTCCGACGCCCGCAAGGACGGCGACGAACAAGACCGCATCGTGCAGAAGCCCGGGTGGAACCGGAGGCGGCGGCGGTTCGGTGAGGGAGACCAGAAAGGCGTCGAGGCCGCCCGCGTTCGTCGCTCCCGGGAAGGATCCACTCGTCTCGCCGGCGACGTAGACTCCGGACACACCCACCGCGATGCCGTCCCCTTTGTCGAACCGGGACGTGCCGAACTGGCGGACCCCCAGAAGCGTGCCGTTGACGTCGTACCGCAACAGGAATGCATCCGGGATGCCGGCACTCGTCTGACCAGGAAGCGTGCCATCCTCTTGGCCGGTGACGTACACACCGGATCGACCGACCCCCACGCCGGATCCGGCATCGCCGCCGGGAGAACCGTATTGGCGGGTCCACACCGCGTTGCCGTCCGGATCATACTTTCGAAGGAACGTGTCGGCGCCTCCGGCGCTCGCCTCACCGGGAAACGACCCGCCCACCAGGCCGGTGACGTACACGCCGGTCGCGTCGGCGGCGACGCCGAGTGCTGCTGCGTACGTGCTCGTCCCGAACTGGCGGGTCCACAGCACCTCGCCACGGACGTCGTACTTCCGGACGAACGCGTCCGTGCTCCCTTGGAGCGTCTCGCCGGGGAAGGAGCCGCTCGTCGTGCCGGCGACGTACACCCCGGTCGCGTCGACGGCGAGGCCGGAGGCATAGTCGTACCCGCTCGTCCCGAACTGCTGGGTCCACGACACGTTGGACACGTTGCCGTCGACGTTGTACCTCCGAACGAATGCGTCCACGCTGCCCAGGCTCGTCTGGCCCGGTATCGTGCCTTCGGTGCGGCCTGCGACGTAGGTGCCGGTCCCGTCGGCGGCGACGGCGAGGGCGGTGTCGAAGTCGGGAGAGCCGAATTGCCCGGTGAACAGGAGGGTGCCGTTGACGTCGTACTTCTGGACGTACGCGTCCACGCCGCCCCCGCCCACACCCCACTGGAGGCTGCCGCCCGTATGGCCCGCGATGGACACGCCGGATCCATCCGCCGCAACGGCGTTGGCGTAGTCGAAGCTCTCCGTGGCAATCGGGCGGGTCCACAGGACCGTGCCGTTGAGGTCGTACTTCCGGAGGTACGCGTCGTACGAGTCGCCAGGGAAGATAACCAGGGCAGTGCGCCCGGCGACGTACACGCCGGTCGCGTCGACCGCGACGGCGCTGCCGGAGTCGTCGCTCGGCGTGCCGAACTGACGGACCCACACGAATGCGTCGGTCGTTCCCTGCCCTTCCGCGTGCGGCAGGACCGCCAGCGACACCGCAAGGCCGATGACCAGGACGGCCGCGCGAACGACGGGGCGGACCGTCCCGGTCGCACGTCGGCATCGCATGGCGTCGTGCATCAAGGCCGCCTGGACCCGGCTTCCGGGCCGTTCCCAGGGCCCGATCGCCGCCGGAGGAAGACGATCACGGCGAGGGCGAGCGCGAGGCCCGCCGCGAAGGAGCCCATGCCAACGATCGCACCGAGGGACGGCGGGGGGATCAGCGGGGTCCCCGAGGTCGCCCCGATGACGACCTGTCGAGCCAGGGAGTCGGACACGTTGAGCTCCGTACGGATCGTGAGCAGGACGCGGTAGACACCGGGCGCCGCGAACGCGTGGGTCACTCGCGGGCCCGAGGCCTGGGCGCCGTCTCCGAAGTCCCAGATGAACGCGATCGTCCCCAGCCCCGTCGAGTTGCGCGCGTCAAATACGATGGTCTGCCCGGGGCGGAGCGGGTTCGAGCCGACGACCACGAACGTCGCGACGGCGGGCGGGGACGTGACCGTGAAGTTCCAGGTGACCGCGTTCGACCCACCCGACCAGACGATCTCGGCCGTGACTCGGTGGCGTCCCACGGGAAGGAGCGGCGCCACCGCTCGGACTTCGCGGTAGAAGGGGTCGTAGACGCTGTTCAGGGTCGTACCGTCCACGGCGAGCGTCGTCGTGTTCGATGGCGGCTCCACGATTCCCCGCCACACGCGCGCGCGCACGTAGAATCCGGGAAGGCCCGCGATGTCGCTGTCGGCCGCGGGACCCGAGGGGGATACCGAGGGGTCGGCTGTGAGCAGGCGGAGGTCGCCCTCGGTCCAGAGGAGGACCGTGCCGGCGACATCCGAAGCGACCAGCAGAGACTGTTCCGACACGTATCCCGAACCCGGATCCACGGGGATCGGCACGGTGGTCCGCTCGGCGCCGGTGGTCGTGTTGAAGACCCACAGAGCCGCGTCGTAGAAGTTCCGATGGATCCCAATCACGACATGCCGGTTGCGCATCAGCCCAACGCCTTGCGGATAGGCCCCCATGGGGAGCCAGCCCACCTGAGTCAGGTTGGAGACGGCGAGGACCACGATCCCGTACGGGGTTCCCGACACGAGGTAGGCCAGGCCCGCGTCCCAATCCACGGCCGTTTGGAGGGGGTTCTCTCCCACGTCGGCGCC
>Ga0209806_1000508_pt1 | contig 26360 bp, 25 predicted proteins | sample GraSoiAngelo_152_FD_186166 | JGI IMG/M metagenome (GOLD analysis project Ga0209806, IMG submission 186166) | Grasslands soil microbial communities from the Angelo Coastal Reserve, California, USA - 14_1009_12_30cm (SPAdes) (version 2) | ecosystem: Environmental > Terrestrial > Soil > Grasslands ... | reverse complement strand
CCCTTGCCCTTGGCGCGGAGCGTCACGCGGACGTCGGTGCCGAGCCGGCGCCGCAGCGCGTCTTCGATGCGACGCACTTCGGGCGCCTGGCCCTGCCCTTTCTTGAGCCGCGGGCGTCTCACCGGCGCCCGCCCTCCGCGCACCCGGTCCTCGACGTCTCGCACCGACAGGCCGGCGTCGACCGCTTCCTTGGCAAGTGACGTGGCGAGGCGTGCGTCGTCGAGGGCGAGGAGCGCGCGAGCGTGGCCGACCGATAACCCGCCGTCGTGCAGCAGTGCGAGCACCGCCGCCGGGAGCTTGAGGAGCCGGAGGGCATTCGCGACGGTCGAGCGGTCGCGTCCCACCGCATCCGCCACGTCCTGCTGCGTCAGGCTGAACTCAGCGATGAGCCGTTCGTACCCGCGCGCTTCGTCCACGGGGGACAGATCGTCGCGCTGCAGGTTCTCGACCAACGCGAGCGTCAGCACGGTGCGGTCATCCACCTCGCGCTTGACGGCGGGGATCTTCTCCCAGCCGAGCGCTTGGCAGGCGCGCAGCCGTCGTTCGCCGGCGATCAGCTCGAATCCGCCATTGCCCGCACCACCGCTACCGACGGGCGCCTGCCGCACCACGACCGGCTGGAGCAGACCCGCTTTGCGGATCGACGCCGTGAGCTCGTCGAGCGCGGCGGGGTCGACGTCGCGGCGTGGTTGGTACGGGTTGGGGCGGATCTCGGCGATGGCCAGCTCGACGAGACTGCCCTCGCGCTGCGCCTCCTCGCGGGTGGGTCCCAGCAGGGCTTCGAGCCCTCGGCCGAGGCGACGGCGACTCGTGATGGTTTCCGTCATGCGGGCACCTCCGGCAGCGGTTCAGCAGCGGGCGGAGTAGGGGAGGAGGCGGAGGCGGACGAGGCCACCAAGCCGCCGCGTTCGACGCGCCGGATGAGCTCCTGCGCCACGGCCAGGTAGCTCTTGGCGCCCACCGACTGCACGTCATACAAGAGGATGGGTTTCCCGAAGCTCGGGGCCTCTGCCAGGCGCACGTTGCGAGGAATGGTGATCCCGAACATCTGGGACCCGAAATATTCCTTCGCTTCGTCCGCGACCTGCTTCGAGAGGTTGAGCCGGGCGTCGTACATGGTCAAAAGCGCGCCGTCGATCGCCAGGGCGGCGTTGAAATTCCGCTGCACCAGCTTGATGGTATTGAGGAGCTGCGAGAGACCCTCGAGCGCGTAGTACTCGCACTGGATCGGGATGAGCACGCTGTCCGCCGCCGTGAGCATGTTGAGCGTCAAGAGCCCGAGCGACGGCGGGCAATCGATGATCACGTACTGGTACTGGTCGCGCAGGTCGCGCAGGGCACGGCGCATCACCGTCTCCCGCCCTTGCTTGTTGACCAGCTCGATCTCGGCACCGACCAGGTCCTGGGTCGCCGCCACGACATCGAGGTAGGGGAAGTGGACGTGCGAGAAGCGCGCGTCGGCGAGCGCCCGGCCGTCGAGCAGCGCGTCGTACAACGAGTGCCGGATGCGGTCGCGCTCGATCCCGACGCCGCTCGTCGAGTTGGCCTGTGGATCCGCGTCGACCAGGAGCGTCTTCCGCTCCGCGGTCGCGAGCGAGGCGGCGAGATTGACGGCGGTCGTTGTTTTTCCGACGCCGCCTTTTTGATTAGCGATCGCGATGACGCGTGACATCTCTATAACATATTGAAAATAAATGTGTTATACTGCTGTACTGCTGGAATGGTCCCAATATATGGGGCGGGCAGAGTGGCGTAAAGGCCGAGTTTCACGTGAAACCGATGCCACGTTTCACGTGAAACAACTGCCCCGACCCTTGGACTAGGCCACGCGTCGGCGCCAACGCGCCGTCTCGACTACGAGGTTGTGTAGGTCACTCGGCGAAACGCCGGGAATACGCGCCGCCTGCGCCAGCGAGGTCGGGCGGATCCGATCCAGCTTCTGTCGCGCCTCCGTCGCTAGACTCTTGAGCTCGAGGTAGGGAAGCTCTAGGGGCAGGGCGAACGCGGCGAGCTCCGCCAGCCGCCCGGCCGCCTCCCGCTCGCGCGCGAGATACCCGTCGTACTTGAGCTCGATCTCCGCGCTGGCGACGGCGTCCACGTCGGCCGTCAGCGCCACGCCCGCAGCTTCGAGCAGCGCACGCAGCGATGCACCGGGCCGGCGAGCCACGCTCGCCACGCGCTCCGGCTCAGTCAACGTCGTGCCCGTGGTGAGGAGCACCGGCACCGCCGCGGCCGGTGCGATCGTCGTGGCGCGCGCCGCCGCCAGCACGGCGTCTTCGTCAGCCCGGCGCCGCTCCGCCGTGCGCAGCTCCGCCGCGCTCAACAGGCCGAGCCGCTCGGCCAGAGGGGCGAGCCGCCGCAGCGCATTGTCCTGCCGCAGCAATAGTCTGAACTCGGAGCGGGACGTGAACAGCCTGTACGGCTCGTCGACCCCGCGGGTCACCAGGTCGTCCACCAGGACACCGATGTACGCGGCGTCCCGCCCGAACAGCACCGGCTCCTGACCGCGCAGCCGGCGCACGGCATTGATTCCCGCCACCACGCCCTGGCCTCCGGCCTCCTCGTAGCCGGTCGTACCATTGATCTGGCCGGCGAAGAACAGCTGTTCCACGGCTTTGGTCTCGAGCCAGGGAGTGAGTTGTGTGGGCGGATAGTAGTCGTACTCGATCGCGTAACCGGGCCGGGTCATGCGCGCGCGCTCGAGCCCCGGCACGGCCCGCAAGAATTCGAGCTGCACCGACACCGGCAGGGAAGTCGACAGCCCGTTCACGTACAACTCGTGCGTGTCCAGACCCTCGGGCTCGAGGAACACCTGGTGCCGCTTGGCGTCGGGGAACTTCACGATCTTGTCCTCGACCGACGGGCAGTAGCGCGGCCCGCGCCCGCTGATGGCCCCGCCGTACAGCGCCGACTCCTGCAGATGGGCGCGGATGATCGCCTTCACTTCTTCTCCGGCCCACGTGATCCAACACGGCACCTGGCGTGGCAGCGCCGCGCGCTCGTAGAACGAGAAGCGGTATGCGTCCTCGTCGCCGTCCTGGCGCTCGACCTTGGACCAGTCGACGCTCCGGCCGTCGACGCGCGGCGGCGTTCCGGTCTTGAAGCGCAATGTTGTAAGTCCAAGTGATTCAATGTGTTCCGCGATGGCAATGGCCGGCTGATCGCCCGCTCGACCGGCGGGGATCTGCGTGTCGGTGCCGAGGTGAATGCGCCCCCGGAGGAAGGTCCCGGCCGTGAGGACCACGCCGCGCGCGCTAACGCTGCGCCCGTCGGCGGTGACAACGCCCGACGCCCGCGCGCCGTCCAGGAGTAGTCCGCTGACCATCCCCTGGGCGAGCTCGAGGGTCGGGAAGCCCTCGAGCAGCGCGCGCACGGCCCGCCGGTAGAGCGTGCGGTCGCATTGGGCGCGCGGGGCCCAGACGGCTGGTCCCTTGGAGCGGTTGAGCATCCGGAACTGAATGGTCGCGCGATCGGTGGCCCGCCCCATGATGCCGCCGAGCGCGTCGATCTCCCGCGCCACGGTGCCCTTCGCGATTCCGCCGATGGCAGGATTGCACGACATCTGGCCGATGGTGTCGAGGTTGGAGGTGAGGAGCAGGGTCTTGGCGCCGAGGCGGGCGGACATGACGGCGGCCTCGCAGCCGGCGTGGCCGGCGCCGACAATGATCACATCATAGTCCACAGGCATGAGGAAAAAGGTACTCGGTCAGACGGCGAGACGGATAGACGGGTAGTGGGTTCTCGGACCTAGGAGCGAGGTTGCCTCGTCGCGCTGTCGGTGATCTTGCGGAGCAGACCGTACAGGGTCTTGCTCGTCTCGGTGGCGAGTGCTTCGAGTCGTCCAAATTCCGCCGGACGGAGGTAGCCAAGCGAGTGGGCCATCCCTAGCATCGTTTCCACCTCCGCGAGCGAGCCCCGGGCCGTGTCGAGGTAGCGGCGGTATTCTCGGCTGCCACGCTTCGCACTCCCCTCCGCAATGTTCAGAGGAACGCTGTACGCAGCGCGGCGCAGCTGGTCGGCGAGGGACTGCTGTTCGAACTCGGGAAATTCGCGCGAGGCCCTGACGCATTCCACGGCGAGGCGCTCGGCGTGCTCCCATGCTTTGAGATTGCGATAGGGAGGCATGGCGTCAGTGTAACGATGCAGGACGCGGGGCGCGCAACCACTTCGTTGCGGTCGGTACCATTCCTACCCACGACCCACTGGGATCCGCTCCCCGTCTCGCCGTCTACCCGTCTGTCTTAAGGCGCCCTGACCCAGCGAACCAGTTCTCTAAGGTTCGGCCGCTTTCCCGTCATGAGTATGCCGACCCGATAGATCCGCGCCGCCACCCACGTCACCCCCACGATCGCAACCACCAGGATTGCCATTGAGAGCGCCAGCTCGGACGCCGGCAGGTTCCCCGCGGCCCAGCGCACGGGCATGGCGACGGGTGAGCTGAACGGGATGAGAGACAGCGTCACGGCGAGGGTCGAGCCCGGGTCGTTCAGCATCGCGAACATGCTGATGAACGACAAGACGAGCATCCACGCCACTGGCTGCTGCGCCTGGCGCGCCTCCTGCTCGGTGGACGACATGGCGCCGACCGCCGCGAACATCGCGGAGTACAAGAAGAAGCCGCCGAGGAAATACGCCATGAAGACCGCGAACGTCGCGCCGGTCACATGCGGCATCTGGAACAGCTCGTCCGCCCCTCCCACATCTCCCGCCGCGACCGGCGCCCGGCGCGCCAGCAGCAGGCGGCCCGCCACGCCCCAGATGAGGAACTGGAAAATGGACACCGCCCCGACCCCGAGGACCTTGCCGAGCAGCAGCTGGAAGGGACGCAGCGACGATACCAGCACTTCGACGATGCGGGTCGTCTTCTCCTCGAGCACCGAGCTCATGACGTTGATGCCGTACAGCAGGATCGCCGTGTAGAGAATGATCCCCATGAAGTAGGCCAGCGAGAACGACTGAGCGGCGCTCTCCCCGCAAGTCGCGCCAGGCGAGATCTTGCACGTCTCCAGGCGGAGCGGGATGCTTGCGCGGGCCACGAGCTGCGGATCCACGCCGGCCCGCTGGAGGCGCACCACCGTCAGGGCCTCGCCGACGGGGCGCTGCAGGGCTCCCTTGCCCGCAAACACGTTCGAGCCGCGGTACTCGACCTTGCCGGAGTCGAGCGCGGCGTCGGTCACGATCAGGAACCCGTCGAGGCGTTTGGCCCGGACTTCCGCGGTCAGGGAGTCGACGACACCGGCGGCCGCCGGGACCCGGATCGCCCAGTTGCCGCTGCGGCCGAGCTGCTCGGCGACGCGGGCTCCCACCTGGGTCGCAGTGCCATCGACGATCGCGATCCGCTTCGGTCCTCCACCGCGCCCCAGCTGTCCGGAGAGGAAGAAGATGACGCCAAACAGCACGGGGCCGAGCAGCGCCCCGATCCAGAACCACCGGGTCCGCACCCGCTCGACGAACTCGCGCCGCACGATCGCCCAGATCTTACGCATCGGGTCGAACGGCGGCCTGCGCCGCCTCCGGGCCGACCAGGTCGATGAAAATTTTCAGGAGCGACGGCTCGCGCAGCTCGAAGCGCGACAGCCGTGCCCCCGACGTCACCAGGTCGCGCAGCACGCGCTGGGGGTCGGCCCCTGGGGCGAGCTCTACCTCGGCGTATTGACCGTAGTCGTCGACCTTGTTTACAAGTGATGTGTCTGCAAAGACTTGCGCTGCAGCCCCTAGGCCGCCGTCGAACCCGATGACGAGATGGTGTCCGCCTCGTGTCCGCTTGATGTCGCCGAGCGGGCCGTCCACCAGCTTGCGGCCGCGGGCGATGATGCACACGTACTCGCACAGCTTCTCGGCCTGCTCCATGATGTGGGTCGAGAACAGGATGGTGGCACCGCGGGCGCGCAGCTCGAGGACCGTATCCTTCATCACCTGCGCGTTGACCGGATCGAGGCCGGCGAACGCCTCGTCCAGCACCACCAGCGAGGGCTCGTGCAGGATGGTGGAGATGAACTGCACTTTCTGCTGCATCCCCTTCGACAGTTCGTCGATCCGGCGCATGCGCCACTCCGCCAGCCCGAGCCGCTCGAGCCATTCGCCGGCGCGCCGGCGCGCGCGCCGCCGCTCCATCCCTTTCATCTCGCCGAGGAACACCAGCACGTCGAGCACGCGCATCTTGCGGTACAGGCCGCGCTCCTCGGGGAGATAGCCGATCCGCTCGGCGTGCATCCGGCCCCCGGCCGGCGTCCCGAACAACCGTACCGAGCCGGCATCGGGCTGGAGGATGTCCATGATCATCCGGATCGTGGTCGTCTTGCCGGCCCCGTTCGGACCGAGCAGGCCGTAAATGACGCCCGCGGGCACGGCGAGCGACAGGTCGTCAACGGCGGTATGTCCGGCGAACGCTTTGCGGACCCGGTCGAGCACCAGGATCGGGTTGGAGGCGGGGGCAGGGGACGTCATGGGTGCGAGGCTAATGTAGCCTCGTCACGCCTTTATCGCGTCCGTCAACGCATTCCAGGGGAGGAGGGCACACTTGACGCGGACCGGAAACTTGGAGACGCCGGCGAGCGCCCGCAGCTCGCCCAGCGCCTTGTCCCGCGCGGCGGCTTCGTCACCGTGCATCATGGCGCTCATGCGGTCGGCCAGCGCGAGCGCGTGCGGGATCGACCGGTCCTTGAGGAGCTGCGTCATCATCGACGCGGCCGCCTGGGTGATCGAGCAGCCCCGGCCGATGAAACGCGCTTCCTTGATGACGTCGCCGTCCACGCGCAGCTGCAGATCGATCTCGTCCCCGCACAGCGGGTTGTTGAGCGACACCGAGTGCGTCGCGTCGTCCAGCGTGCCCTTGTTCCGGGGGCGCCGGTAGTGATCGAGGATCAGCTCCTGGTAGAGGGCGCTGAGCTGCGGATCAGGCGGGGACGTATCCAAAGAGGGCTCCCGCCTTGACGAGCCCGCCGGCGAGGACGTCGACGTCGTCCAATCCATTGTACAGATAGAACGAGGCGCGCGCGGTGGCGGGGACGTTGAGCCGCCGCATCAACGGCTGGGCGCAGTGATGCCCGGCGCGGATGCAGATGCCGTCCTGGTCGAGGATGGTTGCGATGTCGTGTGGGTGGATGTCGCCGTACGTGAACGAGACGACGCCCGCCCGGTGGTCGCGCGGGCCGTACACCGTCACGCCCTCGATCTGCGCGAGCCGCTCGATCGCGGCCGCGGCGAGCGCCTGCTCGTGCTCCGCGATCCGCTCGGGGCCCACGCCCTCCAAATACGCGATGGCCGCCGCCAGGCCGACTGCCCCCTCCACGTTCGGAGTACCCGCTTCGAACTTGTGGGGAATCGTGTTGTAGGTCGAATGGTCGTCCCACACGCGGGAGATCATCTCGCCGCCGCCATGGTAGGGCGGCATGGCGTCGAGCAGCTCCGGCCTCGCCACCAGCGCCCCCGAGCCCATGGGCCCGAGCATCTTGTGGCCTGAGAGGGCGTAAAAGTCGCAGTCGAGCGCCTGCACGTCGACCCTCAGGTGGGGTGTCGACTGCGCCCCGTCGACCACTACGACCGCGCCCACCGCGTGCGCCAGCCGGGCCAGCTGCGCGGCGGGATTCACGGTGCCGAGCGCGTTCGAGACATACGGGAACGCGACAATCTTGGGTCGCCGCTCCAGCGCGCGCCCGTAATCGGAGAGGTCGATCCGCCCGTCCTCGGTGATCTCCACCATGCGCAGCGTCGCGCCCTTCTCCTGACACAGCATCTGCCACGGCACGAGGTTCGAGTGGTGGTCCATGGCCGTCACCACCACGCTGTCGCCCGCGCGGACGTGGGCGCGGCCGTAGGCGCCGGCCACCAGGTTGATCGCCTCGGTGGTGCCACGCGTGAACACGACGCCCTCCGGCGCCCAGGCGTTGACGAACCCGGCCAGCTTCGCGCGCGCCGCCTCGTACGCCTCGGTGGCGCGGATGGCGAGGTCGTACGCCCCGCGATGGACGTTGGCGTTCGTCGTGCGGTAGTACTCGGTGATGGCGTCCAGGACCGACTGTGGCTTCTGGGTCGTCGCGGCGTTGTCGAGATACACGAGCGGATGACCGTTCTCCCGCTGGCGCAGCAGCGGGAAATCGGCGCGCAGGCGGGCGGCGTCGAGCATCACGCGAGCCGCTCCCGCACCAGCCGGTCGAGCCGCTCCCGCACCGCCGGGCGCCGCATGCGGTCCAGGATCTCGGCGCCGAATCCGTAGGTGAGGATGCTGCGGGCCGCCTCGGCGGACAAGCCGCGGCTGCGGAGATAGTACAGCTGGGTCTCGTCGATCGGCCCCACCGTGGACCCGTGGGTGCACTTCACGTCGTCCGCGTAGATCTCCAGCTGCGGTTGGCTGTCGGCGCGGGCTTCGGTCGAGAGCAGCAGGTTGTTGTTGGTCTGCTTCGAATCGGTCCGCTGCGCCCCCGGGCGCACCACGATGCGTCCGTTGAACACGCCGTGCGCCCGCTCGGCCAGGACGCCGTTGAAATACTCGTGGCTCGCGCAGTGCGGCTGGGCGTGGTCGATCACCGTGTGGTGGTCGGCGTGCTGGGCGGCGCTCAACAAGTACAACCCGTTGAGAATGAGCTCGGCGCCGGCGCCGGCCAGGACGGTCGTGATGTCGTGACGGGCGAGCGCGGCGCCGAGCGTCAGGACGTGCACTCCCAGGAAGCTGTCGCGTTCCTGTCGCGAATGTGTCGTTGCAATCTGGAGGCCCTGCGCGCCCTCGCGCTGCACCCGATACAGCTCGGCGCGCGCGCCTTCCCGCACCACGATCTCGGTGACCGCGTTGGTCCAGTACACACCGTCCCCGAGCCCGGCGTACGTCTCGACCACCGCGGCTTCGGCGCCCCGCTCGATCACGAACAGGCTGCGGGGATGTGACACGGTGGGGCCGTCGGCGCCGGGCCGGCCGCTCGAGAGGAACAGCACCTCGAGCGGCTGCTCGAGGGTCACGCCGGCGGGCACGTGCACGAACGCTCCGTCGGCGAGGAACGCCGTGTTGAGCGCCGCAAACGCGCTGTCGTGCCAGCCGGCGTGGCGCGCGAGGTGCTCACGTGCCAGGTCGCCACTGACCCCGTTTCCGATGGCGGCGGCGAGACTGGTGGCCTGCACGCCCGCCGGCAGGGCGGCACCCGACGACAGACCGGGCGCGTGACGCCCGTTCACGAAGACGACGCGCGGACCCACTCCGACGCACAGCCGCTCGATGTCCGATGGAGCAGGGAGCGGGGAGCGGGGAGCGTGCTCGAGCAGGAATCGCCGATCCGCGATGGGCGCGACGCTGGTAAAGCGCCACTCCTCCTGCTTCGTGGTCGGGAAGCCCAGCTCTGCGAACCGTGCGATCGCGCCCTGGCGGATCTGTGTGAGCCATGTCGGCGCGCCGGACGCGCCGTTCCCCGCGAACGCCTCGAAGTCGGCCAGGTAGCGATCGATGACGTTCACGCCACCGCCGCTTCCGTGCGGAGCCAGTCGTACCCCTTCTCTTCCAGCTCGAGTGCCAGGTCTTTCCCGCCCGACTTGACGATCCGCCCCGCGGCCAGCACGTGCACGACGTCGGGCTGGATGTGCGTCAGGATCCGGTAGTAGTGCGTCACCAGCACCGTGGCGTTGTCGGGCCGCCGCAGCTTGTCCACGGTCTGTGCCACCGTTTTCAGCGCGTCGATGTCGAGTCCGGAATCGGTCTCGTCGAGGATCGCGAGCTTGGGATCGAGCACGGCGAGTTGCAAGATCTCGTTGCGCTTCTTCTCTCCACCCGAGAAGCCTTCGTTCACCGGGCGGGTCAGATAGCTCGAGTCCCAACCGATTACCCTGAGCTTCTCCTCGAGGGCGTCCATGAATTCGACCGGTCCCAGCTCTTCCTGACCGCGGTGTTTTCGGATCGCGTTCACCGCGGAGCGGAGGAAGTACGCATTGGTGATGCCGCGGATCGCGACGGGATACTGGAACGCGAGGAACACGCCCTCGCGGGCCCGCTCCTCCGGAGCCATGGCGAGCAGGTCCCTCCCCTCATACAGCACTTGTCCGGCGGTGACCGTGTACGCGGGATGGCCGGCGAGCACCTGCGCCAGCGTGCTCTTTCCCGAGCCGTTCGGCCCCATGATCGCGTGCACCTCGCCGACGCGCACCGTGAGGTCGACGCCTTTGAGGATCTCGCGACCCTCCACCGAGGCGTGGAGGTCGCGGACCGCGAGCAACACCTTTCCCGCCTCCCCGTTCCCCTTTCCCGTCATCCCACGCTCCCTTCGAGACTGATGCCGAGCAGCCGCTGGGCCTCGACCGCGAATTCCATCGGCAGCTCTTTGAACACTTCCTTGCAAAAGCCATTCACGATCATCGAGACGGCGTCCTCGGCGGAGAGACCCCGTTGCTTGGCGTAGAAGATCTGGTCCTCGCCGATTTTGGACGTCGAGGCCTCGTGCTCCATGATGGCGGTGCTGTTGCGCACGTCGATGTAGGGAAACGTGTGTGCTCCACACCGGTCCCCGATCAGCATCGAGTCGCACTGCGAATAGTTGCGGGCCTGGTCGGCGCCCTTCAGGATCTTCACGAGCCCGCGGTAGGTGTTCTGGCCGCGGCCCGCCGAGATCCCCTTCGACACGATGGTCGAGCGGGTGTTCTTGCCCATGTGGATCATCTTGGTGCCCGTGTCCGCCTGCTGCCGGTGGTTGGTCACGGCCACCGAGTAGAACTCGCCGATCGAGTCGTCGCCCTGCAGGATGCACCCGGGATACTTCCAGGTGATCGCGGAGCCGGTCTCCACCTGGGTCCACGAGATCTTGGCGCCCCGGCCGCGACACGCACCGCGCTTGGTCACGAAGTTGTAAATCCCGCCCCGTCCCTCTTCGTCGCCGGGATACCAGTTCTGAATCGTGGAGTACTTGATCGTCGCATGGTCGAGCGCCACCAGCTCCACCACCGCCGCGTGCAGCTGGTTCTGGTCACGCACCGGTGCGGAGCAGCCCTCGAGGTAGCTCACGTGGCTCCCGTCGTCCGCGACGATCAGCGTGCGCTCGAACTGGCCGGTCGACTCCGCATTGATCCGGAAATAGGTCGACAGCTCCATGGGGCAGCGCACGCCCTTCGGCACGTACACGAACGAGCCGTCCGTGAACACCGCCGAATTGAGGGCCGCGAAGAAATTGTCGTTGTACGGGACCACCGAGCCCAGATATTGCCGCACCAGGTCGGGATACTCCCGGATCGCTTCCGAGATCGCGCAGAAGATCACCCCGTGCTTCTTCAGCTCCTCGCGGAACGTGGTCGCCACGGAGACGGAATCGAACACCGCGTCCACCGCCACGCCCGCCAGCCGCTTCCGCTCCTCGATCGGGATCCCGAGCTTCTCGAAGGTCTCGATCAGCTTGGGATCGACCTGCTCCAGGCTGTCCAGCCTGGGCCGCTGCTTGGGGGCAGCGTAATAGCTGATGGCCTGATAGTCGACGGGACCGTACTGCACGTTGGCCCAGTGCGGCTCGGGCATCTTCAGCCAGTTGCGGTATGCCTTGAGCCGCCACTCGAGCATCCAGGCCGGCTCGCCCTTCTTCTCGGAGATCAGCCGGATCACGTCCTCGGACAGACCGGGGGGAACGGTCTCCGACTCGATATCCGTCACGAAGCCGTACTTGTAGGGCTGGAGGACCTGCGCTGCGATGCCGCCGCTCATCGGGAGTCCGGAAGTCCTTTAGGCGCCGCGAGTTGGACTGCAATGCCGGGCGCGAGCAAACGAATCCTACAGGACTTACTCGGGATTGTCAACCAAGCGTGACCGCGATCCCGCGGGACCCGGCGCGCGCTGTGAGCGCGAGTTGCACAGCGGCGCCAAATCGCCAAATTGCCGGCCCATGGCAGTACGGCGCATTCGCCTGTTGGGCGATCCGATCCTGCGGGTCCGCTGCGAGCGGGTCCAGAACGCCAAGTCCGCCGCGACCCGGTTGGTCGCGGATGACCTGCGGGACACGCTGCGCGTGGCCAAGGAGAAGCACAAGATGGGCCGGGCCCTGGCCGCGCCCCAGATCGGCGCACCGGTGCGCATCGTGTTCGTGGCCGTCGACAAGCAGCGCTGGACGATGATCAACCCGGAGATCACGGACGTCGGGCCGGACGACTTCCTGGTGTGGGACGACTGTTTCTCGTTCCCCAATCTCTACGTGCGGGTCAGCCGCGCCTACCAGATCACCGTGAGCTACACCGACTTGAAGGGCAAGCAGCACACGCTTCCGGTGGAAGGTCCGATGGCGGAGTTGCTGCAGCACGAGATCGACCACTTGGACGGTATTCTCACGCTCGATCGCCCCAGCGGAGTGGACCCGTTTGCCATGCGCTCGGAGTGGGAGAAGCTGCACGAGCCGGGCGACCGCTACGGCCCGCCCACGCCGCGGGAGGCGTAAGCGCGCCGGCCGATTGGTTAGATTGTCGGACGACAGGGGTGCCCGCGGACGTGCCACGGGCTGAGATCACACCCTTTGAACCTGATCCGGTTCGCACCGGCGAAGGGAGCTCCGCATGACCTGCTGCACTCAGATGCACCTCGCCCGCCACGGCACGCTCACTCCCGAGATGGAACGCGTCGCCCAGCGCGAACACCTTCCCGCCGACGTTGTGCGCGACGAGGTAGCCCGTGGACGACTGATCATTCCCGCTAACGGGAACCACCTCGCCAAACGGCTCGATCCGATGGCGATCGGGAAGGTGGCGCGCGTGAAGATCAACGCGAACATCGGGAACTCGGCGGTCGAGTCGAACATCGAGCAGGAGCTCGAGAAGCTGCACCACGCCGTGCACTACGGGGCCGACACGGTCATGGACCTCTCGACCGGGGGCGACATCGACGCCATCCGGCGGGCGATCCTCGACGCCTCGCCGGTCCCGATCGGGACCGTGCCGATCTACCAGGCGGTCACCGAGGTGAAGCAGGTCGAGGACCTCACGGCCGACGACCTGCTCGACATGGTGGAGCACCAGGCGCAACAGGGAGTGGACTACGTCACGGTGCACTGCGGCATCCTGCGGGAATACGTCGGGCTCGCGCTCGGGCGGGTGACGGGGATCGTGTCGCGCGGCGGCTCGGTGCACGCCTACTGGATGATGCACCACAACCGGCAGAACCCGTTCTACACGCACTTCGACCGCATTCTCGAGATCGCCCGCAAGTACGACGTGACGCTGTCTTTAGGTGACGCGCTGCGACCGGGCTCCGTGGCCGACGCGAACGATCGGGCGCAGTTCGCGGAGCTCGAGACGCTGGGAGAGCTCACGACGCGCGCGTGGGCACAGGACGTCCAGGTGATGATCGAGGGCCCGGGTCATATCCCGATGCACCTGATCGAGGAGAACGTCCGGAAGGAGAAGGTCATCTGCCACGAGGCGCCGTTCTACACCCTGGGACCGCTCGTGACCGACGTCGCGCCCGGCTACGATCACATCACGTCGGCGATCGGCGCGGCGATGATCGGGTGGTACGGGGCGGACATGCTGTGCTATGTGACACGCAAGGAGCACCTCGGCCTCCCCGATGCCGAGGAAGTGCGGGAGGGCGTGATCGCCTACAAGATCGCCGCGCACGCCGCCGACATCGCACGCGGCCGGCCGGGCGCCCGCGACCGCGACGACGCGCTCTCGCGCGCGCGGTACGCGTTCGACTGGAACGAGCAATTCCGGCTGTCGCTCGATCCCGAGCGGGCGCGCGCGCTGCACGACGAATCGCTGCCCGCCGAGTACTTCAAGAGCGCCGAGTTCTGCGCGATGTGTGGGCCGAAGTTCTGCTCGATGCACATCACGCGGGAGATCGAGCGGAAGCTCGGGACGAGGGACGCGGTGCCGGCGGACTAGGCGCCGACCAACGCAAACGCCCGGACCGGAAAACTCCCCATCCCCCGCACTTTGACCGGGACGGCGAAGAAGCGGAAGCCGTCGTCGGGCAGCTCCCGCAAGCCGCACAGGTGCTCCACGATCGGGATGCCGGCGCCGAGCAGCAGGGTGTGAGCGGGCCGGGCGCCGTCGCTCGCGTCGTCGATGTTGAGCGAGTCGATTCCGACGAGCGCGGCGCCGGCGGCGACGAGGTGCTCCGCCGCGGCGCGGGTCAGGAACGGATGGCCCGCGCCGTACCGCTCCGTGCGCCAGTGCACGTCCCAGCCCGTGTGCACGAGCACGGCCTTGCCTTTCACGTCCCGCCCCCGGAACACGCCCATATCGAGCGCCCGACTGTCGCGATCCGTGGCCCGGACAACGACCCCCTCTAGGTCGGCGACCGCGTCGAGCGGGAAATCCGCGACGTCCTTCCCATGCTCGTAGCGATGGAACGGCGCGTCGATGTAGGTGCCGGTGTTGGCGACGAGCTCGATCGTCCCGATCTGGAATGTCGTGCCGGGGGCATAGCGGGTCTGGGACGCGGCGCGCGACAGCCAGTCGCCGATCACGGGCGCCGGCAAGCCGGGATAGGTGACCATGGCATGCACGATCGTATGGCTCACGTCGATCAGGCGACCCGGCGAGCGTGTCACGACGCGGGCGGCGGCGTCCGCCGCGCGGGGTCCTGCCCGTAGAACTGTTTGAGCTGTGTATACAGCTCGGGATGATCCCGCTCGAGCTGCATCGGCTTCTCGAAGAACGTCTCGGTCGCCACCGCGAAGAACTCCGCCTTGTTCTTCGCTCCATAGGAGTCGAGCACGGACGCGCGGTCCGCCGCGGCGTCCTCCTGCAACCGCGCGTACTCGTCCGACAGCACGCGGCCCCAGGTACGGAGCGCCCCGCTCGAGATCAGCGGCGCGCCGTCGGCGCGGCCGTCCTCGTCATCGAGCTGGTGCGCGAACTCGTGCAACACGACGTTCACTCCATCTGCCGGATCGCGCGCGCCCTTGAGCGTGTCGTCCCACGAGATCACGACCACGCCATCGCCCCACGACTCGCCCAGGAGCGCAGCCGGAGGCTGCACGATGCCGCCCGCCGTGGGGGGGCGGGCGAACTTCGGCACGAAGGCGTGGGGGTACACGAGAACCGTTCGCAGCGTGGGATAGCAGGGACCCTCGAGATGGAGGAGCAAGAGGCACGCTCCCGCGGCGATCGTGACCTTCATCTCGTCGCTCACGGTGAGACCGCCGCAGCCTTCAAAGTGCTTCTCGGAGAGAAACAACTGCACCAGTCGCAGCAGCCGCTCCCGCTCTTCCAGGGTCAGCCCGCCGGCGAGCGGAACGTTGCGGTCGACGATGCCGCGCCACGTGTCGGGGATCGGGTCGCTCGGCAGCCGCAGCGGCGCCGCCCGGATGCGACGCAGCGCGGCGGACACCAGAACGTACCCGACCGCCAGGATGGCCGCCGCGGCCAGAATGACCGTCATGGGACGGATGCGTGCGCCGCGGGCATGACACGGCCGAGCGCCTTGAGGAGCTGCCCGTCGGGCGAGCCGCCGTCAGGCGCCTCGGCCAACACTACCGCAAATCGCCGGCGCAGTAGTGGGTCCCGCATCGCCTGTGCCGCAAACTGGATGGTGAGGGGAATGAACCACGCCGCCCGACGCGCCCCAGTTCCGGCGCGCGCGACCGCGGCGTACTGCTCGAACAAGGCGAGCAGAAACCCCCCTTTCGAGGGAAACTGGCGGTAGATGGCCCCTTTGGTGAAGCCCGCCGACTGGGCGACTTCGTCCAGCGTGGCGAGTTCGATGCCCCGCTCGGCGAACACGCTGAGACCGGCCTGCAGCAGCAGGGCGCGTGTTTCCGCCTTGCGGCGCTGACGCACGATACCCATGGGAATCAATGATACCGACAAGAATCGAAGGCGGCAAATGGAGCTGCGGAAAACGACAGTTGAGATACCCATGAGTATCGTTTCGAGCCCTTAGAACCCATTTCTGATTGCGTGCGACTCGACTCCCAAAGATTGGGCCTCGGCCACCACCCCGTCCGAGGACGGCAAGCCCGTGACCGACCCAGCAGCTGCAGCTCCCGCCGACCAGAGTTTTGTAGTTCGATCGAGCCGGGCGCCCCGGTCAGACTCCCGGCGTGGCGTGCGCGATCTGCCAGCAACCGATTGCGGGATCGCGCTAGAAGATCAACGGCGCCGTCGCCGCGGCGCTCGGTGCGCGAGTGTACTTCGGCATCGAGGCACTCTTGGGCTACGAGTTCGGCCTCGTCTCGGTGGTGGTCGGCCGGCTCGTCGGGCAGGGTTGGCAAAGCGTCGAGCGCCCGGGGTGGCTTGACTCGAGTGGGCCCCAATTGACTATGTTTGCCGTTCGGCCGTGAATCCATTGGAGCGCCGGAATGACGTACATCATTGCAGAGCCGTGCATCAACCTAAAAGACCGCTCGTGCGTGGATGTGTGTCCGGTGGACTGCATCTACGAGGGGGAAGACCAGCTCTACATCCACCCGGACGAGTGCATCGACTGCGGCGCCTGCGAACCGGAGTGCCCCGTCACGGCCATTTTCCCCGAAGAAGACACTCCGCCCCAGTGGAAGTCTTATATCGCGAAGAACCGGGACGTGTTCCAGGGCGCAAGTCCCCCCGGTAAGCCGCAGCGCAAGGGATCGTAACGCCGAGCCCCGCGCGCGAAAGCCCGGGGGCCTGGCTTTCAGGGCAGGCCGCTCAGGAAATCGGCCAGGAGTCGACCGGTAGCGAGTGGCTGCTCGAGCGGCGCGAGGTGGCCCGCTGCCGGAATCACGTGACACTGGGCGCCGGGGATGAGCGCCGCCATGGCTTGGGCCGCCGGCGGGGGTGACACCTCGTCGTCCTCGCCGACCACGATGAGCGTCGGGACGCGCACCGCACGAAGCGTGGCCGTCGAATCGGGCCGATCCCGCAGCGTGCGCAGCGCCCCCACCAACCCGGGCACGGTCCAGCGGCGCGTCATCTCGCGCACCTGGGCCGCGACTTCCGGTTGCGTGGCCAGCGTCGCGGGCGCGAGCAGGTGCGGCAACAGTCGGTCGGTCACGGCGTCCGGCCCCCCCTGCTCGGCCAGCGCGGCGAGCTCGTCGCGTCCGCGCTTCCCGTCCTCGGAGTCGGCGTCGGCCTTCGTGTCCGCCAGGACGATCGCCCGTATGCGCTCGGCATGGCGCCGCAGCAGCTCGAAGATGACGTACCCACCCATCGACAGGCCGCACACCACCGCCGCCCGAATGCCGAGCGCGTCGAGCACGGCCACGAGATCGTCCGCATAGCGCGGCAGGGTATAGCCGTCGCTCGCGGGAGCGCCCGAGGCACCCACGCCGCGCAGATCAGGCGCGATCCGCTTTACGCGCGACAGCGTGGCGAGCTGGTGACGCCACACCGTACGGTCGAACGGGAACCCGTGTACGAACAGCACGGGCACGCCCTCGCCCCGCACTTCGACGCTGAGCTCCACGTCGCTCGCAGGCACTCGGATCGGTGCATGGCCGCCCGCCGGACGAGGCCCGAGAAACCGGACGATCTCCTCCGGGATCGGGGTCGCGCGCCCGACGCGGTCGATGCAGACGAAGACGATCTCCGCTTCCGCCACGAGGACGTCGTCCGCGAGACGGCGGACGACGTGACGCAGCGTGATACTGGTCGTGCCCCGGTTCGTCACCGCCGTCTCGACGCGCAGCACCTCGCGGGACAGGACCGCCGCCTTGTACTCGACAACCGCTTTGCGCACGGCCGGCCAGACGCCGTTGCGCTCGAACAGATCCATTCCGGGTCCGCGAGCCAACGCATCCCAACGGGCCCGCTCGAGCAGCGTCAGCAGCGCGGCCTGGTTCAGATGGCCGAACGCGTCGCATTCATACGGATAGACGGTCAGCTCGACGGCCGGGAACGGAGTCACGGGACCGCAAACGTATGCCAAAAAACCACGCGTTGCACGTTGCGCCTTGCAGGTTGCATGACATGCGCGAACGCCTTGGCGCCGTACGTGGGATCCAGCGTGAGACCGTGCTCCGACGCGAGACGCCGCGCCGCCTCCCCTTCCGGTGTCGGGTGACCGTAGCCCCTCCCCAAACCATCCACTACTACCGACAGCGGGAAGCGCGATGCGAGATGCGGGATGCGGATGCCGCGGGCTGCGAGGAGGCGCCCGGCACGGTACGCGAGCCACCACGTCCGCGCACGGTTCGCCACGACCGCCGGGGCCACGCGGACACCAACGACCCGAGTGGGCCAGCCGAGCGCGACGACCGCCAGGGCCACGCCGGCAGCGGTGCCGCCGGTGCCCAGCGGAAGGACGATGCTGTCCGGCGGCTCTGCGACTTGACTGGCGAGCTCCAGCCCGGCGAGAAACTGTCCCACCACCGCTCGCGGGTGGGCCCCGCCGCCGGGGATCCAGCGCGGCGCTCCGAGCGGGCCCGCGTGCCGCCAGGCGGACAGCACGGCGAGGGGGAGGGTGGCCGGTCCGCGCGCGTGCACGATCAGCGCGGCCCGACGGGCACACGCCGTCGCGACGGCGCGGCTCTCGACGGTGTCGGGCTGGCGGAACTGCGCGAGCACGGTGCGGTGTCCCAGGGCCCCGGCGTGGACGGCGGTGCAGAGGCAATGCGTCGAGCCCGTGCCGCCCGCGGTGACGAACACGGCTCCCGAGGGGACGCCGGCCAGCAGGAACTCGAGCCCGCGCACTTTGTTGCCGCCGCCCGGCGTGGCCGCGCGGTCTTCGCGCTTGAGCCAGAGGCCGGCCACGCCGAGTGCGGCGGCGAGCGCGGGCGCCGGCTCGAGCGGCGTGGGCCACTCGCCCAGGCGACACGGCGCGAGCGCCGCGCGTATCTTTTCACTCAGCAGCGCCGGATCAGACACCTGGACCCCGATCCCGAGGATGCCGATGCGCGTTGCCACGGACTACATCCGCCACGCCGCGCGCGCCGCCCGTAAGTATGCGGGCGACCCATTGGGCGGCCCGCCCCCCTCGCAGCCGCCGGACGCCGAATTCTACAAGACCCTCGCCAAGGCGCTGGAGGAGATCGCCGCGGGCCTGGACGCGCTCGGCAAGAAAGAAGAGTGAGCTACATCAGCACACCCGCGGCACTCGCCGACGCCGTCGCGGCGCTGCGGCGCGAGCCCCTCGTCGCCGCCGACACGGAGGCGGCAAGCTTCCATCGCTACCACGACCGGATCTTCCTGGTCCAGCTTGCGAGCCCCTCGCTGACGGCGATCATCGACCCCCTGGCGATCGCCGACCTCTCTCCCGTCGGCGCGCTGCTTGACGACCCGCAGGTCGAGAAGATCTTCCACGATGCCGACTACGACCTCCGGATCCTGGACCGGGACTACCGCTTCCGGGCGCGCCGGCTGTTCGATACCCGCATCGCCGCCCAGCTCGCGGGCGAGCCGGCGGTGGGGCTTGCGGCGCTGCTCGAAAAGTACGTGGGGGTAAAGCTCGCCAAGGAGCATCAGAAAGCCGACTGGTCGCGCCGGCCGTTACCCGCCGCCATGCTCGCGTACGCCGCCGCCGACACACAGCATCTGCCGGCGCTGCGCGAGGCGCTCCGCTCCCGTCTCGCAGCCTTGCAGCGACTCCCCTGGGCCGAAGAGGAGTTCACCCGACTCGAGGACCTGCGCTGGACCGGTACGCCGGACGGGGGCGGTCCGGACGCGTTTCTCCGCATCAAGGGTGCGAAGGCGCTGCCGCCACATCAGCTGGCGGCCTTGCGGGAACTGTTTCGCTGGCGCGAGACGGTCGCCGCCGAGCAGGACCGGGCGACCTTCCGCATCATCGGGAACGACGCGCTGCTCGCCGTGGCCCGCGCGCTGCCGCGATCCGCCGCGGAGCTGCGGGCCGTGGGCCAGGTTCCCGGGGTGCTCGCGGCGCGCCACGGCGCTGCCCTGCTGGACGCAGTGCACCGGGCGTTCGCACTCGACGAAGCGGATCTGCCGCGCGTAGAGCGCAGTCCCCGACCACCGCGCGACACGAGCGTCGAAGCGCGCGTCGAGCGTCTCAAGGCAGCCCGCAACCGCGTCGCCCAGGAGCTGGGCCTCGAGCCGGGCGTGCTGTGCGGCCGCGGGACCCTCGAGGCCGTCGCGCGCGCCGTGCCCCTCCCAAACGACCGCGCCGGGCTCGCCCGAATCGGGGAGCTCCGGCGCTGGCAGATAGAGGCTCTGGGGGACGCGCTGTTGGCGGCGCTCGGCTAGAGACCCATCAGCGCCCGCACTTTGGGATCCATCCGCTCGGGCGTCCAGTACGGCTCCCACACGATCTCGATATCCACGTCCTTCACGCCCTCGAGTGCGCGGAGCACACGGTAGGCGTCGTTCGTGATCATCGGACCGGCGGGGCAGCCGGGCGAGGTGAGGGTCATGTTCACTCGCACCTCGTCCCCCGCGATCCCGACGTCGTATACGAGGCCGAGGTCGATGATGTTCATATCGAGCTCGGGGTCTTTCACCTGGCGGAGCGCCTCGCGCACCGCCGCTTCCGTCAGCTCCGCCGGCACCGTCATCCGCCAACTCCTTCCATCTCCTGTTGCCGAACCTAGCGGGCCGCGTAGCCGCGCACCAGGCAGCGGCGGCGTCGCGCGATCCAGGCGTACAGCCGCCGCGCCACCGGCAGCACGCCCGGCAGGCGGAACGGCCACGCCAGCCAGCGCCGGTCCAGCAGCTTGAGAATCTCCGGCGCCGCGTCCGCCCCCGCGAACACACGGCCGTCCGGCGGAGCGAGCACAAGGTGCATCGCCGCCGCCAAGGCCGGGAGCGGAATGCCGAACGCCACGACGCGGGCTTGATCCTGGAACGGGACCAACGCGATCCGCTGTTCCCGGTCCCAGCGCCGCACCAGGTCCGCCGCCTGCCGGCAGAAGCCGCACTCGCCGTCGTAAATCAGGGTGGCGTGGTCAGGGCGCATCGGAGGCTCGAGCCGCAGCGTCCGCCACCCGTCCACGCACGCCCTTGAGGACCGTGAAGGGACGGCGGGCGCGCGGCGCGTAGGCACGGTTGGTGAGCAGGACGACGAATAGGTCGCGGTCCGGATCGATCCACAACGACGTGCCCGTCCAGCCGGTGTGGCCGTAGCTGCGCGGCCCGAACAGCGTTCCCGCGCTCGAGACGCGCTCCCCGGTGGGCAGCGCCTGCCAGCCGAGGGCACGCGCCTCACTGCCGTGCCCGAACTCGGTGCTTTTCGTGGTAAACAGCCGCACGGTTTCCGGCTTGAGCAGCCGGCGCCCGTCAGGCAGCGCGCCCTCGCGCAGCATGAACTGGGCGAACCGCGCCACGTCCAGCGCGGTGGCGAACAGGCCCGCATTGCCCGACACGCCTCGCAGCTTGAACGCACTGCCGTCGTTCACGACGCCCGCGACCGGATGCCCGCGCCACACGCCGGTCGGCGCGATCCGGGGCCGGAGGCGGACGGGCGGGCGGAACATCGTGCCCCCGAGGCCCAGCGGCGCGAAGACCTCACGCGAGGCGAAGACGTCCAGTGGCTCCCCGGTGACCCGTTGCACCACGGCGCCCAGCAGGATCGCGTTCAAATCACTGTAGATCACGCGCGTGCCGGGCGCGACCCGAGGCGCCTCGGACAGGACCCGTCGCATCACGGCCGCGCTGTCGGGGAGCGCCTTGAGCTCCGGGTCCGGGATGTCCGCCCGCAGACCGGAGGTGTGGGCGAGGAGCTGGCGCACGGTGACGTCCGCCGTCCGTGTCCCCTGGAGCTCCGGCAGATAGGCCGCGACCGGCGCATCGAGCCGGACGCGCCCGCGCTCGACGAGGAGCATCAGGGCGGGGGTCGTCGCGATCACCTTGGTGAGCGACGCCAGGTCGTACATCGTGCTCTCGGGATCGACGGCACGACTCGTCGCCGACCAGGTGAGGTGCCCGTAGCCCTTGGCGAGGAGCACCGAGTCGCGCCGCCCCACGACCAGGGCGGCACCGGCGTAGGCCCCCTCCCGGATGCCCTCCAGCACGAGCGGATCGAACGTCGCCGCACCGAAGGAGGGGCGGGTGGTTGCTGCCGACGCCGCTTGTAGGAGGAGGATCAGTCCTAGCACCACACGCCCGGAATGCGCCGCCCGCAGGCGGGGCAGCGGCCGTCCGCGCCGATCCGCTGCCGCGTGATCACGTACCCGGTCCGCTCGACGAGCAGGTCGCCGCAATCGGGGCACCAGGTGTTCTCCCAGCGGCCCACCCGACCCGGGGCGTTCCCGGCGTACACGAACTTGAGGCCCGCCTCCGCCCCGATCTCGCACGCCCGGACGAGCACCTCCGGGGTGGTGTCGTCCGGGTCGGTCATGCGGTAGTCCTTGTGGAATGCGGTGACGTGCCAGGGGATCTCGGGGCTGACCGACGCGATGTAGTCGGCGGCGCGCGTGAGCTGCGCGGTGTCATCGTTGAAGCCGGGCACGACGAGCGTCACCAGCTCGACCCAGAAGCCGCGCTCGTACACCATGCGGATCGCGTCCAGCACGTGCTGCAGCACGCCGCCGAGCTCACGGTAGCGCCGGTCGTCCATCGCCTTGAAATCGATCTTGTAACAGTCGGTCCAGGGACGGATGTAGTCGAGCACCTCGGACGTGGCGTTGCCGTTCGAGATGAACGCCGTTTTCAGACCACTGGCTTTCGCCACTTTGAATACGTCGACGGCCCATTCGGCAGTGATGAGCGGCTCGTTGTACGACGAGCCGACGAGCCGGGCCCCCTGGCGCAGCGCCAACCGCACCAGGCCGTCGGGGGTCACGTCCGTCGGGAGCACGCCCGCGGCGGCGTCGCGCAGCGCCTGGCTGGTGAGCCAGTTCTGGCAGTAGCCGCAGTGGAAGTCGCACCCCAGCATGCCGAAGGTGAGCGTGTCCGAGCCGGGGAGGGCGTGGAAGAACGGCTTCTTCTCGGTGGGATCGCACTGCAACGCGGCCACGTATCCTGCGGGCGCGTAGAGGATTCCGTCCTTGTTGAAGCGCACCTTGCATATGCCGCGCCGCCCCGGTTTGACGAGACAGCGATGCCCGCAGGCGAAGCAGCGCACCGCGCCCTCCGGCAGCCGCTCGACGAGCTCTCCCTCGCGCACCCTCGCGTCGAGCGCCTGGGAGAGGGTGGCGACCCCTCCGTCGGGCGCTGCGTGCGTGAGCAACGATACGATGCTGCGGTGCGTCATGGACCTGCTGCCTGCCTTCCTTTCATCAATATAGCCCCCCGAGCGCGGACTCAGCCGCCCACGCGCAGCAGACCGGGCGCGAGCTGATACAGGAGCAAGGCCGTGGCGATGTCCCGCGGCGACAGCTCCCGCACCTTCGGCCTGGCGTACATGAGGTCGCCGGCATCGGGAGAATGATCGAGGCCAAGCAGATGCCCGATCTCGTGCATCGCCATCACGCGCAGGTCGTCCGGGGTGAGTGGCTGTCCCTTGGGATCGAACGTCGCGAGGGTCACCACCCCGCCCTTCAGCCGCCCATCGTCATCCCACTCGAGGTCGGTCTGCCCGGTCCGCTCACCTTCGAACTGTATGCGCCACTGGAACCGCACTTCGGCGGACGCCGAATCGGCGTCGAGCGCGAAGCGCACCGGCACCCCCGCCTGCTCCCAGGCCTGGAACGCGCTGCGGACGGCATCGAGGAACGCGGGCTGGAAGTTCGCGACCGTGGCCGCTGGCAGGTACACGCGGACCGGGGGCGCCGTGCGGTTGTCCCAGCGATGCAACGCCGAGTCCGAGCTGGCGGCCACGATGTCGTTCAAGTAGGTGAGCCCCGCGCTCGCCCGGATGCGGCGGCGGATCTCGGAGCGCGCGAGCAGCACCATGTAGCTCGTGCCGCCGGGGTCGCTCGGGGGCTGCGCGGCCGGCGGGAGGGGCGTGGGTGCGGCGGGAGCGGGGGCGGGGGCGGGCGACGCCGCGCGGGCCGCGCTGTCGCGCACGGCGGCGGTGCTTCCCGCGGGAACGACAACCAAGGGCGCGTCGGACGCGGGACCGGCGCGCACGCGATGCGCCGGCCGCGCGAAGGCATTCCAGAGGACCATCAGCAACACGAACGCCACCGCTGCGGAGACGAGGACGGACAAGCGACGCTCGACGACCATGCGCGCAATATGCGAGTCGCCGGCGTCGCGCCGCTAGCTTTGCCTCGGCGGCGTCTCTATGATTGTGGCCTGCTTATGCTTGGCCGGTAAGTGATCGCGTTACCCGCGGCCGCCATCATCCGCCGGCGCGGGTGGGTGCTCGCGGCGTGGGCGGCTCTGTTCGTGCTGTTCGCGCCGCGGGCGTGTCGTGTCCAGCAGGTCCTCGCCCTGCGCGGGGGCACGAGCGAGGCGACCGAGGCGAGCCGCGCGACAGAGCTCCTCAAGCAGGCGTTCCGAACCCCGTTCGCCGACTATGTAGGGATCGTCGTGCACGGTCCCGTCCGCTGGACCAACCCGCGGTTCGAGGCGGTGCTCGATACGCTCACGGCCGCGGTCGAGCGCCGCAGCTACGTGGGCCAGGTGATCTCCGTCCGCTCCATCGGCGAATCGAGCTTCGTGAGCCAGGACCGCCGCACCACGTTCCTCATCGCGGCCCTCACCCCGCAATCGACCCGCGACCTGAGCAGCAGCTACGTCCCCGACCTGCGCGGCACGATCAGCGACGCCCTGGCGCGGGTGCCGGGTGCCGAGGACTTCGACGTGATGGTCACGGGGTTCCCCGCCCTGGATCACGACGTGCGCACGGTCAGCGCCGAAGACACGGAGCGGGGCGAGCAGCGGGCGCTGCCGCTCACGCTCCTGGTGCTGATCGTCGCCTTCGGGGCGCTCGTCGCGGCCGCGCTGCCGGTGATCGTGGGCGTCTTGGCCATCACCGTCGCGCTCGGTCTCGTCACCATCGCGGCCCGCTATACGGCGATGTCGGTATTCGTGCTGAACATCACGACCATGGTGGGGCTCGGCGTCGGGATCGATTACTCGCTGCTCATCGTCACGCGGTTTCGCGAGGAGCTGAATCGTGGGCTCTCGTCGGTGGACGCCGCGATCCGCACGGTCGAGACCGCCGGCTCGGCGGTGGTGACGTCCGGTCTCACTGTGGTCGTCGGGTTCGCGGCGCTCGTGGCCACGCCGCTCTCCGACACGCGATCGGTCGGCATTGGCGGCCTGCTGGTCGTCGCCCTGGCGGTCCTGCTCGCCACCACGTTTCTCCCGGCGGCGCTCGCGATGCTGGGACGCGGAATCGACCGCCCGCGGTGGCTGGCGCGCCCGCTCGCGCGCTTTCATGCGCCCACGGGGTGGGAGCGCTGGGCCCGCTGGCTGGGCCACCGGCCGTGGCGCGCCGTCGCCGTGGGCGGCACGGTGATGGCGCTGCTCACCTTTCCCCTCACGCAAATCCGGCTCGGCCTCCCCGCCACCAACTGGTTTCCCCCCGAATCGGAGTCGGCCCGGGGGCTCGAGGCCCTGCGTGAGATGGGCGCGAGCGGCGTCATTCAGCCGGTGCGCGTCGTGGTGCAGCTCCCCGAAGGCGAGTCCGCCCTCTCCGCGCGCCGCCTGCCCGGGCTCAAGGCCCTCACCGACTCGATCCGCAAGGACCCACGGGTGCGCGAAGTGCGCGGAGTGGCGAGCGTGAAGGCCGCCCTGTCGACGTTGCAGCTCGCCATCTACTACAGCGACCCCGAGCAGGTGCGCGCCAAGAACCCGAAGTTCTTCGACGCGTACCTGAGCGGCGACAATCGCGTCACGTTGCTGGACGTGATCCCCGCCGACACGGTCTCCCTCACCGGACTGATGGACGTGGTGCGGCGCGTGCGGGGCATCGTGGGGCACAGCATCCGGGGTCTCGCCGGTGCGGAGATCCTGGTCGCGGGCTTCGCCGCGTCGAACGTCGACACGCAACACCAGCTGATGCGCCAGTTCCCGAAGACCGTCGGCTTTGTCCTCGGCATCACTGCCTTCATGCTGTTCTGGGCCTTCCGCTCTCTGCTCGTCCCCGTGAAGGCCGTCCTCTTGAACCTGCTCTCCGTCGGTGGAGCATTCGGGCTCACGGTGCTGGTGTTTCAGCACGGCTACGGCGGACGGTTCTTCGGGCTGGAGGGGCCCACCCAAGCGATCTGGGCCGTCGTGCCGGTGCTGGTGTTCGCCATCGTGTTCGGCCTGTCGATGGACTACGAGGTGTTCCTGCTCACGCGCGTGAAAGAGGTGTTCGACAAGACCGGCCGGAACGACCACGCCACCATGGAAGGGCTGTCCGCCACCGCGTCCACGATCACGAGCGCGGCGCTGATCATGATCCTCGTGTTCGGGACGTTCGCGTTCACGCGCGTGCTCGCCGTGCAGCTGATCGGCTTCGGCCTGGCCGCCGCCGTCCTGCTCGACGCCACCTTGATCCGCATGGTGCTGGTGCCGGCGATCATGCACATCGCCGGAAGATGGAATTGGTGGCCGGGCGTACGCGCACCGAAACTCGAGCGGCCGGCGGACGGCTAGACGAGCCGGTTCAGTCGTTCCCCCCACACGTCCCAATGCCACGCCGGCACGCGGGCTCCCGTCCTGGGATC
>Ga0209806_1000507_pt1 | contig 26440 bp, 24 predicted proteins | sample GraSoiAngelo_152_FD_186166 | JGI IMG/M metagenome (GOLD analysis project Ga0209806, IMG submission 186166) | Grasslands soil microbial communities from the Angelo Coastal Reserve, California, USA - 14_1009_12_30cm (SPAdes) (version 2) | ecosystem: Environmental > Terrestrial > Soil > Grasslands ... | reverse complement strand
GGCATCGAATTTTTGCCAAAGCAGCAGGGCATAAAACGCAGAGAGCGCGTTGAAGATGAGCGCGACCGTGCGCGCGTTTTTTGGCTGGCCGATGTAAAGCGCGATCGCGCCGGCGAGCGGAATAAGAATGAGCGCACTGATTAACCCAACCATGCGTAAAGAAGGACGAGCGCGAGCATGCCGAGAGCGATCGCGCCGAGATAAGTTTGAATCTGACCGGAGTGCCGCCGCGACATCAGACGCCCAAATCCGTGCGCGCCAACGGTGCCTTCATCGACACCGGCGTTGATCACGCGTTCGTCGGCACCGGTAGTGAGCCTGGCAAGAAAATGTCCGATCGCGCCGACCCCACGAACCAGTCCGTCCCAGACGTAGCGATCCATCCAATCGGAGAAACGCGCGGCGATCGCGGCGAGTGCGATGACGGTGCGATCATAAATTTCATCGATCCACATTTTGTTTTCGAGAAAACGAAAGAGAGCAGGCTGGGCCTGTTGAATCGGATCGCTTCCAGCAGCGCGCCGATACATCCAGATGCCAAGCGAAACGCCGGCGCCGACGAGCGCGAGTGAGACGATGATCATCGGCTGAATCAAGAGATCCGGGTCAAAACGCGCCGGATGTCCCGTTAAATAGTTTTCCAGCCAAGGCCAGGCCGGGGTTAGAGCAACACTGAAAAGAATTGCGCACACGGCGAGCACGATGAGCGGAAGCGTTATTACGCTTGGACTTTCCTGCCCATGCTCTGACGCAGCGCGGCGATTGCCGAAAAAGACGAAAATGATCTGCCGCGTCATGTAGAGCGCAGTCAGGAAGACGCCGACCAACATGAGGTAGTAAGGAATGTGCGAGCGCGGCCACTGCGACGTCGCGTGCAGAATTTCTTCTTTCGTCCAGCCGCCGGAAAAAAAGAATGGCACACCGCTGAGCGCCATCATTCCTATCGCATAAGTGGAAAACGTGACCGGCATGAGTCGGCGCAGGCCGCCCATTTTGCGAATGTCCTGTTCGTGATGGCAGCCGTGAATGACCGAACCGGCGCCGAGAAACAAAAGCGCTTTGAAAAATCCATGTGCGAGCAGATGCATGATTCCAGCGGCAACGCCGCCCACGCCTAACGACACCATCATCAAACCGAGCTGCGAAACCGTGGAATAAGCGAGAATGCGTTTGATGTCGAACTGCGCGACGGCGATCAGCGCCGCCATCAGACCGGTGGCGACACCGATCCAAACGACGACCGTGAGCGAAGGTGTCACGCCGTTGATAGCGCCGACCAGGAAAATGGGATAGACGCGCGCGACCAGAAAAACGCCGGCCGCGACCATGGTGGCGGCGTGGATTAAAGCGCTGACCGGAGTCGGACCTTCCATCGCGTCCGGCAACCAGACGTGGAGCGGAAATTGACCGGACTTGCCGGCCGCGCCACAGAAAATCAGCAGCGCGATAAACGTCGCACTGGCGCCGAGCGTGAGCAGACCAACATTTTCAAGACAACCTCGCCCGCCATCATAAAAAAGTAATGTGCCGCTCCGGTGATAGAGCCACAGGATGCCGAGAAAAAATCCCATGTCGCCGATTCGTGTGGTGATGAACGCTTTCTTTGCCGCGGCCGCAGCGCTTGGCCGCTCAATCCAGAAACCGATAAGCAAATAAGACGCGAGTCCGACCAGTTCCCAAAAGACAAAAAGGAGCAGCAAACTGTTGGCGATGACCACGCCCAACATCGCGCCCGAAAAAAACGAAAGGTAAGCGAAGAAGCGGCTGAAATTTTTATCCTCGGCCATGTAGCCGATGCTGAAGACAAAAATGCAAAGACCGACGAGCGCGATCATGATCAGCATCGCGGCCGCGAGTGGATCGAGAACAAAGCCGATCCGCAGGGTCTGCTCCCCGAATGTAAACCAGGTAAAATTCTGGACGGAGCGGAAACCATGAGAATGCAGCGTCGGCACAAAGGCGAAGATCGACATCGTCAAGGCTGTGAGCTGTCCAATGACGGCGAAAGGAGCGGCTGCACGACGTGCAGCTTTGCCAAAGGCCAAAATTAAAAGCGCCGCGAGAATCGGCGCGGCCGGAATTAACCAAACGTTGCTCGTGATCCAGGAGTTCATCCTTTGAGTTGATCGAGCTGATCGACGTTGGTGGTGCGAAAATGACGATAAACCGCGATGACCATGGCGAGACCGACCGCGGCTTCGGCAGCAGCGATGGCGATGGCAAAAATCGCGACCATGACGCCGGTCGGCGGCGCCGGCTGCGGAGCGAACCGCCAAAACGCGATGAAATTCAAATTCGCCGCCGCGAGCATCATCTCGATCCCGATGAGGATAAAGATCGCGTGACGCCGGCTGAGCGCGGCGAGCAGTCCGATGCAAAACAAAGCGGCCGAGACGACAAGCAACATCGACAACGTCGGCATCAGCTCTTCTCCTCCATCACGAGAATGAGTGCGCCGATCAATGCCGCGGTCAGCAAAACTCCGACGCACTGGAGCGGCCAGACATAATTGGTCATCAGCAATTCACCAATTCGCTGGACCGTGACCGGCTTGATCTGCTGTGGAACGATTGAAAGCGATTTTGTTTTCGAAATTGTCCAGACCAAACCGCCAAACACCGCCACGGCGACGAAAACGCCGCTCCAATTAAAGCCGCGGACTTTTCCGACATCGTGCCGCGTGAGGAGAATCGTAAAAACAATCAGCACCGCGACTGCGCCGATATAGACGAAGACTTGCACCAAACCGACGAATTCCGCACCCAGGAAAAAGAAAAACGCGGAAATGCCAACAAACATCACCGCGAAACTGAGCGCAGCGTGCATGAGCTTTTGCAACGTTGCCGCCGCCAGCGCCGCAGCCAGCGTTAGAATTGCGATGCCGGCAAAAGCGACGGTACTCATTCGGCGAAACGATAAGTGCGCGGCGCAAATTTTCGGCGGGTATCGAGCAGGATCGACAATGTGACGTAAACAACGGCGATGACGCCGAGCGACCAGAGCCAGCCGCGCAAACCGCGACCGGTGTAATGCCAGACAGCAGCAGCAATAACGCAGGTAAACGCCATCGGAAGCATAAATTTCCAGGCGAAGTTCATGATCTGATCGACGCGCGTGCGCGGTAGCGTGCCGCGCAGCCAGATGTAAATGAAGAGCAAGATCGACAACTTCACGAAAAACCACGCGTAGGATGGAATGAATTCGAGAAAATGAACTGGCGCGTGCCATCCGCCGAGAAACAGTGTCACCCCCAACCCACTAATCGCGAACATGCCGATGTATTCGGCCATGAAGAACGTAGCGTATTTAAATCCCGAATATTCGGTCATGTGGCCGGCCACGATTTCGGATTCGCCTTCCGGCACATCGAACGGCGTCCGATTCGATTCGACCAGGCCAGAAACAAAAAACAAGATGAAGGCGGTCGCTCCCCACGGCGTAAAAACAAACCAGTGGGGCACGAATCCTAAGGAATAAGTACTTTGGGCGCCGACAATTTTGTCAGGGTTCAACGAGCCGACGATCATCACGACTGGAAGCACGGTAATGATGAGCGGTAATTCGTAGCTGATCATCTGCGCGATCGCGCGCATCGCGCCAAGCATCGAAAACTTGTTGTTGCTGCCCCAGCCAGCCATGAAGACGGCCAGCTCCGTTGTCGATCCGACGGCGAAGAAAAAGAGGATGCCGCCATCGATGATAAACGGGGTCATGTTCCGCCCATAGGGAATTACACCAAGCGCGAGAATGGCAGTCGCGGCGATCAAAACCGGCGCCAGAAAATGCACGATCTTGTCGGCGCGGGCCGGCACGATGTCTTCCTTGATCAACATTTTGATTCCATCGGCGACCGGTTGAAAGAGGCCGAATGGACCGACGCGATTCGGGCCGTAACGATTTTGCATCCGGCCGAGAATTTTTCGTTCGAGGACAGAAATGAGCGCGAACAATGTCAGGAACACGCCAAGCAAGGCGGCGATGTTGAGCAAACTAGAGGCAACTTGAATGAGCCAATCCGGCGCGCGACAGCTGATGGGGGAGAGCAGCCACTGTTTTGCGCGAATGAAAATCTGATCGAAAGAATCAGCCATTTTTAGGTCGCCACCGATTAACACAGATGAAACACGGATTAAAGGGTAGTAGTATTATGTCTCTCCATCAGTGTAAATCTGTGGCTGGGTAACCTAATCGTCGATCTTGGGTCAATGACTCCGAATCCGTATTTGTTTATCGTCATTTTCGTGGCCGTGGCGCTGGCATTTCCGTTGCTGCCGCTCGGGCTGGCGTGGCTTTGGCGAAGATTTTTTCAACCGCCCAAGCCGGGCGTGCAGAAAAATGCGATCTACGAATGTGGCGTCGAGTCCATCGGTGAAGCCCAGATTCAGTTCCGGTCGCAGTATTATCTCTACGCGATCATCTTTTTGATCTTCGACGTGGAAGCGATTTTTCTGGTTCCGTTTGCGGTCGCGTTCACTGGGTTGCCGGTCGGCGCGTTCATCGCGATTCTGGTGTTTCTGCTTTTGTTGATTGAAGGTCTCGTTTGGGCTTGGGGCAAAGGTTGTTTAAATTGGGCGAGATGAGCGAAGGGCAAATCGACGAGGCGCTGCGCAGCGAGCTGCAACGACAAGGGGTGTGGGTCACCTCGATGCAGGAACTTTACAACTGGGGCCGCAAGAATTCGATCTGGCCGCTCCAATTCGGTCTGGCCTGTTGCGCGATCGAAATGATCGCGACGGCAGCGTCGCGTTATGATATCGCGCGTTTCGGCGGCGAAATTTTCCGGCCGTCGCCGCGTCAGGCCGATCTCATGATCGTGGCCGGCACCGTAACCAAAAAAATGGCGCCGCAAATTGTGCGGCTCTACAACCAGATGCCGGACCCGAAATACGTGATTTCGATGGGCGCGTGCGCGATTTCCGGAGGCCCATTCAAACAAGGTTATAACGTGCTCAAGGGAATCGATCGTTACATCCCGGTTGATGTTTACATTCCCGGTTGTCCGCCGCGACCGGAAGCGCTGCTGCATGCGTTCATGGAATTGCAGCGAAAGATCGACAGTCAAAAATTGACCGGTGCGGGCAAAGCCGAACATCTCGATGCCAAACAACCGAGCGAATTCCCGGTGCCGGCGTTTGGCGAACACGATTTGCAACCGCCGGCCAATCCGGACGTTTATCATCCGCCGGTGCTCGAAAGACAGAGTTAACGTCTCGTGGAATCGTTGGAGCAAATCAAGAATCGAGCGGAGCTGGCGGCGCGCGGCGCGAAGATCGACATCGTCGTTAATCCCGGGCCCGCGCAGCAATCTTCGTTGCTGATCGACAATGAGCACGCCGCCGCGGTCGCGCAATTTCTCCGTAATCATCCCGCGCTGACCTTCGATTACTGCTCGAACGCGACCGGAGTCGATTGGCTCGATCGCGTCATTAAGAAAACAACAAAAGTGAAGACCGTCGTCGATGGCGTGGAGAAAGAGGTCGACCAGACGATAGAAGAAAAAATTCCGGGCTACCTCGAAGCTGTTTATCACCTTTACTCGATGAAACACAAACACGGGCCACTCATTATTCGAATGCGCACAGCGAATCGCACTGACGGCGCACGTTTGCCTTCACTAACGCCGATCTGGCGCAGTGCCGAATTACAGGAGCGAGAAATTTTCGATCTCTACGGGATCCATTTCGAGGGTCACCCCGATCTGCGGCGAATTTTGATGTGGGACGAGTTTGTCGATCATCCGATGCGAAAAGACTATCGCGAACCGGACGATTACGAATGGGAGCCGACGCCACACGATGACGTCCTGGAAAAAGCGAAACAGCATTACACGCCGCGGCCGCAACTCGACGGCGCGGAAAACGTCACCGCGCAACCGCAATGACCGCGACGATTCAAACACTCGAACCAGCCGAGCGGCCACCTACAACGATGAGCTCGCGACTCGATGGCGAATTGCTCGAAGTGTCGATGGGGCCGCAGCATCCATCGACCCACGGTGTTTTTCGGATGAACGTCGCGCTCGAAGGCGAGATCGTGCGCAAACTCAAGCCGGTCTTTGGTTACTTGCACCGCAACCACGAAAAAATCGGCGAGAACGCAACTTATCTCAGCTCGATGCCGTACACCGATCGGCTGGATTACTTTTGCTCGATGACGAACAACTGGGCCTACGCGCTCAGTGTGGAGAAGCTGGCTGGCATCGAAGTTCCCGAACGCGCCGAATACTTGCGCGTCATTCTCGCGGAATTGACGCGACTCCAAAATCACGCCTCGCTCCTCGGGTTTTTGTTGAGCGACATGGGCGCGTGGGGCACGCCGCTCATGTACGCGTTTCGCGAACGCGAAAACATTCTCGATCTCTTCGAATCGCTCTCCGGTTCACGCATGATGTGCGATTACATGCGCTTTGGCGGTTGCCGGGTCGACGCCGATGACGCCTGGCTAGGTCGGGCCAAGAAGATTGTCGATCTTTTCCCGAAGTTTCTAGACGAGTTCGAAGAATTAATTCTTCAAAACGAGATCGTGATCGCGCGCACCCAGAACGTCGGGAAACTTTCGCCTGAACTTGCGATTAACGCTGGCATCACCGGCCCGATGCTGCGCGCCTGCGGCGTGAATTACGACGTTCGCAAAGTGGACGGTTACGGCATTTATCCACGATTTAAATTTCGAATTCCACTCGGAGACCATGGCGACACTTATGATCGCTTGATGATGCGGGCGCTCGAAATGCACGAGAGCGTCGAAATTCTCAAGCAAGCGCTCGCGCAAATTCAGCCGGGACCCGTTGTTAATCCAAAAGTCAAGCTCCGCGCATTTCGTCCGCCGGTCGGCGAAGCCTACGGCCGCATCGAAGGACCGAAAGGCGAGCTCGGATTTTATTTGATCAGCGATGGCGGACCAAATCCGTATCGCTATCGGGTCCGTCCGCCGAGTTTTATTAATCTCACTGTGCTTGAAGATCTTTGCCTGGGCCACACCGTCGCCGATGTGATGGTGATTCTCGGCAGCGTCGATATCGTGATGGGAGAAGTCGATCGCTGATAATCAAATGATTGGAACGGGCATACTCAAAGGAATGGCGGTTACGGCCCGTAACTTCGTCGGAAGTTATTTCGAAAAGGAGCGGCTGATCACGGTGCAATATCCGGAGGAGCGAATTCCGTTGCCGGAGAACTACCGCAATTTTCCGATCCTGATTTACGACAACGATCCGGAGGCGGGATTGCGCTGTGTGGCGTGCAAGATTTGTGAGAAAGAATGCCCGCCGCAGTGCATCTATATTACTAAGAGCGACGACAAAAAGCCGGATTACATGGGCAAGCCCCAGTTTTATCCGAAGGTCTTCGACATCGACATCTCGGTTTGCATGAGCTGCCAAATCTGCGTCGAGGTCTGCCCATTCGAAGCGATCAAGATGGACAAAGATTTCGAATTGAGTAAGCGCGAGCGGTTCGACGCGCTGCTTCTGCGCAAAGAGGAACTCTCGAAATCGAATGAGTATTACCATCGAATTCATCCGGTCGAGGCCGCGGCAGTAGACACGAACCTGGCGGAAGCGGCGGCGGCCGCGCAAGCGAAGAAAAAAGCAGCGGCGGCGGCCGCTGCGGCCAAACCGACACCGGTCACACCGAATCCGACAACAACTTCCGCGCCCGGATCGACATCCGTGCCGGGCGCGACGCCGCCTGAGAGTTCGTCGAGCCCTACCAAGAGCTAGAATTATCGATTAGCCTGATGCGTCAGCCGTCCGCAACGTGAGATGAAGAATCTCTGCGGGAGCGTTCAGGCGCAGCGGGAACCAGTTTCCAATGCCGTTTGAGACAATGAGTTTGCTTTGGCCGCGTTCGTAGAGACCCGACCAATAGCGAAAGAGCGCGGGGCCAAATCCTAACTGTTCGTTCAACATCAATTGCCCGCCATGAGTGTGGCCGGAGAGAGTAAGCGGTAATCCCGCGGATGCGGCCGCATCGAAAGCGTGCGGGTGATGCGCCATCAAAATTGGAAATGCGTCCGCGACACGCTGCTCGAGCAATCTTTGGACGGAAGTTGCGATCGCGGCGTCGCGTCCTTTGCCGTAAATCCGCGTCCAGCTCAGGCCGAGAAGCTGCACTGGAACTCCGCGGACAGTGATAACTGTCGATTCATCGAGCAAAAACGGTATCCCGGACGCTTTCACTCGCGCCTCAAATTCCGTCGGGTTCTCGATCAGATCATGATTGCCTTCAATGATCGCGAGACCGAAACGCGCTTCCATCGCTCGAGCCAATTCCAATCCAGTGTCGAGGTCGGCGAGCGCGTCGTTGATCAAGTCGCCGGTCAAAAGCACCAGGTCCGCGCGCATTTCATTGACCATGCGCACCATTTTTTTCAGCACGTCACCGTTGGTGAAGCGTCCGACGTGCATATCGCTCACTTGCGCGATGGTCGTTCCATCCAATTCCTTCGGCAGTTCCGGGATCGGCAAAACGAAACGCCGGATGCGAACGTTGTTCAGCTGAGCCATCGCGATTCCGGTGAGGCTGAAAGTGAAAGCCGGCGGCAACATCGCTCCGGCAAACCGCAGGAATTCGCGGCGACTCCAATCGGGCGCTTCGACCGATTGGGTTATCGGGCTGGGGACGTGGCGAGCAATGCGCACTATTTTTTGTCCGAGCAGAATTGGTATGAGAGCAAGCGCGATCAGCGAAAGGAGTCCCAGCCCGATGGAATGCCAAATGACTATTGCGGTAACGGCGAACTTTGGGATGAATCGCTCCCAACCGCTCCGCGACATCCTGGCAGCGATGACCCCGATCAATCCGAGCATCATCACGATCATGAAAATCGAGACCAGGACCCGAGCGACGCCGTGATTCGTCAGCCGCGCGAAAACAATCCACCAGACGAGGTCGAGCGAAATCATCAAACCGATGATGGTGAAAATGAACCTCACCATGAGAATCTATCTCCAGTGATCGCGGCAGTTACCACGATGTCGATCTAACGATTGGCTGCCGCGCCCTAGCCTTGGCGAAGGCGGGTCGATCTTAAGCGCCGTCGTTGCCGATGGCCTCAACCGGGCAGCCTTCCATCGCTTCTTTGCAGAGAGCTTCTTCCTCGGGTGATTCCGGTTGCTTATAAACGTAGGAGTGACCGCCATCGTCGTTGCGTTTGAAATTCGCAGGCGCAGTCTCCCTGCACAAATCGCAGTCGATGCATTGCTCATCGACATAGAATTTGCCGGCTGCGTTCTCGGGATATTTGTTCGCAACGTCCGCCATAATTTACCCGTAGAGGGAGTGGGAAGTTAGGTGGAAACGACCGACATGCAAACTCAAAGCCCGAGCGCCGCTCGAAGGTTGCGAGCGAACTTGAATCCTGCCAGCGAAACTGCAGGATCGACATCTTTCGTCAGGGCAAGAACTTGGAAGGTTCGGCCGAGCATCTCCGGATGCAAAAGAGCTTGCAGTTCGCGTTTTCTCTTTGGATCTGCTTTTTCAAGTAAAGCCGGCGACTTGGAAATGATTCCGGTCAGGAAATGGTGCTGATCTGTGAAAGCAACAACCTGCAGACCGCACTGCCCGGCGTGCTCGGCGAGATTGGTCCAATTCACGTGAACTGTGATGTCGGCATTGCCGACATTATCGAACGGCGATGCCAGTCGCCGATGTCGCGCCCGCGCCTGCAACGTGCCAGTCTTCAGCTGGGGATCGTAGAAATCATCGCGTGAAAAACCGTAGTCGACTACAAGCACGAAACCGCGTTGCAGTTTCGCCGCGACCTTTTCGGTCCAATCGAGCGCAGCCAGACTGACTTCGATCTCATGGCCTGGCGGCAGACGCGGCGCGTTTGCCGCCAATTCTTTCAACTTCGGCTCAGCGATCGGCTGCCGGACAAACGCGAACTCATCACCATCCAGCGAGACACATTTCTCCTGCCAGCCGGCGCCTGTTGAAACGAGCAAATGTACCGGCATCGAATCGAGCAGCTCGTTTGAAAAATGAACCCCAAAGAATGGCTCGATTTCTTCGAGTGATCCTTGCCAATCAACGCGATCGCGGAAATGCTGCAGCATTTGCGCTTGTCGATCTTGCAAGGCGGAAAAAGGTTCGACGATTTGGTAACGCAACGCAGAGAACAATTCGGGAAATCGCTGCTGAAGTGATTCGAGAACATCGCGGGCGAACTCGCCGTGATGCGCGCCTTGCTCGACGATGAGAAAATTGTCGATCTTGCCGATTCGTTCCCAGATCTCCGCGAATTGCGCGGCGAGCAGTTCTCCAAAGACCGGTCCGACGCTGACGTTGGTAAAGTAATCGCCGCGTCGTCCGATAGTGGCGCGGTCGCTGGAATAATAGCCGTGTTCAGGATGATACAGCACCTGCTCCATGAACCAGGCGAAGGAAACCGGGCCGTGATTGCTGATCTCACAGCGAATTAATTCGACTAGCGCGGGGTCACCGGTGCTCACTCGTTAAATCGTTAAATCGTTCCGCCTACGTTAAAAACTACGGCGCGACAGGTAAATCGTTGAATCGTCAACCGACTGCCCTAAGTTGCTCCCCCCGCCGCTTTGAGAAATCCCTCGACTAACCAGTATTTGATCCCGCCGCCGGGCTATCGGTTCCGGCCGCGGTGGTATACACGGCCGGAGTTTTACGTGCCGATCACAGTCGCGGCTTTCGTCCTTGGCGGCCTCGCCATTTATATCTCGATGGGTCTGAGCGATTTGAAGAACCAGGCGGCCACCCTCGATCTGAACAAGCTCGAACAAATGGAATCGGCCAGCGTGATTCTGGATCGAAGCGACAAAATCTTCGGCCAAATCTACGTCGAGAACCGTGAGACCATTCCGTACGAGCAACTCCCGCGCGATCTGGTCAACGCCGTCATTTCGGTCGAGGACGCAAGTTTCTATCAGCATCACGGCTACGCAATTTCGGGAATTCTTCGCGCCACTTTCAAGAACCTGGTCGCCGGACATGTGCGCCAGGGCGCGAGCACGATCACGCAACAACTCGCGCGCAACAGTTTTGCGCTCAAAGGAAAAACGTTTCGCCGCAAACTGCTCGAAATTTTTGTCGCGCGCAGGATCGAGGACAATTTTAACAAGCAGAAGATCATGGAGCTTTATCTCAACCGGATTTATTTCGGCGGTGGGCTTTATGGCGCGGAAGCGGCCGCGCGCGGTTATTTCGGCAAATCAGCGCATGAGCTATCGCTGAGCGAATGCGCCACCCTGGCGGGCATGATCAAGAGCCCGAACCGGCTTTCGCCCTGGACCGATAAGGCGGCCTCGCGCGACGCACGAAATTATGCGCTCACTCGCATGCACGACCTCGGTTTGATCGACAGTTCTAATTGCGCCGCGGCGCAGGCCCAGGATTTGGTAATCGGAAATCGGCAGAACGCGCAGGGCCAAAACTACGCGGTCGATTATATCCGACAGCAAGTGATCAACGCGGTTGGCTGGGACCGCGCCATGAACGAAGGCTTTCGGATTCACACCACGGTCGACGGCGAACTGCAAAAAGTCGCGGAAGAATCGCTTCGCAAGAATCTCGACAAAGCGGAGCAGCATCCGGGTTACGATCATCAAACGCATGCCGAATACGCGGCCAGTTTTCGCCAGGCGAAATCGAGTGGCACGGCATCGGCCCAGCCCGCTCCGGAATATTTGCAAGGCGCGGTCATAGGGCTCAACAACGAGACCGGCGGAATTCTCGTCCTGGTGGGTGGTCGCGATTTTGAGCACAATCAGTACAATCGCGCACTGCAGGCCAAACGTCCGGCCGGGACGGCGATGCTGCCGCTCGTTTACGCGACCGCGTTCGAACAGGGAATGTTTCCGGGAAGCCTGGTTGAAGATTCACCGCTCGATAATCGCGCCGTGATGATCGGCGGGATGACGGGAATTCTTGGCGAATGGGGTCCGGAAAGCGCGGACAATCGCTACGAAGGGACAATAAGCGCGCGGCAAGCGCTGGTGAAATCAAAGAACGGCGCCACGGTCCGGATCGGAATGGAAGCGGGCCTCGATGAGGTTTTGCAGCTTTGTCGAACGGCGGGAATTCGTTCCAGCCTTCGCCCGTATCCGGCGACACTGCTTGGCAGCAGCGAAGTCACACTGGCGGAGCTCGCTCTCGCTTACACGATTTTTCCAAACGGCGGCTGGCGCGTGAACGCACCGCACATTCTCGAGCGGATCGAAGAAAAAGACGGGACCGTCGTTTGGGAAACGCCGCGCGACCACAACTCGCAGAGCGTCCTCAAAGCCGAGACCGCCTATGAAGTTCATTCCTGTCTGACGGACGCATTGGAGACCGGCACCGGCAAAACTGCGCGAATTGAATTTGGTCTCAAAAAATTTCCGGCCGCTGGGAAAACCGGCACCGCCTACGATTTTACCGATGCGCTTTTTACAGGTTACGACAGCAACTTCACTTGCGCGGTTTGGGCTGGATTCGACAAGCCGCAGAAAATTTATCGCGGCGCATTTGGCCGAGAACTGGCGTTGCCAGTCTGGGTCGACATCATGAACACGGCGGCCGCCCGTTATTCACCGCGTGAGATCAAACGCCCGCCAGGCTTGAAAGAAGTCGAGATTTGTTTGCGTTCCGGAATGCTCGCCACCGACAAATGTTACGACACGGTAAGAAGTGCGACGGGTGATTCAGTCCAAAAGCGCACGACTTACACCGAAATTGCGACAGCGGCGCAAATGCCGACTGAGCCGTGCAATGTCCACGGCGAACCACGCGTGCCAGTGGTTGCGGACGCGCCGGCCGCTGAAGCTCCCCGCGCCCAACTCGCCGCTGATTTAACTGAAGTGAAACCCGTCATTGTTAAAAGTCCGACGCTCCTGGCGGAAAACGATCCATATAATTCCGCAAGATCGATCGCAAAAATCGACAAGGCGACCGAGGAACAAGTCGCGGAAAAAGAAACGCCGCAAAAGATCGACAATCGAGAACGAGACGCCATGCGAGGCGACGCTCGAAATCAAAAGACCGACAAAGCGCGCAGTGCCGACGACGCAAAACCGATCTTAAGAGCGATACCGGTCGAACCGGAGCCGGAAGAGACGCCGGTGGAGATCCGCCGGGCAGTTCCGGTTGGGCCGATGGATGAGGTCGAAGAGGGAGCGTTGTTGAAAGCGGCCACTCCATCCCCATCTAAATCAGACGATCACTAGAATGGCGTCAACCGACGCAACTGATTTTCAGCTCAGCGTCCTCAATCCGGGCGGACGGGATCTCGAGCAATATTTTGACGAACCGGTCGGTCCCGGTGCGAACGGCCATCCGCCGGTCAACCTTCACGCGTTCGCCGCTTGCACCGGCGGTTCGTTTCATCGGGCGACAAAAAATGCGATCGAAGAAAAACGCCCGATTCTTCTCTTGCTCCGCGGCAATTTTCGAGCGACCGAACGCGCCCTGGCTGAATGCCAAAAGGAGAAACGAACCGTCGCGGTCGCGTTAAAAGAAACTGGCCTGCATCAGATTGCCGAACAATTATGCGATCCGCGAAAGCTTGCGCGATTTATGCGAATTGTAGCGCAGGCTGACGGATGCGTTGCTACAACCCCGGAAGCCGCTGAGATTTTTCGCCGCGTCCGACCCGAACGCGATGTTAGCACGGTCGCTTTCATCCCAACGCCTTATCCGCTCGAAGACGAGCAATGGAAATTCACCGTTCCGCCCGTTGAGCAACGCGGCATCTTCGTTGGCACCCGCGAATGGGACGTCCCGTCGCGCAACCATCTTGCGGCGCTGTTGCTCGCCCGAGAAATTTGCCAGAACAGCTTCGAGCCGGTGACCGTCTTCAATCTCGACGGCCGAAAAGGTGAAAAACTTTTGGCCGAGTTGAATTTTCCGCCCGGGAAATTGCGCGTCCGTGACAGGCGCGAATCGTACCCCAATTACCTGCGCGAGATCGCACGGCACAAGATCGTCCTCCAACTCGATCGCAGCCGCGTGCCCGGACAAGTGGCGGGCGACGCGCTCCTGTGCCAAACGATTTGCGTCGGCGGCAACGGCGCGATTGAGCGGCTCGTATTTGCCAATTTCTGCGGAGAAGGACGGACCACCGCGCAACTCAAAACCATCGCCTTGGAATTGCTAAAAAACACCGCCGGACGCGCGACCGCGATCGTCGAAACCCAATGGCGTGCTGCCGAACGCATTTCGTTTCAAGCCGTGCAAAGACAGCTCGCGAGTTTTTTCGAGCGGATTGAGAAAGGCGTGGCTGATCTTCAACCAACCCTGCCAATCATACCCAGATAAATTTCTTCGAGCCGGCGAATTTGATTCCGTTGATCGAATTTCTCCGCCACCGCAGCAGCGCCGTTTCGAGCCAGTCGCGCCAGAAGATGTCGATCCTGCACCGCTTCAAGCAGGGCGCATGAGAGCGCCTCGTGATCGCGCTCGGGGACCAGGATTCCACTCACGCCATTTTCGATCGCTTCCGGAATTCCGCCATGATCGGTCGCGAAAACCGGAAGCCCGCTTGCCATAGCTTCCAACATTGAATTGGGAATGCCTTCTTGATTTCCGTCGCTGCCGGTTTCGCTAGGATGCAGGAAAATGTGCGACGCATAATAAATTTCGCGCAATCTCTCCGACGCCACGAAGCCAGGGAGAACCACGCGATTATCGATCTTGAGTTTGCGCGTCAATTCCTGGAGCTCGCGCAACATCGGTCCTTCGCCGGCAATCGTCAGCGTTGCGCGCGGATAGTGCGCCAGAAAAGCGGTGAATGCATGAAGGGTCGTCGCCAGACCTTTCTTTTCAATCAGGCGGCTGGCTTGCACGAAACGCCATTCGCCATTGGCGGGAAACTCGCGTTCGCGGAATGGAAATTCATCAAGCGGAATGCCGGTGCGGACGATGTCGATCTTGTCTTCGTCGCATCCGAGCTCGACCACAGCGCGGCGCAATGAAGCGGAGCGCACAAAAACTCGCGTCACGCGGTCGAGCATTTCCTTGGTCGCGTTCCGATAAGCAGGCTTTTCCATGTCCACCGAAACGTCCGCGCCGTGGAAGGAAACGATGCTTGGCTTCGGCCACGCCTGAATCAGCGGCAAAAGATGAACGACAATGTGCCCGAAGAAAGTGTGTAGAAGCTGCGCTTTCTCGCGATTCAGAACGTCAGTCAAAGCGCGGAGTTCTTTCGACGAGATCTGCCACGGCTTGTTTCGAACTTGTCGAAACCAGAAACGCCGCAAAAAATGGGTCGCCGGTTTTGCGACGATGTCGATCTTATCGAACGGAAACTTGTCCGGATTCTCGCGCTTTTGGGCGATGACGATTGACTGAACCCGGCGAAGGCCGGTGATTTGCCGGTAGATGTGCAGCATCTCCGGCTTGAGAAACGTCGCGCAATAAAAGGCGACAACCGGTCTTGGATCAGGCGAGTCGTTCAATGTTTGAAATCAAACACCGAACGGCAAAATCAAAAATTAATTGTGAAGAGCTTGATCCCTTTCCACTTTCCGGTGTCGGGATCGAGCACAACGCTGTCTTCGGCTCTTCCGTATTGGGGCGGAGCCTTCGGATTCAACATCTGAAATGGATTTCCCCCACGGGCAGCGCGCGGAAGAACGCCGTCCGTATTTTCTTTCTTAATCGGTGGCGGCGTCGGCGCGGGACGAGTTTTCACACGAGCAGTGAAAGTTTTCTTTTGCGGCTGCGCCATGGCCAAGCCCGCGATTGTCATCACAATTCCAAGCACCACGAGCTTCTTCATTCCTTTTTCTCCGGTTAAGCCCTCGCAAGTTCTTGCCGGTTAGACTCCTCCGGCGCAGAATTGTCAAGAGAAATGGATTATCTCGAAAAAGCCAGGCGCGTCTTCGACGTTGAAATTCTCGAGCTCCAGCGGCTTCGCCAGCGGCTGGGCGATGATTTCTCCCGCGCGGTCGCTTTGATCAAAGACGCGGTGGATGCGCGCGGCAAAGTAGTCGTCGTTGGCGTCGGTAAGTCCGGGCATATCGGAGGCAAGATCGCGTCGACATTGACCAGCACGGGATCGCCCGCGGTGGTTTTGGATTCGCTCAACGCGTTGCATGGCGACCTCGGCATGGTGGCCGACGGCGACGTCGTCCTGGCATTGAGCTCGAGCGGTGAAACCGAAGAGCTCGTGCGCATTTTGCCGGCGATCGCGCGGTTTCAGGTCAAGATCATTGCCATCTGCGGCGACGCCGACTCCACTCTCGCCAAAAACGCGCACGTCGTTCTCGATGTGAAGGTCGAGCAGGAAGCGTGTCCGTTGAATTTGGCGCCGACTTCAAGCACGACCGCCATGCTCGCTCTTGGTGATGCGATCGCAATGGTTCTGCTGGAGGCGCGCGGATTCAACAAAGAGGATTTCGCAAAATTCCATCCCGGCGGAAAAATTGGACGCAGTCTGCTCATGCGCGTTCAACAAGTGATGCGGCCGCGCGAATCCATGGCGGTCGTCCCGCCAACTGCGACTGTTCGCGACGTTCTCAAAGCAATGTCGAGCGTGCGCGCAGGCGCCGCGGTGGTAGCGGGGGAAGATCGGCAACTCCTCGGGATCTTCACCCACGGCGATTTCGCGCGGCATTTTCAATCCGATCCAAAAGTCGGCGAACGCCTTGTGGCGGACTTGATGACGCTGAATCCAGTGACGGTGCACAAAGACAAGCTCGCAGTCGAAGTTCTCAAACTGTTGGAGACCCACCGCATCGACGATCTCGTCGTTGTTGATGACGACAAAGTCCCGGTCGGAGTGGTTGATTCACAGGATCTGACGCGTTTGAAGTTATTGTAGGGCAACCGCGCCGGTTGCCAATGGATGGCAGGCGATGCGTCTGCCCTACAATTGCAAAATCACACAACGCATGTAACGTCCGCCCTCTTTTCCACTAGTCACTTATCACTGATCACTTCTGTATGGCCGCGGCCAACGATCTCCGCCGAGGAATGGCGATAAAATATAACGGCAATGCCGCCATTATCCTCGAAGTGCACCATCGTACGCCCGGAAATTTACGCGCCTTTGTCCAGGCGATCATTCGCTACATCAATACCGGTAAGAGCGCAGACGTCCGCTTTGGTTCCACCGATAAAGTGGAGCTGGTCGATATCGAGCGAAAACAACTCGAGTTCAGTTACAAAGATCACAACGGCTACCACTTCATGGACCCGGAAACTTACGACACCATCACTTTGCAGGAGAATTTGATCGGGGAAGGACGCGATTATCTCGTCGAAAATCTCACGGTTCAGGTGCTTTACGCCGAAGGCAAACCGGTCCAGATCGAAATGCCGGCGTCGGTGAGCCTGAAAGTTGTCGAATCAGCGGAAGGTTTGCGCGGCGACACCGCCAGCAACGTGACCAAACCAGCCAAACTCGAGACCGGGAAAACGATCAACGTCCCGCTCTTCATCAAGGAAGGCGAGATAATCAAGATCGACACCCGCACCGGCGCCTACATGGGCCGGGCCTAGCATTCTTCCTCTTCCGCTTCGTTCTTCGTCTTACTAAAGTTCGATTCTGAAACAATAAGAGATTCCTCGACTTCGCTCGGAATGACAGGAAACGTAACCGAGCATCGGTCAAGTCATGAGTCGAAGATCGAGACCTATAAAAACGCGCCGCGTTTACGTCGCGGCTTCGCGCCGCCTGGCAGGCTCGCCGCCGCTGATGATTCCGACGCGCTGGGTGAAATTTCTTTTCGCAATCTTTCTGCTGCCGGTGTGCGCAATTTTGACCCAAACGTTTTTTACTGTCTTCGCTCGCGCAACGATCACGCAACGTTTGTGGGCCGGACAGGAATTCTGGTTTTTTTCGTTAGGTGCGGTGCTCTGGTTGATCGCGTTTATCGGGCTGCCGCGACCGATCTTGCTTTACGTGTTTGGTCACGAGCTCACGCACGCAGTCTGGATTTGGTTAATGGGTGGCCGCGTCAGTCGTTTCCGCGTCGGACGGGACGGCGGCCACGTCGTCACCAACCGCACCAACTTCTGGATCGCGCTCGCGCCATATTTCTTCCCCCTCTACAGCATCCTCGCGATCGCGATTTATGGTGTGCTCAGCTTTTTTTACAACGTCCAGCCCTACGGCCGATTGCTTTACGCGGTCATTGGCGGGACCTGGGCGTTCCATCTCACCTTCGCTTGTTGGATGATCCCAAAAAACCAGACCGACCTGCGCGACCACGGGACGTTTTTTTCGGTGGCTGTGATTTACCTCATGAATCTCGGATTGCTCAGTGTGATGCTGATCGTGGCGTCACCGCACATCACGTTTGTGAGTTTCGGTGCGGACCTGGCGAAGAATCTTGGCAACTTTTCTCAATGGGTCGGCGATTTGAGCGACAAGTTCGTTCAAGGCGCGCGTCATTGATTCGTCACCATCGTGAACGGCAAGCCCGACAGGGCCTCGGCCACACGAATTTGCCGGTTCTGAATCGACAATTCGCGGCCGGTAAAAATTTCGCGCCCGCGTTCGAGCAATAAGTTTTCAGGAACCTCGATCACCGTGTCTTTCCAACGTTCGCCGATCGGTGGAAAACCGATTCGCGATGAAAGGCGCGGCACGATGACGATTGCCCAGTCGCGATCCAGTTGGCGCACGAAACTGATGGAGCAATCGGCAAATGCGCCGGTCGCGTACAGCGGCAGATAATTTCCACGGTGAAAAAGATCGACCTGCTCGTTGCGAAACTGGAGCGCGCGCTGGGTGAGGAACATTTTGATGCGACCGTCCGGCCAATTTTGCAGAAGCTCTTCCGGAGTTTTGCTCGATAAACATGAAAGCATCTCGGCGCGAAGTCTGTAATCAACCGCGCGCCGATTGTCTGGATCGACCAGAGAGAAATCCCAGGTTTCGTTTCCCTGATAAATGTCCGGCACGCCCGGCGAAGTCAGTTTGAGCAAAGTCTGAGCAAGCGAATTGATTGCGCCGAGTCGCGCAATCTCCTCCGCGATTGGGAGAAAAGCCGGCAAAAACTTGTTCTTTGGAGTCGGATCCAAAACCTTCGCAACAAAATCGCGCGTCGCGGCGAGCCACTCTTCGTTCGGTTGGATCCAGCTCGTGGTTAGTTTGGCTTCATTCAGCGCCTTCATCATGTAAGCCTGAATGCGCTGGGTGTATTCAGGGCCGACGTTTTGTTCCGGCGCGCCATTGCCCGCGATCGGCCAGGTCCCGAGCAACGTCTGGTAGAGCAGATATTCCTCGTTCGGAGCGGGCGTCTCCGCTTCGTTCACTATTTTTTTCCAGCGCCGATTTGCGGTCCGCCAGCGTTGCAAAGAGCGCCTCCACAATTCCGGAATTTCAGAAATTGCAACCATTCGCGCGCGCACGTCTTCGCTTCGCTTGGTGTCGTGCGTTGAAGTCGCGAGCAACGTTGCCGGCCAAGTGCGATGTCGATCCAGGTTGCGTTCGTGAAATGCGTCGACACTCAGGCCGAATTGTTGCGGCTCGCCGCCCACTTCGTTGAGCGCGGCCAGACGGTTGTAAATGTAGAACACCGTGTCCTCGAGTCCCTTCGCCATGATCGGCCCCGTGAACTGCTGGAATTTGAGCACGAAATGCATGTGCTCTTCGCGTGCCTGCGCATCCAGGTTTTCCGGAAACCGGAAAAGCAGAATGTCGCGCAGAAAATTGAAGATCGATTCCTCCATCGCTGGATTGCGACGTTTGGCCGAGGCGATCGCGCGTTCGATCACTTGTCGATCTTCGTCGCTCACCGGTTGGCCGGGCGCGAGATAAGTTCGATACACCGGGAAGCAGGCAATCGTTTCCCGCACCGCGCGCGCGAGCGCTTCAAATGTAAAATCGCGATACCAGCGGTTCTTTTCCGACAACCGGTCAAGCATGTTGCCGAGGACTTCGACCTCGTTGGCCAGCGCCAGTCGCATCACCAGGCGCTTCTTCGCGTAAACGAGATGCCCGAAGTGCATGGTGTGTCCGATGAACCGATGAAAAGTCCTGGTCGCGTCAGCTTCGGCCGATGCGTCGACCAAAACACCGGCGACTTGATTGGCAAAATCGTAACCGGTCGTTCCGTGCAGCGGCCAATCTGCACGAAGCTTTTCCGCGCCGGTCAGAATTTTTTCCGCGATCATGTAGACGGCGCGCCCGTCTTTCGGCAGCGGAATGCCCAGCATCTTGGCGCAACGCCGCTGCAGCGCGTCCAAATATTCTCTCGGCAAATACAAGCCGTCGGGATGATCGACCCGCAGTCCGGTCACCGCTCCCGTTCGGACAAGATCGACAACCAGCTGGTGCGCGGCGTCGAACACTTCGGGCAGTTCCATCCGGATTGCCGCCAAATCATTCACATCGAAAAAACGGCGATAATTAATTTCCTCGGCCGCGACGCGCCAAAACGCCAAGCGATACGACTGCGCGTTAAGAAGCTCATCCAACCAATCGAAGCTCCGGGGATCGCCTGGGCGACCGTTAATTTTGGCCAGCGCTTTTTCAATCGCGCGCTGAACTTGGGGTGCTTCCTGACAACGCCGCTCCAAACGGCGCTTCACGATTTCCTTTTCCCGCGCGCGCTCGGCGATCTTTTCCGGATCGGTCTCCGTCCGTCGCGGCAAATACTCCAGCGCAGTCAGAATGCTTTGAAACTCGGCGTAAAACTCTTCGTCTTTGTATTCCGCGAGATTTTCCAGCGCCATCTCGAGCACGAAACGATAAGTGCCGGGCGCAATCGGCAGTTTTTGATTTCGATAGGCCAGATAGAAGGCGCCCTCTTCGAAATGCACTTGCAGTTCGCCGCGCTCAAGCACGCGACCGTATTGATCGGTCAGGATTGGGAGTAGAACTTTATCGCGCAGGTCGGATTTGAGCGGGCGCCAATCGATGTCGAAATACGGCGCATACATTGAGCTCGGCCCGTTCTCGAGCACGTCCGCCCACCACTTGTTGCCGGGCTCGGCGATCCCCATGTGATTCGGCACGAAGTCGAGCACCTGTCCCATCCCGTGCGCGTGCAACTCCGCGATCCACGCATCGTAGTCGGCCTGCGAACCGATCGCCGCGTTCAGCTTGTTGTGATCGGTAATGTCGTAGCCGTGCAAGCTGTTCGCGCCGGCTTGAAAATAAGGCGATGCGTAAACGTCGCTGACGCCGAGCGCCTGCAAATACGGCACGATCTCGCGCGCCTGCGCGAATGTGAACCAACGGTTAAACTGCAACCGGTAAGTGCAAGTCGGTATGCGTGGATGCTGTTGCTTTGTCATGTCGAGCCAAGTCGAGACGCGTTTTGAATGACGAAATCCGAATGACGAAGGACGAAGGAATGATGAAACTCAAATGACAAATGTTGCGTGGACGACCTATCTCGTGGTTCTGGCTTCGTCATTATCGTCACATTTTCTCCGGCACTTTGATGCCTAACAAATCGAGGCCGCGCTGCAAAATCCGCCCGGTCAGATCGCATAGCGCGAGGCGCGAGCCGCGCACCGGTTCGTCCGACCTCAGGACCGGACAGGCCTCATAGAACGCGTGGAAGCCGTCGGCCAACTCAAATAAATAATTAGCGAGAATGTTCGGCCGAAAATCGTTGAGCACTTGCGGCACAATCTCGGCAAACTGGCAAAGGCGCTTGGCCAAAGTGATTTCAGCAGATTCGTTGAGAACGAACTTGTCGGTCTTCGGCGCGCTTTCGCCCGCTTTGCGAAAGATCGAGCGGATCCGGACGTAGGCGTTCTGCAAATACGGGGCAGTGTTGCCTTGCAATGCCAGCATTTTGTCCCACGAAAAAATGTAATCGGTCATTCGATATTGGGAGAGGTCGGCATACTTGACCGCGCCAATCCCGATCGTCCTCGCGATGTCGATCTTCTCGGCTTCCGTTAAGCCCGGATTCTTCTCTTCGACAATCTTGCGCGCGCGGACGCAGGCTTCTTCCAGTAATTGTCGCAACGGCACATTTTCGCCGGAGCGCGTCTTCATCAGTTTCCGGTCTTCGCCGAGCACATTGCCAAACGGGATGTGACGAAAATCGGCTCTGCAGCCTTCCCGGCGCGCGATCTCGAATATCTGCCTGAAGTGCAAGGTTTGGGGCGCGCCCACCACATACCAAAGGGTGTCGCGCGTTAATTCGTTGATTCGATACTCAACCGTGGCGATGTCGCTCGTCGCGTAATTGAAGCCGCCGTCGCTTTTTCGAATGATGCACGGCTTGTCCGCCAGCTCGGGAACGCCGCGAAAGAAAACCACGACCGCGCCTTCGCTCACTTCCGCGATTTTCGATTTGAGTAATCGATCGACGACGCCGGCCAAGCGATCGTCGTAAAAACTTTCGCCGCATTGGATGTCGTAGTGAATGTCGAGCAACTCGTAAACGTGTTCGAAATCCTGCATTGAGAGCGCAACGCACTCGTTCCAGATACCGGTGTTTTCTTTATCACCGGATTGGAGCTTGACCAGTTCCTGACGACACGCTTCGCGCACCGCCGGATCGGATGTCGATCTTGCATTCGTCTCTTTATAAATGCGAACGATCTCCGCGAGCGGATCGCGCTGGAGCGCCTCTCGATCCAACAAATTTTTCCAACCCCAGATCACCATCCCGAACTGGGTGCCCCAGTCGCCGATGTGATTGTCTCGGATCACGTCGTGCCCGATAAAGGTTGCGATTCGGGCGAGCGCGTCGCCGAGCGCAGTGCTGCGAATGTGACCGACGTGCATCGGCTTGGCCACATTCGGCGAACCGAAATCGATCACGATTTTTTTGGGCGATGTCGACCTTGCAACGCCTAATCGCTCGTCGGCAAAGAGCTCCGCTGCTTTCTTGGCGACCGCGTCGGCGCGCAGCGTGAAATTGATAAAGCCTGCGCCCGCGACAGTTGGCGATTCGGACAAATCGGAAACATCGAGTCGCTCCAAAATCTTTGCGCCAACGTCTCGCGGATTTTCGCCGCGCTGTTTTCCGAGTATCAGCGCCGCATTGGTTTGATAATCGCCAAAGCGTGAATCAGTCGCCTGCGTCAGCTCGCCGACGTTTGGGAACCCAGCCTTCGCCAATGCGTCGACCAATCTCTTGGCGAGAAGTGTTTGGAATGTCTCCATTGCTGGATCAAACTGTAGCCGCTTGGCTGGGCGAAGCCAGAAGGTGGATCGAGCCACCGCAGACCGCGGCTACAATTTATTTTTGTGCTGAATCGCGAAAGATCGACAAGATTTCTTCAGTCGATTTCGCGGCGGCAAGTTTTTCGCGCGTGGCGCGGTCGTTTAGAAATTTCGCGATCGAGGCGAGGGTGCGGAGATGCGTTTGAAACTGGTTCTTCGGAACAATGAAAAGGACGACGAATTTCACCGGCGCGTTATCGAGCGCGTCGAATTCGATGCCGGATGTGGACCTTCCGAAGGCCGCCACGACGTCATCAATCCGATCGGACGAGCAATGCGGAATGGCGATGCCAAAGCCGATTCCCGTGCTCATCGTTTCTTCGCGCTGCTTGAGCGAAGCGAGAATGCTGTCCCGGTCGTCCGGTTTGATTCTGGCCAGACGCACGAGCAGGTCGATCAGCTCGACGATGGCCGGCCAACGCTCGGTCGCCTTCATCTCGGGGATGATTTGCTCGGCGGAAAGTAAATTGCCCAACGACATGCAGAAGCGCGATTCGGGAGCGCAAGCTTAGCGGTGACGCTTACGTTGACAAGCGCATTTCAGTCTCAGGAACCGCGGATCTTATAATTCAAACGGCGCGAGAGCAGCCAGCGGACACCAAACATGTCGACGGTGGCGAGCAGCGCGCGACTTCCGAAACCGTATTTGGTCTGGCCGAACCGGCGCGGCCGATGGTTCACCGGAATTTCAACCAATCGATAGCCCGCGCCTCTAACGAGAGCCGGAATGAATCGATGCATCCCCTTAAATGGAACCAGCGCGTCAACACATTCACGGCGCATCGCTTTGAGCGTACAACCGGTGTCGCGCACGTAATCCTTCGTAAACCGGCTCCGGACAAAATTTGCGATCCGACTGGTCAGACGCTTCGTCATCGTGTCCTTGCGTTTTGCGCGATATCCGCAAACCAGATCGGCGCCGCGCGAGATTTCTTCGAGCAGCCGCGGGATATCAGCCGGATCATTTTGCAGATCGCTATCGATCATCACAATCGTCTGCCCGCGCGCGGCCCGAACACCGGCATATAGTGCGGCACTTTGGCCGGTATTCTTTTCAAATCGAAGAACTCGCACGTTCGGCGCGGGTTCGATTTTCTCGGCGCTGCGATCGGTCGAGCCGTCGTCGACAAAAACGATTTCGTAATCCAAATCCGCGAGCGCGGCTCGCAATTCCGGTTGCAAGATCGACATGTTCTCTTCTTCGTTGAAGACGGGAACCACCACAGAAACAGCGGGCGACGCGATTGTCTCGTTCATAACGGCAGCGTGCGATAATGGCGGCAAAGAAAAATCTGCCAGTAGCGCACATGTTGGCCAAAACGCCGCAACTCGATTGTGCCCACAAGTTCGGTAGATTCAAACGCGGCCCGGATGTTGTGTGGCGGACTCTTCGCGTAATTACGAACAAGCAGCGCGCTGCGTCCCACAAAGAGGTTTTCTCCTTTTTGCTCGGTGAAGGTTTCATCCGGCGATTGACCCGGTTTTGCCGGCTGTTCGACAAACTGATCGTAGCGCGGCCAAAACGAAAATTGGTTTATCAGGTCCTGGGATTCGACAATATAGACAGGCGGATGACCTGGACCTTCGACGCGTTTGTCGCGCAGATAGAACGAGATCTCAGAAGCGCGATGGCGTTCGTCGGCAATCAAAAACAATTTCTCACCGAGCTTTGTTTGGAGGTCGTTGCGAGTTCGCTCCACTTCGGCGGTCATCGATTTCCAGCCGCGAAGCCGATCGCTGGGATCACTTCGCCGAAACCGGAAACCGGCGCTGCGCAGCAAGTCGGAGTCGAGTGCAAAAAGGCTCACGATGAATCCGAGAAGAATGGCGGCAGCAGCGAAGATTTTTACGCCGCGCGTCTCGACCCGTTCGCACCAATAATGGACCGCGAGCAATCCGAGGCTGAGGAACGACACGGCGTCCCAGTTCGGCGTCGGCACGTGGTTCATTGAGAGCAGGAAATAAAAAGCGAACACCGGCAATCCAAACCAGAATAGAAACAGAATCTTGAATTGTTTATTCACGCGGCGCCAGCTGCCGATTACCCCCCAGACCAAAGCGGCAAAAAGCAGCGGCGAGTAAAACAGGAAATGTTCGCCAAGAAATTTGAATGCCTCGAGCGGTCGAAAGCCAACGTCTTCGCTCAAACTCCCGCGCGTCCGCAGATGAATCAGTGTGATCCACGCATGTTGAGCGTTCCACACGATTGGCGGGATCGTGCAAACGACGAAAATCCCGAGCAGCCAATACAAACCAGGTCGTTTGAATTCCTGGCGGAGTCGCGGAGCAAAAGCGAGAACGAGCAAGACACACACGATTTCGAAAGCGTTGATCCATCGGCTCAGAAATCCAAGGCCGATAAGCAATCCAGTCAGAGGCCAGTAAAACGAAAACTGCGGACTCTTTTCAACCGCGAGCCAAAACGTGAACGTCGCCGCCATCCAAAAAAAGATTGACAACGCGTCCGTCGTCATGACGAACGCGCCCACGTTGAAAATGGGTGTGACATTAAACGCGATCGCCGTCCAGAAACCGACGTTTTCGCCAAACAAACGCCGCCCGAAATAGAAAAGTAACAAACTCGTGCCGGCGGCGAGGATGGGACTCCAGAAACGGACGCCGAATTCAGTGGCGCCGAAAATTGCAGTGCTGGCGCGAATCGCGAACGCGATCCCCGGGCCTTTGCTGAAATAACCGGGCGCCAGTCGCTCCGACCACATCCAGTAATGCGCCTCGTCAAATTCGAGATCGGTCGATCCCAACATCGACAAGCGAATCAGCGTCAGCCCTCCGATGAACAACCAAACCGCTCGTGTTTTGCTCATTCGACTGGATTGACTACCAAACTCGGATGCCGCTCAAAAATTCGCGGCGCCCATCTCTTGGCTGCCCAACGCCAGATCAACTCCAATGCCGCCAGAATAAAAAATGTTTCCGCCGCGGCCAAGAACACCGTGCCGATCACGTCGCTCGGCCAGTGCGCGCCCAAATAAATTCGCGAATAGCCGACGAGCGCAGCGAAAATCCAGTAAAGCCAGCCGCGCCGGTAAAACAGCGTCAAACAGATTGCCGCGATCGTATTGTTAGTCATGTGCCCCGACGGAAAGGAGGCATCACCGCGCCTCCGGTCGGATTCGTCCGAACGGCGCACCACCGGTTTTTTGAAGATCGACATAAGCTCCGGCCGCCCTTTCTCCAGTCGGACCATGCGGATGGAAGCCACGTGCTTTGGTCGTTTTTGATTGATCGCCGACTTCAGTGTGTTCGTGATCGGCTGAGCAATGAAGATCGTGATCAGTAAACAAAAAATGCAGGCCCGCGCCCTGAATCCGCCAAAGATGAGAGC